>Ga0172379_10001291_pt1 | contig 51526 bp, 48 predicted proteins | sample GrowelOW334metaG_FD_119756 | JGI IMG/M metagenome (GOLD analysis project Ga0172379, IMG submission 119756) | Groundwater microbial communities from an aquifer near a municipal landfill in Southern Ontario, Canada - Groundwater well OW334 metaG | ecosystem: Environmental > Aquatic > Deep... | reverse complement strand
GATTTGGTAATCGAGAGTGAAGATGTCCAAGTTGCTGTTCCTGCAGGAATTTGAACTGTGTCACCATTGCTTGCAGCGTTAACAGCGGTTTGAACGTCTGAAACGTTGGCGCTGGCGGCGGTATGAGTGTCAGCTAATACCACTCCCGGCACTCCAACAAATAAAAAGACAATTGCTGATAAAACCAATAAATATTTTTTCATATTTTGACTAAATTAATAATTAATTTCTAAAAAAAATTTAAATTGAAATGGATTTTTAAATAAAAATCTACACTTCACATTAAGTAAGATTAATTATATCATGTAAAATTTTTGAAAAATAAATTTATGGGGATAATTTATTTAAATAAATTATCAAAAATAAAAACAGCTCGCTTTGTTGGCGAGCTGTTTTTATTTTTGATTTAGAAATTTAGATCATCTTTACATCTATATTTACTCCTGATGGTAAACTCATATTTGTTAGAGCCTCTATTATCTTTGCTGATGGATTAAGAATATCAAGCAAGCGCTTATGAGTTCTCATTTCGAACTGCTCTCTGATGTTTTTATAAACAAAAGATGCGCGATTGACTGTGTATTTCTTAATTTCAGTAGGAAGAGGAATAGGACCAAGAACCTTAGCATCAAAACGAAGTGCTGTATCCAATATTTGCTTAACTGAAGCGTCTAGAACCTTGTGTTCATAAGCGCGGACACGAATTCGTAATATTTGCTGAATATTTTCACCTTTAGGCATAACTTTTACTGCTGTTTTTGCAGCAACCTTAGCTTTTGCAGCTCTTGGTGCCTTCGGTGCCTTAACGGTTGTATTCTTTTTTGTTGGTTCTTTTGTAACCATAATGTAATTAATTTAATTTGAGTTCCTTTATGCTATATATTTTTACCCTTTAAGTCAAATAAATTGACCCTAAAAGTATTAAGCAGTGATCTTTGTAACAACTCCTGCTCCAACTGTCTTTCCACCTTCTCGAATAGCAAAGTGTTGTTGTTCTTCAAGTGCTACTGGTGCAACAAGCTTAACTGTAAACTTTATTGTGTCTCCTGGCATAACCATTTCAACACCTGTTGGTAATGTAACATCACCTGTAACGTCTGTTGTTCGAATGTAGAATTGTGGTTTGTATCCAGAGAAGAATGGTGTATGTCGTCCTCCTTCTTCTTTCTTTAATACATATACTTCTGCTTCAAAGTCTGTGTGTGGAGTTACTGAACCTGTCTTTGCTAAAACTTGTCCTCTGTGAACATCTTCTTTCTTTGTTCCTCGGAGTAAAATTCCAGCATTGTCTCCTGCTTGTCCTTCGTTTAGAGACTTGTTGAACATTTCAATACCAGTAATAGTTGTCTTTGTTGTTGGTTTTATACCGACAATTTCAACTTCTTCTCCAACTTTTATTACACCTCTTTCGATACGGCCAGTAACAACTGTTCCTCGGCCTTCAATTGAGAATATGTCTTCAATTGGCATAAGAAATGGTTTTTCAATTTCTCGAACTGGTGTTGGAATGTATGTATCAACAGTTTCCATAAGTTGTAATACTTTCTTTGACCATTCGTCATCTTTTGATGTTGCTTCAAGAGCCTTAAGTCCTGAACCTCGGATTATTGGAGCGTCTTTATCAAATCCGTTCTTTTCTAGAAGTTCTCGGAGTTCTTCTTCAACAAGGTCAATCATTTCTGGATCAGCAACCATATCGCACTTGTTTAGAAATACAATAATTTTAGGCACTCCAACTTGGTGAGCAAGAAGGATGTGTTCTCGAGTTTGTGGCATTGCACCGTCTGTTGCAGCTACAACTAAGATCGCACCGTCCATTTGAGCGGCACCAGTAATCACGTTTTTAATGTAGTCAGCGTGTCCTGGAGCATCAATGTGAGCGTAGTGTCTTGATGGTGTCCAATACTCTGAGTGGTGAAGAGCAATTGTGATTCCTCTTGCCTTTTCCTCAGGTGCGTTATCAATGCTATCAACTGCTTCTACTCTAGCGCCATATCCTGCGTCTTTGTTCATATCCAAAGTATGCAAAATAGCTGCGGTAAGAGTTGTCTTCCCGTGGTCAACGTGGCCAATTGTACCAATGTTGACGTGTGGCTTTGAACGATCGAATGCTTCTGCCATAGTTTTTTAAATTTAAAGACTCAAATTTAAGATCTTAAGATTAAAGATGGAATTCCTTACCTTCAATCATTTATCTAAATCAGAATCCAAATTAGATAATTAATAATAATTTTAATATGCAAATTAGCCTCTTTTTTGTAATTTAGTTTTAAATTAATAAACTACAAAATAAAAATATCGCAAATTGCGTTATTTCCCATAGTAGCAAACTAATTATTAAAGGTCAATAAATTTTTCCCCAAAATACCGAAATATTGAGAATCGCTTCTATTTAGAAAGCAAAAAGAGTTTCTTAAATTAGAAACTCTTTTTATATTCAAAATATTTTCAGAAATAATCACTTATGGAAAAAAATCCTCTTTCACGATCGCATGCAATTACTCCTTTATTAATAAGAAATGAGCAAGCTCTATGAATAGTTTTTCTATCAGGAACAAAACCGAGTTCCTCATACAAATATTCAGCAAGCTCGTCTATGGGTATTAATTTCCCTCCATTATTCTTCAAACAATCGAAAATTGTATGACAGAGCCTTATTTGAAAATCAGTGTTCGCGCTTAAATAGGCACTTGAAAGTAAGAAAAATTGCTTATTATCTTCAACTACTCGATCATCTAACTCCAACATCTCTATTACTTTCAAAACATCCCTCTTCATTTCATCATAATCATAAAGCAATGCTTGAGCATGGATCATGGACATTTTCTCATACAGATCAAGAACAAAACCAATTCTCTGATAACAGAGTTCTATTTGTCTTACATTTGCTCCAATCATTTTTTCCCATTCTCTTGAAAATTCTCCTAAAAGAAATTCTAGGCTCACACCTCGTGGATTTTTTCTTAGAACTGTTATAACAACACTAAGAACAGCGAGTAAATGATAATCTAATCCTGTCTTCATAAAAAAATCTTTCTACGATAACAATACAACAAATATACTCGGATGCAATACAAAATCTCCAGCTTTACAATAAAGCTGGAGATTTTGTATTTGTCTATAAATTATATTATTTTACTTTCTTGATTCTGCGATTTGAGCGGCAATGTTTGCTGGAACTACATCATAGTGATCAAATTCCATAGTTGATGTAGCGCGTCCTTCAGTCATTGATCGCAATACTGTTGTGTATCCGAACATTTCTGAAAGAGGAACTTTTGCCTTGATAACCTTTAGCTGTCCGCGATCCTCCATTCCTTCGATCTGGCCTCGCTTTGAGCTCAATTGTCCAGTAACGTCACCCATGAATTTATCTGGGGTTACAACTTCAAGACTCATAATTGGTTCAAGAATAACTGGCTTTGCGCGTCTTGCAGCATCTTGGAGAGCCATTGATCCTGCAATTTTGAATGCCATTTCTGAAGAATCAACATCGTGATATGAACCATCATAAAGTTCTACTGACAAATCTACAAGCTTGTAACCTGCAGAAACTCCTCGTTCCATTCCCTCTTTAATTCCCTTTTCAACTGCTGGAATAAATTCCAAAGGAATAGCACCTCCTTTAATTGAGTTGATGAATTCAAAATGATCATATCGCTTAACATTCTTTGGCAAATCATCTAGATCTACAGTCTTATCGAGAGGCTTAACGCGAATTCGCACGTGACCATACTGACCTTTACCTCCAGATTGTTTAATATATTTTGATTCGGCTTCGGCTTCGCCCAAAATTGTTTCTTTGTAAGCTACTTGAGGCTTGCCGACATCAGCTTCAACGCTAAACTCTCTTTTCATACGATCAACTATAACATCCAAGTGCAATTCTCCCATTCCTGAAATAATTGTTTCCATTGTTTCTTGATCTGAAGAAATTCTGAATGTTGGATCTTCGTCAGAAAGTCGCTTAAGAGCCATACCCATTTTTTCCTGGTCTGCTTTTGTCTTTGGTTCAATTCTCATAGAAATAACAGATTCTGGAATAACAATTCTTTCTAGAATTATAGGGTGATCTTCATCGCAAAGCGTATCTGATGTAAAAGTTTCCTTAAGACCAACAGCTGCAGCAATTTCTCCAGCAAAAACTTTTTTAACTTCTTCTCGTTCGTTCGCATGCATTCTAAGAATTCGTCCTACGCGTTCTTTTTTATTTTTTGTAACATTGTAAACATAAGAACCAGACTCTAGAGTTCCAGAATAAACACGGAAGAATGTTAGCTGACCAACGAATGGGTCAGATTGGAGTTTAAATGCGAGAGCTGCAAGAGGTGCCTCATCAGAAACTTCTCTTGTAATTTCTAATCCTGTGTTAGGATCAATACCTTTTGGTGGTGGAATATCAAGTGGAGATGGTAAATAATCAACAACAGCGTCAAGAACAAGCTGAACGCCTTTGTTTTTAAGAGCAGAACCTGTATATACTGGATAAATTTTATTTGCAATCACAGCTCTTCGAAGAGCTTCTTTTAATACTGGAATTGGTATTTCTTTTCCTTCAAGATAGTCAGACATAAGAGCATCATCGGTCTCAACAATTTTTTCAACAAGTTCTGCGTGATATTTTTTAGCTTCGTCCATATATTCAGCAGGAATTTCAAGTTGAACTACCTTTGAACCTTTATCACCTTCAAAGTGATAAGCTTTCATAATAAGAAGATCGACAACACCTTCATGATTTTCCTCCAAACCCATTGGAATCTGCATTCTAACTGCATTTTTTGTAAGTCTATCAAGAATGCTAGCAAAAGATTTCTCAAAAGAAGCTCCCATTCGGTCGAGCTTGTTTATAAAACAAACTCTTGGCACTTTACCTTCTTCGGCATATCGCCAGTTTGTTTCGGATTGTGGTTCAACACCTGCGACTCCGTCAAAAACTACAACGGCACCGTCGAGCACGCGTAGAGAACGCTTAACTTCAATAGTAAAGTCGATGTGCCCCGGGGTATCGATGAGATTAAATCTGTGTTTTTTTGACTCATCTCCATGTGCATAAGTAGGAGTCCAGAAACATGTTGTCGCCGCAGCTGTAATAGTAATTCCTCTTTCTCTTTCCTGTTCCATCCAGTCCATCACAGTATCGCCTTCGTGAACCTCTCCGATCTTGTGAGAAACGCCTGTGTAAAACAAAACACGCTCGGAAGTAGTTGTTTTTCCGGCATCAATGTGGGCGACGATCCCAAAATTTCTAACTTTTTCTAATGGATAATCTCTGTTCATAAATTACAAATTATTAATTATAAAAATTTTTATTAAAAAACCGGCAATACAACAACAAGTATAGTATTACCGAAAAGCGACACACATACGTTGTATTAAACTATTAATCTTACCAAGCAAAATGAGCGAAAGCCTTGTTTGCCTCTGCCATTTTGTGAGTATTCTCACGCTTCTTGATTGATTCTCCTTCATTTTTACTTGCTGCGATTAATTCATCGGCAAGTTTAACGTGCATTGGTTGGCCTTTTTTCTTCCTTGTAACTTCAATAACCCAACGAAAAGCAAGAGATTGTCGTCTTTCAGGTCGGACTTCTCTAGGAATTTGATAGTTAGCTCCTCCAACTCGGCGAGATCGAACTTCCATTTGAGGACCGATATTTTTAATAGCGGTATCAAAAATTTCAAGAGGATTTGGATTTTGTGTCTTTTCTTTTATTAGATCAAAAGCATCATATACAACCTTAGTTGCTGTATGTTTTTTACCTTCTTCCATTACACAATTAATAAACTTAGCAACCTTAGGTGAGTTGTAAGTTAAGTCTGGGTTTAATTCATGTCTATTTTTAATTCTTCTTCGCATTTGATTATATATTTATTAGTCTTATTTAGCTTTAGCACCTGCTTTAGGTCTTTTTGCACCGTATTGACTTCGTGCTTGGCGTCGACTCTCTACTCCTCCTGCATCATACTTTCCGCGAACAACCTTGTAACGTAAACCTACGTCTCGAGTCTTTCCTCCAGAAAGCAAAACAACTGAGTGTTCTTGAAGATTATGACCGATACCTGGAATATATGCTGTGATTTCCATACCGTTTGTAAGTCTAACCCTAGCGATCTTTCTGATAGCTGAGTTTGGTTTCTTTGGTGTCTTTGTGGTTACTTTGATACAAACACCTCTTTTTAAAGGTGATGGATAAAAAACCGGCTTGTTCTTTAATACGTTAAAACTACGTCCCAAAGCAACAGAAACTGGCTTTCGCTTTAAACTTTTTCTTCTATTTTTGATTAATTGATTTATTGTAGGCATATAAAAACTTTTTGCGTGTGTATATGTAGGTTCTAATATAATATATTAAAGAAAAAATGCAACTTATTCTCTAAAATAATGACGATATTGGACGTAAAACTAGTTCTTTATAAAAATGTCCGGACTTATTTTCCGGACATTTTGATTCATTTTTCTTACAAAGACATTCCAGTAAACAATTTGAATAACAAACCAACTACAGGTGAAAGAAACTGCCAGAGGAAAAAGATAAAAATAAGAAGAAGAAAGATGCCATATTGCTCTAAAAATATCTGAATATTCCTAAAACGAAGCGGTAATAAAGAAAAAAGTATCTTTGAACCATCAAGCGGAGGCACTGGGACGAGATTAAATATCGCAAGACCAATGTTAATTAATACCAAAAAACTAGATATTTGAATGAACGAATTATTCAGAACGCCGAATTGTGTTCCGAAACGGATAACTAAACCGAAAAACAAAGCTAAAAGTATATTTGATAAGGGCCCAGCAACCGCTACAATAGCGTCACCCCATTTTTGATTTCTAAGATTATAAGGATTATAAGGAACTGGTTTTGCCCAACCAAAAACAAATCCTCCAAGATTATATGTAAGAAGAGGAACTAAAAATGATCCGAAAAAATCTAAGTGACTTAAAGGATTCAGGGTTAATCTTCCAGCATATCGAGCTGTTGGATCACCTAGCATATCAGCAGCAAATCCGTGAGAAACTTCATGGATAACAACTGACATAATGACTATAACAATGACAAAAATGACGCTTAAAGACATATAGTTTGCAATATAAAAAGATTATGGTAACATAATACCACAAATAACAACGTATCAGTTAACACTATGAAAGTTTGCCCAGTAACAAAAAAGAAATCAGTTGTCGGCGGCGGTTATTCAAACCGCACGCGTGCTACTCAATACAATCCAACAGGATTAAGACGAAGACATCCTAATCTTCAGAAGAAGAAAATTTACGTCCCTGAGCTCAAAAAGTTCGTTCGCCTTACCCTTTCAGCTAAAGCTATCAAGACAATCAACAAAAACGGCGCATACGCAACACTCAGAAAAGCAAAGGTTATATAAACTAAATACTTAAAAAAACAAAAAACCGCCTATAGCGGTTTTTTGTTTTGATACTTAATTTAAAAACTCAAAGTTTATAGTTTCCCCGTCAGACTTTGTAACTATTGTTCCATCTTTAAAAGTTATAAAGGTTTTTATATTAAATTTATTAAGCACGTCGATAGTTTCTTTATGCGGATGACCATAAGAATTATTAAGTCCTGCAGAAATAACTGCATACTTTGGAGAAATATAACCTAAAAGTTCGTCTGATGTAGAAGTGCGAGAGCCATGATGCCCAACTTTCAAAACATCGCTTTTTAAATTTCCACCATCAAGACTAATAAGATATTTTTCTACATTCTGTGGCGAATCACCTGTCAGCAAATATGAATTTTTGCCGTAGATAAGATGAGCGACAATTGAGGCATCATTAGTTTTTGAACCAGACACATCTCTATCAGGAAAAAGAATATCTAAATAAACTCCGTCTTCTTCATCTAAAATAATTTTCATACCGCGTCTTGCAACGACTTTTTCGATCCCCTTTTCTTTTTCAAGTTGTTCAACTTCTTTATATATCGCAGTATTAGGATTTGTTCCCTGCTCGATTATTTTTTCAACACCATAAGAATTCATAAGATCTATAAAACCTGCCATATGATCGCTATCTGAATTTGTTATTAAAAGCATATCAATAGAGCGATCATAAAAAGGCATAACTTCGCCAAGCCGAGTAAGCAAAATTTTTCCTGGCCCGCCATCAATAAGAAGCTGATTTCCATTCGGCGCTTCTATATATATCGCATCACCTTGCCCAACATTTAAAAAATCTACTTGAAGTGTCTTTGCGTCGCCTTCGCGCAATACTGCATACCAAATAAAACAGCTTCCAACAAAAAATATTGCGAGAAAATAAAGTCTTAAATTCTTTTTTAATTTAACAAGAAGATCTGTCATGTTCGTTCATGCTACATTTTTTTACAAAAAATTAAAAGTTTCAAGAAAAAATATGCATGATATAATTTAAAAATATGAAACATTATGAAGAACAAAAATTTAATATCTCTGACTTAAAAGGAATCTCGACTAAAAATATTGAGGAGCATCTCAAGCTTTACTCGGGATATGTAAAAAATACGAATCTAATTTTAGATAAGATAGAAGAACTTTCCGTCGACTTAGAAAAAAATTCTTATATATTGGGTGAACTCCAACGCCGATTCGGTTTTGAATTTGATGGTATGAGAAACCATGAATATTACTTTAGAAATTTTGAAAATGGACCCAAAGAACTTAGCGATGAAAGCGCGCTCAAAAAAACTATAGAAACTGACTTTGGAGATTTTGATAAATGGCTCGCGCATTTCAAAGCCATCGCGACAACTCGAGGTTTAGGCTGGGTAATACTTTATTATGATCAGTATGCAAAAAGACTTTTAAACTCATGGATCGACGAACAACATTTAGGACAATTAGTTGGAGCACAGCCTATTCTTGTTCTTGATATGTGGGAACATGCATTCATTTTTGACTATCAACCAAGCGGAAAGAAACAATATGTTGAAGATTTTTTCTCAAACCTTAATTGGGAAGTTGTAGAAAAAAACTTCCTAAATGCACAGCAATAACAGAATTGCTATCCACATGCAAAATTTCAAAAATATTTTTGGAGCAAATATATGATAAAATATTATATATGCAGTTTCGTATATTTCTTCAAAAACTAAATCGAACAATTTCTATTTTTATACTTTCAATAATCAATGCTGTCTTGATTGTCGTCTCAAAAATATTCAGCTTTGCCGTTGATGCAATAGTGGTAATTTTAGGACTCGTATTCATATTAAGCTCAGTCAGCGCAAACCCAGCAACAATATTTACGCAATGGCTTTATTATTTAAGTGATCCACTTATTTTGCCATTCAAAGGAATTTTCCAACCAGTAACAGTCGGAGGATGGTTCATTCTTGATTTCGGAGTTCTATTCGCTTTAGTAATATACGCACTTGTAGGTTTTGGAATAAAAAGAGTTTTCTTTTCTTTAAACAAATCTGTATCAGAATCGTTAACCGCAGTAAAATTACACGTTTTTTAAAACCTACAATTATTTCTAGTAAATTAAATTACCTATTCGATGGTAATTTTTTTATTTCGTCGAACGAGAAGCGTCGCGCAAACTTCTTAGTTTGCATGACGTCCGAGCGAAGACGAAACACAGGTTCAATATCACACGACTTTGCCGAGCAAGCGAACAATTAAAGCGAGTCCCAATAATACCTAAGAGCTTTGCTTCGAGGAACCTTTATTTTTATTAAAAGTAAAAATTAAAATTCCATACACTACGTAAATTATAAAAAGCAAAAATGATGAAAATTGAGAAATTGTAATAGCTGCGTAAGGAATTTTTGCAAAAAAGTTTACAACAAAAAGCTCATAAGAAATAAAAGCGGTCGAAATATATGCAGGAATTAACGAGAAAATATTTCCAAGAAACCCGAAGACTCCGGTAAGAAAACCGAAAAACATTGTTATTGGAACAAATGCGAGTATTAAAAAATTAACTGGAAGCGCAACTAGAGAAAGAAGCCCTGTGCTATATAAAATAAGAGGTAAAACAAAGATCTGCGTTGAGATGGTAGAAACTACCATTTCGCGCAAATTAAATTTATCCGTAATAAAAATAAAATATTTTTCGATATATTGGGGCAATAAAATAAGTCCTAATGTTGCCATAAAAGAAAGCTGGAATGACGAATCAAATACCAAAATTTTCGGATTGTAAAAAACCATAAACACTCCGGCAAGAATAAGGCCTCGTAAAACATTGTATGGCCTTCCAGTAGATCTGGCTAAAATAACAATGAGCATCATTATACTTGCGCGAACCACCGTCGAACTTCCGCCTGTCACCAAAGCAAAAATTATGATGCTTGCTACCCCGATACATGAATTAAAAATCTTCGGTAAAAATGAAAAAAATTTCATTATCGACTCAGCAACAATTGTAATGTTATAACCGGAAAGCACCACCACATGAATTACTCCATCAATTCTAAAATTATTTAACAAATCTTTATTTATAGACTTTCGAGCACCCAGAAGAAGTCCGCCCATAAAAGAAGCTCCAGGCTCTGGAATTACATTTTCAATATTTTTCATAAATGCACCCTTAATCTTAAAAAGTGCACCTCTAAAAGCGTTGCCGTTGTCATGTGAAATCAATACAACTTTCGGCTGTTTCATTTCATAAAAAATTCCATCCTTTGCAAGATAAGACTTGTAATCAAAAATCCGACCGTTACTTTCGTAATTCACTGGATCTTTTAAACTTCCTAAAATTTCGATTTTATCGCCATATTTATAACGAGGATAATTATTTACAGTAACAAGAACGCTACTTTCTAATTTTTTATCACTTTCTACTGAATTAATTTTAATCAGACTTACAACAAGTCTTGTATCATTTTCTCTCTCGTCTGGTTCTTCTGTAATAATTCCCTCAGCAGAAATTTTTTCTCCTAAAAAACCATCTAGAAAAATTTTATCAGATCGAACTTCAGAAATATCGTATCGCAAAAAACCAATTCCTAAAAATAAAATAAATATGCTAAAAAATAATAATTTTTGATAATTTATTAAAGATTGCCTACAAAAATAGGTGTATAAAAAAACAACAACTGAAACAAAAACAATAAAAATAGAAAAATATAAACCTAAGTTTAAATATGATCTAAAAAAGACGCCTAAGATAAAACCGGCGATCATAAATAGAAAAGTTTCTTTTGACATTCGGACATAATAACATCCCTCACCATATTCGTAAAAAGACTTTACTTTCAGTTAAAATATGATTAAATTTACCCGGGAAAGGAGAAATTATGAATAATTGGCTATTTGTTTTTTTATCCGCATTTTTTGTAACAGTTATAACTCTTGCAATAAAAACTTATCGCGATAAAAAAGAAAAGCTCATAAGAATTGCCGAAAAAAGATGGTTACAAGCAAGGTCTGAAAGGCTCGAAAGAGAAAAAACCTTAAATTCTTACAGCGAAGAATATAAGGAACTTTTAGAAAATGAGCTCAATTTATATTTGTATTTCTGCGAACTTGTTAAAAATTGCCTTAATTTAAATTCTGAATATCTTGCTTTTATGGCAGACAGATTATATCCGGAAGAAAGCAAAAGGATAGAACATGACCACGAAAGCTAAACTTCAAATTTAAAAGAGAAACCTTCGGTTTCTCTTTTTTATTTCTATTTACTCCAAGCTTTAATGATTTCTTTTTCTTCCTCTAGAGATAATGCTTTTTTATATTTAGCTCCTTTTACTCCATTCACTCTAGCCTTACATTCCTCCCACGAGGAGTGCTTTTTTATTTCCCCATCAACCATACTTAAGTATGAATATGCTTTTGCTTTCGAGCGAGACTTAGAAGTTTTTTTTGCTTCATTATGGGAAGTTTCAAAAACATTTATAGGATAATCTTCCAATGTTCCCTTAAAAAGTTTTGGAGATTTTTTATCTGCAAATTCAGTCGCGATCTCATCCGCCCTTTCATTGCCTGCAATGCCAATATGCCCACCAATATATTTCCAATCAATTTCTTTTCCACGAGTTAGCTTAAAAAGCCTCTCCCATAGATCTTTGTTTAAAACATCATCTTTAGTTTTTGTTTTCCAATCATTCTTCACCCATCCATACACCCACTTGGTAATTCCTTCAATAACATATTTTGAATCAGAATAAACAACAATCATAGAGCATCCTGTTTCATTTACAGCAGTAAAATTAATCGCCTCTATCGCAGCAGAAAGTTCCATACGATTATTGGTTGTATTATCTTCCCTTCCACCAATTTCAACAGCATTATTTCCATAAGTAAGGATCGCACCGAAACCTCCCGGACCAGGATTTCCTCTTGATGAACCGTCTGTAAAAATTGTAATTACATCATTTTCCATATTTATATAGTATCTATTATTCTAAGTCGCAATTCTGGAAAATTTCTAAAAAGCGATTTTTCCAAAGATGCCACGAGATTTATTTTATCACCGATTTTCAAATCACAGAAACTCGGCGAATCTGCCATAAAAAAAATTATTGCTGGAATTTTTTTACGATTTTTGTTTTCAAAAGTTAGTTCTAAATGATTGCCTTGTTTTCCAAATTTCTTAACGCCACAAATAGAAACATTCTCAAAAAGAAAAACTGGCTTAGGATTGCCAACGCCGTATGGAGCAAGTTTTTCAATAAAAGAATATGTGTCCCAATTAACATCATCTAAAGAAAGCTTTCGATCTATAAAAACCGTATTAAAATCATTTTGGTTTTTATCCATACTCTCGTAAGCCTTTTCAATTTCATCTTCTAAAAAGTGAACTCCTTCATTTGATACTGTAAATCCTCCTGCTAAATGATGCCCGCCAAAATCTTCAAAAATTTCTTTTGGAACTTTGTTCATAAGTTCAACCAGACTAATACTTCCGTCCGATCTACATGAGCCTTTCAAAACGCCGTCGCCGTCCCTACCCCAAAGAAAAACAGGGCAAGAATGTTCCTCGATTATATTTCCGCACACAAGACCTAAAAGCGACGGTTTCCAATTTGGATTTCCTATAACAATTATTTTTTTCTTTTCTTCCGGATTTCTTTCGTTTATTTTTTTCTTTATTTCTTTTATAAGCGAAGCGACAATTCCTTTTCTCTCATCATTTATTTTATTTAAATGTTCCACAAAATTTCCCGCTTCAACCTCATCTACAGTCGACAGCATATTAAAAGCATCTTGAGGCGAACCCATTCTGGAAGCTGCGTTTATGCGTGGAGAAATTGTAAAACCGACATCATCTTCATTTATATTTTTTGGATTAACATTAAGCTTTCGAAATAATTTCATAAGTCCTGGACGCGGAGATTTCCTCAAAACTTTTAGGCCATAATACGCAAACACGCGATTCTCGCCTTGAAGCGGAACCATATCGGAAAGCGTTGCTATGCCAACCATATCTAAAAGCCATTTTTCCCAACCATCTTTTATATCAAAATTTCCTCTCTTAATGAGCGCCTGAATAAATTTGAATCCGACACCAGCACCACAAAGCATTTTTTCTGGATAATTACAGTCATCTTGTTTTGGATTCAAAATGGCATACGCCTTCGGCAAGCCTTTTTGTGTAACCAAATGATGATCTGTGATTATAACTTCAACGCCAAGTTTGTTGGCTAGATCAACTTCTTCTACATCAGCAACTCCGCAATCAAGCGTGATCAAAAGTTTCGTTTCGTCTTTTGCAAATTCTTCTATCGCACTTTTGTTAAGACCGAAACCTTCATTGTGACGATGCGGTATATAATTTTTAAAATTTTGAAATCCAACTTTTTTAAAAAAATCGTGAAATATAACCGAAGCAGGAATGCCGTCAGTATCATAGTCACCAAAAATAATTACTTTCTCATTTTTTGAAATTGCATCAAGCACTCGAGAAACAGCCTTTTCCATGTCCTTCATCAAAAAAGGATCATGCATATGATTTTCATAATCAGGATTAAGAAAACTTTCCGCCTTGGCTGAATTGTCTAAACCTCTATGAAAAAGTAATTCAGCTAAAAAATCTGGGTATGTTTTTAATTCCTCCGAATAATTAGACTGCATTGGTTCGTGTAAAGAATAGTTTTTTGACATTCAAACATTTTAGCACGCTAAACCAACCTAAAAGAGATTGACAATCGACCTCTTTCGTAAGACTCTTTCATTGTATATAATACACGCATGGAAGACTGCATATTTTGCAAAATTATAAAAGGCGAAATTCCTTCGCAAAAAGTATACGAGGATGAAGAAACCTGCGCCTTTTTAGATATTCGTCCGACAAATGTCGGGCACACTCTTGTCGTTCCTAAAAAGCATACAGGAGATATTTTTACAATCCCGGAAGAAACGCTCTGCTCCGTTATAAGAACTGCTAAAAAAATATGCAAAGCAGTGAAGATCGGCGTAAATGCAGACGGCATAAATATAATAATGAACAATGAAGCAGCTGCTGGTCAGCTTGTATTTCATTCGCATCTTCATATAATTCCTCGATTTCTAACAGACGGCTTAAAACATTGGGGCCACAAAGACTATGAACCCGGCCAGGAAGAAGAAACTGCCCAAAAAATAATCTCTAACTTATAATTTAAATACCTCATCAATCAATTGATGAGGTATTTTTTATTCTATTTGAACCATTCTTTTATTTTGCTTTCTGGTATGTCTTTTTGAAATTCAACTTCGGGCTCAGATTCAATAGCCACATCAGTTCTATCTTCAAGTTCTGGATGTTCTTCTATGACTTTATTAAGAATCTGATGAATATCCATTACTAATTTCAAAATAAAACAGGAAACATTTATTCTTCTTTCTTTGACAAAACGTTCAGTCTCTCCTTGATTAGATTCTTCCTCCTCCATAGTCACATCTTCAAGAAGATACGAATCACCAGAATTACTTCCAATAAAAAATAAAATATCGTCTGGAGATAGACCTTCTGGAAAATCAGTAAAAGGTTCGCTAGAAGCCAAAAAAGATCCGAATTCATATTCTGAACCTTCTTCATTTACACCTTGCACAGAAAATTCAAAATGATCAGACAAAGCAATATTTTTAACAAAAAAATTGAATTTTTTTGACTTATTTTCCCTGCCGAATTTAAAATTAAAAATTATATAACCATCATAATTTCTTTGAAACAGAACTTGTCGAAGACGTATGAAGGCTTTTGCTTCCATAGCTACCCCTCCTTTCTGTCTAATATTTTGCGCTTAAATCTATAAAAAGCAACTTGTGAAAATTAAAATACCTTATCAATTGATAAGGTATTTTTTATTCTATTTGAACCATTCTTTTATTTTGCTTTCAGGCACCCCTTCTGCAAAATTAAAATCAATATCGTGCTTGGTTGATAATATCTCGTCTTTTAACATGGGATACTTCCGTATATTATCACTTAAACCCTGATACAAGTAAAAAGCTAACCATAAAATCGTCCAGGAAATAACTGCTCTTCTCTCTTTAATGAAGGCTTTTAGCCTTTCATTTTCCATGCAATCTTCATCAGAATCTTCTTCAGTTACATCCTCAAGAATATAAAATTTGCCAAGATTACTTTCAACATGAAATTCTTCAGGCTCTACTTCTGAAATACCGTTAGTTAAAAAAGATCCAAAATCAGATTCTATACCATTTTCATCTATGCTTTGTATGGAAAATTCAAACTTCTCTATTGGCACAATATTTTTAATTAAAAATTTAAACTTTTTTGATCCATTACTTCCATCGCTAAAATTTAAATTAAAAACTATATAGCCAAAATAATTTTCTTCAAACTTGATCTGTCTAAAAAATATAGAAACATAGGCCAACATATCTGTCACCTCCTCCGCTTAATATTTTGCGCCTAAATATATAAAAAGCAACTCGCGCAAATTAAAATACCTTATCGATCGATAAGGTATTTTTATTCGAACCATTTTATTATTTTTTCTTCCGGTATTTTTCCAAGCGGAACATTAAAATCTCGCGTTATCTGAGTGATGTCATTTTTTAATTCGGGTTCTTTTTCAAAACATTTACATAAACTGAAATGGGTGCTCGCAAGCACTCTCAGAATCATCCTGGCAATACCTATTCTCCTTTCCACAAAAAACTTTTCCATTTCTTCCTCTTTCCCTGATTTTCCTTTCTCGATCTCTTTCTCTATATCGAAATGAAAAGTTACATCCTCAAGAAAATGCAAATTATCATCTAAGTCGTCTATCCAAAGTTCATTAGGAGACGGTTTTACCGAAGAAGCCACGAAGGTCATTTTTGAAGCCAAAAAAGATCCGAAATCGTATTCAAAGCCTGCATCATCTATGCCTTGAATAGCGATCTCAAAACTCCTGATCGGTACAAAATTTTTAATAAGAAATTTAAAATTTTTTGGCTTGATCTTTGAGTTGCCTAAAAAAGTAAAAATTATATAACCATCATAATTTTTCTGAAATGAAACTTGTCTAAAAAAGACAGAAACTCTAACATTCATATTCCACCTCCTTTCTATCGATATTTTGCTCTTAAATATATAAAAAGCAAACCCTCAAGTTTAATTTGAGGATTCATTGTTAATGGGCTAATTTTAGAAATTAACTTTTTAGAGCTTCGATTCCTGGCAATGTTTCATTTGCGAGAAAATCAAGCATTGCACCGCCTGCAGTGGAAACAAAAGAAAATTTATCTTCAATGCCAAGCTTCTCAATGGATGCGAGAGTATCTCCGCCTCCAACGATAGATACTACTCCTCTTTCTGCAATAAGTTTTGCGACGCCTTCTGTTCCTTCTGAAAAACCATCTTCATAAGCGCCAAGCGGGCCATTCCATAATATAAAAGCGGATTTTGATATCATATCCTTAAATTTCAATAATGTTTCCGGACCAGCATCAACGATAGTATCATCTTTTAAAACTTCACTGGGTAATTTCACAAAAACACCTTGGTCATTTTTTACTCTTACGTCATTAGGTATAGATATTTTTTGAGTATCTAACATTTTTTTAAAATCAAACTGCTTGGACGATACTTTGGATTTTCCAGTTTCATATCCTTGAATTTTAAAGAAATCGTTCGCCAAGGCTCCGCAGACAAAAACCATATCGGCACTCTTCAAAAATTTTTCCAAAAGAGGAACTTTGGTCTCAAACTTTATTCCACCAAGAATAAAAAGAAACGGATGAGATGGATTGAAAGCCTCGCTTAATTTATTTACTTCTTCTTCAAATTGAAAACCTGCATAGTGTGGCAAAAATTTCGTAACTCCAACTATCGAAGCGTGATTTCTATGCGACACAGAAAAAGCTTCGTTCACATAAATATCTGCGAGTCCTGCCAATTTCTTGGAAAATTCTTCATCATTTTTTTCTTCGCCTTCATAATTTCTGATATTCTCACATATGATTATTTCGCCTTCTATCATTACTTGAAATCTTTTTTGCTCTTCCTCGCCAAATAGATCGGAAACAAAATCAACATTGAATTGATGTCCGAGGTGATCCGCAACGACTTTCAGAGAATTTTCTGTATGATCAATATGGCTTACAGCAATAATTTTTGCTCCGCCGTCAACAAGAAATTTTATAGTTCTAAGGCTTTTTCTTATCCTGTAATCATTCTCAACTTTATTGTCTTTAATAGGCACGTTTAAATCTAGGCGCAACAGCACTTTTTTTCCTTTTATATCTTTAATATCTTTTAGTGTTGGCAGGTTCATTTTATTTTTTGTCAGCTATTTCTAATATTTCACAAAACTTTTTTGTATCCAAACTATCTCTTCCAACAAGCAAACCTTGGGCTTCGCCATTAAATAAAAGGCCTTCGGCATTTTCTGAACTTACAGAACCGCCATAAATTATCGGAATATTCATAACCCAATCTTTTCCATAAATTTCTATAAGAATTTTCCTAATATAAAGGGTGGTCTCATGCAGATCGCTTGGAGACATAGCATCATCGTCATTTTTTCCAATTGCCCAAATAGGCTCATATGCGATTATCAAATTATCAAGAAATTGTTTTCCTAAACCTTTCAAAGATTCCGTGATTTCATCTTTTAAAAATTGAAGATAATGTCCATCTTCATCTCGCACTTCCTCGCCTACACACAAAACTGCTGTCATGCCATGATCAACAACTGCTTTAATTTTTTTATTTACCATTTCGTTGGTTTCCCCCATTCGTCTTCTTTCAGAATGGCCCACTATAACAAAACTCCCGCCCAGCTTCGCGATTTGCGACACAGAAATTTCTCCTGTATGAGCACCTTGCTCCTCCCAAAAAACATCCTGTGAACCGATAGAGATTTTCTTATCATATAATTTTTTAAAATCGCTAAGAAATATAAACGGCGGACACACAGCAACTACTGTCTTAGAAAGTTCTTGAGCTTTCTTACGCACCGACAAAAAAATCTTCCTGGCTTCTTCGGAAGTTTCTGGGTTCATTTTCCAGTTTGCGATTATGATTTTTTTATTTTTGAAATTCATCCTGTTAAAAACAAATTTTTATATATTATACACTATTTTAAATTTTATTGGATTTCATTCCAATTAACTATATTAAATCCGCCTGTTGGATCACCTGAAAAATTTAAATTAGAAATACCATCTTCGTAAGTTATAGTAGCTCCTCCTGAAATAATCATTTTATAAGCGGTAGCCTCTTTTGTTGCAACTCCACCTGAAAGATTCATCGTGCCATTTTGAGCATTTAGAATAACAGCACCAGCTCCACCAGTAAGAGATAAAGCATTACTTCCGCCACAAGAAGGACCTTCAGGACAATTACTCGTAGTTAAAATAAGCAAATAACTTCCATTTTGTCCGGAGCCATTAAGAGTTGCTCCTCCTGAAAGATTAACAATACCATCAGAAACAATGACACCACTACCATTACCGTATGATGATGCTAATTTAACCTTACCGCCACCAGTTACTGTAACAGTTCCTTGAACCCATAAAGTTCCAGAAACTGTAAGTGTTCCACCACCATCAACGGTAAGATTGCCAGTAATTTTTCTTGGTCCTAAGGTAGCTCCTGCATAATTAACATGTAAATCTCCAGTAATAGTTCCTCCTGCCACTGCATCGCCCTTCCAGTCTAAAATATTAGCATCAGAAACCGGATATCCTTCTGGTATAGGATCGGCACGAGATGTATTGCATGCTTTATTGTTACTACTTCCAACCTGACAATAAATAGTCCCTGCAACACTTGCACCAGTAACTGTATGCGCCCAAGCATCACCAATTCCACTTTGCCCAATATTTATAGCTCCGACATAACTTCCTCCGCCAATTTTAGCTGTTAGACCTCCTAAAAATAAATTAAAATATCCATCAAGACCGGAAGGAGTTGTATTTGTCCAAGTGCCAGCATATTTACCAATCTTTGCTTGTCCAGAAGAATATGAAGAATTGGCTGCCATAATATAATAATTTGAACTATTTTGAGAACTATTGTCTAAAATAATCCAGTATGTGGTGCCAGAATCAAGCTCTGGATTTGAAGGTAAAACAACTTCTACAGGCCCCCAATTAGTTAAGCTGACATTTGATGCTAATAAAGTGCCGTTGGTAGTTAATAAATTAGTAGTGCTCGGCGATCCTCCAGAATCAGCAACAATTCTGACAGTTATATCAGCAGGACTTCCAACTTTTTTTATATAAAATTGAATTTTACTTACAGGGCCTGTTGAAGAAACGGTAAAGCTTTGAGCAAAATCCTGTGTAGCTGAAGCATTTCTAAAATTAATTGAATTTGGTGGAGTTTCTGGAGTGTTATTAACTTGATCAGCAACTAACGCAGAACTATTCGCGGCTATTGCTGTGCCAGTAATAACACTTCCATCTGTAGCAATAATATTTCCATTAGCAAATGCATTGCCAACGATCCTTGATCCACCCATTAAACTAAAACCGCCAGAACCAGCTTGGATTCCATAACTAAAAGCAACACCGCGACCTGTGGTAAGATCTATTTTTTCTTTTCTCACAAGTGACTTAATGGAACTTTCTGTAGAAATAGACTGACCTCCGACAATATTGCTAATTGTCGTTGTTGCTGTGTAGCCATCAAGAATAAGAGTCTCAGGAGAAGCTACTGTTAAACCATTTTTTATCCTATAAACCACATCTTCTATCGCTCCTTCTGTTAAATAAAATCCCTGAGTAGAAGAAATATAATCACGGCTTACCTGAAATTCTCTATTCATAGGAGCAATTATTGAAAATATAATAGTTAGAGAAATAAGTAAAAAGAAAATTACAACAAAAAGAAGAGTCTGCCCATTATTGTATTTATTTTTGTTTTTTAAATTAATCATTGAAATTAATAATTATTTCGCAAAGTAACAGTCATATAAATCTTTCTAGAGGATGATGCGATACCGCTTCCTCCGCCAATACTCATTTCAATTTTTACAGCTTCAGCGGAACTGCTTGCTATTCTTCTAAAAATTAAATTATCAATTCTAGATTGAGTCGAAATAATAGGTCCTTTATCTGAAATACCTTCCATAACATGAAGCGAGTTCCCTACAACATAAAAAGTTGTAGTTGTTGCATTACCAAAACTATCAATACCATCAAGCACCAATTTCCCAGGACTTAAATTAAAAATGCTACCCGCAACATTGATCGTTTTTGCTCCTTTTATTTCTCGAGTCATTCTTTCAAGTGTTACAGTCGTTGAATGCATTATATTTCTTTCAACTTTTATACGGCCATAAGATTTTGATAAAATCAGCATCATATTTATAACTGACAAAAGAATAACAACAAGAATAGCGATGTAAATAATCATTTCTATGAGTGAAAATCCTCTTTTTGTTTTTGATGTTAAATTATTCATTTCAATAATTCAAAAACCTTAATTACTTAACAAATTAGTAATATATGACGAAACTGATCTAGTGGTTGTTCCATTTCCTGGATTCCAAGAAACACTAACGGTTACTTTTCTTATGTTTGTATCGAGAGTTCCGGATGAAGAAATATCTTTATTGGCGTCCCGATAAACATTATTAAAAACAATTGTTCTTTCAAAAATATTATCTACAAAAATTTTTGTGGTGGTTGGCACCCAATTTGATCCGTCAAAACTTAAATAATAATTACTACCAATAGTAAGTGGCACTATTTTTGTATTCCAAGAAGAATCACGCCAAAATCTGACCGTTTCAAAACCTTCCGTAATAAGAGCGTTCGCTTCTATTTTTTGATTATTCAAAGAAGCAGACATAAAAAAAGCGTTATAAAAGGAAGTAAAACTTGTAATTGTTAGTAGAATAATTGCAGAACCTATCACAACTTCCAAAAGACCCATTCCTTTTTTATTTTCAACTGCTTTTTTTTGCATTAGATTAATTGGATTCAATTAAACCTGTTTGATAAATCGTTATAGTTTTTGTTTTTGAAGAATCTGCTGTTTCTAAAAATGTGATAGTTCCATTTTGACTTGTGCTTCCTTTAAGTCTATCAAAAACCACATCGACACCATTACTAGATAAATTAATATCTGCAATTCTAACTTTATTATCAAGAACGGTGATTTCATTAGAAGGAGAAGAAGATGAAAAAGAAGCTCCATTAAAAAATATAAAACTATTACTCTGGAAACGAACACCGTATTGTGTAGAATCTTTAGAAGAAAGAGTTAACGATCTTGCTTTTTCTAAAACTGAAAGTGCTGCGTCTGTTTCTTTTTTTAAAACTTGTTGATTATTAAAACTTGCGAATGTAGAAATAACGATAAGCGAAATCAGGATAGTGATAGCTATTGAGACAACTATCTCCACAAGAGTAAATCCTTTTGATTTTAGCATTTTGTTTATCATTTCTAGATATTATTCATCACAGAATACGTTGGTGATATCATAGCCACTGCAAAAAATCCTACAGCGACACCAATAAAGATCATAAGGAATGGTTCTATGATTGTAGACACATCTTTTGTTTTTTGTTCAACTTCATTTTCATAAAAAACCGCAACTTCCATAAGCATATCGGACAATTTTCCAGTTTCTTCTCCGACGCTTATCATCTCACCAACAAAAGGAGGATAAAATGTATCATTTTCCAAAAATACATTAGCTAATGGCTCTCCTTTTTGGATGCTTTTTTCTGCTTTTTCAAGAATATCTTTATAGTAAGAATTCTGAATAACCTCTTTTGTAATTTTTGTGGCAACTACAATATCAACTCCCGCCTTGAGTAAAGATGACAAAGTTCTAGCAGTTCTAGCAGAATTTATTTCTTTAGAAATTTCACCTACAACAGACATATTGAGAACAATGTTATCAATAAAACGCTTTCCAACATTCGAACGTATAAATAAAAATCCGAGAAAAATTAAAATGGACAGTAAAAGCAATATGTGCGGAAAATAATTTTGAAACGCATCACTTATAAAAATAATAATTCGGGTTGAAAGAGGAAGTGCTACATTCATATCCTTAAATGTTCCGACTATTGTAGGCACTACAAATTTAAGCATTATTATTCCAATAACTGTCATTAAACAAAGAATAATAATAGGATAAATAAAAGCGCCTTGAATTTTTTTTCTCAGGAGATAGGATTTCTCGGTTTGAATTGCCACAACCTTAAGAGACTCGGCCAAACTTCCACTCTCCTCACCTGCCTTAACCATAGATACAAACAAATTTGAAAAAAACTTTGGGTGATCCTTCATTGAATCACTTAATGAATTACCTTTTTTAATACTCTCATTAAGATCATCATAGATCTTTTGAAGCTTAACTTTTTTTGTCTGCTTTTTTAAAACAGCAAGACCACGAGAAATCGGAAGTCCTGCATCTATCATAGTGCTCAAGTTTTTTGCAAAAATAATTTTATCGAAAGTTTTGATCCCAGTAAAAAGTCCGGAAATTTTTTTTATTATTGAATTTTGTTTTGATTTTATTTCTTCCGCACTTACAATTGTCTCGCCTTTTTCTTTTAGATCACGATACAAAACCGACTTGTCTACAGCTTCCGCGATAGATTCTTTAGTTTCTCCTTGAGAATTTATAGATTTGTATTTAAATTGCATAAATTTTTATTATTTTTTGTTTTGTTATTTCGACGAAATTTTCTGTCATTCCCGCGCATGCGGGAATCTAGTTCTTCTCTGCTTAATCTGGATTCCCGCATACGCGGGAATGACACCAACTTACGACTACTCTGTAATCACTCTCAACACTTCCTCTATTGAAGTAATTCCTTGCACGGCTTTAAAAATTCCGTCTTCAAACATCGTGAGCATTCCCTCCGCCTTAGCCTGCTTTTCTATTTCTGCTGAGGTTTCTCCTTTAATGATTAAATCCTTAATTGTTGGTGTAACTTTTAGCACTTCGTGAATACCTATTCGGCTAGTATATCCATCATTACCTTCTTTCAGAGCCCCTGGTCTATAAAAAGGTATTTTTTCCCAAACAGCACCCTTATCAACAATTTTTTCATCTTTTAAGAATTTTAATACCCTGTCTAGATCAATATTCTTTGCTAGTGACGCAATTGCTGGCTTAGTCAAAAAGTATTCTTCTTTGGTATCATTCAATTTTCTTATAAGTCGCTGAGCGATAATAACATCAATTGTTGAAACTAAAAGAAAGGGTTCTATTTTCATATCAATAAGCCTTGGAATAGCTCCGGCCGCTGAGTTTGTGTGAAGAGTAGAAAGAACCAAGTGTCCTGTTAACGAAGCGTTGATCGCAAGAGAAGCGGTTTCGTTATCTCGAATTTCACCAACCATTATGATATCTGGGTCCTGACGAACAAGACTTCGCAAACCATTAGCAAAAGTAAAACCGATATCAGAACGAACCTGAGTTTGATTTACTCTGTTCATTTGATATTCTATCGGATCTTCAATAGTTGAAATATTAACATCGGGAGTATTTAAAATATCGAGCAATGTATAAAGCGTTGTGGTTTTTCCGCTTCCTGTTGGACCTGTAGTCAAAATCATTCCTGTAGTTTTTTTAATAGCTTCATGAATTATCTCAAGACCGCTACCGTGAAATCCTAGAACTTCCAAAGTAAACCCATGTCTTCCCTCTTTCAAAAGTCTCATAACAATTTTTTCTCCATAATAAGTCGGCAATACAGAAACACGGAAAGAAACTTTTTCATTATTCATTTCAATTTTAAATCGTCCGTCTTGTGGAAGTCGCTTTTCATCAAGCTTTAAATTTGAAAGAACTTTGATACGAGCTGAGATACTGGCTCCCGCTTCTTTTGGCAAAACCATCGCATCGCGCAATAATCCATCTATTCTGTAACGAACAAGAACTTCCGTTTCCATAGGTTCAATATGAATATCAGAAGCATCCTGCAAAATAGCATGCTTCAACAAAGTATCAACAATGCGAACCACCGGGAGATCTTCTGCCACTTTCTTAAGATCGGCCTCAGACATATTTTCAATCCCGCCTTCTTTAGCGGCAATTGTTTTAAGCTGTATAGATTCTGTGTGAATAATATCTCCGAACTCTGCCTTTAAACTTCTCTGATATTGAAGAAGGGCTTTTTTAATGGATTCGGCATTTGTAAGTCGTGGTAAAATTTTCAGTCCAACTTTTTTCTTAACAAAATCGATTGCCTTTAAGTCATCAGTATCAAGCATCGCAACTTCAAGACCTTCATTGGTTTTTTTAAAAGCAACAATATTGTGATTGCGAGCAATAGGTTCGGGAATCATCGAAAGAATAGCAAAATCAATTTTTTGATTTGCTAAATCAACATAAGGAATACCTAGAATGTATGACTCCATCTGACGCAAATCATCTTCTGAAATTTTTCCTTTATTAACTAGCGCTTCTCCAATAGAAACGCCTTTCTTTTTACTTTCTTCTTCCGCAGTAGATAGATCAGCCTTGCTAACAAGCCCTGTATCATTAATAAATTTTTTAAGTTGTGATTCTTCTATGAACATTGGGATTTAATCTCTATAAACTTTTTATAGATTTTACACTTTTGGATGCAGTTCGAGGCGCGAGCGAGGAGCGAACCGAGCAATACTTAAAGTATTGTGAGGGAGCACCAGAGATCGCAACGAAGAAATGCGCCAAAAGTGTAAAATCTATTTTAATTATATCAATATTTAGAAACAAAAACCTTGTTCTAATGTGAACAAGTTTTAAATATATACATTAGTGTGTATAAACATAATCTCTAAAAAATAATCATGATACAATTAAAGTAATTAACTTTTAAATTTAAATATGATTTTTAAATCTCATTCTAAATTTTTCACGTCATTAACACTTTGCTTATTATTAGTATCCTCTTTTACAGTCGTAAAAAGCGCGGAAGCAGCCTTTTTTGCTAGAGAACTTAAAATAGGTTCACAAGGAAATGATGTTTTGGTTCTTCAAAGAATATTAAACAGCGATACAGCAACTCGAGTAGCATCTTCAGGCTCAGGATCTCCTGGAAATGAAACAACATATTTTGGACAACTCACTAAACAAGCACTTGTTAAATTTCAAGACAAATATGCTGGTGAAATTATTATCCTAGCAAATCTCGAGACAGCATCCGGATACGTAGATTCTTATACGATGAGAAAACTCAATGCCATCATTGTAAAAAATCCTAAATTTATTGAAAATCTGGTTACAGAAAGCAATCCTACCCCAACAAACACAACAGAAACTGCAGTGAATGTCGTTCCTAAAGTAACAAGTGTGCCAAAAACAACCACTGCGACATCTGGTAGCGCATCACTCTTCCCTTTCAATGGAACATTTACAAGGACCCTAACTTTAGGAATGAGCGGATATGATGTCCAGATGTTACAAAAATTCCTAAATTCCAGTTCAGATACTAAAATAGCTTCGACTGGAGCAGGATCTCCTGGAAATGAAACAACATATTTTGGACAACTCACCAAAAATGCTGTTATTAAATACCAAAATAAATATGCTACTAAGTTAGTTTTTCCAAAAGGCTTTTACAGTGGAGACGGAATATTTGATTCAACAACAAGAAACATGGTGAATCTTGCAATCGCAAGCAATCCTCAAATATTGGCTCAATCTACTCAAAACACTTCGAATAATTCAAACTCTCAAACACAAACATCTACTACAAACACGGGTTCACAAATATCTACAGAAAATGCTCCTGATCCAAAATACATAGATCCAATCTCAGGAAAACAAGGAGACATAATAACTATTCATGGAAATAACTTAAATTTAGTAAACGGAATCCTGCTTAAAAATGATATCAGCTTTTATTATATTTGGGATTTTACTTCTCAAGACGCTAACAAAATTAGCTTTATGTTGCCTTATGATATATCTACCGGAGCTTATAATCTTTCTCTTTTTGATCAAAGCACAGATTATATAAAAAGCACTCGACTAACGATTTTAAATTAAAAATAATAAAATCAACCAAATATGAATAAAATTTTAAAAAATATTTTTATAACGACACTATTTATTACAATCTTAATACTAATACCTATTTATAGTATTAGTAACAAGGCTGAAGCTGGTTATTTTGCAGGAGTAGCGTCCGCACCATTACCACTTTGCACTTGTAATCCTCAAGTTCAATTACAACCAATGAAACCTACCAAAGGTCCAGCGATGCTTATGTCAACTCCTGGTAATGCTCCACCTCCAGGCACTTGTGTAATTGGTGAATATGGAGGAGCTGTGCCATGTTTAATGAGAATTGGTCCAATATGCATTCCTATAATGGTCGCTCCTATGATAACTCAAATGAAAGACTCCTCATCAGGATGTTCTCCTTCTAGTAGTGGAGGAGGTGGAGCTGAAAAAATGATGCAACAACTACAAAAAATGGCAGAAAAAGCAATGAGTGGTGGCGGAGGAGGTGGAGGAGGCTCAGGTAGTGGTAGCGGATCAGGCAGCGAAAGTGGAACAGGTAGCGATAGTGGTAGTGGGTCAACAACCGGCGATACGACGGGTGATAGTAGTGGATATAATTACACTGATCCTAATTTAACTAATATTGGATCTGACACCAATTACACCACTGCAATATCATTAACATTTTCTGCATCTCCAACAACAATAACCTCAGGCGATTTATCGATACTAGCGTGGAGCTCAACCAACGCAACATCATGCACAGGCACTAACTTCGATGTATTTGATACATCAGGAACAACATCAGTATTTCCAACAGAAACAACCACATATACAATCATATGTGCAGGATCAGCAGGATCAAAAACAGCATCGGTAACAGTTAATATTAATGGGGCTGGCAGTAGTAGCAACACCACATCAGGCGGTGTTGAAACAAATGAATACTTTAATCGAGAATTAACAGAAGGTATGAGTGGTCCTGATGTTACTGCACTACAGCAATATTTAAATATGTATACTGAGACTCAGGTTGCTAGTAGTGGTCCTGGATCTTCAGGGGAAGAGACCGATTATTTTGGTCCTGCAACAACCGCAGCTGTAAAAAAGTTCCAAGCAAAATACCATCTTCCTGAAACTGGCGTTTGGACAGTATTAGAAGACACAAAAGCAGCTGAATTATCAGGAACAGACACAACAAGCGATGGAACAGATGCGGTAGACACAACTGACCAAACAACAGACACAAACGCAGTTACAAGCACAAGTGTGCCAATAACTATCCGTGGAGATTTTATTTATAAAAACGCAAAAATAGAACAATATTCTGGGCCAGCAACTTCAACAGAAGAATATTTTGCAGCCTTCCCTAAATCACAAGATCGTCCTGAATATCTTAAATCGATGACACCTAATGATTTTACTTCTTACTACGTACAATTTGTAAACGCTGCAAATCCCACAAAAGTAGTAAACGCAAAAGTAAGATTTCTAGGAAGAAATACACCTGGTTCATTTGTAGTTTCTAGAGGTGTAATGGAAGCTTTAGGGACTTCCAAAGGAATAAATATAACTCTTGTTCCTAGATCTGGAGCCGCTTTCGGTCCACTAAAATAAAATTTTTTAAATTTTAATCTCCTCACAGATAATTTTGTGAGGAGATTTTTTGTTATGATATAATAATAGTATTAAATTATTTCTATACTATGAAAATTTCATTGAATATTCTATTTAAAGTTTTTTTTACAATCGCAATCATTTTTATTGGAGTTAAATTTTCATACGGATTTACGTTTGAACGAAATTTAAGCATAGGAATGTCAGGTGAAGATGTAATAACTCTTCAAAAAATATTAAACAGCGATCCTGCAACAAAAATTACTTCCGAAGGCGCAGGGTCTCCTGGAATGGAAACCAATTATTTCGGTCCCGCAACACTAGATGCTGTTAAAAGATTTCAAACCAAATATTACAAAGAGGTTCTCTTCCCTGCCTCGCTTTCTGAAGCTACAGGTTTTGTAGGAACACTAACTCGAACAAAATTAGAATCACTTTCTGTTTCTGTTTCCTTATCAGTATCACCTTCTCAAGATCCCCTTCAAAGCCTAATCACACCTGAACTAGATTTTCTTTCTTCAATAAGCGGTAAACCTGGAGATATAGTGGTTATTTTTGGCAAAAATTTTAAATCCATTAACCCTGATCAATTAAGTGTTTTATTCTCCTCTAATAATCTTAGTTATTTCGTATGGGATTTAACAATAATAGATAATGAAACTCTTACATTCACTGTGCCTTCCGACATAGATCTAGGAATATATCACGTATATGTAACAAACAATGGCGACCAAAGCATGAATTCTGCAACTTTTACCGTTCTATCAACAAATGTTAATTAATTTTTAAACAATATGAAATATTCTTTTTCAAAATTCGTTATTTTAATAAACATTTTCATCTTCTTAATAATTGGATGTGTAGCACAAATTTCCTATGCTTCAACAATTTTACCTGCAAGTTATCAACTTTTAGCACAAGCAACTGGAGCAAGCGGAAGCAGTTCTTCTGGAGGAAAAGATTTTGGAGGTAAGGTTGTAGGGGTTATTGAATGCACTTGTAAAATGCCACCACCTGACGGAGCATTACCTGGTTCTAAAATAATATATATTACTCCAATGGCAGGAGGTCTTTTACTAGATCCTAAAACTCCAAACGCTAAAGATGCAGTTAAAGGTAAAAACGTTTTAGGTAAATACAATCCCGCAGAGAAAAAATTGTGTTATATTCAAAAATCATCTAGTAGCCAAAGTTCTTCTGGCCAATCTTCATCTAGTGATTGTGAAAAATTACCACCTCCACAAGGTAAAATTACAGAAATACGCGGTGAACAAAGCAGTCAATCTCAAAGTTCAGGAGGAAGTGGCGATCAGTCAGGTAGTGGAAGTGGTAGCGGTGATTCTTCAGGAAGTGGCAGTGAATCTGGAAGTGGTTCGGGTGATTCTTCAGGTTCCATAGAAGATCCATTAAAACAAATAGAAGATAAGATATCAGAATTAGGTTCTGGAGCTGGAGGAGGTAGTTCATCAGGAGGAGGATCTTCAGGTTCAGGTAGCGATCAATCAGGAACGGGTTCAGGAGCAGATTCAAATGATTCAACTGGAAATTTTTCAGATCTTTCAAATCCATACTACCAAGACAATCAGAACAACCAACTTTTACCTGTTAGCGACTTACCAGAAACAAATCTTTCAAATGCCGAAACTCCACAAGATCTTAATAATTCATCAGGAACAAACTCTTCAAATGACCAATTAGAAACTTCAAAAATAACTCCTTTTGAGAAAAACTTGTACCCTGGTTCTGAAGGAGAAGGTGTTAAAAACCTCCAAAACTTTTTAAACGAGAATGGTGCAAATTTAAAGGTAGATGGGATATATGGACAAGCCACAGCTCAAGCAGTTAAAGATTATCAGGCAGCTAATCCACAAATCTTAAAAAATGCAGGAATAGAAAATCCTACTGGTAATTGGGGTCAAGCATCACGAGATTATGCCAACAACGAAATAAAATCATTAAATGATTTGCAATCCTCATCTAATCAATCTAAATTTCAAGACGTATCTCCATTTACAAACAACTTAAGCACTGGCTCCACAGGAAGTGATGTAAAAAATCTTCAGCATTACTTAAATGAAAATGGTGCAAATATAAAAGAAGACGGCGTATATGGTTCAGCCACAGCTCAAGCCGTTAAAGATTATCAGGTGGCTAATCCACAAATTCTAAAAAATGCAGGCATAAACAGTCCTACTGGAAATTGGGGAACAAATTCTAGAGAATATGCCAATAACACATTAAATAGCGGCAACTCATCAGCAACACCTTCGTCTGGTGGAACATCTAGCGGATCAACAAACGGAATTAAAATAGCTAGCGTTCCTCTTGCAGGAGAATCAAATCAAACTCTTAACAATTGGCAATCAGAAAAAGGTTTAACTCAAACTACTCAACCTAATTATGCAATTCAAAATTATAATGGAAAAAATTATGTATCAGCAAATGTCGCATCATTAGGAGGAAAAAATGATCCTTATGTAAGCGCAACTGAAACTGGAACTGTTAATGGAGTTTTATTAAAAAACCTACCAGACAATCATCCATATATAGCTGGCATTTGGGATTACAGTCAAACTCCAAGAAGTGAGCTTGTAAATGCAACTTTTGAAGCTGTAAATCCAGCAACAGGAGCAACTGTTAAGGGCCTAAAAGCCGCAGATTGGGCAAATCCTACAAAAGGTAGAGGCTGGGAAGTTTCTTCAGGGGTAATGGCAAGTCTCGGAGCGACAACTAATACTAAAATTTTAATAAGAAGAACTAATTAAAATCTTAACAAGATTTAAATAAAAACCTTGCAAACGATATATTTTGCAAGGTTTTTATTTTTATACCTATTGACTTATTTTATATTGTGTGATAAGATTGTAACAGAAAGAGGACATTGACCTATGAAAACAATAAAAATACTAATTTCTTTTTTACTTTGCGTTTTTATTACACAAATCGCAGAAGCCAAAAGGTATAAAGCTGGGAAATCCCCGCCTAGTACTAAATCCAAAGTAACACTAAGGATCACCTACTATAGTCACGATGAACCTTCTGCTGACTCGGATACAAAAAAATTCCGATCTAAAATCGGAGAAAAACTTAAGTATCCAGACCAGAACGGCGGTTTATACCATGTGGCTGTTGACCGCAATATTATTCCTTTAGGGAAGAAATTACGTGTCGAAGATCCAAAAAGTGGAAAAAGCTTCGTTGCTCTAGCAGTTGATACTGGTGGAGCAGTAATAAGACGAATTGATGTTTTTAGTAGGGGTCTAAAACGAGTACTACCTTCTGAAAATGTGAACGTTTACGTTCTGTAAAAAAGAAAAAAAATCCAAAAGCCCTGTTAACTTCGTGTTAGCAGGGCTTTTTCTTATTTTAAAATAAATTATCTGTAATTCTTTAAAAACAAACAGAACGATTTCCATTGTTCAAGTGAAATATCTTCGGCGCGAGACTTTACAGAAATATTATTTAAACCGAACATTTCTTCAAACTTTTCTTTAGATATATCTTCAAAATGATCTTTAAGATTGCTTATTAAAAATTTTCTTTTATGAGAAAATCCAGCTTTAATTACTTCAAAAAACAAATCAGAAGAAAAATCTCTAAAAAAATCATGACTAATACCATTGATCTTTAAAACTGCAGAATCAACATTTGGCTTCGGATAAAAATTTCCCGCCTTAACTGTTTCTATATAATGCGGTTTTCCATAAGACTTAACACTCAAAGAAAGGATGCTTTCCTTTCCATCGCGAGCCAAAACCCTTTGTGCAACTTCCTTCTGAACCATTAAAACCATCAAACTAGGCGATGAAACCTCGCTTAAAAATCTTCTGAAAATCTCACCAGTAATATAATAAGGAATATTCGCTACCAACTTGTATTCCAATTCAATAATTCCATGATCTTTTGGATCAAAACTTAAAATATCATCATTTAACAAAACCAGTTTACCTTCTGAAATTTCTTTGCTAAATTTTTCTTTAAGAAAAACTGCAAGCTCATCGTCTTTTTCAACAGCAAAGACCTTTCCTGCTTTTTCTAGCATCAGCTCTGTCAAAACTCCCTTTCCAGGACCGATCTCAAGAACTACATCTTCCATCGACAAATCAGCCGCTTCTACAATATCGTAAGCGATTTTTTTATTTGCTAAAAAATTTTGTCCGAGTGATTTCTTAGGTTTCATATTTTTATTAAAAATCTATATCATCTCTACTATCTCTCCCTCTAAAATCGATCTTTTTAATTTCATTTTCTAAATACCTGTCATCAATATCAATAATAAATTCTGAAGGAACATTTACCTGAGAGGCTCCAAAGATTGTTCGCATAGAAGCATAGGATAGAAAAATCTTCTCTTTTGCTCTAGTGAGAGCTACATAAAACAGCCTTCGCTCTTCTTCAGATTCTTCGAGCGTTATCTTATCTTCATTTATCTTCTTATGAGGAAAAAGTCCATCTTCAAGTCCTGTAATAAAAACATACTCAAATTCAAGTCCTTTCGCAGCGTGCACAGTCATCAACTTCACGCCTTTAGTATTTTCCGTCAACTCATCCTGATCTGATGCCAAAGCTGATTCCTCAAGCATTTTTTCCACACCATCTGGCATTGGCATTAAATCATATTTCTTGGCTAATGTCGCCAATTCTCTTACGTTCTCCAAACGATCATCGTCATCGCCCACAGATTTGTCTTTCTTCAAAAATTCCTCCATTCCGGATTCTTGTATAATAAATTTTACCAGATCTGACGGCTTCATTGTATTTGTAGCCTCGTTTATTTTTTTGAGAAGCGCTCGAAAATCAGCGATTCTATCTTTCATAGCTTTTGTTAATGTATTTTCCTGACCTGCAAATATTTTTATTAGCGTAACTTTGCCGATTCCTCGTGCCGGAACATTGATTATTCTCTTTATGTCTCCCAAACCATCAGGATTCACTGCAGCCTTGATATAAGAAAGCACATCTTTTACTTCTTTTCGCTCAAAAAATTTAGTGCCAAGAAGCTGATAATGAACGCCGTACTTCAAAAAAGCTTCTTCTAAAACTCGCGATTGAAAGTTAGCACGATACAAAACAGCAACCTCATTTGTAGAAACTCCTTGTTTCATCAATTCCTGAACTTTAGAAGCAACAAATTCCGCCTCATCATTTTCATTATAGGCTTGATAAACACCAATCTTTTCACCCTCCTTATTGCGAGTAAAGAGATTTTTATCCCGCCTCATTGTATTTTTCTCAATAATCCGATTAGCCACTTCAAGAATAGTCTTAGTTGAACGATAATTCTCTTCAAGAAAAATCACCTTGGCGTCAGGATAATCTTTTTCAAAATTTAGAATGTTTTTTATGTTTGCTCCGCGCCAGCTATAAATATTTTGATCTATATCACCCACTACGCAAATATTTTTATGCTTTTCCGCTATAAGCTTTGAGATAAGATATTGAACCTTATTAGTATCTTGATATTCGTCTATATGAACGTATTGCCAAATATTTTGATAATGTTCCCTGACTTCTTTGTTATCACGCAAAAGCTTGGCGGTCTCTAAAAGTAGGTCGTCAAAGTCCAGCGCCTTTTCTGCTTTTAAAATTCTTCTATAAGCACTCCAAACCTCCGACACAACCCGTCCTAGATAGCCATGACTGTTTTTCTCTTCGTAGCTATCCGAATCTTCCATATTCCCCTTTTCTCTCGAAATAACATTTTGAATTTTTGCAGCATCCCACTGCTTTGGATCATAATTTAAAGACAAAATAGCCTCTTTTATAGCCCTACGAGAGTCGTTCTTATCAAAAATGGTAAAATGCCTTGATAAATTTAAAAGTTCAGCATTTTCCTTAAGAATATGAACTCCGAGCGAATGGAAAGTGCTTACAAAAGGTCTTTCAAAAGAAGAAGTTGGAAGATTAAGTTCGCGATCTTCTTCAAGAAGTTTGGAAACTCGGTCTCGCATTTCTTTTGCAGCTTTATTGGTAAAAGTTATAGCAAGAATATTTTGAGGAGCTACCCCTTCTTTTATCAAATGCAGGATACGATGAGTTAAGGTCTTTGTCTTGCCTGCTCCAGCCCCTGCGATAATAAGTAGTGCACTGTCCTTATACAAAACTGCTTCTCTCTGCTGGTCATTAAGATTTTCTAGGTGCTTAGACATAGGTAAAATATATCACAAAAATATTTTTTATAAGAATCTGTTCATAACCCAAGTATAAAATTACTTTTTTGAGCAATTTTTAGCATTTTTAGCTATCCACACCCTCTGTTTTTCGTCAATTGACTCTGTTTTTCAAGGAAGTATAGTTAAAGTATCGGTTGTATGTTTAATTGAACGTGGCTAATTAAAGCCATATTTTCAGAAAATCCTGATTATCCACTAAATTTAGGCTTATTTTAAACAACTCAAAAAACACCTTGCCGTCGCAAGACGACCAATCAAGGCAAGGTAATACTCATTTCTCTATTTCAATGAGACTTTTAGCAACAAAGCTCTCTACTACAGCTGCTTGTCTTATCGCTATTTTGATAACAACCCCTATTGCACACGCAGGGGTTTTTTCTTTTATTACTGATTTGTTTACTTCAGATAATACTTCAACGGAAGAACCTCAAAATAACTTAAATTCCCAAAATATGGCATTGCTTCAAGCGGCAGTTAACTCTGATCCAAACCCATCTAAATCCGAAGGCGACATGCCAGTAGTAGAAGGCACCTCCCTTCTAGCAGAAAATGGCCCAACAGGTTCAATGGCTGATGTTAAAGATAATGCTGGCTCAGACACAATTAGCGTTTACACTGTAAGAGAAGGAGAAACATTGAGTCAGATAGCAAAATCATTTAACGTTTCAGTAAACACAATCTTGTGGGCAAATAGTAATGTAAAAACTAATACAACTCTTAAAGCTGGCCAAACACTTATCATATTACCAATCTCTGGAATCAAACACACAGTTAAAAAAGGTGAAACTTTGAAAGGCATCGCCAATTTATATAAAGGTGATCTAAAAGAAATCATGGAGTATAACAACCTTTCTTTAGGAGATCCTATTAATGTTGGAGATGAGATCATAATCCCTGATGGAGAATTCTCACCACCAAGCCCAACTAAATCAACATCTAGCACAAAACCTAAAACTTCTACATCATATAGTGGACCATCTTATGAAGGTTACTACTTAAGACCTGTAGCAGTAGGAAAAAAGACTCAGGGAATTCACGGTCATAATGGTATAGATATTGGAGGGGCTATTCCAGGAAAACCTGGCACACCAATTCTTGCAGCAGCAGATGGTATCGTTATTATAAGTTCAACCACTGGTTGGAACGGAGGATATGGTCATTACATAGTTGTCAGCCACAATAACGGAACTCAAACACTATACGCACACTTAAGCGATAATGATGTTTCGGTTGGAGATCATGTAAGCAAAGGACAAATCATTGGAAACATGGGCGCAACTGGAAAAGCCACAGGCGTTCACTTACACTTTGAAATACGTGGTGCTAAAAATCCATTTTAATTAAACTTTATATATTTGGCGCATTTCTTCGTTGCGAGCTCCGGTGTTCCCTCACAATACTCAGAGTATTGCTCGGTTCGCTCCTCGCTCGCGCCTCGAACTGCATCCAAATATATAAAGTTTTAAATAATATTATATGTTTAGAATAATTTTGGACATAATTGAAATGCTGATCTCTATTTTCCCTAAACTTTAACGAATTATCGATTGTTTACTAAATATGGACTTTGAAAGAAGTCTGGTATAGAATATTTTTTTAATTAAAACCTGCTACTCAAAAATATCATTGGGTAGCAGGTTTGTAGAATCATGAAACCAGAAAAAATAGCTAAATTATTACTTCATATATTTTTAGGAATTGTATTCTATTTTCCAGTTACTATTTTTATGCATCTAACCTACGATTGGTGGGTTAGTTTAGGAGAATAAATTCGCAATATAAAAAAGGCAGCTTCGACAAAAAGTCTTAGCTGCCCAAATTGAAATAGTGATTAGGAAAGCAGAATCTTAACAGAACGGACTTTGATCCATCCCACAATAAGGCTAACTACCCTATCACCTTTTCTTGAAGTGAAAGTGATGTGTCCAGTACCTTCTACTTCACGTGTACAAACATCGCTGCGTATTCTTAGTTTTTTGCTAAGTTTACGCTGTGCTGACGGTGCAATCCACTTATCACAATCACCAAATATGTGAAGTGTCGGAAACTTATATCCCACAAATCTCGGTGAATTAAATGCAAGGGTGCGACTTTCTATGCCAGAAATTGACCGACGAGAGGCGAGAGTTTCAGCTCTACCTTCCTTTGCTAAAGGAGCAAGTAATGTTTCAAACTCCTCTTCGGTAGGGTTGATAACCTTTCCAAAAAGAATTTCCGCCCAGCGTTTCTTCATAATATTCCATAAAGGAAGAGTCATGAAAAATATTCCGAATGGCATCGCCGGAGAAAGCAGAATAACACCCGCAAGAGGTTTGCCTTCTTTCTCCAAACGCTCAGCTGCAATACGCACCGCACTTCCACCTGCCGACTGACCAAGAAGAAACACATCAACACCAATATGAGCACCGATGTAATACTTGTCATACTCTTTTAGAACCAATTGAACTCGATCCTCATGAGTATTAATATGGGAAGTATCAAGAATAATAACTTCATGACCTTCCTGTTCAAGCCTATCTTTTATAGGCTTGAACGTTGTTTCAGGGTGATGACCAAGACCACCCACATAAATAATTTTTGCCATTTAAGGCCTCCTTTCGTTAATCTGCTTAATAGACTAACACAATTTTAATAAAAAGTCAACTAAAATAGGAAAAGTAGTAGCTTTTAATTTTAAAAGCTAATTTTTAAAGAAACTTTTATAGACTATAAATAGTATCTAGGCTGGTAATTCTACAAAGAAAGTAGAACCCATACCAGCGCCAGCCGACTCCGCCCAAATACGGCCATGGTGAACCTCAACTATATTTTTGGAAATAAAAAGACCAAAACCCGTGCTGTGAGGATTAATTCTTATTGAATCCTTACCTTTACCACCTTCAGTAAAAAGTCTTTCCTTATCTTCAGGAATTATACCAACTCCTGTATCTTTCACAGAAAAGAGAATTTTATTATCTTTCTTAGATAAATTAACCTTCACTTCGCCCTTGAGAGTATATTTAATTGCATTATCTACAATATTTTTTAGAACATGCTTAATGTGCTCAGAGTCCCCTGTAATCTTGTAGTCCTCACCATCTTCAATATTTAAATTAACTGCCAAACCTTTTTCTATAGAATTTCCTTTTTGCTCTGACAAAACTTCTTGTAATAGAATTTTAATATCGAAAGGCTGCATATTATATTTCACTGTTCCTTTTTTAATATTTGCAGAATTTAAGATCTCTTGAACCATTGCTATTCCATTTTCTCCAGATTTTAAACCTTCCTGTGCAGTCACTTTCAAATAAGCAGGTGTCGGACCATGATCCTCATCTAAAATAACAGAAAATATATCTCTAGATTTAGATAAAAACCCTTTAACTTCATGCGTAATAAAGTGAATAAGAGCAATCTGTTGTTGATTAGCATTATCAAGATCTTTCGCTAAAGCTTCAATTTTTTTACGCTGTTCAATTTCTCGATAAACTCCTTCAATTAAAAGATAAGCGAAATAAGAAACCACTATCAAAACGACTGTTTTTAAAATTACTTCTTGAATTGAATTAACAAAGAATATTTCAAAAAGAAGCAAAACAATAATTGCTCCGCTAATGAGTTCCGTAAAAATTAATTTAATATCAAACAAACCATATTTAGTAATAGCTAAAAATATAGAAACGACCATAATCAGTGTAAATAGAGGTCCTGTCCAGGTATATTGAAAAATATTGAAAAATGGAAATAATAGATCTGGAATTATAGCAAAACCAGATGAAATTAATGCACCCATAAATACATATAAAACTTGTTTCTTTTCATTTCTATCTACTGCCAAGTTATATTGTTTATCAATAAAAATAAAACCTAATATAAAGAAAAGAATAAAAGCTAAACCATAAAATATATAATAAGGTCCAATCTGATAGCTAAAAACAGAAAAATCAATAACGGGACCAACAATTTTATCAGAAAATAAAATAAAATAAGAAATTACAGTAAAAACAATAAGAGCAATAGAAGTTAAAACTTTGTTATTTTTTACAATTTCTCTAGGAAAATAGTAGGAAAAAATAAAAAAGGAGAAAGCAATGCAAATAGCGGATACATGTGTTAATGCAATCCAATTATCAATAAAATTTTGATTTGAATAAAAACCAATAATTGCCAAACTCCAAAGTGCAGTGGCAAAAGCAATTAATCCGAATAAAATATCTGTGAATTTTTTTATTCCTCTTGAAAAAATGACCCCTCCAAGAATAACGTTCATTACAGTAATTACAGATAAAATTGGTATGATTATTTCATTCATAATTTTTTATAAGCTTTATTTAAAACAGCTTGATTAGAATAAACTAATTGATTGTCACTTATTTTTTCAAAACCAGACTCTTTCAACAGTTCTTTCTGCTCATTTTCTTTCATAAAATCATAACTGCCAGAATTGTTTTCTTTTTTTATAAGATAATTATAATAAAAGATTTTTATCGTAGGAATACTCATCTTTACAACCTTAATAATCGACTTAATTATACCATTTATTTCTATTTCTCTGTTTATGTGACTTATATAAATATAAGTAGGATTAAACCCCTCTTTAATATTTGAAACGACTATAATACCACCTGGTTTTAGAACACGATTTAACTCTTTAAAAAGAAAAGATCTGGCTGATTTAGGTAAAGTATATATAGTATTATTTGAACAAACTTTATCAAACTGAAGATCTTTGAAGGGTAAAGGTTTTGTAAGATCTCCTATAAATACATTAGCTTCAGGAATTTTTTTCTTATGAATCTGAACACCAACTTCTGAATTATCAAGACCAACCACCTCAGCTCCTAATTGATGTAGTTTATGAGCTAAATTTCCAGTTCCTGATCCGGCGTCAAAAATTTTATCGCCACTTTTTACTTCTAATTTTTCTATAATACTCGAAAGCACCTCCTGATATGGCATGAGTTCATTCAAATAATCGTATACTTCAAAATATTTTTTCCAAAAATTATTAGAAAGCATTTTATATAATTTTTAACATTTTTAAAAAATCAGTGTAAAGATTAGTCTTTAAGGTAAATTTGCCATCACCATCATCACTAAACATCCATGAATTATGTATTGTTTTTTTAGTATAGTCTGAAAAATCTTTGGTCAAAAAATATACAGGGATAACAGGATCATCGGGTTGATTAAAATAATTGTATAAAACTCCATCTTTCGGATAATCTTGTTTATAATCTTTTATTTCACCAACAGGAATATTTAGTTTTTTTAGTTTTACTTCCAATGTTTTCTTAATAAAAGAATAACCACCATAAAGATTATTCTTTGTGGCATAAGCACTCAAGGTATCAAAAAGAAAAAGCATAACTAGACCTCTTGGTAAGAAATCTCCCTTTTCTCTATCTGGAGGAATTATAATAAGTCTTCCTAACTCACATCTATTTTGAATAGGTATTGATTTTATCTCTTCTGGTTCATTAAAATGAAAACATTTCTCGGTTGGAAGTGGATTATCTGTTATCACTCTTACACAACCTATAACCTTTTCCTCAATTTTTGCTATAAAATAATGACTTTTAGAAGGAATATCATAGTCATCAATTTCTAAACCATTTTTATAATTTTCTTTATTTATATAATTTCGATACGAATAAATCTCGTAACGCAATTTAAAAACTTTCTCCAATTCTTCAGGAGAAGTAACTTCGCCAAAAAAAACGATTCTGTCTCTATCTTTTTCGTGTATTTTTAATTCTTTATAGATATCCATAATAAATAAACTTCTTAATTATTAGAAATATTATTGGGGAGCATTTTCTCTATAATATTCATGAGTTTTTGCGCTGCAATTTTATATGCTTCAGGATTATCAAGATTTATATTATTCAAAAGTTCTTGAGTAGTTATAGGCTTTCCTATGGAAAGTATTATATGCCCTTTACCCGTAAAAAAATCCTTGAAAGTAAAATTACGCGAACCTGAAATAGCAACAGGCACAATTGGAGCATTAGTTCTATAAGCCAAATATGCCACCCCACCTCTCGCTTCACCAATTTTTCCATCAGCTGGTATTTTTCCTTCAGGAAAAATCATTATATTTTTTTTATGTTTTAAGAGTTCGATATGATTAACTAAAGATTTTTCATAATCATGTAATCCAAAATATGCAGGATGAGCCCCCCAAAGCTTAAAAAACATACCGCCATATATTCTTTTCTTTATTCCATCAGCATCATAAAATTTTTTTTCACGAGAAACATAAAATATCGGCAAAAACCTTGATAAAAGTGGAAAACTTGCCGGCAATAGAATAGGATCTAATTCACTTGAATGATTCGATGCAAATATAATTCCATTAGGAAGATTTTTTATATTTTCAATACCTCTAACTTCTAGTAGCCCAAATAAGATTAAAAATGGCCTTATAGGCCACACAATGGTCTGAAAAATCAATGGTGTTATGAAATAAAATTTTTTCACTTAATTTAATAAATTTGTAAGATACAAATTTGATAATAGTAGGTTTTTATCTATATATCTATATATTATAAGGGTTTCTAAAAACAAATCAATTTTATTTAAAATTTAAAAGTCTTGCATTTTACTGCAAGACTTTTAAATTTTGGCTATAAAAATCAATTATCTTCCTATATGGACATGATCCGCATGATCAGAAACATAACCGCCAAGACTAAATCCTGAGCCATTAGTTTTCCAATTTTGAACATTCTGACCAGATGGCTTAAAAATAATCTGTCTAACTCCATAAAGATTGCCTGTAAGTCTCATATCATTTACGAGTTGTAATGCTTGAGTTTGAAATGCACTACCGCCAGAACCTTTTACACAAGCATCGAGCGCCTGACCTCGAAGATGAGCTGACGTTGGAGATCCTCCAACTTTAGCGTTATGTGCTGCGCTGCGACAAGTGCTACAAACTGTAAGAGCAGGATATTTTTTTTCAATGTAATCTTTAAGACAAACTATTTCTGCTGAATCAGTGCATGTGTAACCACTATTATCACGTTTTGTAACTGATTTATATCCGCTACAATTAGGAAGACTTGATGAACCTGATGGAACGCTAGAATTTGTTGGGGTTGAACCTAAACCAGTATTACCTGAACCTGATGTGTTCGTGTTACTCAAACCAGAATTATCTGAGCCCGACGATCCTGTATTACCTAAACCATCAGAACTGCCCACACCCGATTCAGAACCACTGCTATTATCAATACCGCTTATTCCATTTGTTCCACTCGTTCCATTTATCATTGAATTTAATGCACTATATAGTCTGCTTAAAAAAGAAGAGGGATAATTATTACTTGATAAATTATTTGTTCCGCTATTTGTTCCATTTGTAGAATCATTATTATCCGATGAATTAGTTCCATCGTTTGAATGGTAAACTGGATAACTAATGTTCGTATTAGTTGTTCCTGTGCATGTAATTGTATATGTTGTGGTTGTATTTGGAGTTACAGCCACTGTTCCCGAAATTCCATTTGCAGTGAAATTTGATCCTGAACATGATTTTGCATTAGTTGAACTCCATATAAGATTTGATGATTGATCTTGTTGAATTACAGCTGAACTTGCTATGAGCGTAACTTTTGGTGCAGAATTAGAAACTGAGACATTAACTATAACCGACGATGAGTTTGAGCCTCCTGTTCCTGTGCATGTAACTGTATAAGCTGTGGTTGTATTTGGATTTACAGTTATTTCTCCCGAGGTTTCATCTGTAGTAAATAAATTAGTTCCTGTGCATAATGCTGCATTCTTTGAATTCCAATTAAGAGTTACTGAATCTCCTGAATTTATTGATGTTTGTGATGCTGTTAATGTCACTGTTGGAGCTGAGGAAGAATATGCACTTATTACATTAACAACAAATGACGAATTACTTGACGTATTAGCAACATAATTTCTAGAAGCAGTTCCCCAATATCCTGTTGGGCTAGTTACTCCTGCATTTTTTAAAATTTGCGGATTTTTAGATTGAAAACTACTAACCGCGGCTTTAGTTAAAGCATCAAAGATTCCATTTACTATTAAATTTTCACCATTTCCATTTAAATAATTTTGAAGACAGGAAACATCTGATCCTTGAGAACCTAAACCAAGATTCTGATTGGTAGGTAAATTATTATAAGCATCTAATAAAGCATTACCTGTTCCAGAATTAGATGATGATATATTGGTTGGCAGAGAACTTACTGTGTCTGAAGAATTAGAATTGTTTGAATTATTTAAACCACTTGAGCCATTATTCTGACCACTTTGGGAAGAAGATGCTCCAGCTCCAACTTGTTGCATAGTGCCATCTGTTGTTGTAGCAATATTTCCAACTTTAGGATCTTTTACATAACATTTATTTATTTCAGCAACAAAATTACCGAAAATATAATTACCAATCTTAGTTGGATCACCTAGTAAAATTTTAGTATTTTCAGGATCAAGTATAAATCTTTGATGAGCTTTCGTGGCTGTTGTTGTCGCCACTTCTAATTCTATAACTTTTAACCCTTGAACATTTTTTGTTCCAGAAGTAGGAGCGCCATTACATTCAGTAATTTTTTTTACTATTCCGCCAAAACCATTAGCTACTGGCTGCAATACTGCTTTTTCTAATATACTTGAACCAATGTCTTTAGGTTGAACACCTGTTCCAATATCAATAAGTTGCGCATATGAAACACCGCTAAAACCTAAAAATATTAGAACTGAAACACAAATTTTAAAATTTATTTTCATAGTTTATAGTATTAAGGTTTTATTAGTAAATCTAATTCGTCAGTAGAAGATGATGCAACGGTCGAATTCGTAGAATCTAAACTAAGAAGATCTTCGCCATCTTCGTTTTGATTAACTATAGATACTTTGTAATTTCCTGGAACCACATCTGCACCAACAATAAATGTCATTCTAGAGTTATTAAACTGAATTGGAATATAGTAAAAACTAGATAAATTTCCTTTTGATATTAACAAGGCATTGAGTTGAGACATTTGATCAAAATTTTCATTAACAATATTAAAAGATACGATTTCTCCAATCTTGGCTTCGCTTTTATCAAGTGAAATTGAAGTAATAGGACTGCCTACAAGACGCGTCTGTTCCTTTTCAAAAACATCTAGTGATTTTTCAATATGTGACTGAAAAGCAGGATAATATAATTCTTCAATCTTTTGTCTTGTCTTTTCTCCAACAAATCCAGTGCCACTTGATAATCCTAATGGAGTAAGAACATCAGAGGCGTATTTATTCTGAAAACGGATAACCGCGTTTTTGGTAAGATTACCAAAATAGCTTGTTTCCGAACCTAATGATCCATCTCCGGAATTTGCCACAACTGTATCTGGATCAAGATTTAAAAACTTCTGGAGTATAGCTACTTCATCGTCATCAACGCCTTTTTGCAAATCTTTCGAAAGCACAGATGCGTGAACGCTAAGTGGAATAAAAAACAAACTAAAAGATAGAATCAAAATTAAATTTATTTTTTTCATTTAATAAATTATACCACGCTCAAGAATTGTTGAACAAGAATAATGGTGTACTAAATGAATTTCACTACTGCCTTTTTGGTCTGTATTGTAGCGCTTCTAAAATATGTGCCTCTTCTATTTGCTCTGAACCGGCAAGATCGGCGATTGTGCGAGCAACTTTTATTATTTTATGATATGCGCGAGCGGAAATTCCTAATCTTTCTGCCGATTTATCGAGGATTTCTTTTACTTTTTGCTTAAGAACAATAAATTTTCCAATATCTTTAGCGCTCATCTCGCTATTTTTCATACCGCCCCTTTTATCTTTGAAACGATCGGCTTGAATTCTTCTGACTTCAAGAATTCTGTCTTGAAGAATTTTTGTGGCGCTTTCTTCGTGTTTGTCGCTAGAACTTTCGGAAAGCTTACTGTGTTCAACTTTTGAAACCTCGAGCCAAATATCTATTCTGTCTACGATCGGGCCAGAAATTTTATTCTTATATCTTGAAATTTGTATCGGGGAACAAACGCATTCTTTTTCTTTATTGCCAAAATTACCGCAAGAGCATGGGTTCATCGCGGCAACTAAAATAAAGTTGGCAGGAAATTTTGCAGAACCTTTTGCACGAGAAATGCTTATAAATTTTTCTTCAAGCGGTTCCCGAAGCGAATCTATCGCCCGTTTTTCAAATTCTGGGAATTCGTCAAGAAAAAGCAGACCTAAATGAGCGAGAGTAACTTCTCCAGGCTTTGGCACAACACCGCCACCAACAAGCGAAATATAAGAAGAAGTATGATGAGGAGATCGAAACGGCGGATAAAGAACCAAATCATCTTTAAGAGTTCCTGCAACAGAGTGAATAGACGTAGCTTCTAATATCTCATCAAAAGAAAGCGGTGGCAAAATATGCGCAAAAGCTTTAGCTAGCATAGTCTTCCCTGTTCCTGGAGGCCCCCACATTAAAACATTATGACCACCGGCGGCAGCAATTTCTAAACCGCGTTTCGCTGCTTCATTTCCTTTTACATCGGAAAAATCTATAAAATCGTCCGAAAGTTCTTTTTTAAAAGTAACCGTAGTTTTTTCTTGAGGAATAAGTCTGAAAATTTCGCAATCGCCAGACTCCAACTCGCTTTTTTCCTTTTTCGTATTTAAATGGTCAACAACTTCTCTAAGAGTCTCGACTCCGTAAATCGTAATGCCATCAATAAGCGCGGCCTCGCGAGCATTTTCTTTTGGTAAATAAACTTCTTTCATACCTTTTTTCTTTGCTTCGCATACAATCGGAAGAGTTCCGTTTATTTTTCGCAATTTTCCATCAAGCGACAACTCTCCCAAGAAAATTCTATCTTTTGAATCAAAAATTATGTCGCCAGAAGCAAGTAAATATGCCAAAGCCATAGCAAGATCAAAGAATGGCCCTTCTTTTTTTACATCCGACGGCGCCAGAGAAATCACAACTTTTTGATTTTTGCTTTTAGGTGATGTAAAACCTGAATTTTTTATTGCTGCAGAAATTCTGTCTTTTGATTCTTCAACTGCTTTATCTGGCAAACCTACTATAGAAAAAGCGTGGAGCCCTTTTGAGAGATCCACTTCAACATCCACAATATGAGATTTTAAAAGTGCCACTTGGGCACTGTATACTTTTGCGAAACTCATTTTAAAAAAAAATAACACATTTGGCGCCATTCTTCCTGCCCGCAACGCTTTGCTTGCAATAGCAGGCGGGTTGAATTGCATCCAAATGTGTGAATTCTTTTTTAATTTAAAATACTAAACAGAATGTTCGAGCTCTGTATCTTTGTGTTCCATACAGGTTCGTGCGGAAGAATTTGCCTCTAATCTGCCAGCTTCTATGGGTTCACCACAGACCTCGCAAATACCATATTTATTATCTTCGATTTTTTTCAATGCATGTTTTACATCTACAAGCTGCGTTTCAAGCTCCTTCAAAACAGCAGAGTTACTTTCGTAAGCCTCAACAAAATCACCTCTATCAGTGCTGTCTCCTTGAACAACGTCGGCTTCTTCTGGTTTTGCTTCCCAATCGCCAGGATTTTCCGGATTAACACGTCCAATAGTTCCGAGCTCTTTTTCAAGTCGTGTTTGTTCTTTTTCTAATTTTTCTTTGAAGTGGTTAATATCTAGTTCGCTCATAAAGTTATATTATCAAAGTTATAATTTAAATCAATCTTTAAACTTAGGCTCTTTGTGTCAAAATAGAAGTTTTAATGTTCATATAATCGTCTTTCGATACAGACCATACTCCAGGCCTATATGGATTACCAATATCTTTAACAAGTTGAATAACAAGACTTGTGATAAAAGCAATATTACCTAAAAATACAGCTTGAAAAAACAAATTTGGAATAAGTAATAAAAAGATAGCTATAAGAAAATTAATAGAAGCTGCGTAAAGGGTCATTGTTAGTAGTTGTGGAAATGGTTCTTTTACTTTTTTCAATCTATTTGCTCTAAGAGTAGTAAGGTCGGTTGTTCGTTCAATAAGTAATCTGAAAATAATAAGATCCTTATCATCTAGATCTTGCAGATTATTTATTGAATTCATAATATTTCCCAAACACAAAGACGTGTTTTCGTGAGAATGCTTGTCTGCCATATGCAACCACTCATCATTAGCTACAGATATGCCGTATTTTTTTACATTTTCGACAATCTCTTCTTTTATTTTATCCTGATCTAAAATATAAACCGTCAAATCTAATATATCTCCCATACATGCAAGTTCTTGATTAATAGTATTTTTTAAATCTTGGAAACGGTTAAATGCAATAAGAATAGAAAATCCAGCAATAATGGAAAAAATATTTGCAGAAACGGTAGCAAAAACAGTAGGAGGCGCTGTTAACAATTTAATTGAAGTAAAATTATATAAATACAAGCCAATTACGCACACGGCTACAGTAATAACAACGCTGATAAATAATGCTTTAATTGTATAGAAAATAGCCATGTGTTTTTTATTCATAAGATTTTTTAAATTACTAATAATTTACACTTGATTTAATTTAACACCATAACACTATAACTAAGATAACTAGCAAAAGTAACCCAGGTTATATAAGGCAAAAGAAGATATGCTGCCGGACGAGAAATTTTATAAAAAGCAACCATTGTCCAAATAATTACCAACCAAAGAATAATAATCTCAATAAACGCCCCTCTCAAACTATGTAAACCAAAAAAGATAATTGACCAAAGAGTATTAAGTGCAAGCTGAAACGCAAATATATAAAGAGCATTTCTTACTTCTTTTCGTTCAAAACCCTTCTTCCATATTAAAAATGCAGAAATACCCATCAAAAAATATAAAGTTGTCCAAACTGGCCCAAATATCCAGTTAGGAGGATTTAATTGAGATCTTTGAATAGTTGTATACCAAGTTGGAATAGCAGAAACAGTAAAAAAAGAACCTATGATGCCCGCAAACTGTGTAACAACTACAGCTATTACACATTTAAAAAAATTATTTATTTTCATACCACAAAAAATATCTTATTATGCGTTTAATTTCGTCTTTATCCTCTTCACAACATCTTCGATCTTCCAATCAACTTTAACTAGATAATCGCGAACACCATCGCCTATTGCATCAGCAATATTTAATGGTTCGCTTAAATTACTCAATATAATAACCGGCACATCTTTACCCCACGGATCTAGACGTAATCTTTTTAGCATCGTTAATCCGTCCATTTTTGGTAAAAGAATATCAAGTAATATTAGATCTGGTTTTTCACTAAATGCTAGCGCAAGACCTTCCTCGCCATCTTTTGCCTTTACAATATCAAATCCTGCTTGAATAAGATTGTCAGCGATAGTTGAAGCTAAGATAACATCATCTTCTACGATCAAAATTTTCTTCATAGTTATATTTAATTAGAACTTAAGAATTTGGGTGCAATTCAACCCACCCGCAACGCCTCGCAAGGCTCTGCTTGCGTGGCGGGCGGTGGCGCGAGCTAGAGAGAAGTGCACCAAATTCTTAAGTTCTACTTTTTAATTTTATTAATACCTTTTTTAATATAAGCTCCCATTTTTTTAATATTTTCCTGAAGTTTACCGAGTGCATACTCATCATCACCTTCGGTTGGAGTTTTAAAAGCATCCGAAAGTTTTTTAACATCATCTGAAATCAAATTAAATATTTTTGAGGTTTCTGATTCGGTAAAATCAACTCGCATATTTAATTTCGCCTGTCTCTTTCTGTAAAACCATACTCCGCCACCAAACCCACCCACTAACAACAAAAGCAAAAGTATTATCGCCCCACCCATACCAAGCTGAAATGCTCCAATCTGGATTATAGGCTTTGATTTTACATTTATTTTTGAAGATTCAACAGCAAGACTCAGTGCTCCGCGATCATCCTGACTTTGCGCTATTACAACATATTGCCCATTCCTCAATGGTTGTTGTCCGAAAGTAAACTCCCAGTTTCCCTTTTCGTCTGATTTAGTAGAGCCATTAGCGATAACCTCACCTTGATTGTTATTAGCTACTTTCTGTAATTTAAGAAGCACATTAATGTTAGGTAAAGCGGTTCCTTTCACTACCACACCCTGTTCATCTTCGGAAAAAATCTGACTTGGAACAAAAGTAATCGCAGGAGAAGCAATAGGAAGAATCTCCATATCTACACTACTTTCAATACCATTGTCTGCCTGATCAACAGCCTTAACAAAAACTTTTTGTTTTCCGGGAACTTGCAATGGTAATTTGAAACTTCCTTTAAATCCAGCTACTGGAATTTTTATCAAATCCCCACTGCCAACTCGTACTTGATATTCTTTGAGTCCAGAACGAGCGTCAGAAGTTTTGAATTGCAAAGTCGGAGTAGGATTATCTGTCTGATTTCCTTCAATGATAGAAAGGTCAAAACCTGCCGGCGATACAGTATCAACTGCTAAACGATAATGCGCAGTAGGCCCCCAACCAACATTATTTTTGAATCGCACATGAAGATAAGAGATACCATCTGATAAAGCGTCGAATGTTTTGTTATTAAAAAGACCTTCTGATTGTTCTCCAGGAATAAAACTAGGATTTTTATTAACTACTGTGTTAATACCAGAAATATCAAGTGGTAAATCCCAACTTGCTGTAAACTGCCCTACTATGTTATACCAACTGGTCTCATCAGGATAAAGCGAAACCTTAAGATTTGGTTTTGAAGGCAATTTTTCCGAGGCTACTGGAGTACGAACTATCTGTTGCGGTTCTGGAACTTTTGGAACGACTCTTTGAGACGACACTGTAATTACCGCATCATTTGTTTTTGATAAAACATTTGTTCCACTTCCGTCAGATGCTGTAACTGCAGTTTCTAAAAGCGAAACTGTGCCGTTGCCATTTCCTTTTGCTTTAAATTCTATATTTAGAACTTTAACAGCGCTACCTGAAACTCCGTATGGAGTGCCTCCGGTAAATGTTATAACTCCATCAGTATTAGAAAAAGTTGGTTCATCAAGCCAAAAACTAAAAGCTGACGATGTTTTATCTAACGAAACTACCTCCAATATATCTTTTGGAAAACGAATTGTTGCTTGTGCAGCATTGATGCCTACTCCTTCACTATCAATTCTTACATTTATAGTAATTTTTTCTCCGATTCCAACATCAGAACTAACAGGGGTCAAAGAAAGTGTAGCCGCATTAGCTACAGAAAAAATACCGAAAGTAAAAACTGCGACCAATATTGCCAAAATTGTTTTGAATTGATATTTCATTTTTTATTTTTTTACGGTACGAATAAACATACTAAAATCTAAAATATCCACTTTTCCATCACCGTTTAGATCGAGAGCCTTTTTCTGACTCTCATCTTTAGAGTTCCATCTTGAAAGAAACATGCTCCAATCTTTAATATTAACTGACCCATCACCGTTTAAATCAGTTTTTGGTGATGTAAGATTAGAAACTATAAAAGTATTTGTTGGCGAGTAATCACTTTCTCGTTTTTGAGTTGGATCAATTTGTTTTACTCTTATACTGTGCGTACCAAACTCCAACGCGCCAGTTTCCATAGCAACTTTATATGATCCATCATTTCCTGCATTAACTTCTTTTTTAATTTTATCATCTATTTCTACAGAAACAATATTTTTAGGTGTGGCAAAACCAACAACAGTAACATTGCTTCCTCTAGTAATTGTTCTTTCAGGTAAACCGACTGTTGGCGAAACAAAAATATCTTTTTGCGTTAAGCTATTTGATACCGTATCAATATTAAAGAATTTTGTTTGTGTAGTTCGTCCATCTTTATCTTTAATCACAAGACCAAAACTGTGCTGACTTTGAAAGATTCCTGAAAAACTCGCGCTGAAAGAACCGTCTTTATTAACTACCGAGTCTTGACTAACAACTCCTTCTGTATGAATATCTTTATCAACGATAAGTACACTTGCCCCAGGAAATGCTTTACCTGAAAACTTTACTGTTGTTGGACTAACCGTGCCCGTCGCTGCCCCACCGCCAGTTGAAGTAGGAGTTGGCGTAGGCGTTGGAGTTGATACAGTAGTGTTTTGCGTTGATGTGTTGTTTGAAGACACAGGGTCATCCGCATCGCTTGATACAGATGCAATGTTTGTTATAGTTCCCGTCGTGCCCGAATCAACAGAAGCTGTAACCGTTATGCTTGCAGAATTGCCGTTTGCGATGGTACCAAGATTACAAGGAAAAGCTGAACATGAACCTTGGGAAGAAGAAATGGTTGTAGAAGTAAGAGCGGAAGGCAAAGTATCTGATACCACCACATTTGAAGCATCATCTGGTCCACTATTAGCAACAGTTAAAGTATAAGTAAGTGAATTGCCTGCAGTAACTGGATTAGGACTGCTGGTTTTTGTTATAGATAAATCAGCCGATGCTGTAGGTAATGTTGCATTATTCACAGTAACAGCTGCCGAACTAGAAGCTGTGCCATTAGAACCCGAACAAGCAAGAACATAATTCTTCGTTCCTACAGAAATAGGCGTAATGCTTTCCGTGCCTGTTGTTGCTTTACTACCTATCCAATCACCAGAAGCATTACACAAAGTTACGTTTGAACTAGACCATAAAATATTGAAAAACTGTCCTAACGTAATTGTGGTTGGATTTGCAGAAATACTAACTGTTGGCAATAGAGGTACAGAAGTTGAAAGGTTTGGCACATTTGATAATCCTGATACATTACCAACAGCATCTGAAGTTTTTAGAGCAAAATAATAACTAGTTGAATCAAGAAGTCCTGAAACTATCATTGACTGCGCTGTACCAGCAATCAAAGGAGCTGGTTCTCCAGAAACTGGAGTAGATGAAACCCAATTACCTTCGGTTATATTACTCGTTGAGTATCTAATATCATAAGAAGCTGCTGTCCCAGAATTTCCATCATTTCCAGGTGACAACCATGTAAGAGTAATCGTAGAAGTAGTTGGACTTGAAGCTGCTAAATCAGAAACCGCAGACGGAGCTGTTGTATCGGCAGTAGCGACAGTTGTTGTACTTGGAACATTAGAAATACCTGAAATATTTGGAACTTCATCGGAAGCTTTAATAGCAAAATAGTAAAGAGTATTTGGACTTAATCCTGTAACAGTGAAATTTTCTCCAACACCAGCAGCTGAAGGACTTGGTAATCCTGTTACCTGAGTAGCAGCTCCAAAATTAGCAGAAGTTATTAAAGATAAAGAATATCGCAAATCATAACTAGCTGCTGTGCCTGTATTGTTATCATCACCTGGAGCCATCCACGATAGATCAACGGAATTAGTAGTTGGGTTAGAAATTGTTAAGTTAGAAATATCAGCTGGTGCAGTTGTGTCAGGAGGTAGCACCACCGTAAATGTCTGTGCATTAGAAGTCCCTCCACCTGGTAATGGATTAAATACTGTAATGCTGTAAGTTCCTGCTGTTAATAGATCAGATGCAGGAATTGAGACTGTTACTTGTGTTGGAGAAACG
>Ga0172379_10001290_pt1 | contig 51604 bp, 45 predicted proteins | sample GrowelOW334metaG_FD_119756 | JGI IMG/M metagenome (GOLD analysis project Ga0172379, IMG submission 119756) | Groundwater microbial communities from an aquifer near a municipal landfill in Southern Ontario, Canada - Groundwater well OW334 metaG | ecosystem: Environmental > Aquatic > Deep... | reverse complement strand
GATTCTTCTGGGAATGGAAATACCGGAGTACCAACTGGAGCAACAGTTGTAACGGGATTATTGGGAAACGCTCGAAGTTTTAATGGGACGAGTGATTATTTAGCAACAACCAACGCTCCCACACTTGGTTTCTCAAATGCTATTACCGTCGAAGCATGGATTTACCCAACTACAGCTACCCCTGCCACCGCTCGAGGCATTATCTCAAGATCAAATGCGAGCGGAACACCATATGGATTTGATCTAAATCTCGAAACAGATGGTAGGATAAGATTTTGGGTTGCCCCCAGTGATGGAGCATCTGTAGACACTTTGGCATATTCAAATAGAATAGTAAACGCTAACGTATGGAACCATGTAGTAGGAGTGGTAAATGGAACATCTATTTCGGTTTACATCAATGGTGTGGAGGGTAGCAAATATCTTCGCGCTAATTCAACTGTAAATAACGGAGCTCAAAACATAGATATTGGAAGATGGCCAGCTTCAGGTTGGTATTTCCCTGGTTCAATCGATGAAGTCCGTATCAGTAACATCGCCCGCACCCCCGAAGAAATCAAATCCTCTGCCTCCCGCCGCCCCTACTCCATCTACACCAGTGACGTCCTCGACCTAGGTGGAGCCGGTAGTTTTGTCACCACCTGGAATCCCCTCCAGTGGTCCGAGCACGGGGTGAATACGGGGGATGGCGAAACTCTCAAAGACGCGACTAGTTTAGTCGCCCAGTGGAACTTTAACGAAACTAGTGGCACCACCGCTGATAACGCTGAGGGTACTGCCGCAAGAGATCTTACTTTATCCGGATTCGACTCGACTGCATCTCAAGATGCTGATCCTGATAGTAGTTGGACTGCGAACAATAAGCGCTGGGGGGCGGGCGCACTTAAATTTGATGGTGCTGATAGTTTTGCATCCTGCACAGACGCCAACTGTGGCGGAACAAGTAGTCTTGATATCGGAACAAGGGACTGGTCAACTAGCGCTTGGATAAAAACTAGCAAAACCGGCGCATATCAAATGATTGCTAGTAAAGGTATTTCTAGCTCGTGGGAACTAGCTGTAAGCTCTAGTAATCAAGCATACTTTTATCTCAATAATACATTGGGCGCTAATTATGTTACTGCATCTTCAAATAAAATTGTTACTGACGGAAACTGGCATTTTGTTGTAGGAACATGGAACGTGGCCACCACTACTCTCAATATTTATGTTGATGGAAAACTTGAAAATACAGACAATACTATAACTGGAACACAAGTAACTGATACTACTGCTGATTTTGCAATCGGAAGACGAAGTGATGGATATTACTTTAATGGAGCAATCGATTCTGTTAGCATCTACTCCCGTGCCCTCGGTGCCGCCGAGATCATGAGTAACTACCAAGCCGCCAACGTCGAGTTCCAGACCCGCGTGGGTGCCGACACCTCCCCCGATGACGGCTCCTGGTCAGCTTGGTCACCCACAACTGGTGAAACTCAAATTAGTTCGCTTGATAACAATAGCGAACAGTGGCAAATCGATGGCAATCCAAACAGTTCCTCAACAATTTCCAAAATCAGCGCCATAAATACCGGCACCGGCAATGATGACATCTGTATCATAGACAATGGCACGAAAACGCTTGATACCACTGCCGGCTCATCAGTCTGTAACGGCAGCGGCAGGGCTACTGCCTACGCAGTCAATTTTTCCGACACCACCCTCGAAAAAACCGGCGAAACTTCAGTTACCGTTTCCGCTACTCCGACCGGTATCACGGCCGGGGACGAAATTTTAATTATTAATCTGCAAGGAACGAGTACCAACTATGAAAATGTCGGTAAATACGAAACTCACATCGTTTCCTCGGTCGATACCAATACCCTCAATTTTACCGACTATCCCCTCGTTAACACCTATGACGGCACCACGCAAAAAATCATGGTGCAAAGAGTGCCCAACTTTGGCGATGTCACTGTCTGCGGCGGCAATACCGGAGGAGGTTGTACTGCAGCCGCCACCGTCACAGCCACAGCTTGGAACGGAACCAAGGGGGGAGTTCTTTTTTTCCGTTCAACAGGCACAACTACTCTTAATGCCAACGCCACAATCACGGCCGCCGGTTTGGGCTATCGGACAGGGACGGCAGGGGGAGGCAACAATGGCAAACAAGGCGAATCTATAAACGGAACAGGTGCGGTCTCAACTGCCAATAACCTTTCCGGGGGTGGGGGCGGTAGTTATACGACTGGTTGTTGCGCCATAAGCGGCGGCGGCGGCGGTTATAGCACGAGCGGAAAAAATGGCTCACTAAACACATCGACAGGCACCGTCGGAACAGGCGGGACTATAATTGGCGAGAACAGCCTCGGGCAGCTATATTTTGGCGGAGGTGGCGGAGAAGGCGGCCCATCAGGATACCCGGGACGGGCAGGCGGTGGAATAATAGGTATTTCCGCCGAGACAGTCACTGTTAATAGTTCTGCTCTTTTGAGTGCTAAGGGACTTAATTCCGGAGGCGGTGGAGTTGAGGGAGGAGCCGGCGCCGGTGGGTCAATATCGCTTAGCGCCAATACGCTTACGCTTGGATCATCGCTTGTAACCGCTTCAGGAGGTACATATTCAACAAGTCCCGGATATAGTGACGGCGGACCAGGTAGGATTACCGCGTACTATACTACTGCCATTTCTGGTTCAACCTCTCCTACCGCATACACCCAAAAATTGCAATCCATCATAAAGCAAGAAGGTACCGGCGCTTTTCAAATTCAAACCGGCCGTCCAGAAGCCGATTCTTCCACCGTCGGCCTCTGGCACCTGGACGAAACCGGCGGCACGGGGGCATATATTAAAGATAGTACCGCCAATGCCAATCACGGCACCCCAACCGGCACCACCGTCGTCAACGGTATTGCCGGAAAAGCGCTTGGTCTAAATGGAACAAGCGATTATATAACCGTGCCGGATAGTACCCTTTGGACATTTGGATCTGGAAATTTCTCTATGGAATTTTGGCTCTACGACACAGGGTCAACAAATGCCAGTGCGGTAATCTCCATTGGGGCATCCGCTTCGAGCTATGAATCAAATTTAATTTATTTCAACGCCAACACCTTATATTACTATTCCACTTCTGATTCAAGCGGAACATCAGGCTGGAATATTGTCAGCGCCCTAAGTTTTGGCACAGTCCCGACGAATAAGTGGACGCATTTTGCCATTACCAGAAACGGCAGCACTTTCACCACCTACCAAAATGGTGTTCAACAAAATACGGCCAGCTCAGCAACTGCAAGTTATGACCCTGCTCTATTTTATATCGGACGGAGAATAAACACTGCAAACTTCATCAAGGGTAGACTTGATGAGCTAAAAATTAGTAATACTGCCAGAACCTACGAAGAAATCGCCGAGTCATACCGCGCCGGCCGTGACCACTACATCAACAAAACCATCTCCAGTACTGACCTCTCTGGTAAATCCTCCCTCCCCTTCTACGTGGCAGCTGACCGCCCTGGCTCCTACCTCTCCGCCACCATCGGCGAGTCCGCCTACGCTAATTATCAATCTGATGCTAATACTGTGGGTCTCTGGCACTTAGATGAACAATCAGGTAGTGGTGCATATATTAAAGATACTAGTGGCAACAGTAATCACGGGACACCAACTGGTACAACATTTACTCAAGGAAGAATTGGTAAGGCCAGAAGTTTTAACGGAACAAGCGATTATGCCACTATCTCAGACTCCAATAGTTTAGACATCTCTAATAACTTCACTATTTCATTGTGGTTCAATCCTAGTGTTTTGACTCAAACCAATCGGTATTTGCTAAGCAAACTCAATAACGCCGGCAGTGACAATACCTATTCAATTCTTTGGGAATATGTCGATAACACTTTGGAATTCTATTCCAACGATTTTACTGGCACAGCTCCCCGCACAGGATCTAGTATCTCAATTACCGATACCAACTGGCATCACATTGTCTATGCTTATAATGGCACCACTTGGTCAGGATATAAAGATGGTGTTTTAATATTCTCAACCGCGCGTAATTTTTCTCTTAATGCCTCTACCGGATCTTTTTTTCTGGGAGCGTTTTCGTCCGGCTGTTGTTTTGTTAATGGCTCCATCGACGAGGTCAGAGTTGACAATATCGCCCGCACGGCCGACGAGATCAGACAAGCATACGAGGTGGGGTTGCGGACTCATCCAATAACAATCGACTTTGGCGCCAAGTTGGATAGTGGGGATCTGCTCACGGGTAGTGGTGACCTCGGCTTCACCGTTGACGCCACCTACTACGGTCTCCAGAACAAGGGAGACCAGCTCTTTAAGGGCGATAAAATTATTGTCAAAGAAAATTATGATGGCACCGAGTATATCGCCCAGGGTACCGTGGACGCAGTGACAGCGAGTACCGGTGCTACTACTGTCTCAGCTTGGGACTCTGGCTCTACCTTCCCCAGTGGGGGCTATACGGTGAATGCCTCAGTGTTCAAATGGCAGCGAGAGTACTGGAATCCCTCGGCTTCGCTCGGGACTCACCGCAACGCCATCACCAATCTCTCTCTCCGACTGACCGACGGAGCGGAGGGTCGCACGATCTGGCTTGACGATCTACGATCTACCAGCGGCTATTTGACAGATAGCAGCGGATCTACGATCACTTCTAGTACCGGCTCTAGATACATGCAGTACCGTGCCATCCTCTCTAGCTTTGACGAGGCTGTGAGTGCGACTCTCTCCGCCGTGACTGTTGATTACGTCATCAACACCACCCCCCCCACTCCTACCCTCGATGCTCCCACCGATACGGCTACCAACCAGCTCCTCTCGACAGTTCTCAAAACGACCGCTACCGACGCCGACTCCGACTATCTCCGCTACAAAATCGAGCTCTGCACCGACCTGGCCATGACCCTCAACTGCCAAACCTTTGATCAGACATCTAGCCAAACCGGCTGGAGTGGCCAGGATGCCCAGACCAGCACCGCCTATACCTCAGGCACCCAAGCTACCTATACTCTCCAGACCCCTCTCTCCGCCGCCACCACCTACTACTGGCGTAGTTACGCCATCGACCCCGCCGGTATCAACACTTGGAGCAGCACCCAGACCCCCTACTCTTTCACCACTACCGCCGCCCCCACTGCCCCCACCATCCCCTACGCCGAAGGCGCCAGTAATCCCACCGGAGTCATAGATATCACTCCCGAGTTCTCCGCTATTCACAACGATCCAAACGCTGACGCCGCGGATTACTACGAGATCGATGTTAATACTGCCTCTGACTTTACCGGTACCGTCATGTGGGCTAGCGGGGAGCTCAGCATGGCTAGTCTAGCCAGCGGAGCCAGGAGTACCGACGTCTCCTACGCTGGCACCACTATTCCCTTAGACGGCGCCGGCACCACCTACTACTGGCGCATCCGCTTCACCGATGTCCAGGGAGCCACCGGTGCCTGGAGCGCTACCCAGAACTTCACCATGAACGCTCTTCCCGCCACTCCCAGCCTCGACTCCCCCACCGATACCGCCACCAATCAAACTCGCTACACCGTCCTCAAAACCACCGCTACCGACGCCGACTCCGACTATCTGCGTTACAAGATTCTCCTCTGCACCGACCTAGCTATGACGCTGGACTGCCAAACTTTCGACCAGACCAGCTCTCAAACCGGCTGGAGTGGTCAAAATGCTCAGACCAGCACCGCCTATACCTCCGGCACCCAAGGCGTCTACACCATCCAGACTCCTCTCTCTGTGGCCACTACTTATTACTGGGTTTCTTACGCCATCGACCCAGGCGGTTCCAACACCTGGAGCAGTACCCCCACGCCCATTTCCTTCACCACTCTGCCCAATCCCCCCACTCCTTCCGCCTGCACCGTCACCAAAAACGACACCAATACCGAGATCGTCGTCAATTGGCTAGATAACGCCACCACCGAGAGCGGCTATCAGCTCTGGAGAGTGGTGGACGGCGGTGTTCCGGCTCAGTTTGGCTCCAATCTGGCCGCCGACATCATCACCGCCACCGACTCCACTATTAGCTCCGGCCACGCATACGGCTACCTAATCAGATCTTTTCAAGTAGACGGAGCTAGTACTATCTACTCCAGTTTTTGCAGTACCGCTTACAGCTCTCTCGGCTCTGGAACTTTTATGTTAGAAGGCCTAAAACTCGACGGTCTAAAACTCAACTAATAAAAATAAAATATACAATAAACTGAGAACTATGAACTACAAACTGAGAACTAAAAACGGCTTTACACTGGCCGAGTTGCTGATCACCATCACTATCCTAGTCATTCTTGGTCTGGCTCTGCTCATCGGTATCAATCCCTTGGTGCAGATCTTCAAGGGCTACGACGCCAGGCGCAAAGCCGACCTCTACAAGCTTAGGACTGCCTTTGAGTCGTACTACATCGATCACGACTGCTATCCTTCGGCCGATGTTCTGAGCCAGTGTGGTAGTAAGGCTCTGGAGCCCTATCTCCCTGCAGTCCCTTGTGATCCAGACGGCACCCCTTACACGATCAAGCTAATTCCCGCCGACAGTGTCTGTCCCCAGCAGTACGCTATCTACTCCAACCTGATTTCTCCTTTGGACAAAAAAGCCACCAAGTACCCCGAGTGCCCCCAAGTCGTCGCCGTCACCTCTCCCAGTATCACCTATATCGACACCATCTCCGGCTGTAGCACTGTCGCTCTCTGTCGCACCTACTACGGCTGTCAAAACGGTTTTTGTACCGCAGTCACTAGAGATAGCTCTCCCACCTGCGCCCCCAACTACTGCTACCCAGACTGTGGCGGGGTCAATTGCGCCAAGATGGCTCGAGGTAAGTTTGTCAACCAATGTCTTGCATTTTAGCCACTAGCTCGGCTATCCCTTTTTGAGTGGCCGAAGAAATCGGCAGTATCTTAATCTTCTTTTTCCCGAAAAAATTCACGATCTCCTGAATTTTTGATTCTTTGATTTTTTGAGTTTTTCCTTCCATGAGATCAACTTTACTGAGAACCACTATTTCCCTTTTTTTATCAATGTCGCCGCCATAATTTTTCAATTCATTTCTTATTTTTTGGTAATTCTTCCACACCCACTCCCCCTTGTCAAAGGGGGACCGAGGGGGATTTTTGCCTGTAGGGGCGGCCACCAAATGCACCAACACTTTGGTTCTTTCAATATGTTTCAAAAACTTGGTCCCCAGCCCCTTACCCTCACTGGCCCCCTCTATCAGTCCCGGAATATCGGCAATCACCAAAGATCTGTCCTGACCTGTAGGGGCTGGGCTTGCCCCTGCCCGTCCTGCAGGTCTTCCTGAGCGTAGCCGAAGGACTCCCAAGTTCGGCTCGAGCGTCGTAAATTCATAGTCTGCCACCTTGGGTCTGGCATTGGATAAGACAGACAGCAAGGTAGACTTGCCGGCGTTCGGCAGACCAATAAGCCCTACATCCGCTAGTAGTTTTAGGCTGAGCTCCACCTGAAAGCTCTGGGCAGCCTGGCCCGGCTCCGCTGTCATCGGGGTTGTATTACTGGCGCTTTTGAAATGTTCATTTCCTCGGCCGCCGGCTCCCCCTTTAGCCACCAACACCCTCATCCCCTTCCGATCAAAATCAATCAACTTCAAGAAGTCTCCTTGAAGTTCCCTTTCCCCCTTGTCAAAGGGGGACCAAGGGGGATTTTCCCCTGTAGGGGCAGACCCCTGTGTCTGCCCTACCTGCAGCGTCACCACCGTCCCCAAAGGCACCTTTATGACCAAGTCTTCTCCTTTGGCTCCAGACATTTTTTTACCCCGGCCGGGTCCACCGTTCTGAGCCTCAAACTTTTCTCGATGAGCGAAGTCGTCTAAGGTATTCTGGTTGGTGTCCGTCTCCATATAAATATCGCCGCCTTTGCCACCATTCCCCCCGTCCGGTCCGCCTTTGGGAATAAATTTTTCTCGCCTGAAACTCACCGAGCCATCGCCACCCTTACCTGATCGTATCCATAATTTTGCCTGATCTACCATGCCTGTATTTTAACACTTAAAGATAATTAATACGGTGCAGAGGCACTAGCCAAAAACCGCACGGACCATGTACATGCGAACCGAAGGGTACTACTGTGAGACAGTAACGCGGGAGTACGGATTTTGGCGCGGCTCGAACCGTCGATTATCTTATTTCAGCGCCACCAACGGATTCACCATGCCACCGCCGGTTCGAATCTCAAAGTGAAGGTGGATTCCGGTCGATCTACCGGTACTGCCCATCATCCCCAGCTTATCGCCTCTCTTAACCGTCTGCCCCACCACCACCGAGAAAGAAGACATATGGCCGTACAAAGTCTTTACCCCGTTGCCATGATCGATCATCACTCTATTTCCGTAGCCCGTGTTGTCGAGCCAGCTGGCCACTATCACCTTGCCGGAGTCCGCCGCCAAGATCGGCCCACCACTACGATTGGCTATATCTATACCCTTGTGCCACGATTTAAAGCCCTGGGAGATTGATCCCGCCGCCGGCCAGATCCAGCTACCGGTGGCCGAGACCGCCCCGGCGTTCGGCGTCAGAGACGAGGCTAGATTAGATCTAGGTATGAAGAAGATTTCGTCCGGCATCTCTCCATCAGGCACCACTATCTGCTGACCAATGGCCAAAGAAAAAGTTTCGTCGTTAGTAAATTCATTAAAGGGAAAGTCGACCACCGACTGAGCCGAGACCCCATACTTCTTGGCAATCGAGTAAATAGTTTCACCACTTTTTACGATGTGTACCACTCCGGTCACCGGGGGAATCTTGAGGATCGTCCCCGTTTTCATCTTTTTTTCATTCACACTGCTGTTTTGCCACTTGATCGAGTCTACGGTCACCCCAAACTTTTTACCAATCGAGTCCAAGGTATCGCCATCCTCCACGGCGTACTCAAAAATATCCGCCCGTGGTTTGTCAGATACTTGAGTTAGCGGGTCAATCTCGACCGTCTCCGTGGTCAGCCCCAGAACCTGAGTCGTCCCCTCTACCACCCCGGATCCACTACTCTCCTGAGCAAAAGCAAACTTACTGCCCAAACCCAGTGAAAAAACGGCTTGAGTCTGAGAGTCGTTGACCACGAGCGATGGTCCCAAGGTCACCGACAGCACCATCACCGCCACAATCGAGTAGTTAATAATAATCTGAGAATACTTACCTCTCTGGCTATACATCTTACCAACCACCACTGTCTTAGCCGCCTCAAATACTGCAAACTTAGGCTGCAGGTAGACTCTCACAAAGTAGGTGAGCAGCACTCTCAGGTATCTGAGAAAATCCCCTCCCCACTGGCTAATAAATGTTTTTAGGCTACTCATATTTTAAGCAAGATTTATTTTACCACTTCACACTTCACACCCCTTATCAAAGGGGGACCAAGGGGAATTTGTGTAAAATAGTCTGGTGACCCGCTTTCGTTTATTTTCTCTATCTCTTCTTTTTGCCCTCCTGTTGGTTTTTTATTTGAGTTTTCAAGTCCTGCCTGCCGGCAGGCATGGTTTCGAGTTTTTTAGCCCCTACCTTCCTTTTACCAGCTACTTACTGGGGGTCGACCAGCCCACCTCGTACCTGGTTCTTTTGGGTAACGACGCCGAGATGAGAGCCAACGGCGGCTTTGCCGGCTCCTACGCCAAGCTCACTCTCTCCACCAAACGCCTTGAGTTCTTGAATCCTCGAGTTCTTGAGTTCTCTCCTGAAATTTCATTTCAGGACATCTACGTCCCAAACGGCCAGATCGCCGGCCTCTTTGTAGCTCCACCGGAGCCCATCCAGCAAGCCTTCGGCCATGGCACTTGGGAGCTGGCCAACGCCGACTGGGAGCCGGACTTCCCCACCTCAGCCAAGACTCTGCGCTGGTTTATGACCAAAGGGGGAGAGATCGACCCGGATATTTTGGCTCTTCTCAATCTCTCTACCATTCAAAAAGTTCTCACACTCGTCGGCTCCTTTCCCGTCCCCGAGTACCAGGCCACCATCACGCCGGACAATCTCTATCTCTTTCTCCAGGGTAAAGCCGAGCTCAATTTCTTCCCCGGCTCCACTCAAAAAAAAGACGCCCTCACCGCCGTCGGAGGCGCCCTGGTCAAAAAAATAAAGTCCCTCTCATTTATCCAAAAGCTTCATATTGCACAAATACTTTATACAGATCTCATAAATCAAAATATCATGATTCACTCGACCAATTCGTCTTTTCAAAGCCTGCTGGAGCAAAAAAACCTTGCCGGTGTCCTTCAGCCGGAAGCCTTAGACACTTACTCTCTGGTCGAGACCAATTTGGGAGCCAACAAGGCCAACGCCTTCGTTACCCGCCAAACCTCCCACGTCATCACCCTCTCCCCCCTATCTCCCTTGTCAAAGGGAGACACCCCGCCATTGGCGGGGAGAGGGATTTCCCCCGCACCTCGCACTAGCCACGTCCATCATTCCGTCACCATCCAATTCCAAAACTCCTCCCTCGAGGCCAATCCCAATCCGCCCTTTCACTATGGCGGCAATTATATCGCTTACCTCCGCCTCTATATCCCTGAAAACGCCCAAAACCTCTCCCTCACCCGCACCCCGGAAGCCTCTCCTTCTTCCGCACCAGGCACTAATAACTTCGCACTTCGCACTATCTACGGCCTCACCGAGGTCGGCTTCTGGCAGATTACTCTGGCGGGGAACCAAAGCACCGTTAGCCTCGGCTACGACTTACCTTTGGCCGACCAAAAAGCCTATACCTTAGCTATTTTGAAGCAACACGGCCTTGTCACCTCACCCCAAACCATCACCATCTTCGGCCAGACGCAAACCACCAACCTCACCCAATCCTTTTACCTCCCCTAAACATCGTCATTGCGAGGAGGTAACCCGACGTGGCAATCTCACTCCACCTATAATGTTGCATTTCCCCCCTTGTATGGGGTAAAATACTCCCTGTAAAGCTAGACCCATTCTAGGCACGTTAAAAAGGAGTTAAATCCATGGATCTTAAACTTGCTGTTTCCGCGATTCCCGAATTGAAGGCTGTTGAAGCCGAATTACTGATCATCTCGACCATGATGGCCTATGTTACGGACAAAACTCTCCTCAAGGATGCCCTTCAGGAAGTCAAAATTATGTCCGGCTGGTCTGTTTCCAGCATCAAAGAGTCCTGCCAAGCCGTCATGGAAGTCATCGCTTCGGTTTTTCAAACAATCATGACTGATTTCAATGAAGAAACCGGCTCGGATATTGATAGCATCTCTATCAAACCTTTCAAAGCTCGTTTTGACGAAGAAATTGAAGAACAGGCCAATCTCAAAGCCGCCGCCATGTATGTCATGGAGATTGCTAGCCGGGTTGCCTTGGCACTCAATATTTCAGTCCCCGCTTCCGCGACTACTACCATCGGCAAACCCCGAAAATCCTTCGGCAAAGCCATTCTTTCCCTGGTGGTCGAAGAAAAACGCTCCAAGAAAGCCAGCCAGGTAGATTCAGACTGGTTGACCGAAGCCATTCTTCGAGAAGACTCGGACACCGTTCAAAAATTGGCCCTCATGGACAAGAAATTGACCCAGACCGGTTCACCGGATGCTCTTCGTCAATTCGCTGCCAAATTCAAGATGACAGACGCCGACCTGGCCAAAGTCATCCTCGATGTCTTGGACGACGCCAGAAAGCAAGTTTATCAGTCCGATTCGATTACGAACTCGGTGACTTTTGATTTCAACGCCAAAGAAAGAAAAATCACCGCCGTCTTAAAGGTCCGGGACGATACCAACGCCACGATGGCCTTCCTTTCCGGTAAATAATATTCCGTAAAAAAGGAGGCCTCATGGTCAAACAAAACGAGATCGTCCGTTTGAGCCTAGTGGCCAAATACGGACGCAGTCCCATTTTTATTGGTTGGGATGACTCGGATCGACCATTAGCTTCCTCAAATTTATCGGAGGAAGCCAGAAACGACTTCAATAGTGCTCGCGAATCCGGTGCCTCGTTTCCTAGTGTCCCTTCGAGCAGTATTCTCTGCTACGATTTTAGTTCCCTGGGCAAAGGCATTGATTATCCGGGCAAAAAAGAAGATGTCATCCCAGTAATAGTTAGAGACGAAAATAAGTCTTCCGTGACCCTCAATTTTGGTGAAGGTACTCTGCTCAAAGCCATGGAATGGTCACTCTCCGAAGATAATATTTGGAGTAGTCTGCCCGGTACTAATTTTGTGGATGATGGCTCGGGGATTGCCTCAACCACTGCCATGTACACTTTGCTGTTTCAAGACAACCGTGTCCAAGGTGGTTCTGTCTGTGCCCTCTTATTCAAACCCCTGATGTCCACCACTTCCAATGAGGGAACTTTCCTTCGCTTCGTCAAAGGCGTCATCAAACAGCTTCTCGTCATCGACGAATCTCAGCCTCCCGGAGCTCGTAAAGGTTACATCCGCGTCGCCGCGAAAGCTTCCAAAGGCGGTTACAAAACCGGACTGGTCGATCTTCTCTTTGACACTGCCGATGAACAGACGGCTAAAGCCCTTGGCAATGCCAAAGCCAGTGGCTTAAAGCTCTTACAAACCCTAGGCATTGCTGAAGTTTCGGATGAACTTATCAAAGAGGTTCAGGATCCTTTACCGACCTACAATGTCGAATCTCTCGATGTCATTGGTTTGCGAGAACTCGTCTCCGCCATGAAAGATCTGGCTCCTTACCGCAACCGCTCCTAACAGGGGCGGTTTTTTACGCAAAATGCCCCCCGCTTTGGCGGGGGGCATAAGTTATTTCTGTTTTATTTAAGGTTACCCGAGTTTTTGACGGAGATGATTACAACGACATAGTTGTCCATTTCCGACAACCCTGTTTTCGGATCAACCACTACACTCGGGTGATGATCGGGGATCAGCACATTTGGATCGAGGATGATGCGCTGAATCGGAATGCCCAGTTTCTCACTCAGGAGACTACGAATGAAAAGTGAGCGGTTGAAAGCAAACTTCACCGTCGACTTAATTTCATTTGGGTCAGTCGTGTAGTTACCACTGCCACCGCGGATCACGATGATCGAATCATCCGACTCGGCCATCAGATTCGCAATCGGCTGCATCAATTCGAGTAAGTGAGCTTCTTCTCCATCTACCAGTTTGTTGCTATAGTTCGGCACAAACTTGATGTTTTTGTAGGGCAGAGTCAACAGCTCAGGTAGCTCGATTAAAGTATTGCTATCGACGGCCGGGGGAGTCTGGCTGACGTCGGTGTCGTACTTATTGTTAAATTCACCGGTCACTTGTTTGGCTCCACCTTGAAGCAGAATCTTCACATACTTGTCCGATACCGATATCTCAGGATTAAAGAGAGCACCTGGGTTACCATTATCGTACACCTGACCAAAGAGCCAAGTGTTGTGAGTTTTGTTCATCTGATCCTTCACCTTATTCGAACCAAAAGGATCTTTTTCAAACATTGTCACATTGTCGTTCAGTTTGGCAATCGCGACGCCATCGAGCAAGCTGTTTAAGCTGCCGGCTGGATCACTTTTATCAAGCCAAAGCCAGTCGGCCATATCCACATCGTTAAATTTGAAATTAACGAGCAGTGCGGCGGTCGTCGTCACATTATCTTTTGTGAAGGCTTCCGTCGCCAGGTTGTAATCGTTTAAGAAATAAACGACGGCATCCTGTTTGGTAGCATCGGCGTTGGGGCTAATCAAAACATAATCAGAGATGGTGCGCCAGTACTTGGTGCTGACGAGCACAGTCGTATCCGGCAACATCGCGTCGCGAATGGGTGGATCCCAGTAGGTCACAAGTTCCCCTCCCCCGGCCAAAAAGTCTTTGACGGGACTGTCGGAGAATAGGAAATTAACTACATCAGGGGTAAAGCCCACGGTTTGCGCCATTTTTAAGGCGAAGTAGTGATCGGCCGAACCCTTAGAGACCAAAATTGTTCTCTCAAAGATATCGTTAAAGGTTGGCTTCTCACCCGTCATCGAGATGTTGTTGCGGGCAATAATCGCGTCGGCGCCGGCAGATTGATCCGTAGACCAGACGATAATGGCGCTGTTCGCATCATAAAGTGCCGCCGCGCCATTCGAAGCAAAATAGATAGCGATGGCTCCGGATTTGAGTTGCATCTCAATCTCGGCTTCCGACAGACCATTTTGGTCATAATCGGGTCCGTACCACTTCGGCATCAAGTTGATGCAGTAATGGTCGGATGCAGGCATAGCCATGATGCGATACACCAACGGGTAAAAGCCGGCATATGAATCAAAAGCAACAGTCAAAACGGGCTTGCTTCCATCACAAACCAAAGAAGCATAATCACCATCAATGTTTACCGGTTGTCCGGGTACTACAGGTAATGAAGGATTTCCGGGATTAACCGGTAAATTAGTGGAACCGGGCTGGTTCTGAGCCGGAGCATTCGCCGGTTCTACGGAGGTTTGCCCACGCAACATGCCGGAAAAATAGAAGACTCCATACATTGCTCCGGCAATCAAGACGATCAGTAAAAATATACCAAAAGGTTTAATTCTCACGCTATATTCTCCTCAACCTAGAATTAGAGGCCAGCCAAAGGCTGGCCTCTTAGGTACCAAATTACTTTTTCAGACTGTTTTCGATCTCATCCATCACAGATTTGGCATCCGGTGCCACTTCAACCGATTTCCCGGCGCTCTGGTGAGCCCACATCGCATCGACGACTTCCTTGCGGGACTTCAAGCGGTTTTCGCGCTTGTCGATCTTCTTGGAAGCACGTTCGCGGACATCACTGCGATCTTCAGGGAAGATCTTGAGGATGTTTTCGCGCATTTCCTGTTGCTCTTCGCGCAGTCCGACCATCTTGTCGCGGCGCACGAGAGAGGCATCCTGGCGAGCCAGGCGAGCGAGGTCATCGCTTTGTTTGTTGATCATTTTGATCGCTTCGGTCTTATCCGAGAAGCTGTCTTTGACCATGTCATTGAGTTCGGCGATTGTCTTACGACTTTCGGCAATCTCGCTGCACAGTTCGGCATAACCTTCGTCTTTTTCAGCCTCTTCACGAGAACCAAAGCCGACGCGCATCTTCTTCGCTTTTTCGTTCAAGGTCGCGTAAACGGCTTTCTCCTGGCCGAGCGAGTCGGACAGTTCGTTGGCCATTTCGCCGACGGTTGTCGCCGAATCGGCCATCTTGCGCAGTTTCTCTCCTTGGACAGTCCGGTGCGCGGCCAAAAGGCGTTCCAGGGGAATCTGGTCTTCAACTTTTTCGACCACGAGGTTCTTCAGGAAGGTAATAAACGTTTTAGCATCATCACTCATGTATCTCTCCTCATAAAACAGAATTTCAGAGTACGCCCAGGTTCAAAAAGATTTCCCGGACATTCGATAAGCATTTTATACGAAATATAGGCCCCTTGTCAAGACCACGCACCAATAATCAAGAACTTCCCACTCCCCGTCTTGAGTTCTTGAGTTCTTGAGTTCTTGAGTTCTTTTAATTACCCCCCATCTTTTAGCGTCGCCAAAAATTCTTTGTTCGATTTGGTGCGGGCAATTCGGCCGGAAATGACTTCCGTTCTCTCATTATCCCCCAGCATGTCGAGCATGCGTCGCATAAGCACGATACTCTGGTACTCCACCGAGTCAAAGAGCAGATCGTCTCGGCGTGTGCCTGATCTCATCACATCAATGGCTGGATAAATTCTTCTCTCGGCCAGACGTCTGTCCAAGTGAAGCTCCATGTTACCGGTTCCCTTAAACTCTTCATAAACCAGGTCATCCATCCGACTGCCGGTGTCCGTTAGGGCTGTTCCGATAATCGTGAGACTTCCGCCACCCTCAATCTTACGAGCCGCTCCAAAAAACTTTTTCGGAGGGTACAAAGCCGCCGGATCAAAACCTCCAGAGAGAGTTCTCCCCGAAGTGGGAATAGCCAAGTTATACGCTCGAGCCAGACGCGTAATTGAGTCCAGCAAGATCACCACATCCTGACCCATCTCCACCAGGCGTTTGGCTCTTTCCAAGGCCATCTCGGCCACCTTGGTTTGCTCTTCCGCTTTTTCATCAAAGTTGCTCGCTGCCGTTTCACCGGGGCGCGTACTGTTTTTCGTCACTGCCAAGATGTGCCTACTAATGTCAGTTACTTCTTCGGGGCGCTCGCCCACCAGTACCGCCATCAGGTGAATTTCCGGATAGTTGGTCGCGATACCGCTGGCAATCTCTTTGATAATGGTCGTCTTACCGGCCTTGGGCGGGGACACAATCAAGCCTCTCTGGCCTCGGCCTACCGGAGCACACATATCAATTAGCCGGGTCGACAAAATTTCTTTGCCGGTCTCCAGCTTCAGTTTTTCAAAAGGGTAAATTGGTGTACCTTTTTCAAATCTCGATCGATCAAACATCTTGGCTGGCTCTTCTCCGTTTACCTTAGTTACCTGGATCATCGTCCAGTAAGGCTCATTTTCTTTGGGTCTTCGGGCCAGTCCCGTCACTGTATCTCCAGCCCGGAGCTTAGACAGTCGGCTGACCATCGAAGGCACTAGAATGTCATCTTCTCCTGGTCGAAATCCGTGCCTCAGTATTCCTCGGCCATCGGTTCCGGTCATCTCCAAAAGGCCAGATACTTCCTCAGTGATTACTGGCTCCTGTGGCGCTCTGGTGTACGGGGTGTGTACTGGCCCAAATCTGGGCTGAAAAGGCGCTCTAGGAGCCACAGACGGCCTAACAAACCCTCTCTGGATCGGTTGGTGGTTACTTTTAGGTACTATGTAAGGTTTCTTCTCTACCTCAGGCTCCACCACCAAGGGCTTACTAACGGTTTTTTTGGGCTTAACAGCCATAAGAAATGGGGTAATTATATAAATTTAGAGAGTTCTGGCAAAAAGAAAGGAGTTCATCAATATTGTTTGGGAAAAGATTCAGTACTAATCATATTCTACATGCTGAGTTTGTCCTGTCAACTCTTAAAATCGCGAAGGTGCAGAAGTCTAGTAAATAACCGCACGGACCATGTACATACGAGCCGAAGGGAACTTGTACTCAAGCGAGATAGTTACGCGGGAGTACGGTTTTTACGGACTTCGAACCAAAGCGAATATTAATGGTGGCTCCACTGTCTTACCAAGAGTAAAATGCGTCCTGCCCGCAAGCGCTGGAGCGCTAGCTTCTGCAGGCGGGAGCCAAAACCTCCAATCGGGATAAATACGGAACGTATGAGTCGCCTGGGCGACCTTTTTTTGGAATCAACCGAAAGGAAGCTAGTTTGAAGCGCGGGGTTCTCCCGCCTCAGATCTTAAGTCCATCAAGGGTGAAACGCGTAAGGCTTTAGCCGCAGCGCCGGTTTTAAAGTGGTACTGCAAACCAAACCCATTTCACCTTCAACGGACTCAATACTATATCAAACTAGTGTCTAGTATAGCACTCCTGCCTACCATTTGTCAACCCCACGTTATAAGTTCTTCTTACTACATCAATCTACCAACCACTATCTCACGGCGTGGCAATCCAGAAAATAAATGTAAAATAATAGATATGAAATCTAAAGTATTTATCACCATCGGGACAATTTTTTGGACTCTCACAGCCATCTTCGCCCTTCTACCCTCCTGGCCGCACATCTATTACCGTCTTTCACCCCAGACATCGAGCCTACTGGCCTCTACCATCGCCTCTACGGCCATCGTGGCCCAAGCGACGATCAAACCTCTTGATTCCCCATCTCCCTTGTCAAAGGGAGAAGCCCCGCCACAGGCGGGGAGAGGGATTTCCCCTACACCCACCCCTCTCCCCCTCCCCCCCGTCGACCCTTCCCTGCCAGCCGAAAACGGCCTCATCATTGACCAGATCGGTGTTCGAGGACAGATTCACGAGGGCGAAGACTGGGAGACCATCCTCAAGCAAGGCATCTGGCGCGTCCCCAACTTCTCGACACCAATTGATCAACTCTCCCCCTTGTCAAAGGGGGACCAAGGGGGATTTAGACCCATCATCCTAGCCGCTCACCGCTGGGGCTATCTCGAGTGGTCAGCCGCCTTCCGCAAACTAAACTCCTTTTATCATCTGCCCGAGCTCAAGGTCGGCGACACCATTCAAGTACTCTGGGACCAGCGTCTCTTTGAATACAAAGTTTACTCGGTAGAAACAGGCACTAAAATCACCGACTATAACGCGAAACTTATCCTCTACACTTGTCAGCTCTGGAACTCCCCCGTCCGCTTCTTCGTTTACGCGAACAGAATAAATTAATCGCGTGGTTTATCCGCCGTGGCGGACCAGTCAGATTTGACATCATTACACCATTGTGTTATTATTCATATATGAATACTATTAGAACCACCATCAGCCTGAGAGAAGACATCTACGATCGAATGCGACTTTTGGCCGCCACCGAGCGCACCTCTCTCAGTAAGGTCATCAACCACAAACTTACTGTCAACCAATCCCCTGATACCAACGAAGATATAGAAAGAAAAATCAAAGAGACCAGAGATTTATTCCGCAAACTTTCTGCCAATACTCCCAAGATTGATCCTGTCACCGCCATTAGAGAAATGAGGGAGGAAAGAATGAACCAACTAACTTCTAGATGAAGAGGTTCATTGTCGATACCAGCGCCATTTTAGATTGGATTCTCTTTTCAGATGATCCAAAAACACCCGCCTCAAGGCTTATTAACAAACTTATTCAGAAAAAAATCTCTCTTTTTGCTCCAAGTTTTTTGCTAGTTGAGTCATCCAACGTTCTCAAACAAAAATACAAGTTTACTGAAATAGAAATAGTAGAAGCAATTCAACAACTCAAAGTAATCGGGGTTGATATTATCGATATTGGATCAAAAGATTGGTCGAACCTACTTACAACTTCTTTTAAGTATGATCTTACTCTGTACGATTCTTACTACGTCCTATTAGCTGAAAGACTAGATTCAAAAATCATTACTTTCGACAAGGCTCTCCTAGCCACCAATCTGGGCATATCCCCCAAAGAAGCCATTTCTGGTTTATAATCTCCCCCAGTCGGCACCCCCGTCCTCATCCTCCCCTAAAAAACTCCTCCCCCGCTCTAGCGGGGTTTTTCATGTCCAGTTTTATTCTCCCATCACTGGTACGGCTGGTAATGGCTCTGGTGTCGGTGTTGTGGTCGGTGTTGGTACTGTCGTGGTCACGTTATACTGCTGCCCACCATACCCGGGATTCGGCTGAGCAGGAGCCTCAGTCGGCACAGGAGTTAGAGCCTCTACTAGTTTATCCTTGTACTCAGTAGCTTGTTTCATTTCATCTTCTGCCGCCGCCATTTTTTCCTCATATTTTTGACCTAGTTCAGCCAGCTGTTCGTCCTCCATCGCGTCTGCTGCGTCCATTTTCTTCTCTGCAGTTTGCAGTTGATCCGCGACCTCTTCAAATTCATCAGCCGCCAGACCATACATCTTTACCTCATAATCAATTGTTTTAAGTATCTCTTCCTGAACTCCCGGCTTGTCAATTTCAGGTATTAAATCTAATATCAAGTTCTTTGCCTCCGAAGACAGCTGAGAGTTATCGATGATTTCCTGTAGTTTCTTTATATCCATATTCTTTGTTCTTGTTTAATAACTATTCACCAGCCATAACTGCCGCTACCTCACTACGAGTCTTCTTGGCCGAAAGTTGTTTATTCTTACTCTCTACCGCAACCTCCTTAACTCGGGTCGCTCTCTCAGCCGCTCCCGCAAAGAAATCGGCAATTCCTCCAGCCGCTCTAGCTTTCAAGCTGTGAAACCCCGCAATAGCATCATGTTTCCAATCTACATCTTTTTCGTGAGCCCTGACAACTAAATCTTTCCCTCTTGCAATAGTTCTATTCACGCTAGTGTTTACATTGCTTTCTACTCTTAAATAGGTATTAGTAACCGTTTCTCTGGCTTGTCTGAAGTCCCCTCTCACTCTATCTACCGCACCCCAAAAGCCATCTACTGCATCCTGTTTTAGTTCTAGAGCACCATCACGAATCTCACGACCTGTTTTATTTAGCCAATCAGACACATTATCGGCGGTTTCTACCGCATCGTTTATCCTATCTCTCACAAATTCACCAGTTTTTCGTATCGCAATCTCTCCCCCTACAACAGCTAGCACCACCAGTCCAGCCGCTATTTCTCCACCTCTTATCGCCGCCCGGCCCAGTCCTTGTTTGGCCGCTTCTGCACTCGCAACTACCGCATTTGCCGCGTCGTAACCCATATCTCTCACCTCAATCGCTTTTTCCTGAGCGGTCAGCACTACAGCATCCTTCGTTCCCACGGCTACGTCTACCGCATGTCGAATATCTTTTCCACCCTGTTGTTCCCAAGCCTTAAACTTTTGGAGTTTATCTTTTGCTCCACTGATCAAATTATTCCAACTCTCTTGTCTTCTCGTCGCCGCTTCAGCTCTCGCCTGCACCCTAGTCGCTTCTTTTGATGCCGCCGCCGCTTCTACCCCGGCCATATTTTGTTCCAATGACATATTTTTTTTATTTTATAAATTCAATCCTTACTTAAGTATGTCAAAAACCAGCCAAAAGTCAACACCTCGCCCCCCCTGCTTGACAACCATCACAAAGTAACCGATAATAAGAGTATCTAAGCTTAAGGAGACATCATGTCGGCTAGAACTCTTAAAATAATCTTTTTTACCTTGCTCATTCTCGGCTCACTGGCCAATCTCAGCGCTTATGGCCTTTACGGTCACTCCCAGCCGGCCGCTCTCGCTGTCATGGGGATCTTTGACTTACTCTTTGTCATTCCCGTCGCTCTCGTCTTCGGTCTCTACGCTATCCTGGTCACCGAAGGCCAAAAAGTCAAGACCGACACCCTGACGAGTGATCTTTTTAAGGGGGTTCAAATCTCCCAGAAGTAACTCTCCCCCGCTCTAGCGGGGGTTTTTCTTATCCCATCACCACATCCCCCGGCTCCACTCTAATCACTCCCAGCTTATCAAACTCCCTATCATAGCTCACCACCTTCCACTTTCTTTCTCTCACTTGCTTAATATTCGCAATCATAGCATCAACAAACTTAACTTTTGTCTCCCCATACACCCCAAAAACCTTACTCCAATCATATTTTTCAATAACCTCAACCCCCTTCATTTGCATCAATGGCTTAATCGTCTTTGAAATCAGTTTTCTATCAATATCGTAAACAGACTTCATTACCCATACCGTCTCAGCCACCACAACCCCCAAAATAATCCCTCTTATTTCTCCATCTTTAACTTTTCTTATCACCTTAGCACAATCATCATGCCTTTTTTTATCACGCACAATAAAAAAATCCAACAAAACATTTGTGTCTAGTACGTACTTCACGCTCTCTGGTAATGCTTTTCCATGTATTCCCTAGTTTTTACAGGATCCATACCCTTATTCTTTCTAGGTTTCAAACTACCTGACAAATCCATAATATCCACCGCCTTGGACAACAACACTTTGTTGTTTTTCTTCTCAAACAAGACTCTATCGTAAGGCTTAAGCCCCAAAATTTTTCTAAAATCGACAGGTACTGTAATTTGCCCTTTTTGAGTCACTGTTGATAAGTTCATAAGTAATACTATCACAAAAAGTAATACTTGGTCAACCCCCCTGCATCCTACGGCACAAACGGCCGGTAAAATTTGGTGTACATCTTCATTTAATCTTTTTCTGTATTTTTGAGTTCAGAAAATTTCGACTTGAAATCACTTTCTTGCCGGTTTTTTCTTCCAACTCCAGACGAGCATTTTTAGCAATTTTTCCTCCTTTGTGTGCCGGAGATTTATTTTCCCATAGACCGTTAGCCTTTTCTGTTTCAGCAATCTGACGGGTAGACATCTCCGCCAACACCTCGTCATTGCGAAGTCGCCCAGGCGACTGTGGCAATCTATATAAAGAAAAACATTAGATGAAATTAGAATAATATTCATGGATTGCCACGTCGGAATACCTCCTCGCAATGACAAAGAAGGTCAGTTTATTCCTCGTCTCCTGTCCCATCATCCTCCGTTGAATCCATTCTTCACTTCGACCCATTTTTCGCCAGTACTCACGTCCTCTATTTATTGACTTCTCCGGATCAGAAATATCTTGAACCCGTTCATAACCCACCTTGGCAAGCCAAAGTTTGATAGGTTCGGATTTAGGGCTGGGAACCGATTGAATCAAGCGGAATAGTGTTTCTGTATCGGCGACATCGGTCAGGCGCATTTTACCGTCTGTAGCAATCATTTTCAAACCGTTACATTTTGTAACGGTTTCACCTGAACCTTCATCCAAAAGTCTTTTTTTAAGAACTCTCCAATAAACTTGAGGGTTATCACTCTCAGTCAATACCAGAATAATGTCCACCACCGAAAAATACCACTTTTCCCCTTTCTCATCCCAATGACGTCGAATATTTTTACCGTCAAAGATCACCAATTCCTTACTCTCGTTTTTTCTTGCCATAAATAAATATATTACGAAAATTACCCGAATGTCAACCCCTCTTAACTAAATATCAATTGCCAAAATTACTTTTTCTCCTCACATAAACCACCCGTATTTGTCAAGTAAGTCCCTACGGCACAAACGGCTTGTAGAGCTTGGTGTAGACCTTCATCGGTGTCGGCGCATTTCGATACAGATCTTGCCGATAGGTAAACTTTTCCGACGGGGCGGCGTTATTGGTGAGGTTCCTGGTCCTCCCCAGTGAAAAGCCATTCCAAGCAATAAAGGAGCCGTTACCGGCAAATTGGCTATCTGTCTTATCACAGCCATTACTGTCTACATCTAGACAGGGAATGGCGATACTCTCGGCCACGTACCAGCCATCGGCCTGGCTCACGCTCGGGTCAAAGGTAATCGTCCCCTTAGCGATCACCGCCAAGAAGGCTCCATCCGGCACCACAATATCTCCGGTCACTCGCACATTGCCGTTGATATGGAAAATGACCTTCTGAGTGCCGGTGGGACTCAAATCAAAAGAATTTATCGAGCCATCACTCTGAAAGATCTGGTAGCCTTTACCTTGATCGTCGTAAACCACGGACTCTCCGTCACTCCAGCTTGTCTTAGTAAAGAGATTAAATCGGCTGTTGTAAAAGCTCCAGTCGTAGATTTGGCCACTATATTTACTCTCCTTCTCCCACAGTTCACTACTTACTTTAGCCTCCGGATTGGTTCCCAACATGTCATCTGCTCTAGCAGTGCCGTAGCTCAAGAACCCCAGTCTATTCCCCGCCGTGGTGTCCGGTAGGATTAGCGACATCTCAGTTGCTAGACTAGCCGGAATCTCACTTCTCACGCCGGTATCTCCATGGACACTCCCCCCTACCGCTTGCCACCAGCCACCATAGATCTTCCAAAAGCCAAAGCTCATGTCGTTTACCAAGCTACAGGGCTGAGTCTGGCAGTTCACCGGATTACTGGGCACGCTGGCCACCGCCGAAAAGCAGGTTAGTTTTGGTCCCCCGCCGGTGACATAAATGTCACTCAGTGGACTAAAGTCATAGTTATAGCTGCCCGGAGCATAGACTTGTATCGAATAGTTGCCACTGGAGTCAGTCACCGCCGTCGACAAGGGTGGCCAGGTGCCGGAAAAGCCAAAAGTTCGACTGGGCGCTCCAACTCCCGCCGGCAAACCGGTCAGGTACCCCGTGGCCGGATCAAAGGCCGGACAACTGCCGTAGTCCGAAGCATTAAAAAGAGTCCCCCGAACAGCTCCCAAACAATCCTCCTCCAAGGGAGTCACGGCACAGTTATCCGTGCCACAGTCTTCTCGACAAGTTCTGGTATGTTTATGATTTGCGTCACAAGCACTCCAGTTAGAAACATAGTCTGTATTTGCAACATTGAATCCTTCTACACACACACTTCTTACTGCTGACAGAGGTGAGGTGTAGCTACAAGAGTTGGCCGCCTTCACTCCCCAGTACTTTGTTCCAAAGGGCACACTGGCGGTATAAGCCGTGGCCGGAGTCACCCCAGAAGTGGTATAAGTAGAGCCCCCACTGCAGGGATCGGTGTTGTTTGTTCCCACACAAAGGGTGTAAGTTCTACTGCCCGAAGCGGATTCCGTCCCCCAGTTTGCCACCGCGTTCCAGTCAAAGTTTATGTTGGCCGCCCCACTTGGACCAACAAACACCCCTCCTTCGTCTGGTAAAGCCAGCGTCGGCGCCACCCCAGCTGCACAGGTTGGTACACAACTGTATTCCATATGTCTCTCCTGGCAATTTGTGATGACGTTATAAACTGTGTGTTTCTCTTGACCTCGGCACGATCCGGTCTCTGGATCTGGATAATCACAATTTCTGTAACATACTGATGATGTATTTGCCCAGTTGGTTATATAAGTATCATCGCCGTCATTGCATGTTGTAGGACTATAACAACTATTTTCGCGGGTATAAGTACTCCCGTTTACCAAAGTCTCTTCTGGAGTTGTGCCCGCAGGACAACATTCATAAGTTGTCACTTGTTGGTTACCGCAGTACCATTCACCGTTTTCGTCAACTTTCCCTTCTCCACAACAACCGGTAGCTGCTTGGGCAGTTCCTGGTGCAGGACAGTATGATGAACCACAAGACACTGAAACTACTTTTCCATTTTTTGTTCCCCCCGCAGGACAATTTACTTGGCTCCAATTACAACCGCCTTTGTTATGCACCGCAAACCCATCGGCAAAGTAGGTATGAGTATTATCGACGCTCATGTTGTAGACGTCAGTCGGCTCGTCTACTCTGGCTTTAGACGTCACCTGCTTAGGCGTGAGCCTCCCTCCCTCTTCCACGTACACTTTCTCCCCCACCACCAGGTCTTTGACTTCTCGAAACTCACCATCCCCGACGTAGAATGGGTGCTCGGCCGTCACCCTCACACTGTAATCCTCGGCCGTCAACACAAAGTAATAATCCCGCTGGGCCTTGTAGATCTGGCTCACGCTCGAGTTGACGATCTTCCCATCCTCAAAAGACCGGACCCCGTCCCCCACCGCCATCTCCTCAATTCTTTTGCTCGTCCCCTCCCCCGTCTCTATCTCCGTCCCCGGCAAAAAACACGACGGAGTCGTCCCACCATCACACGTATCTCCATGACAAATCATACCGCCAGTACGACAGACGCGATCGCAAGTAAATGGATAAGTAGGTGAACAGTTGGGGCCTTCCATATCTCCATTAACACACTCGCACCAACAACCGGCTATAACTATCCCAGGGTTCATCAGTGAAAAAGGCACTAATGCAAACAAAAATAGAGCTACGGAGAAAAAATAACTTTCAAATTGTTGTCGCATCGTCACAACATAATTATGGTAGTTTATCTCCAGTTGTCAACGTCTAGGTAATCCGATAAAATATTTGCTACAATTTTACTTAAGTATGACTAGATTTAAGAAACTCCTCCTTTTATTTTGTTTGGCCTCACTTACAATTATTTTATCTTACTATCTATACTTTTTTTTAACTTCTAAAAAATCAGAACAAATTTTAACTGGTCAGATTTTACTAGGAGTAAACATAGAAAATCCAACAAGAATTTACTGCCCAGATCAATTTTATCTTGTTTCAAAAGACCGAATTGTTTGGATTCAAGAGAGAACTCCACAGTCGGCAACCGAATACGGCGACTTATCCTCATTTGAAAATTTAAGGGTAAAAATCAATGGAAAGGGTGACAGTAATAGTACAAGCTGTTTTAATCAAGATGGAGTGTGGTGTGGCTGCGATTATTTAGATGTTGATACCATCACTTCAATAAACAACTAACTGTCTAGTATTAACCAGATCTAACATAAAAAAACTGTCACAAAGTAGGTTTTAATGACCGTATCTTTTTATATTCCACTTATATATTTTTCATCCACACCCAATTCCCTCAAGTTATCCACCATCATTTTGACTACTTCGCTTGGTAGCTCAGAGTCCTTCAGGTCGTTGCGCCCCATTCTCATTTTTCTTTGAACTTCCCACAATACTTTTGCATTCAGTTTAGATTTGTTAGCTGTAGTCACCACCCCCCTAAACCACTCGACTGCCAGGGCAGTATTCTTAAAAAAATGTGCATTGGGTGGGTACAGCCAATTGATTAGTAAACTTTCCATTACTACATTTGACAAAAGTTCTTTATCTGGATAAGAGACTTTTAAAAGACTGTTACTATCCTGAGCAAAATAATATCGACGTAGGGCTTCCAGAGAATGCAGATAATGTGATTTCGCTTCAGGAAACCTAAAATCTACCGTCCTTGCTTCACTTTGACTATTTTTCTCAGAATGAAGCATCCTCGTGTGAGCGATTCCATATACCATTAATAGGTTAACTTTCTGACCTGACTTGAATGGCTCTTTTTGCTCTAACTCAGCCACATAGTTACTCTTCTCTTTTAAAATAAAATCTTCTCTCGCTCTCATCCATGTGGCTTCTTCTTGAAAATTACTGATCAAACCGAGAAGGTGGCTATCAAACGACTTGGTATAATCCACAACTTTTTCATTTTGAATTCTATAAAACTCTTCTACCAGAGGATGTTCTTTAGGAATATCGAATATCTTAACCCGTCTCCTGGTATTCCAAAGGTTTTTTAACATTCCTACCAAAAATCCATTATTACTGTAATCAGATTCAATTTGAGGATAACTGATAAACCCCTTCGATACTTTATTCAAATAATCTTCATCGTCTGATGTCCACTCAATCCACTCTGGACTAAAAACATCGCATTTTTTTAAAGCTTCATCAAAACCTTCAAGATCAGACTCTTTCGTATGCCATACATAAAAATAGTTAATATTTTCTCTTCCACTTGAGTTGCCTAAACCTGCCAATTTAGGCATTTCAGGTAAAGCCAAACCCAAAGCACCAAGTGCCGACAGCTTCAAAAACTCTCTTCTTGAAAGCTTCTGTTTTTTATCCTCAGCGCTCTCCGGTCCTGAAGAGTTCTCTGTCATTATCATATCTACATTCTATCCTATACTACCCGATACAAAAAAAGCCCCCTATTTCTAGAGGGCAAACTTCAACTACATATGATAGTGAAAATACCAGATGTCATCCACATAGCAGATCGTAAAATGCATCTGAGTATTGTATATCGCACCAACATCAAGCCAAACTTCCTGGAAAAACACATCAGCTAAGACACACGAGCCGTACGTAGCCTCTCTCGTGGTATTTTGAACAGTCACTGCAAAGCTGTTATTATCCAAGTCTTTGGACTCTACAACAATTGTTGGGCTGGGTGGACCGTAGACTGACTGATGAACAAAGTAAATTGGCGGGTTTGGTTCCTTATCCAAACACCTCGCCCCATCAGCCGAAATTGCTTGACACTTGTAAGTGTCAAAGGAATTAGCACCCAGAATCATGTCTGTCGTGCTAAAAACAACTACTGGCTCTGGCAAGGCAATTGGAGTCGGTAGAGGCTGTGGCGTCGGGATCACGGTCGGAATCTCCGTGATAGTACCATTTGGGCCAGACAACGGCTGGCAGCCGTCCTTAACAAGGCATTGCCCGACATCAACGAGATAATAATTTCCATCGGGTGCCTGATAAAAACCAGCCACCACCTTCGGGTCGGAAACCACGTTTTTTAAAATGCCCACGTGATGCCCGTACCAACAACGGACTTGAGTATCCGGTCCACACGGCTGAGTGGCAAAGGCGTAGAACGCCGCCTCGATCTCCGCGTATGTGTACCCCACTCCCATCTGGTACCTCACGTCCAGCAGAGTTCCATCGGTACCCCAGAAATAAATGGGGTGACCCAGAGAGGCCTTTGCCGGTGAGGCAGAAACCAAAGCCGTCACTAAAACAGCGACGAAAGCTATCGTTCTCCAAATTTTGTTCATTCTGCCTCCTGACAGGTTTCTTAGGATAGAATTTTAAACTTGCTACGATGCCTGTAGTATATCACCAATCCCTCAACTTGTCAAGCTATAGGTCTACTACTTTGATTCTACGGATTTGGAACACAGTATCCTGGTAACACCGGCGAACTGGGAATAATCCCTGCTTTACAGGTTTGTACTCCAGAAAGACAATCAGAGTCGGCTGTGCAGGACTCATAACCCATACCAGAGTAGTCAGGACTGCCATTTTCCTTTGCAAACTGGACAAATCTAAGTACTCTTTCTTCGTTGCCCTTCTGAACAGCTTGTCCGTATGCCTCAATCACCGATAAGGTTGGGGTTGAAGGAGTTGGAGGCATAACTACTGCCTCTGGAAAGCGAACAAAGACCAAAGCAATTACAAGGAGAACGGCGGCCATAACCCAAAACAACTTTTTCTTCATAATCTGCCTCCTGCGGGTTTCTTGTGGGTGGAATTTTTAACTTGCTACGATGCCTATAGTATAGCATCAAAATTTTGTGTCAAAACATCAGTTCCGTCTTTAACTCTGGCAAATTCTCTCCAATTGTGTTCCAAACACCTTCCAAATCAGCGCCAATATAATCGTGAATTAAGATATTTCTCATACCTACAATTTTGGACCAAGGAATATTGGCATGTTTTTCACGAAACCTGGAACTAAGCTTGTTACTTGCCTCACCAATAACCTCAAACTTCTTCATCACCGCACTAGAAACAAGGTCATTTTCTACAAATTCAGTCAGACTAACGTCTTGAACGAAGCTGTTAATAGCTAGGATAGCATCAAGAATGTGTTGGACAAGAACTGTATCTTTATCGATTGTCATAAATAGGAACGATGGAGTTTAGCACTTCTTGTTTAATATAACGATCCAGACCGTTTGGAGTTACTACGTCCACAGGGCTGTGAAGTTTCTTTTCTAACTCTTCTTTAAGAGTTACCAGGTGTAAAAGTGTATATTTCTTTTGTGGGCTGAACTCAACTAAAAAATCATAGTCGCTTGTAGTTGTTGCCATCCCCTTTGCTTGGGAACCAAACAAACCAGCAAAAACTACTCCATTACTTTGGAGAGTGCCACTCACTTGATTTGATAGATCTCCAATCTCAATTTGCATAACAAAAGTATAACACCAAAAGAGACAGTCCTGCAGGCCTGCCTGCCGGTTTACCCGCCGGTAGGAGGGCGGGAGGGCCAGGCCTAAAGCGACAACTCCTCGTCATCCTGAGCGAAGTCGACCTGCCCGCAGATGCTACGCCTCAAGCGTTGCAGGCGGGAGGATCTCCCTCCACCTCGTCACCCCGACCGTACCTACGAGGAGAGTCCTTGTAGGTCAATCGGGCTATAATCAGCGAAGATGGTAAGAATTTTCATGGCTTTGTCCCCGCCTTACCAGGCGTACATACCAGTGGTAAAACCATCGAAGAAACCCAAAAAAACCTCCGACTCGCCATCTCTCAACACCTTGAGGTTACCCATACTTACGGCATTTAAACTATCACACATCCTCCTCAAAAGCGGATTTATTCTCAAAAGATCATCTGGTTCCCATCATACTTTTTATAATTCAAGACACTGGTTTTACCGAAGAAGAATTCCTCAAGCTAATTAAGTAAGGGCTGCTCTGGTCTAAAGCCCTTCCCACAACACTAACCCACTAGATCCACCAATTAGCCATAATTAATGGAGTCTGACTCCCACAAATTGACATCAAAAGTTTATGCTACAAAACCTTTGAGCCTATCTTTATTCACCAGCTCCCAGCTCGCATTTTTATATTCTTTCCACTTTGCCGGTATTGTCGAGGTATTTTTCTTGTACTTAATTTCATAACCAAACAGCCTCCCCTCTCTCTCCTCAACCAGGTCTACTTCAGAACCATCATACGTCCTCCAGAAATAAGTCCTCCCAAACACGTCATGGTAATGCCTGTACTTTTGCCTTTCCGAAATCAAAAGATTTTCCCACAATTTTCCCAAATCACCTCTAGTGGTGAGCTCTCCAAAGACCTCCAACACTGCATTTCTAACACCATTATCGTAGAAGTAAATCTTTTTGTTCTTAGAAATCTCCCTCCTCTTATTCCCAGAATAGCTCCCTACTCGAAATACCACGAAACTTTTCTCCAAAAGATCTATATATCTAACGACCGTTTTCTTATCAATGCCCAGCAAACTGGCTAACTCCGAGTAGGACACTTCCGATCCAATCTGCAAAGCCAATGCTTTTAATAGAGAATATATTAACGACGAGTTCTTTACCTCCTGAAACTCCAAGATATCTTTATACAGATAGCTCGATGTCAACTCTCTCAGCACTCTCTCTTTTTTGTGAGACCCTACCACGTTAACCACCTCAGGGTACGACCCATAAAGCATTCTTTGATCAAGATTCCTCTCCAGTTCTAGTCTATGAGTGTCGTACAACTCCTCAAAGCTTAAAGGAAATAAATGGTACACAAACTTTCTACCTGTAAGCGGTTCACTTGTCATGTCCAGTAAATTTATACTCGCCGAACCAGTTACCACAATTTGTTTTTCGGTTCCGAACTCATCCACCATTAACTTCAAAATGTTTCCTACTGCATTCACCTTTTGAGCTTCGTCAACAAACACAACTTTCTTTTCACCTATAATTTCTTTCAGTTTCGACAAATCCGCACCCTCCAGCAGGTCTCTATCAGATGGGTCATCAGCATTTAGACTCAATACTAAGTCAGGACTAGTCTCTTTCAGAATCGACTTTACTAGGGTTGTCTTCCCTACTTGTCTTGCCCCCACCACTACAATTACCTTCCCTTCAAAGAAATCCTTCCTTATTTTATCTTCTATCAGTCTTTTATACATACCACATCATACCATAAATAGCGTAAATCGGGGACTCAGATCCTCAAATTACGCGTAAATCGGGGACTCAGATCCTCAAATTACGCACTTTAAACCTTGGCACCTAAGGCATGCCTGCCGCAGCCAAAACCACCCCCCCCCCAACCAGCGCAAATCGCACGATTTGCGCTAGTCCCAAAATTAGCTATAACTGGACCTGCGAGGAGAGTCCTCGCAGGCTCCCTCGCAGGCTCAGTTATGCACTTGACAACTCCAATTTACATAGTAATATGGAGTTATGTACACCAGAATGATCAATCCCAGTCCCAACCACAGCTTTTTTCTTTTTGGACCCAGAGGCACGGGAAAGACAACCTGGATCAAAGCTACCTACCCCAATGCGCTCTATATCAATCTTCTAGATAGCCGACAATACACCTCACTCCTTGCTCATCCCAACGCCCTCGAAAGCCTTATTCCCCCTAACTTCTCAGACTTTATTATCATCGACGAAATACAGCGAGTACCGGAATTGCTAAACGAAGTCCATAAGTTGATTGAAGGTCCAACTCACCATAAATTTATTTTGACTGGAAGTAGTGTTCGAAAGTTGAGAAAACAAGGTGTCAACCTTTTGGCTGGTCGTGCCTACCTCTACCACTGTTATCCCCTCACCGCCACAGAACTGGGATCAGATTTTCAGCTTTCCAAAGCTCTTAAGTACGGCACCTTGCCTACTTCATATACATCAGATGATCCAAACACTTATCTCCAAAGTTATTTAAGCACTTATTTGGAACAGGAAATTATTCAGGAATGTATGACACGCCAGCTATCTGCTTTTTATCGCTTTCTTCAAACTGCCAGTTTTTCCCAAGGATCAATTATTAATTCTTCGGCGATTGCGCGAGAGGTGATGGTCGACCGAAAGGTGGTAGAAAATTATTTCTCGATTCTCATCGATCTGCTTATTGGCATTATGTTACCCCCATTTACTCGCCGCGCCAAACGACGTCTAACAACAAAGTCCAAATTCTACATTATTGACTCTGGCCTGTACCGAGCAGCTCGTCCACAAGGATATCTCGACTCGGAAAGTGAACTTGGAGGACCAGCCTTAGAAACTCTTTTTCTTAACGAACTTCGAGCTATAAATGAATATAAAAAACTAGAATATCAACTTTATTATTTTAGAACGACCACCGGACAAGAAATCGATTTTGTAGCTTATGGGAAAAACGGCTTCAATGCTTTCGAAATAAAATTAGGTTCGGTTTTTTCCCATACCTGGACAAAAACTTTACAAAGCTTTGGAAAAGACTATCCCGAAGCAAAACTTTATCTTCTTTATATGGGAACACAAACTCATTATTACAAAAATATTACAGTCCTCCCTTTTACTAAGGCTATCACCACTCTTACGGAAATATTGCAAAAACCAACACCAAAATAATCAAGTCCGTCACCCAGACCGAAGTGGAGGCCATGCCTGCCGGTTTACCCGCCGGTAGGAGGGCAGGCAGGGATCTCCCTCCACCCAAACTCCTACCGAGACGATGGCGCCTCTCTCTACCGCACCCGCACCCCCCTTACCCATCCCCCATGTATCCGTTTTTTTCGCCGGGCAGGAAATATTTGAGTTTTTGTATCTGGCTCCCGGCTATCACGGCGTTTACATTCACGAAATAGGCACACTCTAGCCCCCCCGCCATGGCGGGGAGGCTTTTCTGTACTCAGTCAGCCTCTGGCTGATCGCTTGACATCTATCCTGTAGTGTGTTACACTGCCCACTATGAAATCACTTCTACCCGTCATCTTGGTTTTACTGCTCCTCACCGGAGCCATTACCTACTCTCTTTCCAAAAGGGTCATCCCCAAGGCTGAGGAAAACCGATTTGGCATCCCCGCCAACGAGATTATCACTCCCACCCCCCTTGCCTCGCCGGAGCCTTCGGCAAAGGCGGGTACTCCTGCCATCGCCGAACCTGTTTTGACCACTTTACCTTCAGCCGGCCAAAAAGGCGGAATTGAAGCCGAAATCGTCACCGTCCCGGCCACCAAAACCGTCACCAGAACTACCAAAACCATCGTTTGTACTCCGGTTTATGGCCAAGCCAATACTTGTACCGAGCACATCGTGGTCGACACCGGTGCGCAAGATTCAATCTTCTTTAACTTCGCCGGTTTATCCTACCTCGCCGGCCTGGCCGCCTTTATAAAAAGTAAATACGCCTAACAATACCGTCATTGCGCGATTCGGTACTCCGAACCAAAGCAATCCATCCCCTGGATCGCCACGGTCGCCTAGGCGACCTCGCGATGACAAACTAAAACCTGAACTTTACCTCTGCTCCCGCGAAAGCAGGAACAGAGAGTAGACTTTAAGTCTGCACGATCTTTAAAAAGTTAATTCGTTCATCCAACCCTCCATATGGAGGATCCTATTCATAAGGAGAGAAAAATGACCGTCATAATCGTTTGTTACATCCTGGCCGCCCTACTTCTTTTGACCGGCCTGATCCTGATCGTCCGCGCCTTCTTGGCACCCAACCGTAAGCTTGAGGAGGTTATCTATGCCGGCTCAGTGATCGTCGTTGCAGGCTTGATTTTCGTAATTGGCTTCTTGCTCGCGAATTTCAACCGCAACCCCATGAGTTATCCTATGATGTTCCCGTTCCGGAACCCGGCCACGGTCCAAACCGAAGCCGCACCCGAAGTAGTTGCCGTCGAGCCGGCCACCACCCAACCCGAAGCCGCCCCTGAAGCCGTGCCCAACCTCGCACCGTCAACAGCCCCAATTGTCCTTCCTGACTGCGTCAAGGTCAACGGAACTGCCGCCAACTATGAAAAGTTGTGGCTGAGAACCAATGGCTCCGGTATTTATGACCTCTCGAATAAGGACGTCCCTTCCATCACCTCGGACTACTTTTACTTCGTCGGTGGTAAGAACCCTGTCAACGAAGATCATGATATCTTTACTTGGGACCCCAACACCGTCGTTGCCATCCGCGGTTTTGAGCTTTGGAACTGTGGCCCTATCGCCGCATTCACCCCCAAAATGGTGGTCGAACAGCAGGATAAATTGGCCCGCCAGAAATGGGAAAACGATCAAAGCAACGGTATCAAGCACAATATTGTCATTCACTATCCCGATGGGACCGTGAAGCGTTACGACAATGGTGCCGAAGTTCCGCTTCCCGCCAGTATGAAAGATATGAATTACTCTGCCTGCGGCGACGTTACCGTACCAAGTTGGCAGAATACTCCCGGCGATGTCCTTAATTCAGGCCAACCCATGACCAGCACCCTCGGCCAGCCTGGCTGTGGCTCTCTCTTCATTGGTACCCGGAATGATGCAAAAGTCGCTGTCTTCTGGATCGGTGTGGACGAGCGTTTCACCTATTCTGAAGGTAATTTCTGGGTCATCCCCGTCGGTTACACTTTGGATGATGCGGTCAACTTTACGGCCATCAAGCAGGCTATGGCCGAGCTTGGTATTACCACCATTCAAAACCGTGACGGCTATACCGTCTTCCCGAAATAGCCTCTCTTTTTACTCAAGCCCCCCGTTTTACGGGGGGCTTTTTCTTGCCTGCCAGCCAGAGCTGCGCAGCTGCGGGCTGGACATTTCAGCCTCAATGTGATATATTATAAGACTACATGAAACTCACGGCTTTACAGCTAAGTGCCTTCAACCGTCCCGATAGTCTTCTGGTGATCTCCACCTATCCGGACCAAAAAACCACCCATACCGGTGGCGGTCTCGCGACCTATACCAAGAATAGTTTATTGGCCATCCGTAAAGCCGATCCTCTCCGCAAGATTATCGTTTTAGCCAATATCATCGACGAGCCGGAAATCTACCTCGAAAAAGGTATTCTGGTTATCCGTTGCTGGGAGCGTTCCCTCCTCCACTTTTATTTTCCTCTCACCAAAGCTCTCTTAAAGTTTGACCAAGTCAAGAATATTTTGCTCGGCTTTGAATTCGCCGCCTATGGTGACTTATTTACCACCGGTTTGTTACCTTTGTACCTAACCATCCTGAAGTTCGCCGGCAAGCACCTCGTGACCGTCGTGCACCAAGTGGTTGCCGATCTCACCGATCTGGCCATCCATACGGGAATTGATAAAAACAAACACTTAAATCTTTACAATCGACTCCTCACTACTTACTTTCGCTGGCTAGGTTTTGCCTCCCACAAAATTGTGACCTTGGAAACGAACCTGGCCGACCGCTTCAATGAGATTGTTTCCGATCACAAAGCCATCGCCATTCCCCACGGTCTCTACCCCAAAAAAGCTATAGATCAGAAGCTAGCCCAGAAGAGACTCAATCTAGATTCAAAGAATCTTTACGTTCTCTGTTTCGGCTACTTGTCCCATTACAAGGGGTCCGACCTTATCGTCAAAGCTTTCAAGAAGCCTCTTATGGCGGGCGGGAAAAAAGTCCGTCTGATTCTGGCCGGCGGTGAAAATCAGACTCAAGGTCAAAAACACCACTACCAAAGGTTTTACAAAAATTTGTACAAAGCCATTGATAATAATCCGAACATCATTCACACCGGTTTCGTCCCTGATACCCGTATCAAGACTTTTTACTCTGCCGCCGACTTAACTGTCTTTCCCTATCGTACTTTTATGAGCGCTTCCGGGCCTTTGTCTCTCGCCATTGCTTACCGCAAGCCTTTTGTTGTCTCCACCGCTCTCTCAAACTATTCCTCAACCACCTTCGATCTCTCCATCGATTCGATACGCAAAACCATCAAAGATGCCCTATCCAAGAAAAGAAACCTCAGTCAATTGGAGAAACTTTCTCAAGTGATGGCCACCGAAAGAAACTTCAACCACCAAGGCTCGCTCTACCTCTCCCTCTTCGACAACCCCTCCCCAGCACCAATTGCCACAGTGCTAAACTAGTTTGTGGCAAAGAACATCACCAAAGCCAAACACCGCTTCCCTCTTAGACAGATCCGACGGATCCCCAAATTCCTACGGCGTACCTGGCCAGTTCTCACTTTGGTACTCATCACTCTCTTTATCATCTTTCTAAACTACGAGCCAGGGACTTTTCTTCTTGGCTGGGACAATCTATCTTCCGAGCTGGCCCCGGCCACCAATCTTCGACGAGCTCTTTTTTCCGTCTGGCAAGAATATCAGTCTCTCGGTCTGTTGGGCGGTATGGCTCACGCTGCCGACCTTCCTCGTGTTTTTCTCATCTATCTCTTTTCCCTCATTCCAGGAGTTCCCACTTTTAGTCTGCGTTATCTTTTTATCTTCCTCCCCCTAGTCCTCGGGCCTCTGGGCACTTACTACTTTTTGTCTCATCGACTTTTCAAAACCCTTCTAGATTCTAGGACTACTCAGTACGCTTCTTTCCTGGGAGGTTTGTTCTACCTTCTCAATCTAGCCACTCTGCAGACATTTTTTACTCCTTTTGAATCTTTTACCTACTTTTACGGGGCTTTTCCCTGGTTGCTTTTTTTTGTCACCAGTTATCTAGAAATGCCTCGTTTAAACTCCCTTCTAGTTATTTTTATTCTGTCATTTATTTCCGCCCCCGCTTTTTATGTTGAAACCCTTTTTTTGGTCCTTGGTTTCTCCTTTATCCCCTTTTTTAGCGAAACTTTCTTGTCTCCCAAAAAGAAAAGAACCTCCCTTAAAAAGATCTTTTTCTCTTTTCTGGCCATCTTAGTCCCCCAGCTTTTCTGGCTCTTACCGGTTCTCTTTTTTGTCTTCACCAACGGTCATGTCGCCGAGCAGGCCAAGATAAACTTGATCTCTTCCCCCGAGACCTACTTTCGCAATCTTCAGTTTGGCAACCTTCTCGATCTGGCTCTTCTCAAAGGCTACTTCTTCAACTTTCTGGATCTTTCCAGCCTTGGCCATTTCGATTACCTCCTCTCGGTCTGGCGTCATCACCTGGCCATTCCTTTAATAAGCCTGCTCGGCTACCTCTTTTTTTCTCTTATCCTCACCGGCCTCTACTACTCCCTCACCAAAAAGTTTTTCTGGACCAAGAGTCTTATCGGCCTTCTGGCTATCTGTCTTTTCTTTCTTCTCGGTGGCGGCCTACTGCTAAGCTCCACTTTTCCTTTTGTCGGTGAGCTCTTTCGCGCTCCTTTCACCAAGTTTTCCACTCCCCTTAGCTTCGTTTATGCCTGTTTCTTTGCGGTCGGCTCAGTCTTCCTCCTAGACCTCTTCACCTACCTTCACCGCCGTCTCACTTACCCCTTCACTCTTTTTTCTGTTTCTTTTTCTCTCCTCATCTTTATGTCCCCAATCTTCTCAGGCAACCTTATAAGTACCAACATGCGCCTAACTCTGCCTCCGGAGTACTCGGCCCTCTTCAGCTATCTAAATACTCAAGATCCGGCCACTCGCCTGGCCAACTTTCCTCAGTACACTTTCTGGGGCTGGAACTACTACGACTGGGGCTATCGTGGTTCCGGTTTTCTCTGGTACGGCCTTCGCCAACCCATTCTTGATCGGGCTTTTGACGTTTGGGAAAAGAACTCCGAAAACTACTATCAAGAAATCTCTGCCGCTCTCTACTCTCACCGGCAGTCCGAGTTTGAAGACCTCCTCGACAAGTACGCTATTTCCTGGATCCTTCTAGACAAACACCTCATCGCCCCCGAAACCCAGACCGATATTGGCAACGCTACTTTGGAGGAATTCCTTACCAGCTCGACCAAGTTTTCTCTGGCCAAAAACTTCAGTGACCAGCTCTATCTTTACCGTGTCGATCTCCACTCCAAGCCCCAAAACTTCCTCTCCCTCACACCAAGCTCCAGTACCCTCGCACCAACAACTTCTTCTCCCTTCTCCTCCCTCGCTCTCCGTCCCAGCACCGACTGGATCGAAAAAGGAGAGTATCTCTCCGTTTCCGTCCCTCTCCCAACTCCAACAACCAATAACCTTGAACCAATAACTCTTCAAATTCCCTCCCTCACCGATACCGAGACTCTCCTGCCAGTCCGCCTTGAGTATCAAAAGTTTCCCCATGCTCTGACCATTCGTCTCACCCCTATCGTCCCCACCCTTTTTGCCGGCGACCAGCAAATCAATCTTCCCGCCCAGCCCACCATTATCCAAGTTCCTATTTCGACACCGACCGACAGTTTTATTCTCCAGCTAGATCACCAGTTTTGGCCTATTCAGGACCCGGCCGAAATTCCCGACCTGGGCAATTTGATCTCTTTGGGCACTAGCTATCTCCCCGCCCAAGACAGTTTCCAAGTTAACCTCTTCGACGGCGCTAGCTCGGATCGCTTCGATCTCCTAAACGGCCTATCTCTGTCCGACCCAGTCCAATGTTACTCTGGACCATCAATCTCCCCCGCCGTCAGACACATCGAAAAAATCGTCACCCCTCGAAATATTTCTCTCATCGGTACTGATGTCGTCGGCTGTCTCTCCACCCCTCTCCCGCTAGTTCCTTCCGACTCCCTCATCTCTCTCTCTTTTACCTACTCGTCTGCTACTCTTACTCCGGGTAACGCCAACATCTCCGGCTCAGACTATCACCCTCCGGAAATTCCTCAGCCGCTAGAGCCACGCTCTCTTCCCAGGCCGGCTCAAGTCTTTAGTCGCTCCACCGGCCAGTACCAGCAAGCCAACTTAATCTTGGAAGCTTCAGGAGCCAAGTCGGTCCAAGAAATCACCTACCAGGACGTCACCGCCTCCACTCACAGCCTGCTTTTTTCCACCAAATCCCAGATCAGAAGCCTTCCCAGCCAAGAAATCTATCTTGGTGATGAAGTCCAAAATCTGCAAATTTCCCTGCCCATCACCAATACCTCACTCGACCTCAGACAAACCTCAGATAGCAACGGTCTTTTCCCGGAGTCCCGCAACTGCGACCAGTTCAATCCCCAGGGCAAAACCGTCAAACTACTTTCTCCGGCAGGCTTTCTTTACCAAAGTCAAAACGCCATCGAATGTGACTACCTCAGCCTGCGCCACCTGCCTCACGCTCTCAACTATTTGTTGTCCTTCAAGGCTGAGTTCCAAAAAGGCCTGCCTTTAACAATCTGCTTCGAAAATCACTCCACTTATCGTTGTGATATTTATGAGCGGCTTACTGAGACCCATCTCTCTCAGTCACTCATTCAGCCCATTGCCAACTCCCAAGAGCCACCCGGCTACACCCTTCATCTTTTCAATCAGTCTCTTGGCCGACGCATCACCTCCAATCTTCTCAAAGAAATTTCCATTCGCCCTATCCCTCTAAATTTTATGAACTCCATCTCCCTCAGTTCCGTCTCCCGCCAAGGCGGGACCCTCTCCAACAAATCTACAATATCAAATGATAAATATAAAATATCCTCCACCCACCCCACCGAATTCCTCTACACCGTCTCCCTTGTCAAAGGGAGAAACCCCGCCATTGGCGGGGAGAGGGATTTGAACCTCTCCCTCTACCAGACCCGATCACCCTACTGGCAGGCCCTAGAACTCACCCAGAAAGACTTGGAGCTTCCCGCCTGGGCTCTGATCACCAAAATCTTTTTCACCTACCCCTATCTAAGCCAGTTGCCCCACAACGACACCAATCTCTGGCACAACTCCTGGCTTGCCCCCAACGTAGCCGTAGGCGAAGTGGGGACCATTTCTATAGCCATCATCTACCTCCCCCAGTACCTCGAGTTTATCGGCCTCGCTTTCCTAGCCACCCCTCTTTTTGTCTTCCTCTTCAGAAAACTTCTGGTCATCAAAAAGACCTCTCATTAAGAGAGGTCGGTATCACTAACAAACACTAATCAGGGTGTACTGGATTCTGGTACTTTTCTTGTCATTTACAAAAGAGTTTATCTGTAACAATTTCCACCCACTTCCTGCCATTTCATCCAAAAGTTCTACGATCGACATACTGAATACACCTTCTTTATGGTCGATTGATTGAATGAATCCATTTTCATCTGTAATAACAATTTTATGCTCCATCTGTTCCTCCTAAAAGACTACTCAATCTGCTTCTCAAAAAGCCTCACAGTGAGGGTGACGACCTGCCTGCCCGACTGGTCATCACTCCCCGCTCTGAGGTCTTTTGTTACAGTTGACAGCCAATTTTAGTGGTGTTAATCTGTATTCAGTTAAAGTCTACTGTCCAGACAATAACTAGAAAAAGAAAAGCAATGTCATTCGAGTTAGGCTACGGTGATATTGCTTTTTTTCTATCTAAAATTACTTTATCTGAGAGCTGAGATCTGTAATCTACCGGCTCATCACGATCAAACTCTGTCCCAAACGTCCCATTTTAAAGATCTGAGTTGCACTCACATTTCTAGCCAAAATCCGCGAAGCTCGGAGAGTCTTTTTACGTCTCTTCGTCAATCGGTTAAGTAAGTTTTTCATAAATTTGAAGGAATTTCCCTATCTAACAGATAATATATCACATCTTGTCAAGTCCTTCAACCTATAGCCAAATAATGACATATCCTATAAACAAATTAGCCTCAATTTTCTCCCCACATACCCCACACTCCACCCGCCGTCATCCTGAGCGAAGTCGAAGGATCCCACTCCAATGATGTAGAATACTCCCATCAGATCTTTGAAAACTTCCAGGAGGTGTTTATGTCCACTCAGCTTCGACTCGTTTACCAAGGCTCTCCTCTTATGCCTCAGTTTGATCTTCCTCAAGTTATCGGCAGCATCAAACAAGACCTCAGTCCTACCTTCGAACACGCCGCCGCCATCGCTTCGACAATATCCCCGCTAATGATAGCTCACACCCAGCTCCTCCGTCTAAATCCCGACGTTCTCTCTCTGCATCAGTTGGAAGCAGCAAACTTAGTGAGCCTCACTCATGGTTTCAACTACCCTATTGCCACCATTCTGGCTTCAGCCGTCTGCCGTAAAGCACCTTCAAGAGCCGAGCGGTTAGAGCTCTATGAACAGTTGGTTGTTACTACCCAAGACTTCACCAAACTCCGAATTCAAGAGCATATCTCCACCAATCTCTACGCCACCTGCAATCTCCTCAAGCTCGACCCCTCTGGTGCCTTGGTTTTTCGATATCTCCAAGACTATCCTTTTTCTCAGGAAGAGTTCTTTCTAACTGGCTTAGAGATCGCCGCCATGATCTTTTTTGGTCTCTCCCTCGAGCTTGCCAAAGACTTAGGCGATGACTCCTGGCTAAACACCCCCTACGACCCCACCATCCTCTAGCCCCCATGCCACCAACAAGCTTTCACTTGACAAACACCTTATAATGTGTTAATATAATCCTCGTAACTTGACATTCACCCGTGGCTATCTAGCCACCATTCAGGGGGTTACCCCCAAGGAGAAACCTTGAAACTACAAAGAAGGTTAGTCAGTATGCTCATTTTGAGCCTACTATCTCTCGTTCTCGCTGCCTGCAGTCCTCTTAACGTCAGCCACACAATCAGATGTGACAAAGAGTCTCACATCTGCACCGTGACTGTTACAAGTAACGTGAGACGAAAAGCTGGTTTTGGCCTCAAAATAGGCTACGAATCGCAAGGAGTTGCAATTAAGCCTTACTATGATCCAGTATTTAAGAATAAGAAAATATTTAAATACTGGGAGAGAGATGTTACCAACTTCTTCTCTACAGACGGGTACCTGGAACCTGGACAGACTCAGACTTTCACCGCAACCATGCCCCAAGAGTTCTTTAAAACCCCCGGTCAAAGCTTGGTTGATGCCTATCTTGAGGTTGATCCTCCCAACGGATTCTCAATGGCATATGGTCGTTACCATAGATATGCAACCGTCGATATAGTCGGTTACTACGATCGCCCGATCAAGTATGCCATTGCTTGCGCGGATGGAAAGGTAAAAATTACCATCACCAATACCGGTGAGTGGGGCGATAGAAATATTGCTCTGTACCTTAACGGAAGTTTGGACCAAGTTTGGCAACTATTAACGGTGAAGGACGGAGACACTCAAACTTTCACCACCGACCCCCTACCTTCAGGAACTTACTTAGTCGAGGCTGATGTCCATGGCCACCAAGAACAAGTTACCTGGGATAAGTTGGATTATCACGGGTCTCGTGCCTACTGTGTTCCTCCAGAATAGTATTTTGAATCAAGTGTTTACCCCAGCCCCGCCATTCGGCGGGGCTTTTTTTATGCTCAAATCACTTCAAGGAGACTTCAAGGAGACTCCTTGAAGTGAAGCCCTAGTAGAGATTCCATGTAAAATAGAAATATGAAACCTTCTACCATCTTCTTCTGTAACAGTTGTGGCAACGAGTTCGTCAAGTGGGCGGGCCAGTGCCCGGCGTGCCATGAGTGGAATACCCTCGTCGAAGCCACCCCTTTCCTCAAGACCGCGAAAACCAAGACCGGCCAAAAAATCTCTATCAAGCCGGCCGAAAGTTTTACCGTCCAAGCCGCCCTCTCCTCCCAAACCGGCTACACCTTCTCCACGGGTATCGGTGAGTTCGATCGTGTCCTCGGTCCAGGACTTACCAAAGGTGGCGTCTATCTTCTGGCCGGCCAGCCCGGTATCGGCAAATCCACCCTCCTCACCCAGCTCGCCCTATCTGTCACTTCCCCATCTCCCTTGTCAAAGGGAGACACCCCGCCATTGGCGGGGAGAGGGATTTCTGGCTCCCGGCGAACCGTCATCTACGTCTGTTCCGAGGAAAATCCGGCTCAAGTAGCCTCCCGTATCTCCCGCCTCTCCAATCTCGCACCAGGCACCAAGCACCAGGCACCAATTACCCTTCTTAACACCTCCACCGTCGAGAACGTCGTCGAACGGATCAAATCCGACCCCCATTGCCTCGTCATCATCGACTCCATCCAGTCCATCTCCACAGCTACCAACCCGACCACCCCAGGCTCACCCTCCCAAATCCGGGACAGCGCCAGCTTCCTCATCCAGGCCGCCAAGGAGTATTCAACTCCCCTGATTATTGTGGGGCACGTCACGAAGGACGGCGATATCGCCGGCCCCAAAATGTTGGAGCACATGGTAGACACCGTTCTGGAGCTTTCTGGCGACCGACAGCACCTCCTCCGACTCCTTCGAACTATCAAAAATCGCTTCGGCCCCACCGACGAAACCGGCATCTTTCGTATGGACAGCAATGGTCTCCTAGAGGTCAAAGATCCAGGCGCCATCCTCCTCGAGGGTCGAGTCAAAAACGCCCCAGGCTCCTGCCTGACCATGATCATGGAAGGCACTCGTCCCTTGACAGTCGAGATCCAGGCTCTGGTCGTGGCTTCTCTTTTACCCATTCCTCGTCGAGTAGCCAAAGGTATCTCAGGTAACCGCCTCCAGCTCATCTGCGCCATCCTCACCAAGCACCTCAATCTGAGCCTGGCTACCAAGGATGTTTTTGTGAACGTCACCGGTGGCCTGGATGTCAAAGATCCAGGCGCCGACCTAGGCATCGCCCTCGCCATTGTTAGCTCAGTCAAAGACAAGCCCCTCCCCGAAAACTCCATCTGCTTCGGCGAGCTCGGCCTCCTGGGCGAGATTCGCAAGGTGGGCTTTACAGACAAGATGATCAAGGAAGCCAAAGCCCTTGGTTACACTACCATCTACTCCCCTCTCTCCCATGCCGGAATCCGCTCCATCAAACTGACGTAATCGTCATCCTGAGCGTAGCCGACCTGCCCGCAGATGCTACGCCTCAAGCGTTGCAGGCGGGAGGATCTCACTCTAGCCTGCGAGGACAGTCCTCGCAGGGCACGGGCAAGGCAATAGTCTTGACATCCAAGCCTGTCTATGTTATTATAGGCCAGTTAGTTTTCTCTGCGTGCCTCTCGGCCCGCACCGTACCTTTCAATTCATAGCCAGACTCTAGGAGAGACATGACCACTTTTCTCACCCCCAATGCCATCCCCGGCGTTTTCGTTTCCATCACGATCAACGGTGATCTTTTTCAGCCGCTTCGCGGCTACAAACTCGGCTTCCTCAAGCCGGGTGACAAAGTCGCCATCACGGCTACCGTTGCCAAGGGTGCCGAGCATAAGTGCTACACCCTGGACGCTAAAATGACGGCCACCCCCAAGGCAGCTACCCATCCGGGTGTCTACGTCAAAAACTTGACGATTACCAAAGTGACTTTCAACCAGTCATCTGGGCACACCAGAATCGCTGGCTGGCCAAACAACATGTTTTGCCTGGAGATCGCCGGTAAGACCTACAACATCGGTGTTTTCAACCGTCACGGTCAGTACTTCTTCGCCATTCATGAGAAGACCGATCCAATTGAAACCAACTTGGCCCTACCGGTTGGCTTTGTCACCCACTCCGATCCTCTTCGTGGCGTCGCCCGGGTCTTCACTGGAAGTCTGTTCCAAGAAACACGGCTCCACTGGAGCAAGATGCCTTTCCGCCACGCTCTAGGCTTCCGAGCCGTTATCGCCGGCGAAGTCGTCACCATCAAGGAGATCGCCAAGACCGGCGCCGAAAAGACTTCCTTTTCGCAGGAAATTAAGTCCTGCGCCCTTGCATAAATGAATTGGAATACCCCGCCGTAATGGCGGGGTTTTCTTTTACCTATTGACAATCAGCCTCCAATGTCTTATAAATATAGATAGCCAAGAACGCAAGTTTTTGGTCAGAGATACTAGCAATAGTAAATCGGAAAAAGGCCTCGCAAGAGGTTCTTTTTCTTTATTTACCCCTTGCACTCCATGTCCTCAAGGTATATATTCAAAATATCGAATATGTACCAACAAATCTTTAACCTTCATGCCGATGTCCTCAAGGCCTTGTCTCACCCCAAGAGACTCGAGATCATTCACCTCCTCCGAGACCAGTCTCTTTCTGTGTCAGACATCCAACAAATGCTCGATCTACCTCAAGCCAATCTTAGCCAGCATCTCCAAGTCCTCCGTGACCAAAAAATCGTTAACTGTGAGAAAAAAGGTAAACAAATTTTTTACAAGGTATCTCACCCCAACTATCTCAAAGCCTGTGATCTCATCCGCGAAGTTCTTCACCAAAAAAACCACCTCTCCGACCTTCTCCCTATTGGCATTGACCCAATCTGCGGCATGAAACTTACTCCGAGCACCGCCGCTTTCGCTTTCGCCGACAACGGTACCACTCACTACTTCTGTGCCTCCGGCTGTCTCGAAAAATACAAAAATCAAATTGAAAAATCAAATAACGGTACAGATGACTAGCCAAATAACCGCACGGACCATGTACATGCGAGCCGAAGGGTACTACTGCGAGACAGTTACGCGGGAGTACGGTTTTTGGCGGGCATCGAACCGATTGATTTTTCAATATCAATATTTATATTCCATATGACCAAAGTCACCATCCCCGTCATCGGCATGACTTGTGCCTCCTGTAGCAACATCGTCACCAAAGCCATCAAAAAAACTCTCGGTGTCACCAGTGTCACTGTCAACATCGCTACCAACCAGGCGGAGATCGAATTCGACCCGAATATAACCTCCCTAGAAAAAATCAACGAAAACGTCAAGGAATTTGGCTACAGTCTGGACCTAAATCCCCAAAGGGAAATGATGGATCACATGCACCACACCGACGAGCAACATGCTTCTATGCTCAAAAAACAGGTTCAAATTCTCTTTCCAGTTTCTCTCCTGGTTTTCTTCCTTATGCTTTGGGACGCTCTCAGTCGTTACGTCGCCGGCTTCCCCATGTTCCCCATTCCCATGATGATTTTCAATTTAACAGCTCTTGTTCTCGCCACTTTCACCTTTTTCTTTTTTGGTCGAGAATTTTTAGCCTCTATCCCCCGATTCGTCAAGACAAGAGTCGCCAATATGGATACTCTTATCGGTATCGGTTCTGTCGTTGCCTATCTTTACTCTACTTTTGTCATTCTATTTCCAGAGATCGCTACAGGCCTCAAGCTTCCGGAAACTACCTATTTCGATGTCGTCATCGTCGTCATCGGTTTTATCAAGTTTGGCAAATATTTAGAGGCTAACTCCAAACAGAAGACTGGCCAGGCCATCAAAGAATTATTAAAGCTATCCGCCAAAGTGGCTCTGGTCGAGAGAAAAGGTCAGGAAATGGAAATCGCTATCAATGAAGTTATCATCGGTGATATTGTTCTGGTCAAACCAGGAGCCAAGATTCCGGTGGATGGCAAAATCATCGAGGGCACTACTTCTATAGATGAATCCATGATTACCGGTGAACCTATTCCGGTCGATAAAATTGTTGGTGAGCTGGTTACCAGTGGCACCATCAACAAACAAGGTTTTATCAAGTTCCGTGCCGAAAAAGTTGGCTCCGACACTTTGCTTTCCCAAATCATCAAAATGGTGGAGAACGCCCAAAGCTCCAAAGCCCCGATCGAGAAAATGGCCGACACTATCTCAGCCTACTTCGTTCCAGTGGTTTTAGGTCTCTCTATTCTCGCTTTCCTGGTCTGGTTTATTTCAGGCAATTTGTCTCTGGCCATCTCTTCTTTTGTGGGTATTTTAGTCATTGCTTGCCCCTGTGCTTTGGGTCTTGCCACCCCCACCGCTATTATCGTCGGTGTAGGTAAGGGTGCCCAGAATGGAATCTTGGTCAAAGACGCCGAAGTCTTGGAAAAATTACACCAGATAAACACTGTTGTTTTTGACAAGACAGGTACCATTACCACCGGCAAGCCCGTAGTTTCCCAAGTTGTTTCTACCTCCAAAGTATCGGAAGACGAAATTATTTCGATTCTCGCTTCCATGGAAAAGAAGTCTGCCCACCCTCTCGCCCAAGCCATCGTCGACTACGCCAAACACCCTGTCATTGCGAGTTTCGGTACTCCGAACCGTGGCAACCTGCCCGTCCGGCAGGCGGGTCTCACTCCACCCATCAAACTCCACACCATCCAAAACTTCAGTGATATTCCCGGCAAAGGCATCACCGGAAAATATAAAAACAAAACATATTACGCCGGAAACATGACTCTGCTCAAAGACCACAAAGTCGATTATGACCATAAGGATATCAAAGAATATACAAGCAAAGGTATGACTCCTGTTTTCCTTTTTTCCGGATCTTCACTCCTTGGCGCCATTTTCATATCCGACACTCTAAAGCCGGAATCCAAACAAGCCATCGCCGACCTTCATAAGATGGGGGTTAAAACCGTCATGTTGACCGGAGACGATCAAGACGCCGCAACTTACTTTGCCAAAGAAAGCGGCATCGACCGCATCTACGCCCAGGTTCTTCCTGGAAACAAAGCTCACATAATTGACCAGATCAAAGCCGAAGGAAATAAGGTTGCCATGGTCGGTGATGGTGTCAACGACTCGCCGGCTCTCGCGACCGCCGATGTTGGCATCGCCATGAGTACCGGAACAGATGTAGCGATCGAATCCGCCGGTATTACTCTACTTCATGGTGATCTTAGTAAAGTCGAAAAAGCAATTAAGCTCAGCAAACAAACTATGAGAACGATTAAACAAAATCTCTTCTGGGCTTTCTTCTATAATGTCATTGGTATTCCGGTCGCCGCCGGACTCCTGTATCCAATTTTCGGCCTCATTCTCAATCCCGCCATCGCCGGAGCGGCTATGGCCTTCTCCTCCGTCTCCGTCGTTACTAATTCACTCCGCTTAAAAACAGTTAGAATATAACAGTTCATGGAAAACACTAATTTACTCGTCATTTTCCTCACCGGCCTCACCACAGGCGGCCTGACCTGTCTCGCCCTTCAGGGTGGCCTCTTGACCTCAGTCCTGGCCAAGAGGGAGGAAGAGTTTCTCAATACCTCCTCCAAAAAAGCAATCGCCGTCTCCCGCCTTGGCGGGACTCACTCCACCCAATTTCTCCCCATCCTCTCCTTCCTCGGTTCCAAACTCTTCATCCACACCCTCTTCGGGGCTCTTCTCGGCCTCCTGGGTTCTGCCATTACCCTTTCCCCGATTACCCGTGGCTGGCTCCAGATCGCCATCGGAATCTACCTTTTTGGTATCGCCGGCAATCTTTTAAATCTCCACCCTTTCTTCCGTCACTTTGTTATAACACCGCCAAAGTTCCTGGCCAGATTAGTCAAGAACGAGTCGAAAAGTAGTTCTCTCTTCGCCTCGGCCCTCCTTGGTCTCATGACTGTTTTCATTCCCTGTGCCATCACCCAGGCCATGGAGATCGTTGCAATCGGCACCGGGAACCCTCTTTATGGCGCCGCTATTATGTTCGCCTTTATTCTCGGTACCTCTCCCACCTTCCTTATTTTTGGCTTTCTCCTAAACAAAGGCTCCGCTTCATTCAAAAAACACTTTCCTACCGTGGCCGCAATTGCTCTCTTTGCTATGTCTATTTACACGGTGAACGCCGGTGTCGGTCTCATGGGTTCCGTCTACACCATCCAAAATTTTTTAGAGGCAGCAAAATCTACTTCCACCACCAGTAACTCCGCCGTCCTAGGCGACAGAGTGCAAACAGCGACCATCAACGTCTTTAGTAACGGCTACTCACCTCGAAACATCACCCTCAAAAAAGGCGTTCTGACTAGAATCACTCTCATTACCGACAAAGTCTATTCTTGTGCCTCTTCTTTCACCATTCCTGCTCTAAATATAAACAAGCTTCTTCCTGCCACAGGTAAGACCGTTCTGGAATTTACCCCCACCCGCACCGGCCCCCTCGCTTTCTCTTGCTCTATGGGCATGTACACCGGCAGGTTTAATATCATTAATTAATTGAAATTTTGTGAATAATTCGTTGCGCTTGTCCAATGATAAAAATATTGCGCAATGTCAAAAAGCTGGTTTTTTTGTACTCAAAAAATTTTTGACGGCAAGCAAGAACGGCCCCGCCGCTGGGCGGGGAGCGTTCGGTTTTTAGCATGGATAAGTGCAAAAAGAATTAATATACAAAATTTATCAAAATGTTCAACTTCCTCAAAAAAACAAAAACCGCACCAATAACTAATAACCCCGCACTAACAACCGAGACTCTCCACCTCTCCGGTCTCCACTGCACCTCCTGCGCCGTCAATATTGACCTGGCTCTCGAGGATTTACCTAGCGTCAAATCCCAAACTAGCTACGCCAAGTCCGAAACCAAAATCGAATATGACCCCTCGCAAACCACCCTGGATTTAATCCATTTCACTATCCGCGACCTCGGCTACAAAATCATCTAAAGACTTTCGCATACTTGTCGCAATAGCTATCATTTGCAAAAAACTACTCTCCTTTTCTTAAAGTCACCACCCAGGCCGAGCCAAATTCCTCCGGTACCACCACTGTTCGGGCCTCCGTAATCTCCAGCTTCTTTTCTACCTCTTCCTCCACTTTTTTCCAGGCAGACTCTAGTTTATGCCAAACTTCTTTAACCTCTTTACCGTCCGTCTTCACCCATGACTCCAGTAGCTTTTCCACTCCCTTAAACACTCTCATGGTGTTTACCAAAGCCCCCAGCTGCTTAATTTTTACCTGCGGTCTGGGTATTACCAAAGTCGCTTCTCCGCCAGGCACCAGGATTCTCTCCACTTCTTCCAGGGCTCTTTCCAGATCTGGCCAATGTTCAAAGGTGTGCAGAGAAATAATCACGTCTACGGATCTAGGCGCTATTGGCAGATCTTGCAGAACACCAGCCAAAAGTCCGGCGCGAATCTTGTTATTTCGCAGTATCCACTCACTAATATCCATACCAAACACCTTTTCTCCAAACCGATTTCTCAAAAACGGCATCAGTGAGCCAGACCCCACTCCCAGCTCCAAAACCCTTTTACCGTCTGAGTAGTGTGGGTACTTTTGATTCAAGATATCCAGATACTCATCTGCCACTCCTCTAGTCTGAACCTTCCCGTAATTTTCACTGTACAAACCCACCACCCCTCTTACATGATCTAGCCCTGGAACAAATGACTGTAGTAATGGCATTTACTTCTCCTCACTTTTTACGTCTTTCAAATAAGCTTTAAACTCTTCCCAAACCTTTTTCCAGTCACCACCAGCCGCCTCAATTTCTTTGAAAATCATCTCGACATCCACTAGTATCTGGTCCTCTTTAACAATCATCTTTGTTTTCGCCATATCTTATATCTACTTTTTAATAAATCTATCTTATACCATCCCTCGTGGGTGCGGGTACCTTCCTGCACCCCCATTTCACTTTTTACTTTTTCTGTCTTGATTTCTAGAGTTCTAGATTCCTTGAGTTCTTTACTTATATGCCACTGGCACCTCGGTCAGTACGACTCCAAGCGACATCCTTCGGGCCTTGACATCCAAGTTTTCCACAAAGACCTCGACCGTCTCCCCCATCTTAAACTCTTTGTCGGCCGGTTTCTTGGAAACATGGATCAAGCCATCAACTCCCTTATCAAAGTTTACAAAGACTCCGTAAGGAGCTATCCTCACCACTTTGCCCTTGTGCTTGGTACCAATCGCGTAATGAGTCTCCACCGTAGACCATGGATCTCCAGACATTTGTTTAATCGAGAGATTTAGCTTACCCGCCCCTTTATCAATGCCAATCACTTGGACGTGGACTTCCTGGCCGACCTTAAACATAACGTTAGGGTCTTCCACCTTTTCCCAAGAGATCTCGGAAATATGGATCAAGCCTTCAACCTTGGCTACTTCGCTCTCGCCTGTCGTGGACTGGCCCTTCATCGGCACATTGACGGTCACAAAGACTCCAAAGGGCATAATCCCCGATACGGTTCCTTCAAACTTATCACTGACACCGACCATTTCCAGGGCTTCACCCTTCTTGGCCAAGGCCTCAAAGTCGGACACTAGCTTTTCGGAGAATATCAATCTATTTTGGTCCTTATCTACCTCAATCACTCGAACCTTGAAAGTTTTGTTTAGCAAAGCTTCCATATTGCCCAAGAACTTCTCTCCAAACTGGGATGTCGGCACAAATCCGCGAATTTCGCCGATCTTGACCACCATACCCCCTTTATTGACTTCAAGACCCATCACGTCGACTTCCTTCTCCTCCTCCATGATCTTCTTGTACTTATACCAGCGGTTTTCATCGGCCGCTTGTTTAAGCGTCAAAATTATTTGCCCTTGGTCATTTTCTGGGAACTTGACATAGGCACTAACCCTTTCTCCTTCTTTAAGTTCCTTGAGAACGTCATAGGCTTCGGCTAGATCTTCACCGGACACCACCCCTTCGGTCTTGGCTCCGATGTCAATAAGAACCATCTTTTTACTGATGGTCGCTACTGTTCCTTCTACCTTCTGGCCCCTTTTCAAGGCTCCTGGGAAGCTCGAAGCCCCCTCCATCAGCCTATCCATTACCGACAGCTTATCCGCCGCCGTAGTGGTACCTCCTACCTTATTAATAACATTTGATTTTTGAGAATTGCTCATTTATCATAAATTCCTTTCCTGTCTTTTAGACTCGTCTATTCTACCACAAAATATGCCTGTGGACGTATATTTGTAGGGGTTTGATTTATCAAACCCACTCCCGTGCTACAATAGCCCCAGTTTGCCCCTTAAAATCCGTTTCTTAGGAGTTTAGCTATGAAAACCATACTTTTGGTCATTCTCTTTGTTTTTTTTACGGCTATCAGCATCATTGTTCCTTACAAAGTCGTCTCATCCGCCAATACGCCAAAACTAATTGAAGTTGGTCCAAACCAAACCTATTTCTGGACCTCCGGCTACACCTTATCTCGCTCCCTCGAAGGCACTTTTTCTCTCAAAAGCTCCTCCTACTTTGAGCTCCGACAGGAGGGAAAAAAACCCAAACAATCTGTTTTCGAAGGTCCACCTGTTGGTGAAAACCAGGGAATGTACTGGATCAGAGATTACCCCATGTCAGGCACCTGGATCAATTCCAATCATGCCGAGATCTTCAGTCTCGAGCCTTCTACTTTCATTTCCACTCCCTACTTTATTAAAAAAGGTTTTAACATATTTATCGTAGCTGTTTTTGGGTTCTTTTTCTGGCTAATTTCCGTCAGTTTTGTGACCTGGCTAGACAGTAAAATTCCCGATTAGGCAAAGTGGGTTAGATTTTTTGCATACGCTCCGGCTCAGGCCGGAGTCTTTTATGCCCAGGCTTGACATCCCATAACATGTGTGATATACTCCACTCATACTTCGAACCTAACCCACGCACGTT
>Ga0172379_10001289_pt1 | contig 51646 bp, 48 predicted proteins | sample GrowelOW334metaG_FD_119756 | JGI IMG/M metagenome (GOLD analysis project Ga0172379, IMG submission 119756) | Groundwater microbial communities from an aquifer near a municipal landfill in Southern Ontario, Canada - Groundwater well OW334 metaG | ecosystem: Environmental > Aquatic > Deep... | reverse complement strand
TGACGGCATCAAGCTGCCGGCCACACTCGCCTTCGCGACCGAGGCCGCCGCCGTGCCGGAAGTGCCTCTGGATGGATGGTGGGCACCGGATCACGCCACCTGGCAGGACATCCGCTACGAAGAGGCGAATGGCGTCGGCTTCCTGCATTTCGAGTTCTACAACGGCGCCATGGGCACGCGGCATTGCCAGCGCCTGCAAGCCGCCTTCGAATGGGCGCAGACCCGGCCGACGCGAGTCATCGTGCTGGCCGGCGGCGCGGACTTCTGGTCCAATGGCATCCATCTCAACCTGATCGAAAACGCCGCCAGTGCCGCCGATGAATCCTGGGCCAACATCAATGCCATCGACGATCTTGCCGAAGCCATCCTGCGCTGCGCCCCGCAGCTCACGGTGGCGGCGCTCGCCGGCAACACCGGTGCCGGCGGCTGCTTCCTGGCGCGCGCCGCGGATCAGGTGTGGGTGCGCGCAGGCGTCATGCTGAACCCGCATTACAAGAACATGGGCAATCTCTACGGCTCGGAATTCTGGACTTACCTGCTGCCGCCACGCGTCGGTGCGGATGGCGCCCGGAACATCATGCAGCGCCGCCTGCCGATGACCGCCCGCCAGGCGGTCGACTGCGGTTTTTACGACCAGTGTATCGAAGCGGAGCAAGGGAAGCTGGATATCCGCGACGAGCTCGTCCGCAAGGCCACCGAACTGGCCGCTGCCGACGACTACCCGGCGCAGCTTGCCGCCAAGCGCGCGCGCCGTGCCGCGGACGAAGCGGCGAAACCCCTCACTGAATATCGCGCGGAAGAACTGGCGCAGATGCGGCGCAATTTCTACGGCTTCGACCCGAGCTACCATTACGCCCGCCACCATTTCGTCCACAAGGTGCCGCATGCGTGGACGCCGCGCCACCTGGCGCGCCATAGAGACAAGTCCGGCGAGCGGGCGGCCTGAACATGACGACGCGACCAGTCTTGCCCCCCATCCTGATCGTCGACGACGAGGTGCGCTCGCTCGAAGCCTTGCGCCGGACGCTGGAAGAAGACTTCACGGTGTTCACCGTTCCCAGCGCCGAGGAAGCCCTGACGGTGCTGCGCCGTGAATTCATCCAGGTAGTGCTGTGCGACCAGCGCATGCCCGGCATGTCCGGCGTCGACTTCCTCAAGCAAGTCCGCGACGAGTGGCCCGACGTGGTGCGCATTATCATCTCCGGTTATACCGATGCCGAGGACATCATCGCCGGCATCAACCAGGCCGGCATCTGGCAGTACCTGATGAAACCCTGGCAGCCCGAGCAACTGCTGCTGACCCTGAAAGGCGCGGCAAAGCTGCATAGCCTGCAACAGGACAACCAGCGCCTTTCGCTTGATCTGCGCGACAGCCCGCGGGAATTGCAGCAGCGGGTCGACAGCAAGCGCGCCCAGGTGCGGGCACTCTCCGGCTTCGAGAAGCTGGCGCGTGCGCCGCAGAGTCCGCTCAACGCCGTGTGCAATCTGGCGGCTCGTTTCGCGCCGCACGATCTGGCTATCCTGGTGACGGGGGAGTCCGGCACCGGCAAGGAACTTCTGGCCCGCGCCATTCACTATGCCAGCACGCGGGCCGACAAAGCCTTCGTGGTCGAGAACTGCGGCGCGCTGCCGGACACCCTGCTCGAATCCGAGCTTTTCGGCCACAAGCGCGGCGCCTATACCGGCGCCTATGAGGATCGCATCGGCCTGTTCCAGCAGGCGGATGGCGGCACGATCTTCCTCGACGAGATCGGCGAGACCTCGCCGGCCTTCCAGGTCAAGTTGCTGCGCGCCTTGCAGGAAGGCGAGATCCGCCCGCTGGGCAGCCCCCGCCCGCTGTCGGTGAATGTGCGGGCGATCGCCGCCACCAACCGCGACCTCGAGCAGGAAGTCCGCGAGGGGCGCTTCCGCGAAGACCTCTACTACCGGCTCGCCGCCGTGACCCTGCACATGCCGTCACTGCGCGAACGGCCAGTGGATATCCCGTTGATCGCCACCGGTTTGCTGGAGCGCGGCCAAGCGCTGCTCCAGCGCAAAGTGCAAGGCTTCACCCGCGAGGCCATGGACTGCCTGTGCGCCTACCGCTGGCCGGGCAATGTGCGCGAACTTTCCAACGAGATCCTGCGCATGCTGGCGCTCACCGACGGCGACTGGCTGGGCGCCGAACTGTTGAGCAGCCGTGTGCTCACCGCCGCCGGCGAGGAGTCCCAGGAAGGAGAACTGTCGCTGCTGGCGGGATTCGACGGCGGCCTCAAGGAACGCATGGAACAGCTTGAGGCGCGCGTGGTCAAGGAGGTCCTGATCCGCCACCGCTGGAACAAGACGCACGCCGCCGCCGAACTCGGGCTGTCGCGGGTCGGCCTGCGTTCCAAGCTGGCGCGCTATGGGCTGGATAAATCGGGGCTGGACAAACCATGAACCTGCTGTGGCTCCAATCCGGCGGCTGCGGCGGCTGTACGTTGTCATGGCTGGGCGCGGAAGGTTCGCCGTTGTTTGCCACGTTGGCCGACGAAGGCATCGAGATCCTGTGGCACCCGAGCCTGTCCGAAGCCAGCGCGGCCGAAGCCCTGGCGCTGATCGGCGCCTGCGCCGACGGCAGCCGGCCGCTCGACATCCTCTGCGTCGAGGGCTCGCTGTTGCGCGGCCCGCATGGCAGCGGCCGTTTCCACATGCTCTCCGGCACCGGCGAATCGATGATCAGCTGGGTGCGGGCGCTGGCGTCACGGGCGCGCCATGTGGTGGCGGTGGGCAGTTGCGCCGCCTACGGCGGGGTGACGGCGGCCGGCGTCAATCCGACCGACGCCTGCGGGCTGCAATACGACGGCGATACCCTGGGCGGCTTGCTCGGCGAAGAGTTTCGCGCCAGCGGCGGATTGCCGGTGATCAACATCGCCGGCTGCCCGACCCACCCGGACTGGGTCAATGAAACCCTGATCGCGCTGTCGCGCGGCAGCATGACCCGCGAGGACCTGGACGACATCGGCCGGCCGCGTTTCTATGCCGGCCAACTGGTGCATCATGGCTGCCCGCGCAACGAGTTCTACGAATTCAAGGCCAGCGCCGACAAGCCTTCCGACCAGGGTTGCCTGATGGAGCATCTCGGCTGCAAGGGCACCCAGGCCCACGCCGATTGCAACCTGCGCCTGTGGAACGGCAGCGGCTCCTGCCTGCGCGGCGGCTACGCCTGCATCCGCTGTACCGATCCGGGTTTCGAGGAGCCCGGCCACCCCTTCGCCGAGACGCCGAAGATCGCCGGCATCCCGATCGGCTTGCCGACCGACATGCCCAAGGCCTGGTTCATCGCGCTTGCCGCGCTCTCCAAATCGGCCACCCCGTCGCGGGTCCGCGAGAACGCCACCGCCGACCACCTGCTGCGCGCGCCCAGTCTCAAGAAGCCGGGGCGGTAAGCATGACACGACTGATCGTCGGACCATTCAACCGTGTCGAAGGCGACCTCGAAGTGACGCTCGACATCGCCGCCGGCGCGGTGCAGTCAGCCCAGGTGAATTCGCCGATGTACCGGGGTTTCGAGCAGATCCTGCAAGGCAAGGCGCCGGCCGATGCGCTGGTGTTCGTGCCGCGCATCTGCGGCATCTGCTCGGTGGCCCAGTCGGCCGCCGCCGCACAGGCACTGGCGGCGGCGATGGGCGTGGTTCCGCCGCGCAACGGCCGGCTGGCCGCCAACCTGACGCTGGCGACGGAAAACCTGGCCGACCACCTGACGCATTTCTACCTGTTCTTCATGCCGGATTTTTCCCGCGCCGCATATCGGAATCGTCCCTGGTTCGCCGACGCCGAGCCGCGTTTTCGCGCGCTGACGGGCAGCGCCGGCAACGAGATCCTGCCGCCGCGCACCGCCTTCATGCACCTGATGGGCTTGCTCGCCGGCAAGTGGCCGCATACCCTGGCGTTGCAGCCGGGCGGCTCGTCGCGCCCGTTGCAGGCCTCGGAAAAAATCCGCCTGTATCGCCAGTTGCGGGAATTTCGCGGCTTTCTTGAACGCACGCTGTTCGGCGATGCGCTGGAGGCGATTTCATCCCTGGACAGCCGCGTTGCACTGGAGAGCTGGCGCGACGCCCGGCCGCCACAGGCCAGCGATTTCCGCCGCTTCCTGGAAATCGCCGGCGACCTCGACTTGGCAAGCCTCGGGCGCGCCGGCGATACCTTCATCAGCTACGGCAGTTATCCGCAAGCGGATGGCGAGGAGCGCTTGTTCCCCCGCGGTGTCTGGGACGGCGGCGGCCACGCCTTGGACAGCGCCGACATTCGCGAGGACGTCAGCCATGCCTGGTATGCCCAGGCCGAGGCGCCGCAGCATCCCGCGCAAGGCTCCACGGTGCCGCTGGTGGACAAGCCCGGCGCCTACAGCTGGTGCAAGGCACCGCGCTGGCAGGGCCGGGTGGTCGAGACCGGCGCGCTGGCGCGGCAGGTGGTGGCCGGCCAGCCCTTGCTGCGGGCTTTGGTCGCGACGAACGGCGGCAACGTCATGAGCCGGGTGGTGGCGCGCCTGATCGAAATCGCCCGGGTGTTGCCGGAGATGGAGGCCTGGGCGCAGCAACTGGAGCCCGGCGAGCCTTACTGCATCGTCGGCGAGATGCCGCAGGAAGCGGCGGGCGAAGGACTGGTCGAGGCGGCGCGCGGTGCGCTGGGGCACTGGCTATCGGTGCGGCGCGGCCGCATCCACAGCTACCAGATCGTCGCCCCGACCACCTGGAACTTCTCCCCGCGCGACGCCCAGGGCACGCCCGGTGCCCTCGAACAGGCGCTGGTCGGCGCGCCGGTGGAAGAGGGCGAGGAGGCCCCGCTGGCGGTGCAGCACATCGTGCGCTCGTTCGATCCGTGCATGGTGTGCACGGTGCATTGATGAAAATTACTGCAAGACCCGTTACTTGAAAGCTGTCTTGTCACAGCGGCCGGCTTTCCATTCGTTACCGCGGGCCGGCATATAGTCAAGCTTGCTTACGTCCTTTTTTCTCCCAACGGACCGGGTAGACATCGGTGCGACCATGGAACAGTTGCCGGAAAAGCGGGATCTTCCGTTATTTCGGCGAGTTGTTGGTCGAGCGGCTTCACCGTGGAAAGCGGTCAAAGCGGTCCATGAGTTCGGTGGCCTGAAGCTCGAACCGGGTTCTATTCGTCGCGCGCAGTTTTTCCAGGTTGAGCAGTTTCCAGCGGATCGCTGGCAAGTCCTTGAGGTGGTCGAATGGCATCAGCGACCAGTCGGGCTCCGCGCGCACGAAAGAAAGCAGGAAGCGCCGATGGGCATCGGTGAGCGCCTTGGGCAGTTCCTGGCGAATGTGCTGCCGCGTTTCGATCAGGCGTTGCAGCGGAATTTCGGCAGCGGTCATGCCGACAAAATCGGTGTTGAAAATCTCATCCAGCGGCAGGTCGTTTGAAAACAGCACTTCGTGGACCGGGCGATTGTGCCCGGCGAGGTAGGCCACGAAACAATCGACCATTTCGGCATCTATGCCGATGCCGTCGATCATGGCGGCGACGTCGAACCAGTCGCGCGGGTGCTGGCGATCCAGTGCTGCAACTAGCTTGCTGCCATACAGTTCGGGAATGGCGAGGACCGGTAATTCCATCGCCGTGGTGAATAGATCGCGCGCCGAACTTACCAGGGCGCGCTGTGCCACCGGCAGGAGCGTTCCCCGGAAGACAAAATTCACCTCGACCTTGATCTGGTTGGCCTGATCTGCCACCAGCAATTTGGCCTCGTCACCGTGTTGTGTTTTACGGATTGAGGTTGAATAGCCCATGCGTTCCAGCTTGGCCTTGGCTGTCTGGAGATCATCACCGATCGCAATGAGGGCCTGATCACGCTCCATGGTGTGATCCGTGAAAACGACATCGATATCCACCGACAACCGGGGCAGGTCCTGCACGAAAAGGTTGAGCGCGGTGCCACCCTTCAGTGCAAAGCGCGGCGACTCGAAAATCACCGGTGCGACCGTGAGCAGCAGGCGGACGGCGTCGACGTATTGGCGATCCACTATTTCTTCAGGCTCAGCAGTTCGCCGCTGCGCGTGCGCAGCATCCAGCGACGGTCGCTGCCCATGCGCTGGCTGTGCGGGTGGACGATCTTCGCCCAGGGCAGTTCGAGTTCATCGGCAAACTGGCGCGCCAGCCGGACGACCTTGATGCGGGTGCAATGGGCGAGCAGGTTATCCAGCACGTCGGGGCGTGGATTGCGCAGGCTCTCGGTGAGGTTCCGGGCTTCTTCCACCGATTGATGCTTACCGACATTGCATAGCATTTCCAGCAGTGCGCGTTCTGGGACGGATACCGGTGGGCCAGTCGGGGTCTCGGGCAGCGTCTGTAGGCCGAAATCGGTGGGCAGGTCGGCATCGAACAGATGGGTGGTCTGGTAGCGGCAGGGATAGTGCGCCGTCAGCCAGACGGGAACGCGCACGGGCTGGTTACCCCAGAGCTCTAGTTGCTCGCGGGCAGCCAGGTTGTGCCGGACGCCACGCCAGGCAAGGGCCGTCTTGCCGCCGACATGGAACCCGGGGATGCGTCGTGCCAGATACGTCAGGCATCCATCCCGGCTTAACTGATCGCCGACAAGCAGATACACCCCACGCGACAAATGCTGTAGCCATCCGCTCTTGGCGAGGTAAGACGCCAGTTGCGGCGAGACGCCGTGCCCGGCCAGGGTGGAGGTCTCGACGGGCTCGCCGCGCGGCAGCGCCTCAAGCAGGCGTCGTATTGAACTATTGGATTGAGTTAAAGCCATATGCTAACTATGGCAAAAAATCAAATCAAACTCAAGTGAAATGATTGTGGAAAAGTTGATAGATATAGTTTGGCTTGAGTTTTGCTGAAGAACAATGCCGTGGGAAGAGAGGTAATTACCCCTGAATGAGGGTAATAGAGAGGGTAATTACGGGGGCGACTGCCGTTCCATCTGGCGGTGCCAGAAGTGGCAGGGGCGGCTGGCGGAGACCAAGCCGAACTTCAAAAACGGTCGCATCGAAGCCAGCACATATGGTGTGCACGGTGCATTGAAAGTGCCCAGCCCGACTTTGCCATAGCCAGAGAAAGGCAGTACATTGGCAAGGCCACGAAAACAGGATAGCGCCATGCCCCGTAATAAAAGCGAAACACTGTCCATTCGGACCACTGTGGAGATCAAAGACCTGATTCGCCAAGCTGCCGAGCGTGAGCATCGCTCCGTCGCCTCCATGGTCGAGGTGCTGGTCCTGTCTCATGCAGAGCAGTCCGGCCTGAAGGCCGCCGCCAAATCAAAAAAGACCAACAAGAAATGAACCGATGAGCGCCAGCGCCCTCCAGAATATTTCCAAAATCGAGGACAGCCTCTGGGAAGCTGCCGATCAACTGCGCGCCAACTCCAAGCTGACCAGCAGCGAATACTGCATGCCGGTGCTCGGGGTGATCTTCCTGCGCCACGCCACCAATCGCTACCAGGCTGCCTTGCAGGCTATCCAGGCCGATCAGGCTGCCGGCAAGATGCCCAAGCGTCCGCTGGTCAAGGGGGATTTCATCAAGCGCCGCGCGTTGATGCTGCCCGAAATCGCCCGCTACGACCATCTGCTCAAGCTGCCTTCCGGCGCCAACCTCGGCGCGGCCCTGGTCGACGCCATGAACGCCATCGAAGCCGACTTCGAGCCGCTGGTCAACCAGTTGCCCAAGGACTACGACCGCTTCGAGAACAAACTGCTCGAAGACCTGTTGCGCAACTTCGATTCGGCAGCCCTCCGCAATGCTAGCGGCGATGTCTTCGGACGCATCTACGAATACTTCCTGATGAAGTTCGCCATGCAAGGCGCGCAGGACAACGGCGAATTCTTCACGCCGCCTTCGCTGGTGCAGACCATCGTCAACGTCATCGAGCCCGACCATGGCGTGGTGTTCGATCCCGCCTGCGGTTCCGCCGGCATGTTCGTACAGTCCAGCCACTTCATCGAACACGAAGGCCTGGACACCATGCAGCGCGTCACCTTCTACGGCCAGGAAAAGACGGGCACCACCATCCGCCTGGCCAAGATGAATCTGGCCGTGCATGGGCTGGAAGGCGACATCCGTGAAGCCAACTCCTTCTACGACGACGTGCACCGCCTCCAGGATGGCCGCGCGTTGTGGGGCCACTGCGATTTCGTCATGGCCAATCCGCCGTTCAACGTGGACATGGTCGATGCCGAGCGCGTCAAGGACGACCGCCGCCTGCCCTTCGGCCTGCCCGGCGTGAACAAGGACAAGCGCGTCTCCAACGGCAACTATCTGTGGATTTCCTACTTCCACAGCTACCTGTCGGAGCAAGGTCGCGCCGGCTTCGTCATGTCTTCCCAGGCCAGCAGCGCCGGCCATGGCGAAAAGGAAGTCCGGCGCAAGCTGGTGGAAACCGGCGACGTGGATGTGATGATCGCCATCCGTTCCAACTTCTTCTACACACGAACGGTGCCCTGCGAACTGTGGCACTTCGACAAGAATAAGCCCCCTCTCCCTCAGGGAGAGGGCCGGGGTGAGGGTGGGGCACTGAACCAGAAGGGCAACGTTCTCATGCTCGACGCCCGCAACATCTACCGCAAGGTCACGCGCAAGATCTACGACTTCAGTCCCGAGCAGCAGGCCAACCTGACCGCCATCGTCTGGCTGTATCGCGGGCAACAACAACGCTTCCTCGGGCTGGTGCAGGACTACTGCACCCGACTCGCCGCCGAGAGCGCCGCCGTTGCCCTGGCGCTCACCAGCTTTGAGACTCAGCTCACCGCCAGCCGTGCACCTCTAGCCGAGTTCGCCGGTAGCGTCGCCGATCTCGATGCCGTCCCGACCGAGAAGCGGCAGCCCTTCGCCGCTGCCTTGGCCGAATGGACGGATGCCGCCAATGCCTATGTCACCGACCGCGCTGACCTGACGGCAGGGATCGCGACATTCTGCAAGAAATTAGTGGCGCCAACGCCTACCAATGACACTCAACTCACAGTGAGGCAAGCCTTCGATCCACTGGCCGATGCCGCACGCGGGCTCATCAAGCAGATCGACCTGCTCTACAAACTCGCCGCCCGCGCCGTGCAACTGGCGCAGGAACTGGCTGCGATTGAGGTCGCCAGCGAGTTCTTCGACCGCCGCGCCACCAGCAAGCTCATCAAACAACTGGATGAACAGCGCAAGGCCGCCGTCGAGCAACTCAAGGCCGCGATCTACCTCCACCGCCAGATCGCCTGGCTGCAAGACCGCTTCCCCAAGGCCGAAATGCAGGACGTGCCGGGCCTGTGCAAGGTTGTCAACCGCGCCGAGGTTGAAGCCGCCGACTGGAGCCTGACGCCGGGGCGCTATGTCGGCGTGGCTCCGCAAGAGGTGGATGAGGACTTCGACTTCGAGCAGACCCTACGCGATATCCATGTCGAACTGGCCGACCTGAACCGCGAGGCGGTGGAACTGGCAGCGAAGATTCAGGAGAACTTCGAGGAGTTGGGGGTATGAGGGCCGCACTAGAGCGCGTGTCAATCGAATCACTATGCGCAAACGTCACGAGTGGCGGAACACCTTCTCGTGCAGACCCCAGCTTATGGGAAGACGGTGTCATGCCTTGGTTCAAGACAGGCGAGTTGAAAGATTGGTACGTCTACGATGCAGAAGAGAAAATAGCAGCAAAGGCAATATCACAATCGTCAGCGAAGGTATTTCCGCCGAACACAGTTCTTATGGCGATGTATGGTGATGGAAAGACCATCACCAGTCTCGGTATCCTCCGCAATGAGGCAGCCACCAACCAGGCATGCTGCGCAATGATTGCGGACCCTACAAAATCCAACTTCCTCTATCTCTTTTACGCGCTTAAGTATCATCGCCATGAACTGTTGCAACTCGTTGTGGCTGGCGCCCAACGAAACTTGAGCGGCGGCATCATCCGCAAGTTCAAGATTCTCTGGTATCCACTTCCAGTACAGAATCGTATTGCTGATCTCCTTTCCGCCTACGACGACCTGATCGAAAACAACCGGCGGCGGATGGAATTGCTGGAGGAGTCAGCGCGGCTGCTTTACCGCGAGTGGTTCGTCCGCCTACGCTTCCCCGGATATGAACATACGCGCATCAGTGACAGCGTGCCGGATGGGTGGGAGCGGGTGCCGTTGGAAGGCGCGCTGGTATTGCAGCGTGGCTTCGATCTCCCCACGCAGGACAGACAGCAAGGAACGGTGCCGATTTACGGTTCGACTGGCATCCTCGGTTACCACGACAAAGCAAAAGCATCTGCGCCCGGCGTGGTGACTGGCCGAAGCGGCACGTTGGGCGAAGTGCAATATGTTGCCGAGGACTACTGGCCGCTCAATACGGCGCTCTGGGTCAAAGAGTTCAGGCGTGTGACGCCGTTGTTTGCTTTGTTCTTGCTGCGCGAGATGGACTTGAGGCAATACAACGGTGGGGCATCTGTTCCGACACTTGACCGTAAATCGGTGCATCGGGTAGAAGTATTGATTCCCTCGACTCTGCTGCTTCGATCATTCGATGAGTTGGCTGCTGACTTTTTCGCGCAGATCAAGAATCTCAACACTCAGAACCAAAAACTCCGCGCCGCCCGCGACCTGCTACTGCCGCGCTTGATGAGCGGGGATATTGCTGCATGAAGAATTACGCCATAATCTGACCTATGCTCTACGACCGTCAAAAAACTCTGCTCGCCTTGCTGGACGCCCTGGGCGGAAATGTCGGCAGCCTGGATTTCCAGAAGCTGTTGTTCCTCTATTGCCAAGACCTGCAACAGACGCCGAGCTATGAGTTCGTCCCTTACCGCTATGGCGGATTCTCTTTTACGTCCTACGCGGATAAGCGGCGGTTGATTGAAAGTGGACTCCTAGCCGATGAGGAACGCGCCTGGAAGTTGACCAAGGCGGGTCGCGCTGCGACATCTGTAATACCGGCTGTACGGCAAAAAATCGGGCGATTCGTGCAGCACTATGAAGGTTTGCGTGACGATGCCTTGGTGACCGAGGCTTATCGCCGCCATCCGTATTACGCCATCCGCAGCGAGATGGCCGAGCGATTGCTGGCGAATGAGCCGCAGAGCATGGCGGCAGTGCTGGCGGCGCGTCCGAAGCCGGGCAAGCCAGGCGTATGCACGATCGGTTACGAGGGGCGTAGTTTGGAGGGATATTTGAACCGGTTGATCTCGACTGGCGTGACCCTGCTCTGCGATGTGCGGCGGAACCCACTGAGCCGCAAGTACGGTTTCTCCAAGGGAACACTGGCGAAGGGATGCGAAGGCGTGGGCATCCGCTACGAACACTTGCCGGAACTAGGCATCGCCTCGGAGGAGCGCCGCGAGCTTGAGACTCAGGCGGACTACGATGCCTTGTTCGCGGTGTACCGGCGCGATACTTTACCGCAGCAAGCCAGGGCGCTGGCGCAGATTCAGCAGTGGGTCAATCAAGGCGAGCGTGTCGCATTGACCTGCTTCGAGGCGCTGCCGCAGCAATGCCACCGCCATTGTGTAGCCGATGCACTGCAACACCAGTTCGGCAAAGCGTTTGCACCACTGCACCTGTGACGCAGGCCTATGGCGAGGGAGCGTGTCCTGATTACCGTCAAGACCTACCCGACGCTGTCGCGGAAGTATGGCGAGACGGTGTGCACCGCCGGGGTGCGTGAAGACGGTACATGGGTCCGTATTTACCCTGTTCCGTTTCGTCGACTCGATGAAGCAGAGCAGTATCACAAGTTCGACTGGCTGGAGTGTGCGTTGGTGAAGAACCGTTCCGATCCCCGGCCCGAATCTTATAGCCCATCAGATCCGAAACAACTTTGCGCGGTCAGCCATATGGATACGGCGCACAACTGGCGGGAACGGCGGCGATTGTTGCTGGATACCGTCAAGGTCTATACACGATTAGAGGAACTCATCGCCGGAGCAAAGGCTAACAAAATGTCGCTGGCGGTATTCAGGCCGACGAAGATCAAGGCCTTTGTGTGGGAGGAAGAGGAGCGGAATTGGGATCCGGATAAAGTCGCCGAGATTCGGAACCGCACGCAGCAGACAGAGCTATTTGCGGAAGAAGCCTGGCGTGAGACGTTCAAAGTGATTCCGAAACTGCCCTTCAGCTTTTCCTACCGATTCGAGGACGCCGATGGACGAAATAGCGAGTTGCAAGTGCTCGACTGGGAGGCTGGTGCGCTGTATTGGAACTGTCTGCGCAGTTGTAACGGGGATGAGTTTGCAGCGTTAAAGAAGGTGCGTGCGAAATACTTCGATGAATTCTGTCGGCGCGATTTGCATTTCTTTCTCGGTACCACGCAACAGTTTCATCAGGTAGCACCGAATCCGTGGGTGATCATTGGCGTTCTTCCTATTCCTCACGAGCCGCAGATGGACTTGCTTTAATGCAATTTCAATGATCTCCGATGATGAGGCCACTGCATGAGTGAGCAAAAAAAGATCGTCATCATCGCGGGCCCAAACGGTGCGGGCAAGACAACCTTCGCCCGCGAATTTCTGCCTAACGAGGCTGGCTGCCCGGTGTTCGTCAATGCCGACCTGATTGCGGCCGGTATCGCTCCGTTTCAACCAGAGACCGTAGCGTTTCGCGCCGGCCGTCTGATGCTGGAAGAAATTGCCCACCATGCCGCCGAGGGCCGCAGCTTCGCTTTCGAGACCACGCTGTCAGGTCTCACCTATGCCCGGATGATCGACTGCTGGCGGACGGACGGATATGTTGTGAAACTGGTATTCCTGTCTTTGCCAACCGTCGATGACGCCATCGCTCGTGTGGCAATGCGGGTTCGACAGGGAGGTCACGATGTTCCACCAGAAATTATTCGCCGGCGCTTTGAAGCAGGCTTGATCCATTTCCGCGAAACATACCGTTCCCGTGTCGACTATTGGCAACTGTTGGACAATAGCGAGAAGAGTTCCCGTCTGATAGAGGAAGGAATTAATCCATGAGCACAACCCAGACCACGCTCCCTGTTTCCACGTTACCCGATGCCGACATGCAGGCGGTTCCAGCCGCCTTGGCCCGCGCCGCGCAACGGGCAAGGGAGATTGCTGCCAGCACCGGGACACCCCTCGTCATTAGACAAAATGGCAAGCTCGTCGAAGAGATGATCCCACCAAGCGAAGAGGATCACCGATTGGCTCATCCCTGAAGAAGTACATCTGGCTATGGCGCCCGCTATCGGCTGGTGGTTGAGAAATGAGCAGTTTTCATTTGGCTCAAATGCGACGCAATCGGGACTACGGTTTGGCTGGATTGAGCCAATTGTCCGATAGCGTTTGGATAACGTACTACTTATTCAAGAGTTTTTTCATTGTCATGCATGGCGAATGAGCCAAATTCGAGCCAATAGACTGCGCTAAAGCGACGCATGGCCTACACCGACATCAACAGCGAAGACCGTCTGGTTCAGACGACTTTTGCCTCCCACCTCGAAAAGACGCTGGGCTGGGAGAGTGTCTATGCCTGGAACCAGGAAAGCTTTGGCCCGGCCGGTACGCTGGGGCGCGGAAGCGAGCGCGAGGTGGTGTTGGTCCGTGATCTGTGGGCGGCTCTGGCGAGACTCAACCCCGCTTTGCCGGAGGCAGCGATCAATGAGGCGGTGGTCAAGCTGACCCACCACGACTATTCGCGCTCGCTGCTCCAGCACAATCAGGCGTTCTACAAGCTGATCCGCGATGGCGTGCCGGTGAGCTACCGCGACGCGCAGGGGGCGGGTTTGGGTCAGATCAGGCATGCGCAGGCCAGGGTGATCGATTTCCGCGAGCCCGCCAACAATCGCTTTCTGGCGGTGCGCGAACTCAAGATCACCGGGTTGCGCACGCCCAACTACAACCGCCGCGCCGATCTGGTCTGCTTCGTCAATGGTCTGCCGCTGGTGTTCATCGAACTGAAGGCGGTCTACAAGAATATCCGCGCCGGCTTCGACGGTAATCTGCGCGACTATCTGGACGAGAACGTCATCGCCCATGCCTTTCACCACAACGCATTGCTGATCGTCAGCAATGGCGACAACGCCCGCTATGGCTCGATCACCAGCGCATGGGAACACTTCGGCGAATGGAAGCGTTTGGACGAACGGGACAAGGGCAGCGTGGCGGCCGAGGTATTGCTCAACGGCATGCTGGCCAAGGAGCGGCTGCTGGACATCGTCGAGAACTTCATTCTGTTCGACGCCAGCAAGACCGGGCCGGTGCGCAAGGTGGTGGCGCGCAACCACCAGTTGCTCGGGGTGAATCGGGCGGTGGCGGCGGTGGTGCGGCAAGAAGAGCTCAAGCGCCAGTTCCCGCCCGGTGAGCGGCTGAGGCATCGCGTGATCGAGTTGCCCTTGCCGAACATGGACCGCGCGGCCAATGAGCCGGCGGCGGCTTACCCCAAGGCGGCGCAGCCGCCCGCGCCAGCCTACTTGGGAGAAGGTCTTCCCGAGCCCGCACCCCGCACCTTGCAGATCATCGAGCGGGCGCATCCCGACCTTGGACGCCTGGGCGTGGTGTGGCACACCCAGGGCAGCCGCAAGTCGTATTCCATGGCCTTCTTCGCCGAGAAGGTGCGGCGCACGGTCGAGGGCAATTTCACCTTTCTGCTGATGACCGATCGCGATGATCTGGACAGCCAGATCTACAAGACCTTCGTCGGTTGCGGCGTGGCGGACGACCAGACGCCGCGCGCGGGTTCGGGCAGGGAACTGGAGCAACTGCTGAAGCAGAATCACCGCTATGTCTTCAGCCTGATTCACAAGTTCAACCAGGACGTGCAACCGGGCGAGCCTTACAGCGAACGCGACGACATCATCGTGATCTCGGACGAGGCGCACCGCACCCAGGCTGGCAAGCTGGCGCGCAACATGCGCCTCGCGCTGCCCAACGCGGCCTTCATCGGCTTCACCGGCACGCCGCTGTTCAAGAACGACGAGCTGACCAAGCGCATCTTTGGCGATTACGTTTCCCGCTACGACTTCAAGCGCAGCGAGGAAGATGGCGCGACGGTGAAGCTGGTCTACGAGAACCGGGGCGAGAAGCTGGGGCTGGCGCGGCTGGATTTGAACGAGAAGATCGCCAACGCCGTCGATGCCGCCGACCTTGATCCGGACCAGACAGCGCTCATGGAAAGACTGCTGGGCAAGGATTACGAGGTGATTACTGCCGACGAGCGGCTGGAGAAACTCGCTGCGGATTTTGTCGAGCATTGCAGCACAAGATGGGAAGCAGGGAAATCGATGCTGGTGTGCATCGACAAGCTCACCTGTGCCCGCATGCTGATGCTGATCGAGCCGAAATGGAAGGCGAAGGCGGCTTCGGTGAGGGCTGAAGCCGATGCAAAGCCAGCCGAAATAGCCGCCGCGCTGGATGATGAAACTCGGCAACATCTTCGTGCCCAGCGCGACCGCTTGCTGGCGAAAGCTGCGTGGCTTGATGAGGCCATCATCGAGATCATCATCAGCGAGGCGCAGAACGAAGTCGCCGACTTCAAGAAGTGGGGCTTCGACATAATTCCACACCGCGCCCGCATGAAGTTGGGTTTCGAGACGCCGGACGGCAAGCGCGTGGATGTGGAGTCGGCGTTCAAGAATCCACAACATCCATTCCGCGTGGCGATTGTCTGCGCCATGTGGTTGACGGGCTTCGATGTCGAATGCCTGGCTACGCTCTATATCGACAAGCCGATGCGGGCGCATACCTTGATGCAGGCCATCGCCCGTGCAAACCGGCGCTATCCAGGGAAGGACTTCGGCCTGATCGTCGATTACAACGGCATGCTCAAAAGCCTGCGCGAAGCCCTCGCGCAATATGCTCTTGGCGATGACGCCGGTGAGGATGAAATCGTAGCCCCGCTGGAGGAGCGCGTGGCCGCCTTGGCAGAGGCCGTCGAAGCCACCGAGGCGCATCTGCGCGGATTGGGATTCGAGCCGACGGCGCTGATTGGCGCCAAGGGTTTTACACGAATCCAGGAGCTGGCGGATGCAGTCGATGCGGTCTATACCAATGAGGAATCCAAGCGCCGTTTCGAGATTCTGGCCAGGGTGGTATTCAGCCGTTTCAAGGCGCTGCTGGTGGAGCCGTCGGCTTTGATGTACGCCGAGCGCCACGACAACATCGAGGCGATCTACAAGAAGCTTACCGAACGCCGTGACACGGCCGACGTGAGCGCGCTGCTCAAGGTGCTGCATCGCATCGTCAATCAGGCGATTGCCACCCAGGCGCCAGGCGCGGATCAGGCAAAGGGGCTGACGGTTGATCTCTCGCAGATCAACATGGAAAAGTTGCGCGAGGAATTCGGCAGACGAGTGAAGCACAAGGCGACCGTGATCGAGGACATACGCGAGATCGTGGAGAAAAAGTTGGCGCAGATGCTGGCCAACAATCTGCTGCGCATGAATTACGAGAAGAAGTACCAGGAGGTAATTGCAGCCTACAACGCCGACAAGGACCGGGCTACCGTGGAGGATACCTTCGCCAGGTTATTGGATTTGGCCAACAGTCTGGATGCGGAGCAACGCCGAGCGGTCGAATTGGGACTTACCGAGGAGCAGTTGGCGCTGTTCGATTTGCTCGGGAAGGAATCACTGAGCGGAACGGAGCGCGAGAAGATCAAGCAGGAGAGTCGCAACCTGCTTGCCGATCTAAGGCGCTTGATTGCCCCGCTGGAGCAATGGACTGAAAAGGAACAGACGCAGGCCGAGGTCGAAGTATTTATCCTCGATCACGTCTATCAAGCTCTTCCGGAGCCGCCCTACACGGCCGAGGACAAGAAGGAGGTCGCCGAGCTCGTCTATCGCCATATCTGGCAGCAAAGCGCGAGCGGCTTGTTCGCTTCGGAATGAAGATATCTGGCCAGAACCATGCTCGATGACCTGATCTCACAAGTTACTCTCGAAGACCTTGCGGGATCCACCGCCTTCCTGCGCGGGGAAGAATACTTTTCCATCGGCGCCGTCGGACGCCTTCGCGCCACCGATGATAAAGTTGCCGCCAAGGTCGAAGGCACCGAGACCTACCAGGTTGAGTTGTGGGATGACGATGGCGAGTTGGCTTACGACTGCACCTGTCCGCGCGCAGCAGACGGCTATTTCTGCAAGCACTGTGTCGCCGTAGGGCTGGCGTGGCTGGCAGAGCAGGCAGCGGAAACCAAACCCAAGTCAAAAGGGGGCAAGGCCAAGCGGCGCGATCCGTGGCGCGGCATCAAGGAGTATCTGACTGCGCAAGCACCGGAAACCCTGATCGAGCTGTTGTTGGACGTGGCCCAGCGCGACGACCGGCTGTACCAGTCGCTATTGCTCAAGGCCGAGCGCACGGGCGGTGGCGGCAACGTGGCCAAGGCGTACCAAAGGGCCATCGACGGCGCGACGCGCATCCATGGCTTTGTCGATTGGCGCGAGGCGGGCACCTTCGCCGGCAATATCGATCAGGTGGCGGAATCGCTCGCGGAGCTGCTGAAACCCGATACCGCGGCGACCCTCGTGGAACTGGCCGAATACGCCATTGAGCGCGTCGAGAATGCGCTGGAGCAAATCGATGACTCGAACGGCACGGTCAGCGGTACGGTCTATGGCCTGGGCGAATTGCACCAGAAAGCCTGCGCCATGGCACGGCCTGAACCCATAGGGCTGGCCGAACGTCTTTTCCACCTCGAAACCACCCTGCCGTTCAATGTGTGCAGCTTCGACGCCGCCACCTATCGCAATGTCCTCGGAAAGGAAGGCTTGCGCCGCTACCGCGAACTGGCCGAGGCGGAGTGGCGCAAGATCAAGCCACGCGACAGCAAGGACGGCCACGACGGCAATCGATATCGCATTACCCGCATCATGGAGCAACTGGCCGAGGCGAGCGGCGATGCCGAGGAACTGGTGGCGATCAAGTCGCGTGATCTTTCGTCCGGTTACCGCTATCTTGAGATCGCCGAGATATTGACCAAGGCCAGGCAGCGGGACAAGGCGCTGGAGTGGGCGGAGCGGGGCCTGAAGGCGTTTCCCGAACGTCCCGACAACCGCCTGCGCGATTTCCTGGTGGCGGCCTACCTCAAGCGCAAGCGCAGTGACGAGGCCCTGCAACTGACCTGGATACAGTTCGAGGAACGCCCGGGTCTCGAACACTACATGAAGCTGCACGATGTGGCCGGCAAACTCGATCGCTGGCCGGAACAGCGTATTCGAGCGCTGGCACAGCTTGCCGAGGTCATTGCGCGCGAGGCCGCGACAACAAGCCGGTGGAAGCCGAAACCTTCGACGCCAAATTACTCGTTGCGGGTGGAAATTGCCCTATGGGAGCAGGATCTGGATGCAGCCTGGTCGGCCGCGCACCAAGGCATCTGCGATCGCAGCCTGCTGATCGCGCTGGCCGGAAAGCTCGAGTCCGGGCACCCAGGCGACGCGATCGGCCTCTACCGCCGCGTCGTGCCGCTCATTGTCGAGGAGACCAAAAACGCAGCTTACAACGAAGCGATCAAACTGATCCGCAAAGTAGGTGGCTTGATGAATACCCAGAAACAGCCAGCGCAGTTCGGCGATTACTTAGCCGAGTTGCGCGTGCAGTTCAAGCCGAAACGGAATTTCATCAAGCTGTTGGATGGCGTCGCGCGCTCGGCCGCTGGCGCGAAATCGGCCTTGTAAGACCTGTTCATTGAAAGGATAAGACCATGCAACATTTCCGCACGTCGCGTGACGATGATCCGGTCATCGGCTTCGGTCGCCCGGTTGCCCCGCCGGGCAAAGCACGCACGGCCCACCGGCAATTCGCATTGAGGCGCTGACATGGGCACTGCAGACAAACCGCCGCGCGAGCCGGACAGCGGCGCCGCGCAGATGCTGGAAAGCCTGGCGGCCTCGGCCGGCGCGGCCGCCGGCGAGCATGTGTGGATCGACGTGATTCAGAAGATGGACGAGGTCTATCACGACCTGCTCGAATACGAAGTCGCGCTCGAAGACAAGAACGCCGCGCTGGAGGAGTCGCAGCAGTTCATCACCAGCGTGCTGATGTCGATGTCGGATATCCTGATCGTCTGCAACCGCGCCGGCATCATCGAGGACGTCAATCAGTCGCTGCTGGCGCTGACCGGCAAGACCGAGGCTGAAATGAAGGGCCAGGCGATATTCGACCTGCTGGCCGATGAGCCGTCGCGCCAGCAGATGCAGCACTATTTTGCCGGCCACGGCGGCGAGACCCTGCACGATTTCGAACTGCAATTGTCCACCGCGTCCGGCGGCAGCGTGCCGGTATCGGTGAACTGCACGCCGCGCTACAGCGGCGTCGGCAAGCTGCTCGGCATGGTCGTCACCGGCCGGCCGGTGGGCGAATTGCGCCGCGCCTACAAGGCTCTGCGCCAGACGCATGAAGAACTCAAGCGTACCCAGCAGCAGTTGCTGCATTCGGAGAAGATGGCCTCGCTCGGCCGCCTGGTCGCCGGTGTCGCCCATGAACTCAACAACCCGATCAGCTTCGTTCTCGGCAACGTGATCGCCCTCAAACGCTATGCGGAACGCCTGCACCGCTATCTCGACGCCGTGCATTGCGCGTTGCCGGACAGCGAGATCTCGAAGCTGCGCCAGGACCTGCGCATCGACCGCATCGTCGAGGATCTGCCGCCGCTGATCGAAGGCACCGTCGAAGGCGCCGAGCGCACCCGCGACATCGTCGACAGCCTCAAGCGTTTTTCAGCCATCGACCGCGACGAGCAGGTGAGCTTCGACCTGGTGGGCGTGGTCGAGCGCGCCGTGCATTGGGTGACCAAGGTCGGCAACGACAAGTTCCGTGTCGACCTGAAACTGCCCGAGCATCTGCCGATGGTCGGCTCGCCGGGACAGATGCAGCAGGTGGTGATGAACCTGGTGCAGAACGCCTGTGACGCCACCGCCGAGTGCGCCGATGCACGCCTGACCATCAGCGGGCGCATCGAAGGCGACAGCATGCTGCTGGGCTTCTATGACAACGGACCGGGCATCGGCGTGGCGAATCTGCCGCACGTCTTCGACCCCTTCTTCACCACCAAGCCGGTCGGCAAGGGGACCGGGCTGGGACTGGCGATCAGCTACGGCATCGTCGAACGCCACGGCGGCCATCTCGCCGCCGACAACCATGCCGAGGGGGGCGCGGTGTTCCTGCTTACTTTGCCGTTGGCTAAGTAAGCGCCAGGATCGGCTTTACCGAAACACGACCGTTTTCGTGCCGTGCACCAGCACGCGGTCTTCCAGGTGGTAACGCAGACCACGCGCCAGCACCGCTTTCTCGATATCCTTGCCGTAACGCACCATGTCGTCGACCGAATCGGAATGGTCGATGCGGATCACGTCCTGCTCGATGATCGGCCCCTGGTCGAGATCGGCAGTGACGTAATGGCAGGTGGCGCCGATCAGCTTGACGCCGCGCTGATAGGCCTGATGATAGGGTTTGGCGCCGACGAAGCTGGGCAGGAAGCTGTGGTGGATGTTGATGATGCGGCCCGGATAGGCGGCGCAAAGCTGCGGCGAAAGTATCTGCATGTAACGCGCCAGCACCATGGCATCACCCCGCGCGGCATCGAACAGGCGGGCGATTTCGGCATAGGCGGCGTCTTTTCCGGCGGACTCGACGGGCACATGGTGGAAGGGAATGCCGTGCCACTCGACGAAGCCCTTGAGCGTGTCGTGGTTCGAGATGACGCAGGGAATCTCGATGTCGAGCTCCTTCGACTGCCAGCGCGCCAGCAGGTCGTACAGGCAATGTTCCTGCTTCGACACCAGGATCACCACGCGCTTCTTGCGGGCGCTGTCGCTGAGCGTCCACTCCATGGCCAGTTCGGCGGCGATCGGCTGGAAGCGGCGGCGGAACTCGGCGATGTCGAAGGGCAGCGAGTCGGCCTTGACCTCGATACGCATGAAATAGCGGCTCGGCCCACCCTCCGGCGTATCGGCGTGGTAGCTCGATTCGAGGATCCAGCCCTGGTGTTCGGCAATGAAGCCGGCGACCCGGGCAATGATGCCGACGCGGTCCGGGCAGGACGCGGCCAGGGTGTAGAAACGTTCGCCGTGCATCAGATACGCTCGCTGGCGCTCCGGATCTGTGCGTCGAGTTCGGCGTAGTTCATGGTGACCGGATATTGCGGGAATTCGCGGATGACGTTCTCCGGCGGGCGGAACAGGATGCCGGCATGCGCTTCGCCGAGCATGGCCGTGTCGTTGTAGGAATCGCCGGCGGCGATGACCTTGAAATTGAGCTGCCGGAAACGCTTGACCGCCTCGCGTTTCTGCTCCGGCATGCGCAGGTGGTAGTTGACCACGAAGCCCTGGCTGTCGGTTTCCAGCTGGTGGCAGAACAGGGTCGGCATGCCCAGTTGCTGCATCAGCGGCATGGCGAATTGGTAAAAGGTGTCGGACAGGATGATGACCTGAAAGCGCAGGCGCAAATCGTCGAGGAATTCCTTGGCGCCGGCCATCGGGCCCATCGCCGCGATCACCTTCTGGATGTCCGGCAGGCCGAGCTTGTGTTGCGCCAGCAGGGCCAGCCGGCCCTTCATCAGTTTGTCGTAGTCCGGTTCGTCGCGGGTGGTGCGGCGCAACTCCGGGATGCCGGTGCGTTGGGAAAACTCGATCCAGATTTCCGGAACAAGCACACCTTCGAGGTCGAGGCAGACGAGTTGCACGTAGAACTCCCTGAACAAAAGGGGGAATTGTACCTGCTTCGCAGCATCCGGCGCCGCCGGGGAAACTGCCGGCGGTCTGTGACAGAGGCGGGGACAAAGACTACAATGTCAGTGTGATCGACGCTTCCATCCCCGTCTGCCTAACCCATCACTTCCTCATAGCCATGCCCGCCATGGCCGATCCCAGTTTTTCGCGTTCCCTGACCTATATCTGCGAGCACAACGAGCAGGGCGCGCTGGGCATCATCGTCAATCGTCCCATCGACATGGATGTCGCCACGCTGTTGGAGCGCGTCAATATTCCCTTCAACGCCGATGCCGGGGGGGCCGCCATCGGTGCCATGCCGGTGTATTTCGGCGGCCCGGTGCAGACCGACCGCGGCTTCGTTCTGCACCGTCCGGCCGGCCACTGGCAATCGACGCTGGTCGTCAAGGACGACATCGGCCTGACCAGCACCCGCGATATCCTGCTCGAAATGGCCGCCAACGGCGTGCCGTCGGAGATCCTGGTGACTCTGGGATACGCCGGCTGGTCAGCCGGGCAGATCGAATGGGAGCTGTCGCAGAACGCCTGGCTGACCGTCGCCGCCGATCCGCAGATTCTCTTCGAACTGCCGCCGGAAGAGCGCCTGGTGGCGGCAATGCAGCTCCTCGGCGTGGATTTCGCCAACCTTTCCGAAGTGGCGGGACATGCCTGAAGGCCTGGTCCTGGCCTTCGACTTCGGCCTCAAGCGCATCGGCGTGGCCATCGGCGAAAGCCTGCTGGGGCAGGCGCGGGCGCTCACCGCCATCGCCGCCGAGGCCAGCGACGCGCGTTTCGCCGCGATCGCCGAGTTGATCGCCGAATGGCAGCCGGCGCGCCTAGTGGTCGGCCTGCCGCAGTCCATGGATGGCGGCGAGCATGCCATGAGCGCGCGCTGCCGCCGTTTTGCCCACCAGCTCGAAGGCCGTTTCGGCCTGCCGGTCAGCCTGGTCGACGAACGCCTGAGTTCCGCCGAGGCCGAACGCCGCCTGGCCGATGCCGGCCTGGATTGGCGGGCACGCAAGCAGCAGGTCGATGCCGCCGCCGCCCAAATCATTTTGCAGGATTATTTCGATGCCCAAAACACCGCCCAAATCGCCGCCGAATCGACCGAAACTGCCTGAGGCCGAAGCCTTGCTCGCCATCCTCGTGGCGGCGATGCGGCCGCACGCCGGGCCGGCCATGGCCCTGGTCGGCATCCGCACCGGCGGGGTGTGGCTGGCCGAGCGCCTGCATGCGGCACTCGGCTTGAGCGTGCCGCTGGGCAGCATCGACGTCTCGTTCCATCGCGACGACTACGGCCGCAAGGGCTTGCACCCCGGCGCCAAGGGCTCCTCGATTCCCTTCGATGTCGCCGCCGCGGAAATCGTCATCGTCGATGACGTGCTCAACACCGGACGCACCATCCGCGCCGCCATGAACGAGCTGTACGACTACGGCCGCCCCGCCCGCATCGACCTGGCCGTGCTGGTCGACCGCGGCGGGCGCGAGCTGCCGATCTGCGCCCGCTACTGCGCCCACACCCTCGCCGAACCGCTGCCAGCCTCGCAGGAGCTGGTGCTGGCGCGCGCCGGCGACGATCCGCTTTCCCTTCTCAGTCTCCAGCTCAAGGACCGGCCGGATGAATAATAATCCGCACAATTTGCAACTGAACGAGCACGGCGAACTGCAACACCTGCTCACCATCGACGGTCTGCCGCGTGACATCATCACCCGCATCCTCGATACCGCCGCGCCGTTCACCGAAGTCGCCGAGCGCGAGGTGAAGAAGCTGCCGCTGCTGCGCGGCAAGAGCGTCTTCAACCTGTTCTTCGAGAATTCGACGCGCACCCGCACCACTTTCGAGATCGCCGCCAAGCGGCTTTCCGCCGACGTCATCAACCTCAATATCAACACCTCCAGCACCACCAAGGGCGAGACCCTGCTGGATACCGTGGATAACCTGGTGGCGATGCAGGCCGACATGTTCGTGGTGCGCCACGCGGCCAGCGGCGCCCCCCACCTGATCGCTGCGCACCTGGCCAACATCGGCAACCGGCACATCCACGTCGTCAATGCCGGCGACGGCCGCCATGCGCACCCGACGCAGGGCTTGCTCGACATGTACACCATCCGCCACTACAAGAAGGATTTCTCGCAATTGACCGTGGCCATCGTCGGCGACATCCTCCACTCGCGCGTGGCGCGTTCGCAGATCCACGCGCTGACCGCGCTGGGCGTGCCGGAGATCCGGGTAATCGCCCCCAAGACGCTGCTGCCTTCCGCCGTCGAAAGCCTCGGCGTGCGGGTCTTCCACGACATGCTGGAGGGCCTGCGCGGCGTCGATGTGGTGATGACCCTGCGCCTGCAAAACGAGCGCATGCAGGGCGCGCTGCTGCCCAGCCCGCAGGAGTTCTACAAATCCTACGGCCTGACGCCGGAGAAACTGCAACACGCCAAGCCCGATGCGATCGTCATGCACCCCGGGCCGATGAACCGCGGCGTGGAAATCGATTCGGTGGTCGCCGACGGCGCCCATGCGGTGATCCTGCCCCAGGTCACCTTCGGCATAGCCGTGCGCATGGCGGTGATGAGTATGCTGGCGGGGGGTTGAGGGAACCATGAAAATTCACATCCAGAACGGCCGCGTCATCGATCCGGCCAACGGCGTCGACCGCCTGGCCGACGTGTTCATCGCCCGCGGCCGCATCGTCGGGGTGGGTTCGGCACCGCCGGACTTCGAGACCAGCGGCATCGTCGACGCCACCGGCTGCATCGTCTGCCCCGGCCTGGTCGATCTGGCCGCGCGCCTGCGCGAGCCGGGCTACGAATACCGCGCCACCCTCGAATCGGAAATGGCCGCCGCCGCCGCCGGCGGCGTCACCAGCCTGGCGATCCCGCCGGACACCGACCCGCCGCTGGACGAACCCGGTCTGGTCGAGATGCTCAAGCACCGCGCCCGCCTGCCGGAATTCGCCCATGTCTATCCGGTCGGCGCCCTGACCCTCAAGCTCGGCGGCGAACACCTCACCGAGATGGCCGAGTTGGCCGAGGCCGGCTGCGTCGCTTTCGGCCAGGCCAACACCGCCATCGTCGATACCCAGGTGCTGCTGCGCGCCATGCAGTACGCGGCGACCTTTGGCTTCCCGGTGTGGCTACAGGCGCAGGACCCGTTCCTGGCGAGGAACGGCGTCGCCCACGACGGCGAAGTCGCCGGCCGGCTGGGCCTCACCGGCATCCCGGTGGCGGCCGAGACCATCGCCCTGACCACCATCCTGCAACTGGCCCGCGAGACCGGCGCGCAGGTGCATCTGACCCGCATCTCCAGCGCCGCCGGCCTGGAAATCATCGCCGCCGCGCGGCGCTCCGGCATCGCCGTGAGCTGCGACGTGTCCGCCCATCACCTGCACCTGTGCGAGCGCGACATCGGCAACTTCGATTCGCACGCCCGCCTGGCGCCGCCGCTGCGCGCCGAAGCGGACCGCGAAGCGCTGCGCCGCGGCCTGGCCGACGGCACCATCAATGCCCTGTGTTCCGACCACACGCCGGTGGACGACGATGCCAAGCAGATGCCCTTCGACGACGCCGAAGCCGGCGCCACCGGCCTCGAGTTGCTGCTGCCGCTGACGCTGAAGTGGGCCGCCGAAATGAAAGTTCCCTTGCCGCAGGCGCTGGCGAAAGTCACTTCCGAGCCGGCACGCATCCTCGGCATCGAGGCCGGCACCCTGTCGCCCGGCGCCCCGGCCGACATCTGCGTCTTCGACCCGCAGGCGAGCTTCCAGGTCAGCCGCGAGTCGCTGAAGAGCCAGGGCAAGAACACGCCTTTCCTCGGCATGCAACTGCCCGGCCGGGTGCGCTACACCTTGATCGACGGACACCTGGCCTACTCGACCGCGTTCGCCTGAGCAGCCGCAGGCCGTCCGCCATGTTTGAGACGGTCATCGTCATCGACTTCGAAACCACCGGGCTGTCGCCCGAGCAGGGCGCGCGGGCCACCGAAGTGGCCGCCGTGCTGGTCGCCGACGGCGCCATCGTCGATCGCTACCAGAGCCTGATGAATGCCGGCGTCCCCATTCCGCCGTTCATCGAGCAACTCACCGGCATCAGCAACCGCATGGTCCGTGAGGCGCCGACGGCGGGCAGGGTGATGGCCGAACTCGCCGACTTCATCGGCGAGACCCCGCTGGTGGCGCACAACGCCGCCTTCGACCGGAAATTCCTGCAAGCCGAGCTGCAACGCATCGGCCTGCCGCAACGGGCGACCATGCTGTGCTCGATGCGCATGGCGCGGCGCATCTACCCGGATGCACCGAATCACCAACTGGCGACGCTGGTGCGCCACGCGCGCGTCACCGAGACCGGCGCCTACCACCGCGCCCTGGCGGATGCCGAGATGACGGCGGGCCTGTGGCTGAGGATGCATGAGGCGCTGGAGGAAACCTTCAATCTGCGCAGCGTGCCCTTGGATCTCCTGGAGAGAATCCAGAGCGCGCCGTGCAACGGGCTGAGAGGATGCGTCGAAGCCTATCGGCGGTCTTGTTGATGGAATTAACTGATTAGCCGCCCCGCGGCTTGCAAGACTTCGTCCCGGCGTTGCTCCATGAGTTGCCCCATTGCCGCGTTGTACCTTAAAAGAACTTCAGGTGGCGCCGTCTCCGGGCGACCCGCGTTGAACGGAGGCGCAGGAGCGTATTCCAATCCCAATTGAATGGCCTGCGCCGTTGTATCGCCCGCTATTTCCGCGAGTATCGTCAGCGCAAAGTCTATTCCCGCGGTGACGCCGCCGCCGGTAATCACGTTGCCGTCGCGCACGACGCGGCCAGGGTCCGGCGTGGCGCCATAAATCCTCAGCAGGTCTCGCCACGCCCAATGGCATGCCGCACGCTTGCCTTTCAGAAATCCTGCCGCGCCGAGGATCAAAGAGCCCGTGCAAACCGAAGTTACATATTGCGCACCTGAGCCAAGGCGTTTGAGTTCGCGAATGAATTCTTCGTCGAGCCCGACGCGCGTTGCGTTCAAGCCACCTGGAACGCAAATTAGATCACAGCTTGCTACGTCGGCCAACCGGTGTGTATTTGCAAATGCCAGACCATCGGCGGCGACGGTTCCGCCATCGACGCTGGCAACCAGCGTCTCGCTGTTAGGCGTGCGGCTCAGGAACTGGTGGGGGCCGGTGAAATCCAGATGGGTCATTCCCGGATAGACGGCAAACACGATGCGAAACGGTGTTTCAGGCACTTTCGACTCCTCGGCGGGTTATCTGGCATGCGATTATTGGCTTGAGCCGACTTGGCGGCAATGACATAATTCCATCATTTACAGCCATGAAACGCACAGTCGCCTTTCTCATCTTCGACCAGTTCCAACTGCTGGACGCAGCCGGGCCGATTGCGGCATTCGAAATGCCCATGCGGGGCATGACACCCACGCCCTACACCATCAAAGTGTTGTCTCGAGACGGCGGCGCGGTCGTCAGTTCCTCGACCGCCGCGATGTACTCCGAACCGATGGGCGCCGCAAGGGCGATAGACACCCTGATCGTCGCCGGCGGCGACGGTACTCGGGAAGCCGCTCGCTGTGGCGAAACACTGGCTTTCATTCGCAAGCAGGCAAAGCGTGTTCGCCGAATTTGCAGCGTGTGTTCCGGGGCCTACATCCTGGCTGCGGCAGGGCTACTGGACGGTCGTCGCGCCACGACGCACTGGAGCCGATCCAACGACTTCGCGAGGCGGTTTCCAAGAGTGCGGCTTCAACCCGACAAGATATTTACGCAGGACGGCCATATCTGGACATCGGCCGGAATCACGGCCGGCATCGACATGGCATTGGCATTGATCGGCGACGATCTTGGGGAACCGGTATCCAAGCGCGCCGCGCAACAGTTGGTCGTCTATCACCGCCGCAGTGGCGGGCAGTCACAGTTTTCGGCGCTCCTTGAACTCGAAAAAGCGCAAGGCAGATTGACGCCTCTGCTCGCGTGGATCCGAGAGCACATCGGCGAATCCTTAACCGTCGACCGGCTGGCGCGGCAAGCGTGCATGAGCGAGCGCCATTTTGCCCGAACATTCATCGCCGAAATTGGGATCACGCCGGCAAAGGCCGTTGAAAGAATTCGCCTTGAAACGGCTCGTGAACAAGTTGAATTCGGCACGGACTCCCTCGACAAGATTGCCGCCAGGTTCGGCTTTGGAGACACGGAACGTATGCGAAAGGCGTTCTTGAGAATATTCGGTCAGCCGCCGCAATCCTTGCGACGGTCCGCACGGAGTACCCAGTTGCGTGAGGACTATTGAAGCGGTCAGCTTACGCATGCCCAGCACCACGGCGTTGCCCGTCGCCGCCGGATGCCGAAGGCCATGGAACCCGATAAATGGCCACACTACCTGGAAGTAGGTACCCAATAGACATATGCTGGCTTCATGGGTATGCTGTGGCGTCAATAACGAATCGGCTTGGTCCGGCGAGTGCCGTCATGGGCTGAAGAGCGGGCAACGGGGGAGTGCCGTTTTTCACGACAATTGTGGGCCGAACAAGAACACGAATACTTGCCGGGAAGGCAGGCAGCATGCTGGTTTTAGAGCGATCCGCGACGCCAAGGCTGGGGCCAAACGCCGGAGTTATGCAGCATAACTGCTCCGGTAACAAATTGGGCGTCTTGATTGTCGGCACGCGAAATTTGATCATCGGCACCGAATATTCCCTACGGAGAACGGAAACATGAGAATCCGCCTACACTTTATCCTTGCAGCGCTACTTGCTACTTCTGCTTTGGCACAGACCCCAGCGAAGAAGGCGATCCCAGTGCAAGTAAAAACCCAGGCACTTACTCACAGCCCGACACCTGAACAACTCGCTATGCTTCCTGCATTGCGAGCGGACTTAGAGGATGTTCGAAAGAGGATCGCTCAAGCTGAAGTTGAGGACCAAAAATATTCTGGGGGACTTATCAAATCGATGATTCAATCGCGCATCGCCGCTATGAGAGTTACCGATGCACTCGTCGAACAACGGATCAAATCAATCGAAACGGGTGCGCGGATGACAATCGAGGCTCCCTCATCAAAACCCGACCCAGGCTTGGCGGCAAGCCTCGACAGTGAAGCATCTGCACAACGCTTGAAAATTGAACAAGCGCGCGTAGAAGCTGATCGCTACAGTGGTGGCTTAATAAAGGCTCAAAAGGAATCGACCATTGCGACAATGGAAAGCACATTGGCAATGCTTGAGCAGAAATCGCTGATCTCAAAATATGGACTTGTCCTGCCCTCCGCCGCAGCACCATCTCTTTCCGCCGTGGCGGCGACCCAACCCAATGTTAAGGCAGTACCGTCTCAAAAAGCCACTCGAAAGGTTCTGCCACAAGATGAGCTTCTCAAGGTCCGTCTTATCAACAAGCGCTTTACCGAGCAGAAGTATCAGAAATACATATTCTTTGACATTGAGTTTTTGGCAGAGAAATTATCCAAGCCCGCACGTGCAATCAAAGGAAGGCTAAACCTAAACGATCTGTTTGGGGATCGCGTTTTGGGAATCGGATGGACCGTAGATCGTCCAACGAACCCAGGTGAAAGCGTCACTGAAAGCGGCCAGGGCTTCCAATACAACCAGTTCATGGAAAAGCACCAGTGGGTCAACACTACCGATCTATCCAACATGACGGCAACGTTTACCGTTGAAAGCATTCTGTACCAAGATGGAACTCGCGAAGACTTCTAATTCCATTTGCTCTTACCGCAAGACGCCCAACCCGTTGCTTAACCTCGCTTCGTTCGGTAGCTGGGCGCTGCGCAATCAAGCCGTGTAGCTCCGGCGGATTGTAGGGTACGGGTTTCAATGCCGCAGTTTCTCAAAAAGGAGGTCGTGAAATCATGAACAGAAGAATCTTTGCCATTGCATTTCTTGTGGCTGCTACGAGCCTTTCAGGGTGCGCCTTAACAACTGATCGAATACAACTTCAGTACAACCAACAACAGGGCGTTTCGCCAATTCTTGGAGCAAACGGAGTTTCTATCAACGTTCAAGTGGCGGACCAACGACAGGACAGGAGCAAAGTCAGTAGTAAGAAGAATGGTTTCGGAATGGAAATGGCGCCAATTCTTGCGGCTGAAGATGTTGCTGTAACTATCCGTAGAGCTATTGAGCAAGAACTCCAGGCAAGAGGATTTCAACTTGCTACGGACGCGGCCCTAGTCCAGATTGCGGCGGACCTGACCCGCTTTTACAACGACCACAAGACCGGCTTCTTTGCAGGTGATGCAGTCGCCGATTTGAATATGTCCATTACCGTGAAATCGAAGAATGGCAATCTTTTATTCACGAAGCAGGTCGTTGCACAAGGTGTCGAACCGAATACGCAACTTATGTCAGGCGAGAATGCAAAACTTGCGCTTGACCGCGCTCTTGAAAATGGCATACGAACTCTTTTTGAAGACCACGTCTTCTTGTCCGTATTGGTTGCCTCATCAACGTTAAAGTCTGCGTCAAAATAGTTCCAAACGCTACGTTCGAGGCGACCCGCCCGAAAAACCGCGCAGGCGCCTCAACTCCAAGTTGAACTTCTCATCCACTCAGAGGAAATACTTGTGTCAAACAACATACCAGTCCAATGCATTGAGCGCGGGATAACAGCGTGCCCGATACTGCTGTCGCCTCAGACAGAGACGGAATTTCGTCAGGCAATTGAAATAATGCGGTCATTTGCTATTCACTTGGGGGTAAGCCTAGCGTTCTTGATTGTGCTTGAAATTCTCCATCAGGCGCTCGGTCTTGCGTCAATCTCAAAGGACTTTAAGGAGTACATTAAGCTCGCTCATGAATGGATGGCCTTCGGGATTTATGTTGTATTTCTAGCGGGAGTGGCGTACAAATTCATTAACCGGATGTGGAGGTGGATAAAACAATGACAAGAGCTCTAGGACTGAAGAAACGAATATTTCTACTTATTCGATACGCTCGGCTACTCTTATCAATAATATTTTCAGACAAGAATGCCGTCTCTCTTTATATCTCAGCAATGCTCTTTGCTTTGATCACGCTTGGTATGTATCTGGTCTTCTCGGCTATACAAAATGGCTTGGGTATTTCCGATACAAACTGGCGTTCAGCAGTGCTGATGATCAGCCTATTGTTGGTCGGAGAACTTGTAGCTTCAATATGGCGCAAAGTTACTACTCAAAGTGGTCTTCGTCGCCCTAACTATCCAATTTCTCGAGACTCTGCGGAAATCGCTCGTCAATTGGCCGATCAATATCTCTCTCGCCGCAATACGTCCTTTCTGCTGCGCTTGAAAGCACTAGCGGCTATGGTGCTTGTCATTTGTGTTTCGCTTGTTGGCATTTTGGAGCAGCAGATGTTGCGCACCATGGGAGGCATCGCCAGCCGCATTACTAAACCGTCCGTGGCAGGTGTCATTAAGGTCTCCAGTACCAAGAAGTTCTAACCCTGCGTGCAGGACGCTGCGCGCGGAATAATCGGGGACAGACCACGGTTTTCTGGCCTCGCTGTTGTATTTCCGGATCAGGCAATCCGCAAGCTCCGATCCCAGGCATCTCAAACTCAATGGACTTTCGCCGAGTATTCACGGAAACCCAAGACGAAGCTGCCCAGCCGAGAGCCGCATAGGCCGAATCGATGAATCAACACGGACGCAAGCGGTAAAGCCGCTTGCCCCGGTTATCTCAGACGTATGAGCGTAAAGGAATCCCTATGTATCGAAGTGTCATACTTCTTGTCGGATTTCTGGTTGCTGCTCCGGCTTGCGCGCAGACCGAAAAACAAAAGCTGTTTTCGGCAAGCGCACGCAGCCAGGGGCTGGACTTCGCCATGACAGTAGCTGAAGTGGCTCGTGAAGCCTCATTCTCCACGCTTGAAGCACCAAGCTTTCACAAGCGTTCAGCGGCCGAGTCACGCTGGCTCATGTGTGCCTACAGCGCACTTGCGTTGAAGCGTGGTTTCACCCATTGGCTCGCCCAGTACCCAACGGAGACTAGCGAGACGATTCTTGTCGCATTTACAAACTCCGATACCGCAAGCACTGAAGAGACATTCGGTTCCCGGCTCGCCGCGACGGAAAGAGTAGTTCCCAAGGTTCCGATGCCAGTTTCCAAGATGGCGGCGTTCTGCGGTCTTCCAGGAAGATGGTAATAGTCGGCCGTCACCTGACGGACATGCGTTCCAACCCATCCATGAACCACGACGCAAGCGATAAAGCCACGCGGCGCTGGCTACACCGATGTTGGGTGTCCTCAGCGACGCATTACTTGTGCAAAAGCCATATTCATTGTCACGGGAGGGCGAAGACCATGATCCATAAGTTCGGAGTCCTGGCTGTCGTAAGCATGCTTTGCTTACCGGCGTTGGCTGAGGACGTTCCACTCCCGCTGAATGAAGTCGAGGTATTGAGACAGCAAGGATATTCGGTAAGGACAATCACGCCAATCTTCGGCCAACTGGTGACGTTTTCATTTCCCAAAGGGTTCGTGGCCGCGTTCGAGAATGCAAAAGGCGGCCAATACATTAGAGAGTCGGTCCTTGAAGGGGAGAGTGTAAAGAAGTGGTCTCAGATGGTCACGATCACCGGAGCGAGAGGTCTTGCTTCAAATCCAAACGTATCCCCGGCGCGATTCGCTGGCGATATGGCGGGCGGTTTCAAACGTGCGTGTCGAGACTCATACGACGCCACCGGCCTTGGCGATGTCAAGTTTGGCAGCCATGACGCATTTGTCGCCGTGGTAAGTTGCGGAGTCGCAAACCCGGTCGGAGAGCCTTATAGCGAATCCATGCTTCTGATCGTTATCAAAGGCACGAGCGACTACTACACGATCCAGTGGGCTGAGCGAGGCGAGGCATCGAAGACCCCGATCAAGTTCGACACTGCCAAATGGGTGGAGAGACTAAAGAGACTTACGCCCATCAAATTGTGCCCCATTGTCCCAGGGGAGCAGGCTCCGTATCCCAGTTGTGTCAACCGACCGTAATGTCATCCCCACTCCCAGCCCGGCGGTCCAGGGACCCAATGTGGTAACGCAGCGCAGCGCCCGTGCCCTTGAACGCTGCCCAGCATTACGTTCTTCACTGAGATTGAAAAACACATGAGATCCGAAGTCAAAGTCGAACCGCACGGCATATCCCCTGGACCTCAAGACGGTCTACTCCACTATGCAGGCTTCTGGCCCAGATTCGGGGCCCACTTGTTGGACCTTCTCATCTTCGTTCCAGTGATCGGACTGTCGATCTGGATTGGCGAATATTCGAGAATGGCGAACATCTATAGCTATTTCCCTTGGCTAGCCTTCGGCCTTTGGTTCAACGTATATCTGGTGAAGCGCTACGGGGGAACGCCTGGGAAACTGATGTTGAAGATTCGCATAACACGACTCGACGGTTCTTCGGTCGGCTATCGCGAGGCACTGCTTCGCCACTCGGTACTCTTTGTTCTGACTACGCTGCAATCTATCGGCTTGCTGGTCGCGACGTTGAGCATGTCGGACTCGGAGTATTTGTCCCTTTCTCTTCAGGCGCGGAATCTAAGATTGGTCGAGACCGCACCGAGTTGGTACCAGCTTGTCGGCGTGTTGATGAACATTTGGATATGGGGCGAGTTTGTCATCATGCTCACGAACAAACGCCGCCGTGCTCTCCACGACTTCATGGCAGGCACTATCGTGGTCCGCGCCGACCGATCCTGCACTCAACCAGCTCTGCCGCAAGTGGCGCGGCAGTCGGATTAGCTTGAGCCTTGGACTCATGAATAGGCGAATCTGTCCCTCCTGCAATGTCATAGTGCCGCGCACTGGACTTCGCATTGAATCATTGTCGTCCGCGCCAGTTCGTTACGGCTTTGCATGGCCTCGTTCATTCTGCCCAAACTGTGGCGTTCAGCTACGCAGCAGCATTAAGTCCCTTGCTCTTCCCTTTGTTTTCTTCGTCTCTGGCGTAGTCGTCGGATTGTCCGCTTTCGTTTACCCGGCATCGAAAAGCATCACCGACCCGCTCAGCTCTGCTTTACTGTTGGCGTGCCTTGTGAGTGGGTGGCTGTTGCGTCGTTGGGAGGTTGTCGCATGAGCTGTCCAACCGATGATTGCACCGGGCACAGCGCGATACAGTTGCGCAGCGACCCTGACGAACGATAAGGGCTGCTCTCATGTCTCGGGACTCTTGGATTGCCACACTGGCAGAACGGCTCGTAGTAGCACTGGTCTCAGCTATTCTTGCTGTACTAACTCTTGCTTTGTATCCCGTCGCACTTCTCGTTCTTGGCGGTGGCGCTGGCGGTGGAGTTGAGGTCGAAATTGGCGCGCAGTTCTATTCGTTTGTATTTTCAAAAGTCGGGCTTTCCACCGTCATCGCTGCTTCGCTTGCTGGGTTTTGCTTCGGCTCGGAACGGATGGCAAATATTCTTAGCTTTTTCTGGGGCACGCATGACTTTTGGAAGACTGTCGCCGCCGTCATCGATGACAAAATCTGCACATTTCAGGAGGAACGCAATTTCTCGCTTTGGCTAATCGTAATCTTGCTGGCGGTACTCGCCTTTGTCATGTTTGAATTGAATGCGTAGCCAAACCCATGATTGCACCGGCGAATCATTCAGCATGACTCCTCTGCCACTTCTTCTACAGCCTCGTTAGCGGACACAAGGATTTGCCACTCTGACAACATGTTACTCGCGGCGTAGAATGTTCCAGTCGCAATCGTGGAGCAACCACCATGTCAGCCCTATTGGCCGAGTTGGAGCAACAAGCACGCACGCTCTCGCCGGATGAGCGCGCCCATCTTGCAGAGGTGCTTCTTGAGTCCCTCCACGACACCTCGCTTTCCGAAATCGAAACTGAGTGGCAACGGGAAATTGAAAGCCGCGTCGCCGCCTACGATAGAGGCGAGGTGCAAACCTACTCTGCCGAAGACGTATTCGCCGACGCAAGGCGCCTCGCCCGGTGAGACTGGCACGTTTTGTCGCAGGAGCGCGCCAGGAGTTTCTTGCGGAAGTCGTTTTCTACAACGAGGCGCAACCTGGCGCTCGACCCCGCTCCCTTCGGTTGCTGGACGCCGCGCGATAAAGCCGTCCAACGCCGGTCACCTCAATGTTGGGCGTCGGCGGTTGCCTATCGCGGTGCATAGAATGATAATCACGCTTTCCGTGCGATTCTGGAGCCCGTCATGAAAGTCTATTCGGCGGTAATTGAGCGGTGCCCACAAACGGGTTTGTTCGTTGGTTTTGTTCCTGGCTTTCCCGGCGCCCATTCCCAAGGGGAGACGCTGGATGAAGTCAATCACAACCTGCACGATGTAATTGCCATGCTGCTGGAAGATGGTGAACCCAAGCTGGAGTCTGAGTTTGTCGGAGTTCAAAACGTAGCCGTCGCTTGAGTCATGGGCAACATTCCCGTCCTCAAACCCAATGAAGTCATAGCCATTCTCGTCAAACTCGGATTCTCCGAGGTCCGCCAACGCGGCTCACACAAACAGTTCCGCGATACAGCCGGGCGCAGCACAACGGTTCCATTTCATCAAGGCCGGGATATCTCGCCAATCTTGCTCCGTCAGATCGCCAAAGACGTTGGCATCGCGCTTGAAGAATTGCTCGAGCACAGATAGCCCAACCCGGCGGTCAAGACGGACGCTGCGCGATGAAGCCGCACAGCGCCGGTTACCTTCACGTCGGGCTCTTCGGCGCAGAGGTGGAGCCACCCCAACATCGATCACCGATTACGGCTACCCGTCTTACTCGAAGGCGATCAGTGCGGCCTTGTACCGCAGACAGCCTTCGTACGACTGTCGTCCGAGATCCTTGCCTATCCCCGATTGCTTGTAGCCGCCGGTAGGGAGGATATAGTCGGCGCTGCGGCCGTAGCGATTGATCCATACGCTGCCCGCCTGCAATTGCCGCAGCGCGCGCAGGGCGCGTCCCAGGTCGCTGGTGTGCACGCCGGCGGCGAGGCCATAGGTCGAGTCGTTGGCGAGCGCAAAGCCTTCTTCTTCGCTGTCGAAACGCTGGACGGTCAGCACCGGGCCGAAGATTTCGCCGCGCACCGCTTCCATCCCGGCATCGACGTCGACCAGCACGGTCGGCGCGAAATAGGCGCCGTCGCCGCAGACCTCCATGCGCTTGCCGCCCACCACGGCGCTGGCGCCGGCAGCCAGGGCGCGGTCGACGATGGCGCCGATGCGCTCGGCCTGGGCAGCCGAGATGATCGGCGGAAAGTTGCTGTCCGCGCGCCAGGTCGGCCCCGCCTTGAGCTTGCCGGCGCAAGCGGCGATGCGCTCCACCAGTCGATCGGCGACGCCGCGCTGGACGATCAGGCGGGTGCCGGCGGTGCATACCTGGCCGGCGTTGCCGAACACGCCGTCGGCGATGCAGGCGGCCACGCGATCCAGGTCTCGGACATCGTCGAATACCAGTTGCGGGCTCTTGCCGCCCAGTTCGAGGGTGACCGGCTTGAGGCCGTTCATCGCGCAACTGGCCATGACCGCGGCACCGGTGCGGGTGGACCCGGTGAAGGTCACCTTCGCCACGCCGGGGTGGCGGACGATGGCGTCGCCGGTGGTATGGCCGTAGCCGCTGACGACATTGAATATCCCGGCCGGCATGCCGGCCTGCACCGCCAGTTCCGCCAGCCGCAGCGCCGAATACGGCGTCAGTTCGGACGGCTTGAGCACCACCGCGTTGCCGGCGGCCAGCGCCGCCGCGCACTTGTAGGCGACCATGTTCAGCGGGAAGTTCCACGGCGCGATGGCGCCGATCACGCCTATCGGTTCGGCGATTACCAGGCCCAGTTGATCGCTGCGAGTGGGCGCGACGTCGCCGCCGTGCTTGTCGGCAAACTCGGAAAAGAAACGGAACGCGTCGGCACTGAACGGCACGTCCCAGTTCACGGCAGTGCTGATGGTGCGCGTCGAGCCGACCGCTTCCAGCTTGGACAGGGTGGCGATGTCGGCATCCATCAGGTCGGCCCAGCGGCGCAATACCCGCGCCCGCTCGCGCGGCGGACGTTTGGCCCAGTCGCCGTTGGTGAACGCCGCCTGCGCGGCACCCACCGCCAGGTCGACGACTTCCTCGCCGGCGTCGGGTATTTCACCGTAGACCTGGCCGTCGGAAGGCCGGCGCACGGCGATCGCGTCGCGTCCGCTGTGCCAGGCGCCGTTAATGTAATGGCCGCCCTGGGGAATCACCTGGGCGGGATCGAAATCTTCTGCAACAAATGCCATTTACCATTCCTTTAGGTTGAGAAAGCCCCAGCCGGCGTCGCCTCGGCGAGACGACCGCCCGCGGTGTCCGGCATCGATGCCGGGCACGGTCTTCCGTAAGATTATTTGAGCGCGAAGTTCGCGCCCACCTTGGTCAGCTTGTCTTTGCGCGTCAGCAGCACCGCCACCTTGGCGCCGCGGGGGACGGTCGTTCCCTTGGCGACAAACTTATTGCCGCCCGCGGGGGTCATCGCCGACTCGGTCTTGACGCCGCCGGCAATCACGATGAGCTTGGCGGTCATGCCTGCACTTGGCAAGTCCTCGTTATCTTCTTCCACGTAGAGTTCCACGGCGCCAGCGAGGGGAACGAGTTCGAATAGCAAATCGCCGACAACTTGAACAATCCCACCCGGATGGCTCGGCTCCAGTTTTCCATGACCGTGGGCGGTTTCGAGCAGCAGTGCGGCTGACGCGACCAGCAAGATTCTCATCAGTTTCTTCATTTCAACTCTCCATTGACTGGTGTGTACGTGCCGGCGGCAAGACACGCTTGCCGCCGGCGCGGCGCCGTTACTCCGGCGCGTGAGGCAGGACGAATGACAGGGTTGCCAGATGTTCGATCTTGTCCGCCTTGGCGGGTTCATCCGAGGGACCGTCCCAGATCGCTGTGACGACATTCAGCCCTTGATTGCGCACGTTGATGGTGACGCGACCATCCGCGCCCGTCTTTAACGGAACTGCATCCGGGTCAGTGACGAAATCAGCCAGCACCTTGGCGCCTTCCACCGGCTTGCCGCGATGAAGAACCCGCAAGGCCAGCGGCTTGCCCATTTCCAGCGGCAACTTGCCCTCGACGGGTACGATTTGCAGCACCTGCTCCGGCAGCATGGGTAGCGGACCGTTCAGCGCGCCGACGATATGCACCGCGTACTTGAAGTTCTTCTCGGCAACGGTGGCCTTGGGGACTTCGTCCCGGCCTTTCTTCAACCACTCACCCTCCGGGGTCCTGCTCCAGATGCCGTTGAACAGCACCGCGGCGACCAGACTCGGTTGGCTGTCGGCGTCGACCAACAGCAAGGGGCCGGCCACCCGCAGCCGGGTCGGTATTGGGCCGCCGGCCGCATCGTAGCCGGCGATGCTCTTGACCAGAGGCAGGCGCTTGACGGAATCCAGATCGTCCGCGCCGACCCCGTAGATCAGCGCCAGTTGGGTCGCCCGCTGGGCGAACCAGATGCCGTGCGCCTGTGCCGCGCCGGCGACCATCAGCCCGGCGCCCAAGACCATTGCCGCAATGAATCTATTGATGATTTTCATGTCGTCCTCACGTGGTTGTTGCATGAACATAATTCCGGCTTGATCGTTCCGGCCGGAGCATTCGTCCCGACGCTGCAACGCGCTCCAAGTCGCCGGGAACTCCAGTATCAATTTCATCATGTCTGAAGCAAATATGTATCTCGATTTCGTGATGCGGCGAACGATTGATATGGTTTTGAAGAGCTAATAGGCATTTATTGCCGAGGCGGCGGTTGCGCCGCCGTGGCGGCCGGCGCTTCGCCGATCATCGCGAAAAGGAAATGCCACGGCCGGGCAAACTTTGCAACAAAACTTCTGTTTGTCTTTCAAACCGGCAGAATAAGTTCTCGGCGCCCGGTAATGTACGACCGTGGGTCGTTCGCCCGGATATTTGCGGTTCGGACGGTATTGTTTAGAGTACATAAGACCAACGGAGACCAACGGTGACGACACATACCCTCAATCCAGCCGGCGGTCGCGGCGCCGCGATCGCTTCGGCACCGGCGCGCGATGCCGCCATGGCGGCGGGAGCGGCGGCGCGAGCCCGCTCACGCATCTCGTCGATCGACATGATGCGTGGCCTGGTGATGCTGACCATGTTGATCGATCATGTGCGCGAAACGCTCTACCTGCATTTGCAGGTGACCGATCCGATGAACCTCGTCGCCACTGCCCCCGAGGTGTTCTTCACTCGCATGACGGCGCATCTGAGCGCGCCGGTGTTCGTCTTCCTGACCGGCCTGTCGGCCTGGTTGTATGCCAACCCGGCCTCCGGCCCGGCACGTTCGCCGCGCGGCTTTCTTTTCAAGCGCGGCTTGCTGCTGGTGGTGCTGGAACTCACCCTGGTCAACTTCGCCTGGTCGAGACAATTTCCACCGACCATCCTCTGGCTACAGGTGATCTGGGCGATCGGCATCAGCATGATGGTCTTGTCGGCGCTGGCAGGCTTGCCGCGCTGGGCCATCGCCGCGCTGGGCCTGGCGATCGTATTCGGCCACAACCTGCTGACCGGCGTCAGCTTCGCGCCCGGCAGCGCGAGCCAACTGCTGTGGACCGTCCTGCATGAACGCGGCTTCCTGGTGGCCGAGGGCGCATTGAAGATCAAGGTCACCTACCCGGTGCTGGCCTGGATCGGGGTCATCCTGGTCGGCTATGCCGCCGGCCCGCTCTACGCGCAGGCGGTCACCAGCCTGCGGCGCACCCATATCCTGCTGGGCCTGGGCGCCGGCTGCCTGGTCCTGCTGGGCTTCCTGCGCGGCTTCAACATCTACGGCGAGACGCTGCCCTGGGTTTACGGCGGCGACACGGTACATACCGTCATGTCCTGGTTCAATTTCACCAAGTACCCGCCGTCCCTGGCGTTCCTGCTGCTGACCCTGGGCATTGCCTTCCTGCTGATGGCATGGTTCGAGTCGCTGGACAACAAGGCAACGCGCGCGCTGGTCACTTTCGGCAGCGCGCCGATGTTCTTCTACCTATTGCATCTGTATACTTTGCTGATCATGTACAAGGTCGTCCTGGCGGTGGTCGGGCCGAATCAGGGCCAGCGCTTCGGGGTGGATGATTTCTGGTGGGTGTGGGCGGCGGCGGCGGTGTTGGCGGGCCTGCTGTATTACCCCTGCCTGGTCTTCTCGCGCTACAAACGCACGTCGACCCAGGCCTGGGTCCGGTACTTTTGATCGAGAGCGGAAGTTAAGGAACGAGCATGGCTTATGGCACCAGAGGAAGAATACTGCGCGTCGATCTGACGCAAGCGTCGTTTCGCATCGAACATTTCGACGAAGCCTTCTATCGTCTCTATCCCGGCGGCAAGGCGCTGGCGGGCTATCTGCTGCTGCGCGAACTGGCGCCCGGAACCGACGCCCTGGCGCCGGAGAACCTGCTGGTGATCGCCAACGGTCTGCTCACCGGCGCACCGATTTCGGCTTCGACCCGCTTCACCGTGGCGGCGCGCTCGCCGCTGACCGGCGCCTACGGCGAATCCGAAGCCGGCGGATTCTGGGGGCCGGAGCTGAAGATGGCGGGCTTCGACGCCATCGTGGTGAGTGGCCGGGCGGCGCAGCCGACTTATCTCGCCATTCGCGACGACACCATCGAACTGCGCGATGCCAGGGAATTATGGGGCCGCGAACCCGAGGAGGCGCAGGCCCGGATACGCGCCGAACTCGGCGACAAGCTGGTGCGCGTGCTGCAAATCGGCATCGGCGGTGAGAACCTGGTGCGTTATGCGGCGCTGACCAACGAGTTGCGGCATTTCAACGGCCGCACCGGGATGGGCGCGGTGATGGGCTCGAAGAACCTCAAGGCGATTGCGGTGCGCGGCAGCGGGCGTTATGCCGACGCGCTGCACGACGCCAAACCGATCGCGGCGCTGGGGCGCGCCCTGGGCAAACGCGTTAAGGAACATCCGCAGGCCTGGGACATGCAGGAGAAGGGCACGCCGGGCCTGCTGGCCGGACTCAACGCGGCGGGCATGTTGCCGACGCGCAACTTTCGCGAAGGCGTGTTCGAGGGCGTCGCCAACATCCAGTGGGAAGTCTACGAAAAGGAACTGCTGTCGGCGCGACGCACCTGCTATGCCTGTGCCATCCGCTGCAAACGCGAGGTCAAAGTTGACGATCGCTACCAGGTCGGCGACGCCTACGGCGGGCCGGAGTATGAGACCGTCGAAGGCTTCGGCGGCTATTGCGGCATTGACGACTTGCAGGCGGTCGCCAAGGCCAACGAACTTTGCAATCGCTATACCTTGGACACCATCTCGACCAGTTCCACCATCGCCTTTGCCATGGAATGCTTCGAGCATGGGCTGATCGGCTTGAAAGAAACCGGCGGCCTGGACTTGCGTTTCGGCAATGCCGAGGCGATGCTCAAGACGATCGACCTGATCGCCCGGCGTGAAGGCATCGGCGATCTGCTGGCGCAGGGCAGCAAGCGCGCGGCGCAAGTCATCGGCGGCGATGCGCCGCGCTTCGCCATGCAGGTCAAGGGCCAGGAACTGCCGATGCACGACCCGCGCGGCAAGGTCGGCGTCGGCCTGGGTTACGCCATCGGCGAAATCGGCGGCGACCATCTGTATGCGGCGCATGACACCATGCTCGCCAATCCCGACTCCATCTCGTTCAAGGGCGCGGCTCCGCTCGGCGTGACGGCTCTGCCGGCGCGCCAGCTCGGCGCCGCCAAGGCGCGCAACTATGCCATCCTGGAAAACTGGAACAGTTTCGGCAACGCCGTCGGGTTGTGTTATTTCGGTCCCGCCCCGCGTTCCTTCATCCAGATCGATGAGGTCTTGAGTGCGGTTCGCTCGGCGACGGGCTGGGATATGCAACTCGCCGATCTGCTGCGCATCGGCGAACGCGCCACCAACCTGGCGCGCGCCTTCAACATCCTGAACGGTTTTTCGCGCCGCGACGACGTCCTGCCGGATCGCCTGTTCCAGCCGCTGGAAAGCGGTCCCCTGGCCGGTGCCGGGATCTCGCGGGACGATTTCGATCTGACCATGGACGAGCTGTACCGCTTGAAGGGCTGGGACCCTCAGACCACCGTGCCGACGCGCGCCCGCCTGCGCGAACTGGACATCGAGTGGGTCGCGGATTTGCTGGGCGTATAGGCGTTCCCGGTGAAACTCTACCTCGGCAGCTATCTGAGCTGGTACGTCCCGCAGCGGCTGTCGCGGCTGGATATTCCTCTGCTTGCGCCGATTTCCCTGATGGAATTGCTGGCGCAACTCAAGTTGCCGCCCGCCGAGATTTCGATCGCCGCGGTGAATGGGACCATGGTACCGCTCGAGGACACCCTGGTCTGCGACGCAGACATGGTGGAGTTTCATCCGCCGGTCGGCGGGGGATGACGTGATCGCAACCGCACGCAAATGGTGAGCGTTCTCTATAGAGCCGACCGCGATCGCGGCCGTGCCTGGGCGGAGATTTTTTCCCGGCGCGCACCCGACATCGAGTTTCATGTCTGGCCGGAGACCGGTGATCTGAACCGGGTGGAGTACCTGGTGGCCTGGGAGCCTCCGCCGGAGCTTGTGGAGAAGGTACCCAACCTAAAGGTACTATTCTCATCCGGCGCCGGCGTCGATCATCTCGATTTTTCGACGATACCCGCCGGCGTGACTATTGTGCGCATGGTCGAACCGGGCATCGTGGACGGCATGATCGAGTATGCCACCTTGGCGGTCCTCGCCCTGCACCGCGATTTGTTCGCTTACCAGCGCCAGCAGGCTGTCGGCCAGTGGCTGCCGATCCGCGTGGTGCCGGCCAGCACGCGGCGTGTCGGCGTCATGGGTTTGGGGGTGCTCGGCCAGGCCGTATTGGCGAGACTCGCCACATTCGGCTTTTCCCTGTCCGGCTGGAGCCGGACCGCCAAGGAAATCCCGGGGGTGGTTTGCCATGCCGGCGCGGAGAGCCTGGAAGCCTTTCTTGCCGAATGCGACATCCTGGTCTGCCTGCTGCCGTTGACCGAGGAAACCAGGGGCATACTGGGCCGGCGCACGCTGGCCGCCCTGCCGCGCGGGGCGGCGCTGGTCAATGTCGCCAGAGGTGCCCTTCTCGATCAGCCAGCCTTGCTGGAGGCTCTGGACTCGGGACACCTGGCGGCTGCGGTCCTCGACGTCTGCGTGCCCGAACCTCTCCCGGCAGCGCATCCATTCTGGCGCCACCCGCGCATCCTGATGACGCCGCATATCGCCAGCATGACGCAACCGGAAACCGCCGCCCTGGTGGTGCTCGACAATATTGCCAGGCACCGGAACGGGGAGCCGCTGCTGGGCGCCATCGATCGGTTCAAGGGCTACTGATGTCCAGCATGCTGCCGACCGTTGGCATTCCACCGAATACTTGGACTTAGCGCAATGAGTCTGATCGACTTCAAGGTAATCACCCTCGGCTGCTATGGCACGCTGATCGACAAGGCTTCCGGCGTCTATGGCGCGCTCGGGCCTTTGCGCCACAGGGCGACGATCAACTCGAACCGGGAGCAGGTGGTGGATGCCTTTGTCGCCCACGAGTCGGCCGTGGAAGCCGAAACGCCGGGGATGCTCTACACGGATATCCTGATCGAAGCGCATCGCCGCCTGGCAAAGGAGTGGTATGTCGTGGCCTCCGAGGACGATCATCGGCTGTTCGGCATGTCGGTGCGGGATTGGCCGGTGTTCGCCGATACGCCGGCGGCGCTGCAATACCTGAAGCGCTATTTCAAGCTGGTCATCCTGTCGAATGTCGACCGGGAAAGCTTCACCGGCAGCAATCGTCAGCTGGGGGTCAGTTTCGACGCCATTTTCACGGCGCAGGAAATCGGCTCGTACAAACCCAGTCCCAGGAATTTCGATTACATGTTGGCGAAGCTGGAAAAACTCGGGATGCAGAAGCGGCATATCCTTCATGTGGCCCAATGCTCGCGCCACGATCACCGGCTGGCTGCGTCGATGGGCCTGGCCACGGCCTGCATAGACCGCCCGCGCGATGGCGTCGCCAGGGGTGCTACACTAACGTCCGCCGATGCCGCCTGCTGCGATTTTCGATTCCCCAGCATGGCAAATCTGGTCATTGCCCACCAGGAGCATTTACGGGCCTGAACCGCGCAGTTGGAGCGCCAGCGGAGGATAGACGGATGACAACAAATCTTAAGCTGGATCGTATCGACATCAATATCCTGACGCAGTTGCAGCGCAACGGCCGGGTCACCAACGTCGATCTGGCCGATGCCGTCGGCCTGTCGCCCAGCCCCTGCCTATTGCGCGTCAAGCGGCTGGAAAGCGCCGGCTACATCACCGGCTACAACGCCCACATCGATATCGCCAAGCTCGGGGAGACGGTCACGGTATTTACCGAAGTCACGCTGAGCGATCACCACCGCGAGGACTTCGTCAAGTTCGAGGCGGCCATCCGGACCATCGATGAAGTGATCGAGTGCCACTTGATCAGCGGCGGTTACGACTATCTGCTGAAGTTCCTGACGCGGGGCGTGGCCCACTACCAGACGGTGATCGAATCAATTCTCGAACGCGACATCGGCGTCTCGAAATACTTCAGCTACATCGTCATCAAGTCGCCGATCGTCAAGCTGCACTACCCGTTGGGCAAGCTGTTCAGCGTCGATCGCTAGAGCGGCTGATGGCTATTCGGTAGGGGCTGCGCGCGGCGGCAAGCCGCGCGCAGCCCTCTTAGCCTAGAACTTGTACAAGGCCTTCGCGGTGATCGTCCGCGGTGTGCCCGCGGCGACCCATTCCCGCCCGTACGAACTCGGCCAGTAATCCTTGTCGAAGAGGTTGTCGACCTCAAGCGAGTACTTGAGCTTCTTCGACGGCGAGTACGAGCCGATCAGTTTTACCAGCGTATAGGCGGGCAGGTTGAAACTGGTGAACCCCGTCTCACCCAGCCGCGATCCCACGTAGCCGATCCCGGCGCCAAAGTCGCAGGCCGCGCCGCTTACGTTGAAGTCGTGGATCAACAGCAGGTTGGCGCTGGTCTTCGGCACGTTCAAGAGCGGGTCGCCGGCGCGGATCGCACCGCCCAGCCCGTTCACATCAACGGCGTTCTTGGTGATCTTCGCATCGGTATAGGCATACGACAGTGCCATGCGCAAATGTTTCATCAACTCGCCCGAGGCGTCGAGCTCGATACCCTGGCTCTCCGCTTCCCCTGCCGCGATCGAGTAGCCGGCATTGACCGGGTCGGCGGTGATGATGTTGGTCTTGCGGGTCTTGTAGATGGCGACGTTGCCGCTGATCTTCCGGTCGGTGGTTTCAAACTTGGCGCCCACCTCGGCGGAACGGCTCTTCTCGGGTTCGAATGCGACGTTGGCAAAGTTCGAGCCGCTGTTCGGCCGGAAGCCGGTCGAGGCGCTGGTGTAGAACGTCAGGTTGCGGTTCAGCTCATACACCAGCCCCAGACGCGGACTGGTTGCGGTCGGGTCCTGCCGCGTCGTGGTGTTGTTGGTCCGGGTCAGGATGTCCTGATGGAACTTGTCGAAGCGCACGCCGGCGAGCAGCTTCCAGCTCGCGGTCAGGTCGATCTGGTCCTGTAGATAAACGCCTGTGGCGCGCTGCTTCTCCAGCGAATCGAAGATGACGGTAGTGAAGGCCGGCAGGGTGGACCGATAGACTGGCGCGAAAATGTTGATCGCATAGGCGAGGTTGCCCGGGCGGGCGCGCAACTGGTGCCTGTCGAACTCGAAGTAATCGGTGTCCACGCCGATCAACGCATGGTGCACCAGGCTGGCGGTGTTGAACTTGCCGGTCAGCTCGACGCGCCCGATGGTGTCCTTGGTTTCATAGTCGACAAAGCGGCGTTCGCGGTTCATGGTGAAGCCGTCAGCCTGCAAGCCACCCAGGAGCCGCTGTTGCGTTGAATTGCCGATGAAGGAGGAATCGCGAAAACCCAGGCCGGCCAGGATCGACCAGTCGTCGTTGACTTCATGCTGGAGTACCAGTTGATGGCCGGTGGCCTTGATGTGTACCGGCCCATCCGCGGGCTCGCCGAGGAAGCGCGATTGCGGAATCACCCCGAGCACCCCCTTGACCGCCGTCACGCCACGGTCGAACGGCCCCTTCTGATCGACGGCTTCGAGTTCGTAGGTGAGTGTCGTGGACTTCGAGAGCTTCGCCAGGATCGACGGCGAGACCGTCAGCTTCTCGTTCTTCATGCCGGTATCACGGAAGCCCTTGGCGTCTTCATAGGCGCCGTTGATCCGGAACGCCACCGCGTCGTTGACTGGAGCGGTGTAGTCGCCGGTAAAACGGTAGGTGCTGAAGCTGCCGACGGAAAAATCCACGCTGCCGGCTTTGGTGAAGCTCGGCTTCTTGGTCACGATGTTGATCGTACCGCCGGGTTCGCTGCGGCCGAACAGCGCCGAACCCGGACCCTTGAGCACCTCGATGCTCTCTATATTGGAGGCGTCGCGTTTGCCGCTGAAGCCGCGACCGGCGCTGAAGCCGTTGACCAGGTAGCCGGACGGAAAATTCTCGTCGCCGGCGAAGCCGCGAATTGCAAAGCTGTCCCACATGCCGCCGAAGGTATTCTGGCGCGCCACGCTGCTGGCGAGGTCCAGCGCGTCGTCGAGCTTGACCACCCCGATATCGGCGAGCAGGTCGGCGCTCAGTGTGCGGATGCTTTGGGGCAGGTCCTTCAAGTCGGTATCGCCGCGGTACGGCTGCTTTACCGCTGTGACCACGATTTTGTCCATGGTGGGGGCAGGGTCGGCGGCGAACGCCGATAGGGTGCCCAGCATAAGCCCGGCGGTGGGGGCCAGGGTACGACGGAGGTAGCGAAGTTTTTTTGACAAGGTAGTCTCCTTTAGGTGCAAGTTGCGCTCGGTAAGTTGGTGAAGGGCCGACTATCGCTTCGCGATCACGGGAAAAACCGCCGGCAAGCTTGCCGGAAAGTCCTTGGTTCGTCCATGGCGCGAGAGATCATAATCGGCTGTCTTCCAGGTGTATCGGGGTAGCAGGGTGTTGCTTGGGTTCGCTACGGTGGTACAAGTCGGCTACATTGCTAAACTATCACCCGTTTACATTTGAGGTCTGCCGAAATAATTCGCTTGGTGTTAGAAGATGCCAAGTTGACGCGGCCTTTTGGTTCAATATTCTTGTGCGTCGGCCAAGCAAATGGAAAAATATCCCCCAATGGGACTATCGTAGCCAGCTTGTCCATCGCTGCCTTGGCAGGTCATGAAGATAGCCCCAGTAAAGGTACCCGGCCGAAGGCCCATGCTTGTTTCGCTGTCGCGGCCGATCGCCACGGTGCACCGCTGGCTGGGTATGGTGTTCGGTTTGGTGTTCGCCTTGTGGTTTGCCAGCGGGACGGTGCTGAGTTTTGTGCCGTTTCCCAGCCTCGGGCGCTGGGAGCGAATCGCCGGCGGCGAAAGGCTGTCCGTCGACAAGCTTGAAATCGCCCCGGCCACCGCCGCCATTGCCGCCGGCAATACACCGCTCGATCAACTGCGATTGATCAGCGTCGCGGAACAGCCAAGGTATGTACTCGCATCGCCGGGACGACCGCTGGTTTCGTTGAGCGCGGTCAGCGGCCAGATCCTGGATCCCGTCTCGGCGGAGGATGCGCGCACCATTGCGGAGCGTTTCTCGACGCTCAAGGCCGCAAGCGTCGAAGGCCCCTTCGACTACGACCAATGGACGGTACACAATGGCTATGACCCGTATCGCCCCCTATACAGATTGACCATGCAAGATGAATTCGGCACGGAGTTGTATGTTTCCTCGCGCTCCGGTGAAGTGGTGCAACGTACCCGGCGCTGGCAGCGGGGCTGGAACCGAGTCGGGGCGGTGGTGCATTGGATCAATCCGACTTTCCTCAGGAAGAACGAGGCCGTCTGGCATGCGCTGGTCTGGTCGTTGGCCCTGTTCGCGATCGTGGTGCCGCTCGCCGGGATCTGGCTGGGGCTGGTGCGCCATGTCAATCTGCGGCGCAGCGGCCGGCCCGGTCTGTCGCCGTTCAAGGGGTGGCTGCGCTGGCACCATACGATCGGCTTATTCGGCGGCCTATTCGTCTTGAGCTGGATCACCAGTGGCTGGCTGTCATTGGATCGGGGCTGGATGTTTTCGCCCGATCAACCCAGCCTGGCCCGTACAGAGCGCCTGCGCGGCATTTCCGTGGCCGATGCGGCGACTGCATTTTCGCTGGGCCATCTGCGCGCCATCGGAGATTCCCGCGAGGTCGAGTTTGCGGCGCTGGGCGGACATCCGCTGCTGATCAGGCGCGACGGCGTTGCGCAGACGTCGGTCATCGAGTTTGCCGACGATGCGGGCATGTACAAGACCTTTTCCGAACTTCCGGACGAACTGCTCATGGCGGCCGTCGAGTCGGCCTGGGCGCCGTCGAGCCCGCTGGCGATTTCGCGGATCGCCAGGGACGACGCCTACGCGGGGCCGCGCTCCAACCCGTTGTCGGCGAGCGCGAGGCGCATCGTGCTGGACGATCCTTCGCGGACATGGGTGCACATCGATGCAGGGTCGGGCCGGGTCATCAACGTCATGGATGCCAGCCGGCGCGCACACCGCTGGCTGGTGGACGGTTTGCACACCTTCGATTTTCCGCTGCTCAACGAGGCCGGGGCGCTTTGGCATGTATTGTTGGTAATGGCCACGACGACGGGCTTCGCATTGAGTTGCACGGCAATAGTTCTCGCGATCAGGCGATTGAAAAGGGGGCGTTCCCGATTGGGCCCTCCTGCATAATCAACCGCTGGAGAACCGAAATACAAAAGAAAATTGTGAGGAGCCGCCGAGATCCAAAGTTAATCCCGCGTATCCCCCCGCATCATGGAGGTTAGGTGAGGATCAAAGGTAATCTCAGCATGCACGCCCAACGCTTAGAAGAAACTCCAGGATGCCGAGTGTCCGGTCGATCGGCCGGTCTGTTGGTCATGGTGCTGGCCTTATCCTTTGGTATCGAGGCATTCGCACACGGGGTCGCTGAAGGCGACAAGCTGTTTATTGAAGGTACCCAAGGGGTACAGCTGATCCCGTTCATGTATCTGGGAGCCAAGCATATGGTGACCGGTTACGACCACCTGCTGTTCTTGTTTGGCGTAATCTTCTTCCTCTATCGCATCAAGGACGTTGCCGCCTACGTCACCTTATTTGCTGTTGGCCATAGTACGACACTGCTTTATGGCGTACTCAGCGGTACGCATGTCAATCCCAACCTGGTGGATGCGATTATCGGTTTGTCGGTGGTGTACAAGGCGTTTGACAATCTGGGGGGATTCAACCATCTTCTCGGATTCCAGCCCAACACCAAGTTGGCGGTATTGATTTTCGGCTTCTTCCATGGCTTTGGTCTGGCTACCAAGTTGCAGGAATTCGCTTTGCAAAAGGAAGGGCTGGTGTCCAATATTCTGGCCTTCAATGTCGGCGTGGAAATCGGCCAGCTGCTGGCCTTGAGCGCGATCCTAGTGGTAATGAGCATCTGGCGTCGTATGGAAGCCTTTCATCGACACGCGCTGGTATCGAACACCGCGCTTATGTCAGCTGGACTCATCCTTATTGGGTACCAACTTGCCGGCTATTTCAACATTTCTGGAGCCTGAGGCGATGACTGAAATTGTGCGTCCCAATCCTGTCGACCTTCCTTCCGGCTTGCAGTTGCTCAAAGCCAGCGGCGTCGCCATTTCAGTGGCCGGGCTCCTGTTGGTTACCACGGTACTCCCCGCTGAATACGGCGTCGACCCTACGGGCATCGGCGAGCGCCTCGGACTCACCAGGATGGGCAAATCCGACAAGGCCAAGGCAACCGATGGTAATCCAGCGGCACTAGCGCCTTCAGCGCTCTCCGCGGTCTGGCGTTCGCCCAGGGAGTATCACAGTGAGTCGAAAACCATCATGCTGAAGCCGAACAGAGGTGCGGAGCTTAAGGCGAGAATGAATGTAGGCGAGCGTTTCGTGTTTAGTTGGAAAGTCGACGGCGGACTTGTCAGTTTCGATATGCACGGCGACAAGCTAGATGCCGGCAAGGATGAATTTACCAGTTTCTGGATCGACAAGGACCAAAGCGAAGGCCACGGTGGGTTTGTAGCGCCTTTTGATGGCAACCACGGTTGGTACTGGAAGAATACCGGCACACAGCCCGTCACCGTCACCGTTCAGGTCAGCGGCTACTTCGACAAATTGTATCGTCCGTAAGAACCTGTCTCATAAAATCGCACGTACGCGTTGTCGCCAAAATGCGATGGATGTATCCATTGCTCTCGCCTTCAAACGACCGCAATAATCATGCAGCTGATGTATTCGACTGCATAAACACCCACTCGCGAAATGAAATTCAAAAGAATATTGCGCAACAAGAGCGCGATCCAAAGTTAATTCCGCGCCGCTTCCCGCATCATGGTAATCAGGCAAACCAACATAGGGGAACGCAATGCGCATCGGAACACCCAAGGAAATCAAGGTTCATGAGTACCGTGTCGGCATGACGCCGGCATCAGTGAGGGAAGCGGTTTTGCACGGACATGAGGTTCTGGTCCAGTCGGGAGCCGGGGCCGGCATCGGTTGCGACGATGCGACCTATCGTGAGGCGGGGGCCGAGGTCGTCGAGACAGCCAAGGAAGTTTTTGCCCGCGCGGAGATGGTGGTCAAGGTCAAGGAGCCCCAGCCCGAAGAATGCGCGATGCTGCGCGCCGGCCAGATTCTATTTACCTATCTCCATCTGGCGCCCGATCCCAGGCAAGCCAGCCTGCTAAAAAAATCCGGGTGTACCGCCATCGCCTACGAAACCGTCACCGACGGGAAGGGCGGCCTGCCGCTGTTGGCGCCGATGAGCGAGGTGGCCGGGCGCATGTCCATCCAGGTCGGCGCGACCTGCCTGCAAAAAGCCGTGGGCGGGCGCGGCATACTCCTGGGCGGCGTTCCGGGTGTACTCCCCGCGCGTGTCGTCATCCTCGGCGGCGGTATCGCCGGCACTCACGCCGCGCGCGTGGCCGTGGGAATGGGCGCGGAAGTCACCGTATTGGACAAGTCGCTTGCCCGCTTGCGTTATCTGGACGATATTTTTGGCGCGAGGCTGAGGACAGTCTATGCCACGGCACAGGCTCTGGAAGAGACTGCGCTGCAAGCGGATCTGGTGATCGGCGCCGTCTTGATCCCCGGCGCCGCGGCCCCGAAACTGATACGCCGTGAGCATTTGGCGAAGATGCGGCCGGGTTCGGTCCTGGTCGACATTTCTATCGATCAGGGCGGATGTTTCGAGACCTCGAAGGCCACGACGCACCAAGACCCGACCTATGAAGTCGATGGCATCGTTCATTATTGCGTTGCCAACATGCCGGGGGCGGTGCCATATACCTCCACGGTCGCATTGAACAATGCGACGTTGCCATTTACCCTGGCGATTGCCGACAAGGGATGGAAACGGGCGTGCCTGGAGGATCGACATCTACTTGACGGTTTGAACGTCAACGCTGGTAAAATTAGCTGTAAGATGGTCGCTGAAGCCTTGGACCTCGAGTATCAGCCGGAGGTCGAGTTGCTGGCCGCATGAACCGACCAAGCCGGTCGGCTGCGGCGCCCCCCGATTTCAGGCGCTATCCCCCCCGCTGGCTTGATTGTCAGCGCGGAATACAACGGAGAGAATGCGCCGGAGATCGGGGAGGCTCGCTCCAGAATCCTGCATGGAGGTAATGAGACGGTTATGTCAATGATGCGATTTTCACTGGAAACCTTTTCACTGGAAACCCGATGAGCTACGCACAACCCCACGACTCAGGCAAGCGGCTGACCGGATTCGCGTTCGTGGTGTTATTGCACGCCCTCCTGGTCTACGGTCTGATCAACGGCCTGGCCCGCAAGATCGTCGAAGTCGTGAGCCAGCCCTTGGAAACCAAGATCATCGAAGAACTGAAGCCGCCGCCGGACAAACCCCCACCACCGCCGCCGCCCAAACTCAACACCCCCCCGCCGCCGTATATACCGCCGCCGGAAGTCTCGGTCCAGATGCCGGCCGCCTCGTCGCAGTTCGCCATCACGGCCGTCAGCCGGGACAAACCGCCGCCGACCCCAGTCATCGCCCCGGCACCGCGGAAGATCACCCGTCAAGCCGCCATCGTGAACGCCAACGCCTGCGACAAACCCGACTACCCGCCGGCGTCATTG
>Ga0172379_10001288_pt1 | contig 51707 bp, 56 predicted proteins | sample GrowelOW334metaG_FD_119756 | JGI IMG/M metagenome (GOLD analysis project Ga0172379, IMG submission 119756) | Groundwater microbial communities from an aquifer near a municipal landfill in Southern Ontario, Canada - Groundwater well OW334 metaG | ecosystem: Environmental > Aquatic > Deep... | reverse complement strand
GGGAATGGTGATGATTTAGTCATCTTTCATCATCCCTCTTTTTGTTGTGGCTTAAAACCTGTTTTTTCTCTTTCCCTCAATATCAAATCCGTCTCGCACTCTCGAAATCTTGGAAAGGGGTGTTACCATCATTTGACATTGCACTTTTTTCAAGTCTGTCACCAATCCTAATTGAACAAGTTTCATTCACGGTTAAAATCTCCACCCCATTCGGGCAGAGTTCAGAAATTAGTTTTTCGATTCTTGATTGGTGGTTAGTCATAATTATTTTATTTCAGGCATGAACTTTAAAAACTCTGTACGAAATTCATCAGACTTATCTGTATTAAAAATATTCAAAACTTGATTTTGCCAATCAAACCAATTTGTATTTAATTTTGCAACGCATCCTTTCAAGTTTTTCTGATTGAATGACCTTAAGATATTTTCGTAAGTATCTGCTCCAAGGGTTACTATTTCTACCTCGTACACAGAAAGATCTGGCACAAATTGTCTCTCTCCTTTTGCGATTGCTTCCATTTCCTGATTGAAGAGTTGTTGGACTTTCGATTTTTTGTATCCGAGCTTAAAATTATCATCAAGAACTTTTCCTTTAACTTCGGTTTCTAATTCTGCAAACTTTACATCAAAATCTGTTTTACCCAAATATGTGAAGACAAACTTAATGATCTCCTTATTTAGGAATAAATTTTCATAAACAGCGACAGGCAAACAGAAAATCTTATCACTCACTAGAGTAGCAACCTGCACATCGGATTTCAGATCTCGATCAATCAATCCGAAATATTCCTTGTTAAATTTTTCCGTTCGAGAATTAAAAGCTTTTGTGTAGTTTATTACATTTTCACATCCTCCAACTGCCCAAATTTTAAAATCTGGATAAAGAAGCTGATAAAGTTGTGCGTCTTTGTTATTTGCAGATTCAACAAATAAGATTTTTTGTTTCTTTGCCCCAACCACCTTGACAATCAATTCTTCTGGTATATCTGCGGGATCAGTAGGCAAGATTTTCCATGTATGAGGATGCTTATATTCTTTAATCCAAAAAATAGTATTATCCTTTCTTGTGGTGACAAATTCTAAATCATGACTAAAGTATATGAAATTTGATCCACTATTAATTTTTTCGCACTCATCAAATAACTGGTTCAGGATAGCTGGATTAAGAAAAGTTTCAGGCTCATCTATGACAATAGTAGGACTTGAATCGGCTAAGACAAGTTTAATTAGTACATATAAAGCAGTTCTTTCTCCATCGGAAAGATTTTCGATATCATAGAATGTTTCTTCTCCAGCAACTTGCACTTTAATTTTTTTATCTTTATACAAGAGTATTTTATCGGTGAATATTGAGTTCCAAACGCTAACAATTTTATCTAATTTTCTAGTTATTTCAGAAAGTGTTTTCCCTGCGTTTAAAGCTTCAACCGATTCGTTGTTGTAATCCCTAAAAATGATTTCAATCATCTGATTAAAATCATCTTGTACACTATTATTATCTGCTGGGACGCTGGTATCACCAGTTGTTGGACTCTTATAATGAGATTTATTTTGAGTTAGCCAATTATCCTCGTTCCCTTTGTATATACCTTGTTTTATTGTTAAGTTTTTATGAGCAGAAATAATTGTAAAACTAGAATTCTGTAATTTAATCTTTCGCATCAATGACGACTTACCTGAACCGTTTCCCCCGATAATAGAAGCGTTTTTTGTATTAAATTCTATTCTTTCATTTTCTGAATCACCGTATTTAATAATTGTTGTCATAAAATTATTTTTTATTATCAAATTTTTCAGTTTTCACTTTCTTCTCAACTTTTTTCTCCACGGCTTTAATTGCTTCCAAATAATCTTTTTCCACCTCGCTCAGATTCTTCGCCTTGTACTTGCGGTATTCCAGAGTGGCTTTTTCTGTGGCCTTCTCATGGCCTATCTTTCCGGCATCGCTCAAAAGTTTTCTTCCTGCGGATTTTAGAATATTATCCAGTTCACGGATATAATCCGCCATTTTCATGGGTTTTTCTTCTAGGGCATTGATTTCAGCCAAATCAAAATATGCTGAAACGAGATTGTTTAAAATTTTGAGTTCACTTAATTCTAAAAAATTTTTGGCGACCATTGCTTCGGCTTGAGTCGGTTGATTTCCCCTGAAATTTGTAAGCCCTGCGAATGGCTTATCTGAATCCACTCGCAAATAAATCACTTCTGCCGCCGTATGACCATGAGCCGCAAAATGAAGCTTGTTTTGAACAATTTGAAAAAAACTCAAAGACTCGTTTGCTTTTGGATCGTAATCCATAGCAGTTGCATACAAATCCAAAATTTGCCGATAAAGCACCTTCTCGCTACTGCGAATATCGCGAATGCGATCAAGAAGTTCTTTCCAGTATTGACCGCCACCGTTGCCCTTCAGACGATCATCATCCATGGTGAAGCCTTTGACGACATACTCCCGAAGTCTTGCGGTTGCCCATTGGCGGAATTGGGTGGCAATTGATGACTTAATACGATAGCCAAGCGATATAATCATATCCAGATTATAGTGCTCAATCTCGTAGTTTTTGCCGTCTGCGGCAGTTGTTCGGAATTTCCGAACAACTGAATCTCGCCCAAGTTCACCCTCTTCAAAAATATGCTTAACATGTTCGCTAACATTCGCTTTACTGGATTGAAAAAGCTCCACCATTTGGGATTGGGTGAGCCAGACGGTTTCATTCTCAACTTGCACCTCAATCCTCAGCTGACCACCATCGCCTTCGTAAATAATTATCTGATTTTGTGAATTTTCTTGTTTCATAGTTTTTAGTTAGTTCCTTCAATATCCGCTACAATTTCATCAATCGCGGTGCGGAGTTCATTTTGTCTTGCAACAATCTTGGCGATTTTTGTATTGAGAGTGGTTATGTCCACTACTTCGCGAGTATCCTCGCCCACCACATAACTGGATACGGCGATATTGTAGTCGTTCTCGGCAATAGTTTTATTATCAACGAGCTTGGCAAAGTACTCCGCATCTTGACGGGTGGTGAAAGCGTCCAAAATCTTTTACGATTTATCTCGCTCAATTTGTTTTTGTTACCGCCACGGACAAACTCGGCAGAGGCATCTATAAAAAGTGTTTTGTTATCTTTCTTGCTCTTTTTGAGCACGATGATACAGGTGGCGATGGTAGTACCAAAAAAGAGGTCGGGCGGAAGCTGGATAACCGCATCGACATAATTATTGTCTACTAGATATTTTCTTATTTTACCCTCCGCGCCACCACGATAGAGAACGCCGGGGAACTCAACAATCGCCGCCGTGCCACTGGTAGAAAGCCAACTGAGCATGTGCATCGTGAACGCGAGATCAGCCTTGCTCTTTGGCGCAAGTACTCCAGCCGGAGAAAAACGCGGATCGTTGATAAGGAGCGGGTTCGCGTCGCCCTCCCAATGAATAGAATATGGCGGATTGGAAACGATGGCGTCAAACGGCTCGTCGTCCCAATGTTTCGGATCCATAAGGGTATCGCCGTGAGCAATATCAAAATTATTGTAGTTGATGTCGTGCAAGAACATGTTGATACGGCAGAGGTTGTAGATAGTTAGATTTATTTCCTGTCCAAAAAATCCTTGCCTTACATTCTCCTTACCGAGGACTTTGACAAACTTGAGGAGCAAAGAGCCAGATCCACAGGCTGGATCATAGACTTTGTTAACTTCTTTCTTGCCGACTGTTGTGATTTCAGCAAGAAGCTCACTAACTTCCTGTGGTGTGAAAAATTCACCTCCTGACTTTCCTGCGTTTGCGGCATACATGGTCATCAGAAACTCATATGCATCACCAAAAGCGTCTATAGTATTATCGTAGTAATTCCCAAGTCGAAGGTCCCCGATAGATTCAAAAAGTTTTGTAAGGCGTTGATTTCTTTTTTCTACAGTGGCACCCAGTTTATTTGAATTTACATCAAGGTCATCAAAAAGACCTTTGATATCAGATTCACTGTCTGTACCTTTTGCTGAATTTTCAATATTACGGAATACAGCAGTAAGAGTTTCGTTGAGGTTGGCGTCATTGCGGGCATTCCTTCTGACATTTACAAAAAGTTCACTTGGTAAAATATAGAAACCTTTTTCTTTTACCGTGTCTGAACGGCCAAATTCGGCTTCTTTATTGGTAAGCGTAGCGTAGTCAAAATCTTTTTTACCGGCTCGACGTTCATCAAAGTTAATATAGTTAGTTAGATTTTCGCTAATAAATCTATAGAAAAGTATTCCCAGCACATACTGCTTGAAGTCCCAGCCGTCTACGCTTCCTCGCAGATCATTGGCAATCTGCCAAATAGCACGGTGCAATTCTGAACGTTCTTGCTCTTTAGTTGTATTTACATTTGTCATAGTGAATTTTTCAATTTATCGTTTTGTATTGTATTCGTTATACCCCTCTAGAATTAAAAGAAAAGGAATATGTCAGCTAACGTCCCGCACTTTGCGATGTTTGGCGCTGGTATAATTTTAGCACGCAGTGCTACACCAGCGCCAAATATGGGCGTAGCGACCGAAGGAGCGGAGCCGCAAATTGCGTGTTAAGTGATGTATTTAAGAAAATTTTGCATGTGGATCGCTAGGTCTACTAACTATTATTCCTGTATTTTGGGGTTTAGTTTTGAATTCATAGTCTATTAATGAGAGTCCTATTTTTAAATTGTTATCTTCAAATTCGTATTTATCAAAATAATTTATTTCAGATTTATCTTCTATCTCTGGGGTAATGGTAAGTTGCCTAATATAGATATCAATCATTCTACCATTGTTGACATTGAATGCGTTTGGTAAGGCAAAATCTAGTTTTCCTATTTTTTTTGTGAATTTTGGGACAGAATTTAAATCAAATATATAGATTGTTAGTAAATGCAGAGGAACTTTTGATTTTATTGTCGGTAACTTTTTATTCTGTTTGGTATGACTATTGTTGAATTTAAAATGTGATACACCTGATTCATAGTGGTATGTAAATTCATTTATACTTATATATTCTGGCGTAAATTCGCTAAGTAGGTTGTCTTTAACTTTTCCTGGCTGATCCATTTTATACAGCCTGGTGTTGTCAAAATATGGAAAACAGATTTTGACATATGGTTCATTTTTCTCGTCTAGTCCAGGCCCAAATTGCAAAATTCTGAATAAATTATTTTGATTATCTTTGATTAACAGTCTCTGGAGTTCGAGCATATAAATTTTCTTAAATATTTCACCTAACTAATGTCTTCCCCCCCCCTACCCCACCGCCTTTTCTGCTTCTTTTATTGTAATCATGCTTTCGAAGAAGGCTTTGTTGATTATTGCGCCGGCGATGCCGATTTTTTTTAGTGTTTGTAAATGTTTTATTTGGCCGATTCCGCCGGAGACGTAAATTTTGATTCCGAATTGGCCTTCGATTGCTCCGATTGTCGCAAAAATCCGGTCTACGTCGTCGTAATTTGGGTGAATCAGGGTTCCTTCGCTGCGTTCGTCTTTGTAAATAATTTCTTTCACGCCCAAAGTAACCAGCATTTCGGCAAAATCGACCACCTCATGATTTTGGCTTAAATCCGGCTCAATCTCCAATTTTCCATTGATGGTTTTGGTAACTATTGGCTGAACCACTTCGCTGCCTTTTGCATTCATTTCCACAATAACTTTTTCGGGACCAAATTTTTCAATGGCTTCACGAATAATCTGCTTGGCGGAAGGACGCAAAACCACCTTGGACGCACCAATTGCAAAAGCCTTTTCTATGGCTGCAATACTGGTAAAATCGGCCTCAACCTGAACCGGAATTTTGACACTTTTGATCATGCGCTCAACCAAATTCATTTGAGGAAAATCGCCCTTAAGCCGTCCGTCCAAATCAATGACGTAAAGTTTTTGCGCGCCTTCCCTTTCAAAATGGCGGGCATATTCCAGCGGACTTTTGAAGTAAGTCTCCTTTTGCTGGTAACTGCCTTTGTATAAAGAAACGCAGTGGCCGTTAAGAATGTAAATTGCGGGGATGATTTCCATGAAGAATTTTTAAATTAAGTTTCCTGATGACAACATTGCAAACAGAAACAAAAATATAAGCATGGGCAAGCTATAAATTATGGCAATGATCATGGCATGCTCTTTGAATTTGAAGGCGTAATCTAGAATTTTAAAACCTACAGCAATTGGAATGATTATTAAAATCGGAGATAACACTGGGTTTACAATTCCAAGATTATTTTGGACCGAAAGAAGTCCATAAAGATAGATCTCAAAATTAAAAATTAAGATTGGAACCAAAAATGAAAGGAATAACGAAATTGTTTTGTTGTGCATTGATATTCAAATTACACATTAAATTTAAAGTGCATTACGTCGCCGTCTTTTACTATGTATTCTTTGCCTTCCAGGCGCATTTTGCCTTTTTCTTTGGCGACCACTTCTCCGCCGCAATTTACAAAGTCTTCCCACCAGATTACTTCGGCGCAGATAAAGCCTTTTTCAAAATCGGTGTGGATCACGCCGGCTGCCTGTGGGCCTTTGTCGCCTTTGTGAATGGTCCAGGCGCGGACTTCCTGCACGCCAGCGGTGAAATATGTCTGCAAGCCCAATGTTTCGTAGGCGGCCTTAATTAAGGCATTTAAACCGGTTTCTTTTAATCCCATTTCTTCCAAAAACATTTTTCCTTCTTCTTCTGTGAGTGTGCCGATTTCTTCTTCGATTTTTGCGGAAATTGGAATCAGTTTTTGTTGAGCTGTCAGCCCTAATTTTGGTTTAAGTTCTTCAACATTAATTTTTCCCGCTTCTTTTTCATCAATATTGGCAACATACAAAAGTGGCTTAGCTGTAAGCAAATGCAGATCATGCAAAGCCAGTTTTTCTTCCGGATTCCAATCGGTATCAATCACCTTTTTGCCTTCGGTCAGGCCTCTTTCCACTCGCGCCACCAAATCGGCGTAAGCCTTTTTTTTGGCATCACCGGACTTGGCATCACTTTGCGCCTTGCCAAGACGTTTCTGGACAGTTTGTAAATCGGCCATGATAAGTTCCGTTTCAATAATTTCAACATCGCGCTTTGGATCAACATTTTCGTGAACGTGGATCACATTTGGATCGGCAAAAACACGCACAACCTGCGCAATCGCATCACACTCGCGAATATGGCTTAAGAACTGGTTTCCAAGGCCTTCGCCTTCACTGGCGCCTTTTACCAAACCGGCAATATCCACAAACTCAACAATGGCCGGCAAAATTCTTTGCGGCTTAACAGTTTCGGCCAGTTTTTGCATGCGTTCATCCGGAACAGAAACAATTCCAATATTTGGATCGATTGTACAAAAAGGATAATTGGCCGCCATGGCGCCTTTTGTTTTGGTGAGGGCGTTAAATAAAGTTGATTTTCCGACATTAGGAAGTCCGACAATACCGATTTTCATGAGTTAAAAGAAGTTAAGGATTTACAAAATAAAAGCGGGATTATTTATTGGCCGGTAGGCTGGGTTGGCGCCGCCGGCAAAAGTTGCTGAGTTGCACCACCCTTTAACGTGATTGTTACGCTGCTTTGTGACTGATCCACCAAAGTAATATTTTTAGGAATAATCAGATTAACTCTTAAAGGTTTTTGATTCTTTAATAGATCAATACTGACCTGTTCGGTTTCAATGTAATTTAAATTATTTAGAGTCGCTTCTTCGCCCTGAACTACAATAGTTAAAGGGCTAATTTCAATTTTCTGATTGAGGTTTCCAACTTCCAGCGCGCCCTGAAGATTTGGCTTAACAATAACAGTTTTTTGCTGTTGATCCGCAGTAACGGTCACATCAACACTAACCTGGTCGGGCTTGATAGTAATATTTTCCAGCTTGGAAGCATCGGAAACACCGGATGGATCAATTTTTAAATTAAGATTGGTTTTGAAATTGGTACTTTGCGTGCCATCAAGCGTAACTTCGGCATTTAAAGTGGTTATTTTGGAAATCAAACTTTGCGCGCCGGTGATTACCGCGGTTTGAGCGCTTAACTTCATGTCTTTAACCGTGTAACCCTTCTGCGCGTTGCCTGTGGTAAACACTTTAATTTTTACTTCTTTGCTGGTGATTGGTTCCAGTTTTATGTGGATTGTGGCCGGTTCGATTCTGATCAACGAAACTTTATCGTTTTTGATGATTGCGGAAAGCGGCAAATCGTATTCCCCCGCTACGGCATTTTTTAAATCCACAGAAACATTAAAATCACCAACTACCAGATTTTTAAAAACATCAGCTGGAGCATTAACCAAAACTTTGGCTTTGCCAAGATCGGAAGCAATGCTCAAATTGGAATCCAAATTAATGGCATGTACATCAATATCCTGGGGAAAGCGATACGCGGTGTTCTCTATTCCAACCACAAAAAACCAGAGTGCCGTTGCCGCCACAACCGAAAGAATTTTTAGTTGCAAATTGTAGTTGAAAAATTTCATATTTTCTTCTTTTTAGTTTTAGGTTTAAGTAATTCGGTGAGAATGTTTTGAAGATGTGCGGAAGTTATGTTGCGCTCCAGTTCGCCATTTTGAACGTAAGAAATTGTGCCTTTTTCTTCCGAGACAACCACAATTTTAGCGTCGGTGGTTTCGGAAAGGCCAAGCGCGGCTTTGTGGCGTGTTCCCAAAATCTGTCCATAATTTTTGTAAGTATGAGGAAGCAGGCAGGCCGCTGCCATAATTTGCTCGTCCTTGATTATAATCGCGCCATCATGCAACGGCGATTTTGTCTGAAAGATGCTCAAAATCAATGGTTTGGAAATTTTTGACTGCATCGGAACGCCGGTTTCAACATATTCTTTTAAGGGAATCGTATTTTCAAAAACAAGCAAAGCTCCAACTTTTTCTTTGGCCATTTGATCGCAAGCCTCCACAATGTTGCTGACAATTAAATTAATTTCTTTGGTCTTTTGACTATAAGAAAACTTGGTGTGGCCGAGCTTTTCCAACGCCATTCTAAGTTCCTGCTGAAAAATTACCGGAATCGCAACCAGCACAACCGTAAAAAATCGATCCAAAATCCAGCCAAGTGTAACCAGCTGCAGGGCTTTGCTCAAAATAAAAATCAAAACAATGATTATAAGACCAAGCAAAATATTAACCGCGCGGCTGCCTTTTAGAAGCAGAAAAAGGTAATAGAAAAGTATGGAAACCAGGATGATATCAATCGTCACCTGCGTGAAAGAATAGTTCAGCAGGGTCAAATTTTCCCAAAATGCCTGAGCCTGGTGTCCGACCGAAAAGATGAAATCAGCAATCCATTTACTGACAAAGTTCATAAAGTATTCAAAAAAGTTCTTGGCTAGTTTCCCAGCGCAAGTTTACCTTTCTTGTAGCTCTAGAACAAGCGAAAATACGCTTATCTACCCATTTTTGCCAATTTTTTGCGATTCAAGAAGAGGACAAGAACGCCAAGTGCAAGATAAATGTAGTCTTCCGGGCCGGAGTTAGCCAACTTGGTTGACTTCACTAAACTTTTAACCGAACTGCTTAATGGCTGGACGGCGGCATTATGAAGATTATTTGCGCCCGGAGCTTGTGCGCTTGCATAAAAACTTTCCGGATTTTGGGCAGCGGCCAGAGCGGCAGCGGCTGTGGCTTGAGCTAGCGCGTCTTTGGCAGCTTGTTCTGAAGCGGCGGCCTGCATAGCGGCAGCATCCGGTGCCTGAGTTTGTGACTGGGCAACTTGAGTACTGGCCTGTGTGTTTTGCTGTGAGACAGCTGAAACACCTGTTCCAACAATAATTGATCCGGTCATTTGTGGATGCAAAGAACAGTGATAAGCAAAAGTGCCATCATCGGCAAAAGTATAACTAAAAGATTGACCCGGACTTAAAGGTCCACTTGAAAAACTGTCGCCGGTAATTGTATGAGGAACAGCGTCTTTATTGGTCCAAAGAACGGTAACTCCTTTATCAATTTGGACGGTCTGTGGATCAAAACTAAAATTGCTGATGGCAACTTCCTGGGTTTGAACCTGTGTTTGAGTCTGTGTTTGAGTTGCGGCTTGAGTTGCAGCTTGGCTCTGGGTCTGAGTGTCTTGAGTAAGTTGGCTTGTCTGAGTATCAACCGCAACCACTTGGCTACCGCCGTTGAGTACATCAGCCTTTAAACCACTTGGCTCCTGAACCCAATAAGCGACATAACCGGCAAAGCCAACCACCATTAAGGCAAGAACAATTTTTACTTTGGTACCGGTGGTAACTTCTTCTTCTGTTTGAGATTCCTGAGCATCTGAGGATTCCGCTCCGCTCACGGTATATGTAGACTTTTTGAAGTAATCTAGAAAACGCATATTTGTGTTGGTTATTTGTATTTATTTTTAAATCATATTATCTTAGCATAAAAATGGGTTTTATTGAAGCGCTGAAGCCGATTCCCCTCTGACTTACCCTTTGCATATTTTGAAAATGTTTTCTAATTTAACTTGAAATGATTGATTTTTTCAGTCGCCGGACAAAAAAGCCGGCAATCGCTACAGATTCAGTTATTTTTACGATTATTGAGGATAAACTTCACGTACTTTTGATCGAGCGCAAAAATGATCCGTTTAAAGATAAATGGGCTTTGCCTGGCGGTTTTATGGAGTGGGAAGAATCGACCAAACAATCGGCGGCGCGTGAACTGGCTGAAGAAACAGGCTTAAAAGGCGTTCAGCTTGAGCAGTTTGGCGTTTTTGATAAACCGGGACGGGATCCAAGAGGTACAGTTGTTTCAATTGAATTTTGCGGGTTGGTTAGAGCGGAAAATGTTGAGCCAAAAGGCGCGGATGATGCCAAAATTGCGCAGTGGTTTGCAATGAATGATTTGCCCGATTTGGCTTTTGATCATGCGGAAGTGCTAAAAGCTGCTTTGAAATCTATGCAGCAAAAAGAAACCGATTATCATTGGTTTAAGCCACTTTTACCGGGTGAATTTACGCTGGCGGAACTCCATAAAATTTTCACAATTGCACTTGGAAAAAAACTGGATAAAAGAAACCTTTTACGGCTTATCCAAGAGCAAAAACTTTTAACACCGGTTTTAAAAACCAAAAAAGGCCGCGGCAAACCGGCGGAGGTATATCGCATGATCGACAAAAACTAAAGAGGGAGCTGTCTTATGAGATTGGGGGTCAAATAAGTGACCAAAGCCCAATCAGAAGGCAGCTCTCTCCCTGGTTTCAAACCGCTATACGCTGCGGGCGGTAAATTTTCAATGAACTCCCTAAACTTTCAAAATATTAGCAGTATAAGCATCTTGGAAATGATAAGATTTCCTTGATAGTCACTTATTTATTCCATTGCTGGAACAAACAGTATCTCTTTCATTTACCGACAACTCACATTTTTGAAAAACCGAAGTTTTCCAAGAAAACGAGAAAGTCGACCAATGAAGCTTACCTCCAATTTCCTTCAAGTTTGGCTTTTTTCACCCACCAAACGAAAAAACTGGCGCGATTAGAACCTGGGGGACTCTAAAGCGAGGCTTCTACGTTGAGAAGCTTAGGGAGAAAGCTGCCAGAGACCATCAGTATGTAATCGCAGGAACTGCGAGCTGTCTATAGTGTTCAGCATCATACAAGTGATCTCTAACAACTTTCTCCCTATCTTCTTAATTTGTTTGGGCATCCTGTGTGGGTGCTCTCAAACTTCTAATTTTCAAGGATCATATAATATTACCAAATAAATCGTGATATGTCAACTTTTATGTTGCGAAAATGTGCTTTATGTTGTAGATTGTCTGTCTTATGCCAAAAATACCAGATTATATAAACACATATCCTGCAGAATTACCGTATTATCTAAGAATGTATGTCACAGACTACATAGCTTGCGGAGTTTCGCCCGAAGACATGGAAGGAAAGAATGCTTTGACCGTTAGGGGGAATCCACACCAGGTTAAGATTGAAGCAGCCTCGAAAGCAGCACAAAAAATGCAACAGCTGCCTGGTGAAATAGGGGTTTTAGTAAAAGAAATGGAAAAAATAAGGGAGTGGATTGCAAATGCTTACCGCTATGTTCATGGCGTACAGATTGATGGCATGGAAATGAGATGGGAACAACAACTTTTACGAGATACGCAAAAATTCAGTGCTGATAGTTTAAAGTCAAGAACTACAACAATGGATGTGAATCATATTTATCATCCATATCTGGATTGGCATGACCTGATTTTGGTAAAAGAAGAGGTGTTTGAAGCAAAAAGTCCTAGAAAGCCAATTAATGATGAAACGATGCTGGATCTTTTTAAGCGACTGGCTGAACTGTTGGATCTTGATGGAGAAATAAGGATAGGAAAATCACTTTTATTTTCATATCTTCAGACCGATGAGGCTTCTTCCATTGCGGTAACTGACAGATTTAGCCGGCAATTATTGCGTGTAATAGAGCAATTAAAAGCCGAAATACCCGGAATTGAAATTTATTTGGTTTTGTTTGGTTTACCTAAAAAAGATGAGACATCCAAGCACGGAAGCAAGCTAATCATCCAAAGACAACAAAAGGAACCTCCCAAATTTGATATTCAGGGTGATCACTATGGGGCGCTTATAGTAAAGGTTAAAGGTTCGGTGCAGACCAACTGGAAAAAGGGTGAAATATATGAAGTTGAGAAGGCGGATCAGATAGATCCGAATTGATTTATTGTAGGGCGTGGGAGCGTTGATAGGCGCGTTTTGCAAATTGTTTTGATATTTCCGGACTTTTCAGGTAAGGTTTTGCTGTTCAATTTTTGGTTAAAAAACCCGCCGGGGTAGCTCAGTGGTAGAGCGAAGGATTGAAAATCCTTGCGTCGCCAGTCCGATTCTGGCCCTCGGCACCAAGTTAAAAACCTTTTCCCTAAAAGGTTTTTAATATTTTCGAAAAGGGCAATGAATTCGTTTCGGAAAGTTTTCGCACTATTCGGATTTTTTCATGCTGGGGCCCACGAGACCCATCATTCAAAAATCCTCAATTTGCTCAAACTTTCCTCCACTCATGCTTATTTTTGATCCATGCGTTTGATTGACAGAACGCCAGTACTGGCCTAAAGATCCTTAGGCCGCAGCTTTTTTTATTTCAGCGAATGCTTTCCGAAATTCCGATTCAAGAACAAACCAGTGGTGGAGTTAGACTTTATAAACCTAGACAGCTTAGAGACCAGCTGCTTCTTAGGGATATTCCCGATAGCAAAAAATATGTGCTTTCAAAAACATATTTGGCGCGTGACGATAGTTTTGGGAATGGCTTTGCACGTGCTGTTTTAGCTTCGAATGGAGAATTTACTTTTCTTAAAGATCGAACTGCTTCGGTTTATGAATATGGAGAACCGAACGGTAAAAGCTTGGTCCACCCGAAAGGGCCTGATAATCCGGTTCATGCTTTTTATGGGAAGATCATATCTACTTTATATGGGCATAAAGTGGAAAATGGCGAACACAATCCCCTTTGGCGGGAGATTGCATCAGATCCATCCAATAATATTTTGATTGATGATTTGCATGATCACTCCAAGGTTACCGTGGTTGATGGAAAAGTTGCCTGGGTGACGGGGATAAATTTTGGCAATGAACATCTAAAAAATGACGCCTGGCATGACATGGCCATTCGCATAGAAGATCCTGAGCAATGTTTGAAGCTTTTAAAATTGCTTGCGGGTGAGACGCGTGGGGCAAAAGAGGATGGTTCCGGGATAAATTTTCTTCATGGGGACGGTGAAGTTTTAAAGCCGGAGTTGGTGAAATTCATTGAAGAAACCAGAGATGAATTGACCGTTTTTATGGCTTATTTGGGCGATCCGGATTTTACTCAAGCTCTGGCAAAAATTCTGCAAAAAGGATGTAGAATAAAATTGATTGTTCCGGAAAATCCATCTGTGAATAGAGGTCATAATTTGACGGCCTTAAATCAACTGGTGAATGCCGGTGGTTTTGATCCGAGAAATTTGGAAATCTTTTTAAGTCCGGAAATGGGGCATGGTAAAGGTTTGTTAAGAGATAACAAAACTGCATGGATTGGATCCAAAAATATGACTCGTGCAGATATGCTGATGGACACTGTGGTGACGGTCCAAGACCCAATAGTGGTGACCACTTTCCAACAGGCTGCTGCAGAAATTCAAGCGCACGCCACTCTTTTTACCGGCAGTGAATTAAAGAAAAAATTTGGGAAAGTTTCTCCAAAGGATCAGCTTTTACAAGTTCTGGAAAACATTGGACTTACCTTTACCGAAGCCACTTTTGCTCTTAATGCAGATGAAATTGCAAGAGCCAGAGGCCTTTCTCGAGATCAAATTAAGCAGGTTCTTCAAAGGTTTCATGGTGGGGCGAGTAGGTTTTAAGCCTTTACTGCGAAGAATGCTATTTAAAAGAGGTTTACTGATTTTAAAATGGCTTCCCGGGGCCGCCCGGGCTTATTTTGGATTTTAGATTTTTTTTCAAATCGATTTTTCTGGTTTTTAGTTCTTTGAGCGCTGATTTGTATGCTTCACGGAAAGGTAGCTGCTTTTGAATGACCAATTCGTTGGCTACATCTGCGGCAAAAATGTCATGGGCGATTTTTCCGGCGATTACTGCTTCTTCCGGTTTGATATTTTCGAGAATGATTCCAACAACGGCAACGCTTTGCTCAAGAATGGAGAAACTTTCAATGAGTGGTTTTTTGATGAGTTGTAAATCGCGATGATAGCCTGAAATAAGCCCCGATACCAGGTTTTGAATTAAAGCATGATTTGTCATAACCACACTTGTTTTTCCACGCAAAATTTCCAGAGGATCCAAATTTCTTTTTTGAGGCATAATACTTGACCCGGTTACTATGGCATCGGACAAAGAAAAATAGCCACATTCCCTGCTGGTGAAAAACAACAGATCAGACGCAAAACGGCTAAGGGTAAGCATAATTTGCACTAAGCCTTCCATGCTCAAACTTTCAAATTTTCCACGGCTATTTTGGCAATACATGGCATTGTTTTGTACTTTTTTGAAGCCAAGTTTTTTCGCGATAAAATCCCGATCCAGTGGCAGGGCAACGCCATAACCGGCGGCTGAGCCTAAAGGATTCTGATCAATATGATCCTGAATAATTTTAAGCAGATTAGCGTCGTCCCAAAGTGCTTCCGCAAAAGATCCAAAATAGACACCAAGACTGGAAAGCATTGCCTGTTGAGTGTGCGTGTAACCCGGAAAAGGCACATCCTGATATTTTTTTGCCATGGCAAAAAAGTGGTCTCCAAGAACTTTCACAGCTTGATCAAGGGACCCCAAATGATCCTTCAGATAGAGCCTTAAAGCCACAAGCACCTGATCATTACGGCTTCTGCCGGTATGGATTTTTTTGCCCGCCTCGCCGACCATTTCGATCAATTTATTTTCTATTACCGTGTGACAATCTTCATCTTCAATGTTAATTCGCAGCTCACCTTTTTGAAACATTTTCTGAAGCGCATCCAAAGATTTTGTAAGATCCTGCAACTCTTTTTTGGAAAGTATGCCGATTTTATTCAGCATTTCGGCATGCGCTTTGCTGGCTTGAATATCATAAGGGAAAAGGACTTCATCAAGTTCCCAATCATCACCGACGGTATATACCTCGATGAGCGGGTGCAGTTTTTGGCCTGATTTCTGCCACAATTTAGTCATTGGATTTATTGTTAAGCTGGTAGGCGGTTTTCATGGCAAGTGTGTAAATTTCAATAAATCCGGGTGAGGCATTTTGATTGAAAGCGGCGTTTTTATTGAAAGTTGCCAAATCTTTATCGAACAAAGAATAAGGCGATTCAACCGCGACAACGGTAATGTTACCTTTGTATAAAATAACTTTCACGTCACCGCTCACTTTTTGATTCTGGTCATCGATGAAAGCGTGAATGTGGCTTATGACAGGCTCAAACCATTGTGCGCCATAAGTAAGATACGCCCACTTTTGATCCATAAAAGATTTTAGTTCATTTTCCTGTCTTGTGGAAACAAGTTTTTCCAGATTTTTATGCGCGGCAATTAAAATAGCAGCGGCCGGATTTTCGTAAACTCCCCTAACTTTTAGTCCGACAATTCTATCTTCAATTAAATGAATCACACCAACACCATGTTTTCCACCAATTTTATTGAGTTCCATCACTATTTCACTGAGTTTTTTTGATGCGCCATTAAGCGCGAATGGAACCCCTTTTTTGAAGGATATTGTCATCATTTCCGTTTCATTTGGAGCATCTTCGGGAGTATTGCACCATTGCAAAATCCGCTTAAGTGGCGGGATTAATTTTGGATCTTCAATTTCGCCGCCTTCGCCTGTATTCGACCACATATTTTCATCATAAGAATATGGTGAATCTTTTTTTTGCTTGATTGGGATCTGATGTTTTTCGGCATATTCAATCTCTTCATCACGACCCATTCCCCACTCCCTTACCGGCGCAATAATTTTAAGTTTTGGATTTAAAGTTGTGATGTAACCTTCAAAACGAACCTGATCGTTGCCTTTGCCGGTACAGCCATGGGCAATCACTTCACAATCGTATTGTTGGGCAATTTTTGCGGCGATTTTGGCGATCATCACACGGCCAAGCGGACACCCAAGCGCGTAACCTCCCTGATAGTCGGCATTGGCTTTTATGGCTATGGAAAGCAGTGTATCGGCAAACTCATCCTTGGCATCGTAAACAACGGCATCCTTAGCTCCAAGCATAATTGCTTTATTTTTGATGGCTTCCAAATCGTCCGCTGTCTGCCCAAGATCAATCGTGAGCGCAACAACTTCACACTCATAATTTTCCTGGATCCATTTGAGCATGACCGAAGTGTCCAGCCCGCCGGAATATAGTAAAAGACATTTTTTGAATTCGCCTTTGTTTGCTTCATACGAAGCGATTTTTTTGTATGTGGTTGTGGTTTCCATACTAAATTTGGTTAAGAATAAAAGGTATCATTTTGAAGCCTGAGCCGGATAAAATGGCCACAAGCGTTTTTTCTTTAAAATCAGGTAAATATTTCAATGCCGCTACTACACAGGCCGAGCTTGGTTCTGCGACTAAACCTTCTTTTAAAATGGCTTTGAGTGCCCCCTGAAGATCTTCCTCATGAATTTCGACCATAAATCCTTTTGTTTCCTTCAGCGCAAAAATGGCTTCCGCGGAGCAATAAGCTTTTTGGGCGGCTATCCCGGCATCAGCAATTGAATCCGGGGACTCTGCAATTGCTACCCAAGCTTTTCCTTGGCGTATGGCTTCCGCAACCGGGGCATATCCAAGCATTTCAACCCCAATGAGCTGCGGATAACTTTTAATTATTCCGTTCATCATTAGCTTTTGCAGTCCTTTGAAGATTCCATACAGGAGTGAGCCATTACCAACCGGAATTATAATCGCCTCAGGTTTAATGCCACTGGCGTAAATCTCCTCCACAATGGGAATATTTCCGTTTTCTCTGGAGTCCAGCTGCCCCGAGGTGATGTTGATGGCATTTTCCGGCAAATTATCAATAAGGTATTCATAAACATCTTCATAAGATCCGGGGATTTTTTTAATTTGACCTCCAAGAAGAGTAATAAGGTCGATTTTTCCCTGCGGGATCTTGTCTGATACATAACAAAGGCATGTTTTTCCAAAATACGCAGAGTAAGCACAGGCAGAAATCGCGGCATTTCCGGACGATGCGATTGCAATTTTTTTAGAAGTCCACGGCGAAAGTAACCTGGAAAAAACATAGGCCGATTCACGATCTTTAAAAGATCCGGTTGGATTTACCATTTCGTTTTTTAAATAGAGCGAAGAAAAACCAAATTGTTGAGAAATTGAACGCGATTCAATCAAAGGGGTCTTGCCTTCTCCCAAAATCGTTTCTTTTAAAGATTCAAAATTGACCAGATGTGCATCATACGAAATTTTCATGTTTCCTTGAATGGTTTATATAAAAAATATAAGAGGTTTCCAGCATAAAGTTCGCAGGACTCTTCGTCAACGACCCACCGTCACCATTTACAACTAGTAGAAAGCCAATATATTGAGCCAAAAACAATCATTGACGTAAACTTTTTGACAACATATAATCAAGACATGATGTATCAAAATGTACTAAAAAACCTGGGCTGCAGTCCTGAAGAAATTGATGTTTATACAACCCTTCTTCGTCTTGGAACTCAGCCGGCAAGTATCGTGGCGCGTAATCTTGATAAAAAAAGAACAACCGTTCGTGTTTATCTTGAACATCTGACAAAAGAAGGCTTTGCGAGGTTTAATTGGAAAGGCACGACTCAATATTTTACCGCAGAAAAACCGGAAGAAATATTGAAAAACCTTCACCATAATAAAGTAAAAGCATCCGAACGTTGGGATGAGAACATCAGAGCATTCTCGGCCATTTTGCCGGAACTTACCTCGATTGTCCGCCAGGATGTTAACGTGCCAAAAGTCACTTATTACGAAGGCATCCAGGATCTGAAAAGAATGTACATTGACACTCTTCAATCAAAAACAGAGATACTTTGTTTAAGCTCCTTTGCTGATCTTTTGGACCTTTTTGGTAAACAATATGATCAGTGGTATGTGAAAAAACGAATTAAAAGTGGCATATTTCTCCGTTACATTGCAAAAGATACGCCGCTTGAACGCCAGGAAATAAAAAAAGATAAAAAATATCTGCGCCAATCACGTCATTTACCCGCAAAATTATTTGATATCTCAAATGAAATCAATATTTATGACGGGAAAGTGTCTATAATTACGCTAAAAAATGAAAAAATCGGCGTTCTGATTGAAAGCAAAGAAATTTACCACTCAATGAAGGTGATGTTTGAGATACTTTGGAAAACGGCTTCTGCCGCGAAAAAGCTGAAGTAGCAGGCTAAATCCAATTCAACTTGCTATATTCATATATTAATGTAGTATGAGTTTGCCAATAGGTAGAGTTTTGTAGGGTGTTTAATAGATTCCTACAGCGACAAAGCTTAAAGGAATTTATTCTATAACCTTTTTTTATGAAAGGTATAATTAAAAGGCTCAATGAAAAGGGCTTTGGTTTTATCACTCCGGAAGACGGAGGCAAGGACGTATTCTTCCATGCTAATGACGTTGCAGCCGGCAATTTCGCAGAAATGCGTGAAGGCGACAATGTAACATTTGAAATGGGTACTTCCCCAAAGGGTCCAAAAGCGACAAACGTTGCTTTAGGTACAGGCGCACCAACAGATGCAAATGTATAGTTAGGGCCTTAAATTCTAATTCAAAAAAGAATTTTCAAAAAAAACGGTTTTCGAAAGAAGACCGTTTTTTTTGTATCCCCTTTTTTCCGGTGCTATAATGCCAGTGTTAATTTACAATTTCTTGTGAAAAAAAATTTGAAGAAAAATCTGAAAATGCTTTTTGTTTTCGCGCTGACAGCCTTGTTGGTTAGCGGAACATATGTTTTGTATCGTTCATGGCGCTATGCAAAAGAACCTGTTCCTGCTGCGGTTAATTTGACTGATTACGCGCGTGAAGAATCGGGATCAACACAAACTTCAACCCAAATTAATACTCAAACGGAACAGGTAACTACCGAACAAATTCTGCCGGCGGAATTGAATTTTAAAATGGATTTTTATTCGCAGGCGCCGTTTGGCAATTGGGATTTTCCTTGGCAGGAAGCCTGTGAAGAGGCCAGCGCTCTTTTGATTGCGAATGTTTATTACAATCATCAGTGGACAGCAACGCAGTTTAACGATCAGATTTTGAAGATGGTGCAATGGGAAATGGAGAATTTTGGTGATTACAAAGACACTACCGTTGCTCAAATTCGGCAGATGTTAAAAGAATATTTTGGTTTAGACAGTGTCGTCCACGAAAATCCAACGTTTGAAGATATGCAGCGTGTTCTGGCAAAAGGCCATTTGATTATTATGACTTTTGCAGGCAAAAAACTGGGCAATCCAAATTATCGTAATGGCGGACCGGTTTATCATGCCATAGTCATTAAAGGTTATAAGGCAGGCCAAAAAGTGATTACAGCAGATGTCGGGACCAAAAATGGTGAAGATTATGTTTATACTTGGAAAGTTTTGCAAAATGCTCTCCACGATTACACCAATCCAATCGAAAGTGGCGCAAAACGGATGATTGAAGTTCTGCCGCCGGCTGCGGCTGATCAAGCGGCTTTAGGGGCTGGGGCAACGCAAACAACTGGCACAGCTTCCACTCAAACAAAAACTCCATAATTATTACCAGCTTAATCTTTGTCCGTGGCTTCCACCCAACTTAAAACTACCACTCATTTTCATGACGCTCCCATATCGGTTATTGGCAGAAAGATCGCCTTTTCTACGTTGGTGCAATATGCCGGTAAATTTGTGCAGTTTTTTTTGTCTGCGTTGATCCTAAAACAAATTTCCAATTTTTTGAGTGAAAATAATTATGCCACTTATGGCGCCGTGATGGAGTTTGCTTTGTTTTTTTCGACGGCGGCTAATTTAGGAATTTTTGCGAATGTAATCAGGAAAATGGCGGAAAAGCCTAAAAGTGGAAAGACTTTTTTTAATGCTTTGGTTTTAAGGATTATGACCAGCGGCCTGCTTTTTGTGTCTGCTGGGCTTTATTTATGGCTTTCCGGAAGTGACCGGATTTTTATTTTGGCGAGTCTGATTTTTTTGGTGTCGCTGTTTTTTGATTATGTGACTTCGGTGTGCGAGGGCATGCTGCAGGCAAATTATCTGATGGGCCGAGGGACTTTTGCTTTGGTAATTGGAAAGTTTTTAACGGCTGTGGGAACTTTTTTGGTTATAAAAGAGATGGGCGGGGCGGTGGCGGGCGTGGGTGCGATTGGCTCCGCGGGTGCTGGTGCTGCGGGCGCGGGTGCAAATGTGGAAGTGGCCTTGCTGCTGTTTTTTACGATGAGCGTGGTGGGAAGTTTGGTCACGATGGGAGTAAGTTTGTTTTTTGTGCTGCAAAAATTTGCGCGTGAAAAAGTTAAGATTACTTTTGCGCTGGATAAAAATTTTCTGTGGGAGATTTTTAAGACGAGTTTGCCTTATGGCGTCATAATTATTTCGAACAGTTTATATTTCCGTTTTTTGCCCGATTATTTTAGTCACGAAGCTTTAACCGGTGCTCAATTTGCGGCTTTTAATGTAAGCTTTCGAGTTGCGCAGGTTTTAAGTCTGCTTTCCACGTTTTTAATGTTTTCGGCTTTGCCGGGGCTTAAACAATACTTGGCCGAAAAGGATTGGAAGAAAGCCCGGGTTTTATATAAGAGGCTTTTTTGGCTTATGACAGTGGGCGGAGCGCTGGTGGTGGTTTTTGGAAGTTTGCTGGGGCCATGGCTTATCCAACTACTAACTCATCAAAAATATTTCTTGCCGGAATTTTGGTATTTGTTGCCAATGATGCTTATTTTGGTGGCTGTTTCTTATGTTTACGATCTGGTGATTTTGACCCTTTTTGCTTTTGAAGATGACATTTGGATCATGAAGCGCGAATTTTTGGCGGTGATTGTTTCGGTGATTTTTTTTGGTGGATCTTTATTGATAGAAAATCTGAATCTGAAGCTGCTTTTTATTTTACTGGGAGCCATTGCCGGTGAAACAGCCATGGTTATCATGTGCGGAGTGAAAGTAAGGAAAATGCTTAAAAAGCCTGCGTAAGGGTTTACAGCGCGGCACCGGTTTGATATAATTTAGCCATGAACAACTGTACACACGGTGAGTTCATGACACGAGAGTACCCTCTTGTAGAGAATTTCATTCGCATAAAGGTGGAATGCCTGGAATGCGGAGAAGAATACTCCTACTGGAAGGATCGGTCAGGAACAAACCAAGAAGCGCTCCCAGCCTAGCTGCGAAGCGGTTTTTTTTGTGATTGTTTATTTGTTGAAGTTGTAATACATTTTAATCAATCCAGGTTATAATGATGTCTGTTAATTTTCTTTTATTTTATGAAAAAACTTTTGTTTATATTGGGTATAGGAAGTGTGCTTATTTTGGCTGCATGTTCCGCTCCTGGCACTACTAAATCGTCTGAAAACAAGCCAACGATCGCAGCTACGGACATCGTCCTCACGCAAAGCCTTACACAAAGCCAAACCGAACAGCCTACTCAAACCGCACAAGCTTCACAAACCGAAACGCAAGAAGTGGATCCTTATGCTCCAATCCTTAAAGGAAAAGACATATATTGCAGTGATTTGAAAGTGGGTAAGTTCGAAAATGGCAGAATTTATATGAAACTTTATGATCAAGTTGTTTCGGTGGCACAGTCCAATCTTTCGGGCCCAAATCCGGGAATTGCTGGTCTAAATTGTGAGTATGAATATGGTGGTGCTGTAGATGGAAAATATGAGGGGTTTTCTTATCAGGGGCTAGAGGTTTCACCAAGAATGTATCCACCTTATGGTGTAAATCAGACAATTGAAACTCCGGCAGAAAATGCGAAAATAACTTATAAATGTGATGGATCCCTGGCTAAAAAAGCAGGAGCAAATTATCCAAATTTTTACTGTGAAACTAATGGCAAAGATGCGTTAACGCAGTATGAATTTAGCGCTGCCGATGGCTATCCTATTTTAACAACCGGAGCGGATTATGGTGAATCTTGGGATAAAATTTATATAAAGAAAGTAAATGGCTTAAATTACATTTTTAGAGGAGGTGTTTCCTTTGATGATAAGGGTATTTGGTCTTCAGACCAATCGGAGGAAAAATACAATATGCTCACGGCTAAAACCTATTTAGATGATCTCTTAAAGGCGCCTGAATTCACAAAATCTATGGCTTTATGGAAGCCAATTGTGGACTCGTTTAAGGTTGAATCGGCGGATCTACTGAAATAGCCCCTAAAACATATTGAAATTTGTGTGATTTTAAGGTAAATTCGTTGAGCAAAAAAGAATTGGCGCGGTTTTAGGTTAGGAACCGAATCGCAAAATGGGTCGCCAATTTGTCGGATTATTGGAGTGCGGGTGTAGCTCAGTTGGCTAGAGCGCAACCTTGCCAAGGTTGAGGTCAGGGGTTCGAGCCCCCTTACCCGCTCCAAAGAAAAAATAAGCAGTTATGGAACTGTCTTTTTAATGCTCTAGATTCATTTAAGCTTTCTCCCAATAATTTAGGAATATTGTTAAAATCATTTTTGTGATGAATTTTTGACGGATAACAACTATTTTCAGCTCATCTTCTTTAAAAACGAAGGCGATTTTTTCACCCCAAATGCAGAATAGGGAATGGGCTGGAATCGTATCTATTATTTTCATTTTCCTGAAATCACCTATTATTTCACTGTATTTTTTAAAATTCTTTATATAATTTGTGGTCAAAGCATAAGCCGTCGTACTATTATGCATTCTTTTCATCGAGAAATCTTTATAGAAACGCATGGCCCCGATTGTATCGATGATAATTGAAAAATCTCCGAACCAGTAAATGTCTTTTTTATCTCTTAAAATTTCTTTGTAAAGATTTTCATAACCCTGGATTCCCCGGGTTGTTTTATAAATATTATTTTCCTCTTTTATTGATACTTCAGCTATGATTTGATCTCCAATTTTTGTTATTTCCTTCAATTCCTGTTTTTTCACTCTGAGTAGAATTGCAATTGCTGCATTTATATCTGTTGAAGAATATAAAATTGTTTTTCGATTTATGTTTTTGATCAAGAGATTCATTTCTAACAATTTACTTAGGTAGAAATAACAGCTTGTTCTAGGAATATTAACTAATCTGGAAATTTCAGATGGGCATAAGGGCGAACATAGACAAAGAATATATATCTTTGCTTCATTCTTATTAAGCCCTAATTCTTGCAGTTTTTTTATAAGTGACATATTTTTTTCGTCATATTCAAACGACTATTTGAGATTATCATTTAAATCAATTAGGTTGCAAGTACTTAGCTTATAATAATCATTTTTATGTATACTTTAGATGGTGCACCTCCTCCTCATTATCTTAATGCGGAAACACTTACAATTGAGGATACCCAAGATGGCGGGTTGCGTGCTTCTGGTGAAGTGCGTTTTCCCTCTACAGATCCTACCATTGGAGAACGGGGACACGTTAATATGGCTCATACTCTATTTGCAGTGTGGAATGTTGCACATGCTTTAAAAATATTCAAAAAGCCTTTAGCCTTAGAGTCGAACTGTAAAGTACATAAAATGATGCGTCCGGACACTGAATATAGCTTAACTGCTTGCCTTGTAGGTGAACCCGAACAATTTGACGAAAGAAGAGATATCCAAAAAGTTAACGCAACCATATCTGATAGAGTTGGAACAGTCATGGCCGAAATCGATGCCAAATTCTGCTATTTAAGGAATTCTCAACCTACCGATCAGTCAAAAGATTAAAGAAATTTGACTTGAACAGGTTCGATTAGCTTCCACGATGGGTCTCCAAAGAAAAATATAAGTATTTTATAGCTTGAATAAGCCGTTTTTCAATCAGGAATGATATTTAATTTGAATTACTCCAAGTTGACCTGCTTTTATTGCGCTACTAACCGTTTCTTTCACGGAATTTATTAATTCTTCAATTCTTGCGGTATTTAAATTTTCCTCCTCCATGAAGTTGATTGTGGATATGTTTTCTGAATTTGAGGGGATGTATAGTGAAACAAATATGTTTATCGTTGGCTTCCTGCTATTATCAAGGACATTTTCTACGAGTGCAGCAATAGCTTTACCGATTGTCTCTATCTGAGAGTGGATTTTTTCAAGGTCATCTCCGTCCCTTACATCTACCTTAAAATTTAAACGCGATCTCACATTGACTTCTTGGCTTGCACCTTTCTTTCTTTCAGTTTTTTCAGCGAGTAACCGACAGGTTCCCACAAATTGTCTTAAACTAAATGGATTTGGAATGTCATGTCCTAAAATCCAATCTAATAGTCTCTCTTTTTTGGGAATGGCTTTCCCATTTACTCTTTTATTTCGTAGATTATCGCGAATTTTATCAACTAGATCTCTGGGACTTATCTGGGCTATATCATCGATATTTATATCTAAATATCCACAAATTTGGGGAAGAACTTTAGTTCTAAATTCGGAATTACCTAAATCTGCTGTTTCCTCCATTATAATTTTTGATTATAGACTTAATAAAACATGCGTCGAGCGGCTAGACACTCTAGCTTGTTTTACAATTTTGTCAACCTTATCCCAATCAAAGTGCGGTCAGAGTGCGGCTATTTTATTATTTGGGATGTAAAACTTTGACGATTCCCAAGGATGAAATGGATGTCAGCCCGATTCTCGCACAGCAGCCCGCAAGGAGCTCCAAAAATATAAATTTTGTGTTTTAAGTAAAGCGCCCTTTTTATTGAAGGCGAAAGCCAATCCCTTGTTGCGATTTTTCTTCGTCTATTAGTTGTTTAATCATTTTAAAGACAATCTTGAAACGATTGTCGTATTTTTTCTCTATTTTTTCAATCCTATCCCTCAATGCCTTATTACTCGACAACATTTCTCTCAATTTGATAAAAGTTCTCATGATCTGGATGTTGACCTGAATAGCACGTTCGCTTTTTAATACACTTGATAGCATAGCGATACCTTGTTCCGTAAAAACATAGGGACGATAGCGTCTTCCACCGTAACTTGAGGTCACAAATTGTGACCTCAAGTTGTTTGCCTGTACTAAATCAATTCCAGATTCCAAAACCCCCGCTTCACTTTCATTGAGTTGGAACATAAAATCCTCAGGAAATCGGCTTATATTTCTTTTTACAGCCTGATTAAGTTGCTTTGTAGGCACCTCATAAAGTATGGCTAAGTCTTTGTCCATAATGACTTTCCTTCCCCTGACAAAGAATATTTTGGTTTCAATTATTTCATTTGGAATAATAATTTTCATGGTTGTATCAATTTATATTCCAGCTCATTTTAGTGTATGCAGATTAAAATATTCTAATTTTTTTATAAATTAGTTGAAGTTTGAACATTGCGCCATGTGGAGCTCCATTGACACATTAGATAAAATGTGCTATTTTAGCATCTTAAATTTGTTTCAAGCTATATGTCTCAGCCTTATTATGAAGGTTTAAGTGAAACTGTTTTGGCAAATCCTAGCGTAAAACTCGATTTTGAACATGAATATGAGCTTTTCTTTGCTAAATTAGCTTCTACCGACTCGGCAAGATGTTCAAAAATAATGGAGATTAGCAACCGTTTACCTATTGCTGAAGGTAGTCGAACATTTGTAGCAATTCCATGTCATGCCAAAGAGCAGAACTTAAAAAGAACTCTGGAACAATATTGTAAACAGACATGCTTTGATTTTGAAATTTTGATTTGTATTAATGCCGGACCAGAAATAGATGAATTAGATTTTTCTTCCCGCGCCCAAGTTCTTGAAGCTGAAATAGCCGAAATAAAAAGCCAATTCCCTAAATTGAAAGTTCATTCGTTTCGAGAGCATTTTTCCGATAATGTTGCGTTGGGGAATGTAAGGAGTTTGCTTACTGAAATTGCTTGTACTTGTGCCAAACAAAGAAATCAATCTGATCCAATTGTGATTAGTAACGATAGCGACTGCGTGAAATTAAAAAGTGATTATGTTGAAACAACCATCAGACGATTTTTAGACCGGTCCATGCTTGAATATGCTGCCGGCAGGTCAGTTTTTTATTCTAGTCCAAGTGATGTTGAATCTGCATCACGACAAGCCCCCGAATTGTGGATTCGAGAAATGATAATTGAACTTATGGATTTATTTAATCAAAAAAAAATTAAAAGTTATTCTTCTGTAAACATCACAGGAGCCAATACTGCTTTTCGCGCATCAGCATACTTAGCCAGCGGAGGATATGATTGTTCTGTTCATTATGGTGAAGATGGAGATATTTATCATCGTTTTATTGCGATGCGATGTCGTTCAACTGAGCAATATGTTGACGACTTAACACTTAAAAATGTACAAAGTTCAGCACGAAGATTGTTAAATTCTGTTCTTGAAGGTACTAAGGTATTTTTAACAGAAGACGATTTTACATTAAGTTTAGGTTCGGATTTAAATGAACAAGATCTGATTAGAAAATATCAAAATAACCCACACCTCCTTCAGGTAGATGATATTAAAGCTGCTGCCAAAGGCGACCTCGATGCACAGTTAAAAATAAAACAGAGAGTTGAACAGTTACTGAGAATGAGCTTACTATGTAAAAAGCAATGGCACGCGAGTACTACTGCTTTAGTTCTAAAGATATTAGATTGCATGGGCATTGTATTGCATAATCAAAAAAACACATCAAATCCTCTAAGAAATTGGATTTTTGTTAGCAATAGAGAAGGAAATATTGAGGATATTCAAAATATTCAAATCGATTTGGCTAAATCGCAACGCGCATTAAGATATTTATATTCATACTATGGGTGTTCTCCATCTTAATTGCTAAGACTAGTTTGAACGTCGCGCCACCAGGAGTTTCTTGACTTTATGGCGCATTTATGTTTTACTTAACACCTGTAATTTTTATTTAATTTTATGCCAATAGATATTGATGAAATTAGAAGAAGACAAAGACCAATAGTCTTAGAAGATCCAAATTCCCCCGATAAATTTCGATTGTCCTTATGGGATGCTGATCCTAAGCAAGACGAAATTTTGGGAAATTTTGATGCTTCTGCAGAACCAAATAGATCTGCTATTACTGATGGAGTAGAGGCATTAATTGATATGCAAGACAGGTATTTGCGAATGTATTTATTAGCTAATTTTTTCCAAACCGAAGAAGGCCAACAGTGGTTAAGATCTCATGAAAATTCAGAAGAAGTTGATGGGGTTTTATATACCTTAACTGAATTGTCATCAGAAGACTTATTGCACTTTTTTGAAGATCGAAAGTTTCCCAGAGCGAGCGATGAGGTCGAAGCTGCATTTTTTAAATTTGTTCTTAAAGATCAAAATGCGGTAACTGTCTTAAAAAAATATTTAGATCAAAGAATAAATCAATTAAGAGCAGCAAAAGAACGCGCAGGGAAAAGTGATGTTTTAAGACAGCAAATCTCAGCTTTATTAGGAGGGCAAAAATAGCTTCTTTTAGTTAAAGGCACTCAAAGCATCTTTATCCTCAGCATTTATTGAATCGCGCCTTGAATATCGACTGGTAAAATATCGTTTAATGTTTTATAATTTACCGAGTGTCTTACCAATTATTGTCCCTTATCTAAATTAATATGGAGAATGTTTCTGGGGCTCCTGAACAGGAATCTGATGAAAAATTAGTTGACGAAATTATTGCAGTCTTATCAGGGAGGAATGTCCGCAGTTTAAATGTAGTCACGCTTAATATGACCTTAACCAGCTTTAGATTTACTCCACTTACAATGCCGGAGTTGAAAAAGATGGTGGAACTTTTAAAAAGTGGAGATTTTGAGCCAATAAAGTCCATGCTTATGAAGCATACCCCTGGCAGTACTCCCGAGGTACCTGAGGAGGTTCAAGTTGTTGAAGGTGTGCGAGCTGATATTAAGAAAAAAATAGGCCGTGGCGGAAATGGAGGCGCAAGAAGGGGTGCAAGAGGATATACTGAAATTGGGGACACCGAGTAATGCGGCATAACCTGTTCTAAAGCCCCAGCTTGCGATAGTCTGAACTATGATTTTTTATTCGCGATTGCTATAAGCGTCAAAAACGATTTCGGCTTTTGCCATTTTTTTATTGAATCTTAACTCATGATTCTTTTCTTTTGCGATGTAGAAAATGTGATCAAGGCCGTACCATGTCATAAACCAACCTGCCGGTTCCAATAAAATGCGAAGAAAATTGTAAAATAATTGATTGTTTTCCATCTGGGCTGAAAATGTCGCTCCGATCATTAGCACTCCTCCAATTAAACTTAGTATTATGCCATTTCTTCTGTCTTTTTTTTGCTCGGCCTCCTGATGGTGTGCTTTCTTTTTAAAGTATGAGTGTAACCTGGTGGCGATTATATGTTCTGTGGTTTTGTTTTTTAGGCTTTGAGGAATCAGAAAAACTATCTCCAGATTTTCATTTGTTATTTCGTTGATTATTTTTTTTGTTTCATTTAGAAAATCGTCTGATAATTCCCGCAAAGAATAAGGGCGCGGATCAAAATCCGAAAAAATGTTATCGTAGTCATCAAGCCACAAATTGACCAGCACCTTTTTTTCAAGGTTTGTTATTTCATATTCCGGATTTGCTTTTTTTATTTCCATGGCTTTGAGCTCATAAGCTGATTTTTGATTCTTATTATTATAGCAAATTTTGAGCCTGATTAAAAGCTGCTTTAAGCATACCCCAACTAAAAATGGAACTCGCTCCGCTCGCAATAGAAATAGGCACTTCGTGCGTGATGGAACTTTATTTAGCAAAATCGGTCAGAACTTTTTCAAACCTTTGAATAAGATCCGGTTCAATCCCACAGGAAATTCGCACCAATCCGGGAGTTATGCCGGCGCGCGCCATTTCTTCCTCCGGCATTTCCGAGTGTGTTGTCCGCCCCGGAATGCAATAATATGTCCCCTCTGCCCCAAGGCTAACCGCGCCATGACCAATGCCTTCCTTAATCAGCATGTCGACCAGAGCGCTTGCCTGTTGTGCATCATCCATAAACAAAGACACCATGCCATTGCTCACACTTGCAGGAATCGCGGGATTTCTAATTCTAGAATATTCCGGAAAATCTTCAACAGTTTTTGCCCGAAACCCGGAGCGAATAGCAACCTCCCTAACACCCCTGGCATTTTGAGTCGCTTTAAAAAGTCTTTCCGGAAGATTTGCCAAATGCTCTAAGAACTTTTTTGCCACACGCGGATCCATAATAGCGCCACCCAGCATGCGCTGCCCTTCCTGAAGATCCGAAAATTCCCCAATTAATTCAGCGTTTCCCGAAACGCAACCACCCAAACTCTCACTTCTTCCGTTAAAATATTTGGTCATTGAAGTAATCGTAAGATCAATGCCGTTTTCCACGGGACGCACGGTTATTGGAGTAAAAGTATTATCGCAAGCGGAAACCGCCCCAACCCGTCTTGCCTCTTCCGCAACACGTTTTAATGGAACAACATTCAATGTTGGATTGTTGCTGGTTTCGCAAAAAACCATGGAAGTATGATCACTAAGACCCTGCGCTTTAAAATCAGAAATCGACAAAAACTCAAGCTGTCGGCCGGTCTCTTTGCATATGTTCATCAGCTGAGCGTAAGTTCCACCATAAATACTGCCAATTACCACAATTTTTCCGCCCTTAACATACTTTTCCCCGTCAGCCTTGGCAGGTGGCACAAATTGCCTCACTGCGGCATTAATAGCCCCAAGTCCGGACGCAAAAATAGCCGTCTTTTCCGCTCCTTCAATTCCTGAAATTGCTTCCTCTAAAAGCTCACCAGTGGGATTGGCCAAACGACTGTAAACCCAAACCATCTCAAACACTTTTCTCAAATCCTCATCGGTAATGCCCGCTGTTTCAATCAAATCTTTATATTTAATTTTTGCCTTTTCCATGGCCTCCAAACCGGTTTTTCCGGCCGTCAGCAATTTTCCCTTAAATGCATTCGCCAACTCATCGGCGGTAGAAAAAGACTGAGTCGTACGTTGTTCGCCAAGAATCTTCGCCAAGACTATATTTCTAGCCACTAAACGTTGAATCTCCTCTATTTGCGGAGTTTTCATTAACTCATCTAAACGTTGAATCTCCACTATTTGCGGACTTTCCATTAACTCCTCGCATGTTCCATGTTGTTCCAACCCGTTAGCCATAAAATATAATTAATTTTTGTAAAAACGTAATCACGTATAATCCAAACTCAAATCCGAGTCAAACCAATTACCTAACTCCGGGTTTCTTTCTTAGGATAACTTGAATCTGGCGAGGGTTTTGGCCATTTACAACCATTGATAACGATAGGTTTGTGCTCAATTGTCTAAGCCAGTCGATTAAGCATGAATTATCGCCCAGAGTTAATGTTACCGCTGTGGATCCTCTGTTTGTAATGAAACTATCAATGTGTTGAGTTAATTGCATATAAGTTGCGTATTTTAGTAAGACCATCCTACCAGCGCTTTGTTCTACAACCACTAAATGTCGGAGATCTACAATTCTTTTGATTATTCCGGCGGTACGTTCATCTATTTTACCGGCAATATGAGGTGGAAATTCGACCTCTAATACATTGTTTTTATTCAGGACAAAATCGTCGATTCCTTCCAGCATAAATCTTATGAATTCTTCTCTAATAGCAGCCTTGATGGTCGCTACGGGTGCCTGCGAAACTGCTGGTGCTTGCGCTGGCGCCGGTAAGGCAGCCGGTAATCCTAAATATTTTTCTGGAGCTTTAGATAATGCCATATTTTTTGCCAAAAACCTTTGTTAGGGGCTTATTTTAGAGATATGTTAAAATAAAAGAAATAGATAAATCCAAAATCATGTATTACCTCTACATTCTTAAGTGCGCCGATGAAACTTTGTATACCGGCATTACGGTTGATTTGGAGCGCAGAATTCAGGAGCATAATCAGTCCAAACTTGGCGCAAAATACACAAAAGCGCGCAGGCCTGTTAGGCTGGTTTATTCAAAAAAATTTCGCAATCGCTCTTTGGCTTCAAAAGAAGAAAACCGGATAAAACATCTTTCCCGGGAAGAAAAGTTGAAGTTGGTAGGTCGGAGATCCATCAAAAAAAACACATAATCCCATCAAATCTAAGGCCTTGGTTTAAGAAGTTTGACAAATTGTCTCAAGTGCTTATTATTGTGGCCTTTTAGTTTTATAGTTAATGGGTCTCGATTTAAAAAATTCAACGGAAGAAGAGTGCGTCCCTGCGGAACCAGCTCTAAGTTTAGCGCTTCCGGAGCTAGATCAGGATCCTGCTCTTTTAGACCTGGAATATTTGCAAACTTTGCCGATTGATGAGCTTTATCGAATCATTCATGCTGAACTTGATAAGAAGGATGTTGTTAGTCGATTGGGCGGCCATATAGCCTTTAAAATAGCCTTGGTAGCGGGCTGGATTGGCGCGGTGGTTCAATCTAATGTTATGCGTGGAGCTAATTATCAGGAAATTAATGCCGCGATTATGGATGCTGAGGGGCTTTTTTTGAAAGCTCTGGAATTTTTGGGCGTTAATGTTGCTGTGGATTCCGAATTACCCCCCGAGGAATTTGCAAAGAAGCCACATCTTTTCTTGGCAAATCACCAAGGTGGAGGGCTGGAAACCAATTTGTTGGCTGAACTATTGCGAAAAGCGGGTGTGAAAAACTTCAGGTATGTCATGAAGGATGACAACGTAAATCTGCCGGTTATTGGTCAAACTATTGCCAGCAGGAACCCGATTTTGGTCAGTCGTAAAAATCTAAAAGAAGACAGGGACGGTGAAATCATGAGAGTTGCGATAGAAATTGTTGAAACGCTTGCGGACTGCGAAAGTGTTTTGTTCTTTTTTGAGGGAACCCGCGGTAAAAATGGTCTAATTGCACATACCGAAAATCGACAAAAATGGTGCGCGGATTTAAGTAATGCCATAGAAAAAGTGGCTAAGCGCCACCCTAAACTTGATTATGGAAAAGTGCTGGTGGTTTTGGATACGCTTAGTGTGCTGCCGGTTGCCGTGGAAAAAGATCCACTTGGAACTATTAGAACGAATGGTGATTGTACGGCCACCATGGTGCGTGCTGATGGCTTAAGTCCTGAAGAAAATCTGGAAGATGGTCATGATAAAAAGACTATTTCCGGGCTTGCCCGAACTATTTTGCAAAAGAAATTGATTGAGCGGTGTGGGCGGAAAAGTGCATGATCAGGCGGATGCAGTTGACTAAAAATATAAAATCCTTATGATTGGGCCTACTTAACTTTTTTTAATATGGATTTGGGAAATGAACAACTTGGAGAAGAAGCCGTTCGAGAACCTGTAGGACGACCAAAATCAAAAGATATAACCAATTCTAAATGGAATTGGGAAAATGCCGGAACAAGATACCAGGTTTATGCGACGATAGCGATTGCTGTTGGCGTTGCCGTTGCGGTTGTTTACGATCATTTTAAAGAGCCGGAATTTGATCCTTATGCTCCTGCGGTTACCGCTCCGAAATCAACAAATCAGCACTAGAAAGCGGGATTATATTTGATTTTATAGTTGTTTATTTTGCGGTGGAATACCATGAAAACGACCGAATTGTGGAGTGATCGAAAAAATGATATCGGTTTTGGCCAAAATTGCCCTAACCTCTTCACAAATCTTCACTGTTACACAAAATACTTCGCCCGTTTCATCAAAACCCTCATAGTTAATTACATGACCAGAGGCCTGCAGTTGGTCAATTACCCCCCAAACTTCATCATCCCATTTCTTGCATTTTTTTGGGCCGGTAAATATTTTGGCATGTAGAGTAACTTCTGATTCATTCTCTAAATTTCCTCCGAGCATGTGTTTTTTTTGAGTTGGTTGAGTGCGTATTTAAGCGCTTTTAACTTAAAAAGTCAATCATCTTGCGGTGAATTGCGGGGGTTTAATAGTTTGGCAAATTTTTTCACGCGTAGTTTCAACTTTCATGATTATTTCAGATTCAGTTTAGAAAAATTTAATGACTGGATTGCTAATGTCGGGGCGTCATGAACATTGGGGTCCATGATAGTGGGCAAATAGCCCAACTGGATTGATCATTGAAAGAAGGTACGGTATGAAAACGTTTCTGAAGTTGTGTCTGATCGTGGCTCTGGCCTTCGGCATCAGCGTGGTGAGCTTCGGCTGCATTGCGCCGTCCGAAGAGGAGCTTCTCGGCTCGGACACGACCAACGCGCAGGACGATGCGCAGGACGATGTGGAGGACGACTCGTCAATCGGCGAAAACGAGGACGCCCTGACGTGGTGGGCGCAGTGGTGGAAGGCCCTCGGCCAGTGGTCGAGGAACAACACCATCCTGAACCGGGCCAAGGCCGACAACGGCAAATACGTCGGCCTGAACTGCAAGAACTGGGCTCGCAAAGTCGTCAGCGATGCCTCGAAGGGGACAATCACGATCCCGGCGACCTGCCCTGGCGAAACCGGCTGGTACTGGTGCGGCAGCAGCAAAGTCCAGAACATGGGCAGCATCTGGAACGCGCAACCCGGGAACGTCGTTCAGATGAACCTCCCGGGCCCTCACACGGCCATCGTGTCGTCCAACATCGGCGGCAACATCTGCTGGATCGACAGCAACTACAAGCTCGACAAGACGGTCCGCATACACTGCCAAACGGTCGCCGCCTTCCTCAAGATGGTCACGATCAATGGGCAACAAAAGTACACCGTGTACCAGATCACCGGCGGTTGATCACCAATCGGCGTGGCAGGGCAACCTGATCACCCGATGCGATCCCTCCGAACATCCTTCCCAATCGGGGCGCCAGCAAGTCTGGCGCCCCACTCCCTAAAAAGAATATAATTGTGCCGAAAACTTACACGTCTAAAAAAATAATTTTTATTTAATAACCATGAAACAATATATGAAAAATAAATATTTCGTTTTCACCTTAGTGCTTGTTTTAATGACCGGTATTTGGATTATTTTGCTAAACTTACCTCCACAAAAAACGGCGGTAGATAATACATCGTCAACTCCAACTACGGCTTTGGTTCCAACTTCTCAAACTCAAGTTTTAACCCAGACTGAAGCCCAAATTCCCGAAAATCAAACTATCATTCCAAAAAATTATAATTCAAAATTGAACAGTTATACCGATCGTAGCAAACAATATAGTCTTCTGTATCCGAATAATTTGGATTTATTGGAAGATGGCCCTAAAACTATAGGCTTTTCAAATAAAGGCACCGATGGCCCTTGGCTAATCAATATTTCAGCAAATGAAACTGCGGCAAAAGATGTTTACGATTGGCTTAAAAGGCAAAATAAACAAAGAGGAACTTTGCCACCAATGACAATTCTTAAAACGGAAAAACGGGATGGGACGACGCTGCTTTATTTAAAAGACCCGGTAGCTGTTGATGAAAAGGACGGGAAGCCAGTTTATAGCAATACGGAAATGGCAATAATCATGAAAAATCAGGAAATTTTCGAGATCTTAAAAAGAGAGTTGTGGCCTGATCCAAACGCATACTTTCAACAGATCGTAGGAAGTTTTCACTTTCTGTAAGACCCGACTTGCGGCAAAATTCCTTGTTTAATCTTTTTTCTTGCTCCAGCGCCAGATGTGCCATTTTATGCGGATTTTCTTGTGTTCCAATAAAGCCTTCCAATCAATAAAAATAAAAAACAAAAATACGATAGCCGCGAGTAAAATCTTCACTATACTCCCCCAGGTCAACCCGCCGCCATCAGCTGAAGTCATATTACTTGATAAAGCTCTGGCTGATGTAGCTAAAACGGTGTAACTTACAACTCTTCCTAAGAAAAATCCCAATAAAACCATATCCATTCTGATTTTCGCAATTCCTGCAGCCACGAAAAGCGCCGTAGTAGAAAGCGGAGTTAATGAATATAAAAAAGTAAAAAAGAAATTCGCTTTTTTGGTTTTGCCCAGACGTTTGCCAATATAGCCAATGTTTTCAATTTGTTCTTCATTAAAAAGTGAATGGCTGATTATGCCAATATATTTGGACAAAATGAATCGTCCAAGAGTGGCTGCAGCTACGCCGCAAACAACAACCAAGGGCAAATAAAGATTATGTTTAACAATAAAATAAACCAGAATAGTCCAAGTTGGAGGGACAAACGCGGGAGCAATATTGACCAATAAAACCAACCCCAGTAGTTCCAGATAAATCATTTTTTTTGGTTATGTGAGTGATCGAGGCAAAACATTGTTTATTATATACCTATGTTCAATTATATTCATTTTTCAGTTTGGCTTTGGTGAATTTTCCCGTACAATACCCAAGGAATTACGCATCCTCATTAACTAATTTATATGCCCTGGTATTTTAATCCGATCCTGTTTAACATCGGGCCGCTGGCGGTTCATTGGTATGGATTGATGTATTCTCTTGGCTTTTTGATTGGCTATTTTTGGCTGCACAACTCCAAAATCGCTAAAAAAATGAACTTAAGTGAAACGCAAATCGACAACATGTTGATTGTGATAATTTTGGGAGTACTTTTGGGTGGAAGACTTGGCTATATTCTTTTTTATAATTTGCCTTATTATTTCCAAAACCCGCTTAAAATTCTGGCGGTTTGGGAAGGTGGCATGTCTTTTCATGGTGGACTTTTGGGCGTGTGCCTGGGCCTTTGGATTATGAGCAAAAAATATAAAGTGAAACTTTTAGGAATGAGTGACGCGGTGACTGCAATCGCGCCAATTGGGCTTTTACTTGGAAGACTTGGCAATTTTATCAATGGCGAACTTTATGGCAGGATCGCCGGTAGTTCCGCCTTGGCCCAAAAAATTTGTCTGCATTTTCCAAATGATCCGGGAAATTGTCGTTATCCATCTCAACTTTTTGAATCTTTTTTTGAAGGTTTGGTTTTATTTATGATTGTTTATTTTGTTAGCAAAAAGACAAAAAGAACCGGCGTGGTGACCGGAATTTTTCTGATTTTTTATGGAATTTTTCGTTTTGCGATTGAGTTTACGCGTGAGCCGGATGTTCAAATCGGCTATATTTTGAAATATTTTACCGAGGGACAAATTCTGTCTTTAGCCATGGTAGTTGCAGGAGCCCTTTTGCTCTTTATGCTCAAGAAAAAAGGAAATGGTCCGGTTGCGAAAGAGTAATTGACGAACAGCTTTGAGATTGATAAAGTTCTTTTCGCCGTGAACAGATAAAAATCCTTTAACTTTAGGCAAAAATGCCAACTCAATCCACAAAATCCAAGAACAGTAAGCTAGATGTAAAAGGTACGCTTTCAATCAAAGAAAATTTGGCCCAAATGTTGAAAGGTGGGGTCATTATGGACGTAGTTAATGCCGACCAGGCGCGCATTGCCGAAAAAGCGGGTGCCGTTGCTGTGATGGCTTTGGAGCGTGTGCCTGCGGATATTCGAGCACAAGGTGGTGTTGCCCGCATGAGCGATCCAAAACTGATTCGTGAAATCCAGGCGGCCGTTTCTATTCCGGTTATGGCAAAAGTTCGCATTGGTCATTTTGTGGAAGCCCAGATTTTGGAAGCTTTGGAAGTTGATTTTATTGATGAAAGCGAAGTTTTAACTCCTGCAGATAACCGCCATGTTGTAAAATCGGATTTCAAGGTACCGTTTGTTTGTGGAGCTACCAATTTGGGAGAAGCATTGCGTAGAATCGCTGAAGGTGCTGCCATGATTCGCACTAAAGGCGAACCTGGGACCGGTGATGTAATTGAAGCTGTTCGTCATATGCGCCTAATTTTGGGAGAAATTGCCGGTTTGAAAAAAATGTCAGCGGCGGCTCTTGCCAAATATGCACGTGAACAACGTGTTTCAGTGGAACTTGTGAAAAAAGTTCGCGATTTGGGAAAATTGCCGGTGGTGAATTTTGCAGCAGGTGGACTTGCGACTCCGGCCGATGCGGCACTACTCATGCAAATTGGGGCAGAAGGAGTTTTTGTTGGATCAGGAATTTTCAAATCTAAAGATCCGGAAAAAAGGGCAAGAGCAATTGTTTTGGCAACCATGCATTATCAAGATCCGGCCATGTTGGCAAAAGTCAGTGAAGGTCTTGGAGAAGCGATGTTTGGCATTCAGGCAGGGAGTGTGGAAACCAGAATGCAGGACCGTGGAAAAAATTTGTAGCTCGTTTGCGAACGAGTAAGAGTATTTTAAGAATTTTGAGGAATGTTAAATTACAATAAATTAGAGTGCAAGACAAAGCCTCCTTTACAGCAAGCCAAAATTAAGGGCTTCGTCAACGAAGCCGTGAATACGACAGAAAAATCCACAAAAGCAAGCCCACAAATTTCGACCTCTTCGGCATCTTCGCGAGGAAAAAACTTTTCCCGTGTTGGAATTTTGGCTTTTCAAGGCGACGTAATTGAGCATGAACGCATTTTGAAAAAATTGGGATGTGAGGTTTTGGAAGTCCGAACTGTGGCGGATTTGGCGCAGGTGGATGCGTTAATTATTCCCGGAGGTGAAAGCACGGTTATCGGATTTTTTTTGGAGGAAACGGGATTGATGAAGGCAATTAAGGAACGGGTGGCGGGGCAGGGGCGATCTGAAGCTCAAAAGCAGCTCGACGCAGGCAAATCTCGCAAAGATTACAATCGTGATCTACCGATTTGGGGAACCTGTGCCGGTGCAATTGTTTTAGCTAAAAACATTCAGGCAGAAATTGTTCCACCGCATTTGGGTTTGATGGATATGACGGTTCAGCGCAACGCCTATGGCCGCCAAATTGATAGTTTTTATACTGAGCTCGATATCCCAGCTATTGGAATTAATGGCTTAAAAGCCGCCTTTATTCGCGCGCCAATTATTGTGAGTGTACAACCAATTGTCCCCCGGGGGAGAATTTTCAAAATCGCGAAAGATTTAGAAAAAAACTCTAGTGCGCCGCAAATTCTGGCGACTCATGAAAGAAAAATCGTATTGGTGCAACAAGGAAATCTACTCGCTTCAACTTTTCATCCGGAATTAACCGGAGACACGCGCTTGCATGAGTATTTTTTGGGGCTGATCTAAATGGAGCTCGCTTCGCCAGCAGTAGAAATAGGCACTTCGTGCGTGGGGAATCAATTAATTTTAACAGGGTAAAGTGTTTTACGTTTCAGGGGCCGGCTAAACATTAAGTTTTATGGCAATTTTTTTAATAAAATCTTCAATGTCTTTTAGCTTTTCATGAATGATTTCATAGGCGATTTTGTAGTCTATCTTTACATAATCGTGAGCAACTATATTTCTAAAACCGACCATACTGATAAGTTTTTCCCGCAATTTAGGTGTAATAATATTTTCCTCGGACAGAATTTCAAAAGTTTCTTTGTATGTTGTTGGTTTGCGCAGATGCTTGTAAGTAATTACGGCCTCAGCTAAATCGATTGAAGCCTGGCAGAGAAGATAGAGGTAACGTTCTACGGCTCCTTTTACCAATAAATCCTCTTCAATTATTGTCAGGGAATATTTTTTAAATCCCTTAATTATTTTAAGGATTTTCTTCAAGTAACTGATTTTATTTTGAATTGTTGTCGCTGCGGTCATGCGATTTTAATTATTTTATTTCTTAAAAGGCCTTCCCTGAAGTCAAAATATTCGTTAAGAATTCGTGGTTCAACCATAATATTGTAAGGTTCTTTGCTATAAATAAGTTTACCTTCTGTAATAATTGCATATTTAAGTTCGGGTCCATCGGTATCGTTAAGAATCACAACATCAATATTGTCTGTTTTAAGATGGGAACTTAAAATCCCATAAAGTTTTAGTCTTAGCTCAAATCTTTTCTTGGGATTTTTTTCTTCAAGATAAAAAGCAAAATCATGGTCGCTTAATGGTCCTGCTTTGCCTGTAGCTTGCGAACCAAAAAGATATACCAGCTTGATGGCCGGGATTTTCAAGAAGGCTTTTTTTAGGTCTGCAATATTCATGGCTTAAATATATATGCAAATGCCGGTTTTGGCAAAAAATGCAATTACCACATCACCACCAGCCCAATTAAAAACGAACAGGCGTTTAAGATGAAAGAAAATGTCAGGGCTTTTTTCCAATTCATGTCAAAGTAAAATCGGTAAAATATGGCTTCCATTAGCCATGCCCACAGTTCGCTGATAATAATGTAGGTGATCCGTTCTTGAAAGAAAAATGGCCACAAAAACCAGACGTAGGGCAACGTTAATGTTGAAGCCAAAATGATGCCAAAAATTATTTTGAGCCAACGCGCCTTTGCCGCCTGTGAGCCATGTGTTCCCTCTTGCGCCTTATTTGCGCCCTTAGCGCCTTTTGCGGAAGGCACCAGTTCGCCCATCCCGAACAGGGTCGGCACCATCTTGATTAGGATGATGCCGGCAGCAAGTTCAAGGGAAACGGTTAGAGCCAGTGCGCTAAAAAATTGTTGTTCGTATGGCATTGTTATGATCAAACAGATCCGGTTCGACTAGTTCATTTGTGAATAAGACATTGATGCCTTAGTTTTATTTCCGGTTTTTAGGCGATAGACCATTTCAGCCATTTCGCCACGAGTAATTTGTTGAGCAAACTTTAAAATAGTTGTAGGAATAGCCTTTTGATAAGCCAAAACATCGACATAAACTTTATACCAAGGGTCATTTGGCTGCGCATCGGATCCAAGCTGGAAAACATTTGCTAAAATTTTTGCCGCTTCCACAAAATTGATAAAATTATCCGGTTTAAAAGTTCCATCCGGATAGCCGTTAATGAAACCTTTGTTTTTGGCATAGCAAACATATTTTAAATACCATGCCGGTGTTGAATTCTGAAGAGTAGTTCTTGCGTCGCTAAATACAACCAATCCCCCATTTGTTTGATAATTGCTTAAACAAGCCTCAATTCCAGCTGCATCGTTTAATGATCCCATGATGATTTTTGTGAATTCGGCGCGGTTGATTGGGTTGTTTGGCTTAAAAGTGCCGTCTGCGTAACCGGAGATAACGCCTTGAGCTTTAAGGTAAGAAACTGCATCAAAATATATAGAGGTAACAGGCACATCAAGAAATGGAACTGAAGGTAAATTAATATGATCATCCAGGCCTGCAACCGGAGCTACAATATAATCAGTCGCCAATACATTGGTTTCCTTTGCTCCCAAGCCGATTTTGAGTTTTTTGTTTGAGTTATCCACACCTAAAATTTTGTATTCATAACGAATATAAGTTGTTGAGTCAGCAACTGGCAAATATACGGGACTTGTAACAACAGCTATATCTGTTGGATATGCATAAGCATCACCGGATGGATTGTAGTTGGCAGAAACTGTAGTGGAGGCATCAACGGCATAAACTTTTACCGGATCAAATTTATAGCCTTTAACAGCTGCACAATCGCCGTTTTTAACTTCATAAACATAAGTACTAACGCCTTGCATGTTTTTTTCTTGAGCAACCAATTTTAGTTTAGGAAAACTGGCAATATCAAAATTAGAGCAGGCAGGCACAGCTTTTTGTCCTGCAGGAATTATGTCCGCAAAGGCTGTAGAAACACCGAAAAGCATGAAAGCTATCGGCACCAGTAGAAACTTCTTCATGTGGAAGAAAATTAAAGAATACAACGATTGATATAATACAACTTTAACGCGCGCATTACAAAAATGCCCAACCGGAAAATTTCGATTGAGCATTTTTGATTATTTTTTTGTGACACACCGACATCCGGTGTTGCTATTATCTGCGGATGAACGGTTTTCGCGCTGGAGCGCTACCATCTGCCCCATTGCCACCACCATTTTCCTGTTCTCCCAATTTGAATTCATGTGGAAGAGTAAGTTTGTGTGAAAGATTGAATCTTCCCTGATCATCAACTTCCATAAGTTTCACTTTAAGTATATCTCCCACTCCAACTACATCTTCAACTTTATTTACGCGTGTCCAGGCCAATTGAGAAATGTGAACCAAACCTTCTTTCCCGGGCAAGAACTCAACAAAAGCACCAAAATCCATAATCTTGACAACCTTTGCTTCAAATTCATCACCGGCTTTTGGCATGTAAGTTAAGCGATTAATCCAATCAACGGCTTTCTGGCCACTTTCCTGATCTTTGGCCGTAATCACAACCAAACCGTCCTGTTCAATGTCGATTTCAACGTCACATTCAGCGGTAATTTTTTGAATTGTTTCGCCACCCTTACCAATAACAACCTTAATAAGTTCCGGCTTAATCTTAAGATGCATGATCATTGGAGCATATTTGGAAAGCTCTTTATTTGGAGCAGGCATAACTTCGAACATTTTTTGCAAAATTTCCAGACGGGCTTTTTTGGCTCTCTCCAAAGCTTCACGCATTACTTCAACGGAAAGTCCTTTAACTTTAATATCCATTTGAAGCGCGTTGATACCATCTTTTGTACCGGTTACTTTAAAGTCCATATCACCGGCAAAATCTTCCATTCCCTGGATGTCTGTAAGGATTTTGTATCCTTTAGAAATGTCTTTATTACGGGAAATAAGTCCCATTGCAATTCCGGCAACCGGTTTTTTGATTGGAACACCGGCGTGCATCAATGAAAGTGAAGATCCGCAGACAGAAGCCATAGAACTTGAACCATTACAGCTCATAATTTCGGAAACCACCCAGATTGTATAAGGAAATTCTTCTTTGGTTGGAAGAACCGGAATAAGTGATCTTTCAGCCAAATCGCCATGTCCAATATCGCGACGGGAAGGTCCACGTAAAGGCTTAACTTCGCCAACGGAATAAGGTGGGAAATTATAGTGATGCATGTAACGCTTGGTTACATCTTCATCCATTGTATCCACAATTTGCGCGGATCCAGGTGAACCGAGTGTTGTAATTGAAAGAGCCTGAGTTTCACCACGTTGGAAAAGCGCTGAACCGTGAGGTCTTGGAAGCACGCCAACGCTACAGCTGATTGGACGAATTTCGTCAATCTTACGGCCATCCAAACGAATTTCTTTGCTCAAAATATTTTCACGCATGTTGCTTTCCATCATGGCATTAAGCGTGAACATAAGGTCTTTTTCCTTGAATGTTCCGGCCTTTATTTGCTCATTATATTTTTCTTTGAGCATGTCTTCAAACACGTGAATTTTTTCTTTAACTTCACCTTTGGTTTTGCCGGAAATCGTATCCAGCATTTCTTTGGTAATAACGCTTGCAACAGCATTTTTTACTTCGTCGGGCATTACCACAATACTTGGTTCGCGAGCCGGCTTTTTGTAAAATTCCTTAAAGGCATTCTGCAATTCACAGATTTTTTTGATTTCGATATGAGCCATTTCAAGAGCCTTGAGCATGATGTCTTCGGAAACTTCACTTGAAGCTGCTTCCACCATGGTAATAGCTTCCAATGTACCTGCAACCACCAAATCCAGTCTTCCCTCTTCAATTTGTTTATAAGTTGGATTGATAATCAGTTCTTCTTTTCCATCTTTAACAATCAATCCCATGCGAACAGCAGCAACCGGACCACTAAAAGGCATTCCGGAAATACTTAAAGCGGCAGAAGCGGCAATTAAAGCCGTTGTAGCCGGTTCAACTTCCAAATCAGCGGAAAGAACAGTACAAATAAGCTGTACGTCGTTAGTCATGCCCTTTGGAAAGAGCGGACGGATCGGACGATCAATTAAACGTGAATTTAAAACTGCACGTTCGGAAGGTCTGCCTTCACGCTTTACAAAGCGGCTTCCTTTGATTTTGCCGGCAGCGTAATATTTTTCTTCGTAATCAACCATCATTGGGAAGAAATCGGTGCCTTCACGTGTTCCGCCCATTTGAGCGCTGGCAAAAACGACTGTGTCACCCAAAGAAACTGTAACCGCACCATGCGATTGGTTAGCCAAAAAACCGGTCTCGATCGTTAGAGTTCGTCCGGCAATGTTTACTGAGAATTTGTTGTTTTCCATCTTGTTAAAGAGGGTTAAAAAATATCTCCCCTCTAGAGCATTTGTCCAAGTAACAAGTTTTAAAAGATTGCCTTTTGCAATCCGCTAGAACCTGTAACTTGTGACTATTTTGCTTTTCGAGGAGCGTGGATAAAGAGCGGCAAGACGCGTTGAAAGCGTTTTGCGCTGATTTATTTGCGAAGTGAAAGTTTTCCTACCAATTCTTCATACTTGTCCTTTTCGTTCAAGCGCAAGTGATTCAAAAGCTTTCTTCTTTTACCTACCATCATCAAAAGTCCACGACGGGAGTGATTGTCTTTTGAATGCTCTTCCAGATGTTTTGAAAGCTGATTGATTCTTTCCGTTAAAACTGCAACCTGAACCTGTGGGGATCCTGTATCTTTTGGGTGGATTGCGTAAGATTTGATGATAGTTTTTTTCTGTGCTCTTTTCATTGGGCTTAGGTTATGCTTAAAGTATAAAAATTGTCCTTTGAGGAAGTTTTGAGGAGTAAAGTCCGACATCTAAATTATCAAATATTTTCATGCTTGGCAAGAGTATCTCGTTTTGATACTATAACTTCCGTGCTTTAGCTCTCAATTATTGTATGAATTATCGACAGATCATCGGCGAAGCTTGGCTTTTTACACAGGAAAACAAAAAAATGATCGTTTGGTATGCCTTTATCCCTTCATTTTTGGGCACAATCTTTGGAGTTGGCTATATCCTCTACCAATTTCTCTCATTTAAGTCGTTTTTTGAGGATTCCAGTTCCAACTTTTTAACAACCGTTCTTCGAGAAGCTTTTAGTATTGCGGAAGCGCATAAAGACCTAATTATCCCTTTGTTAATAGTGCTGATTATATATGGGCTGTTGTATTTTTTGTTGCCACCATTCATTGAAGGCGCCACTATCCAGCTTATTGCCAGAAAAAAGAATCAACAGGATGTCAGAATGAAAGATGGAATTCGTCATGGCCTGATGAATTTTTTGCCTCTTTTTAATTACTCATTGATCGTCCGTTCTTTTAGTTTATTTTCGATTTTGGGGGAAGCGGGCATTGCGTTAAGGCTGCTTGGCTGGCCGGCCTTTGAAACTTTGCTCCCAATTATCCTGATTATTTTGGTTGTAAGCCTTGTTTTGACTTTTTTCTTCAGCTTTACCAACTATTTCCTGGTTATCGATGACTGCAAAATCACTGAAGCTATGGCCAAAAGCGCCTCTTTGGTTGCCAAGCACTGGGATACTTCGATCATGATTACTTTTTTGATGATGGTGATTGCCGTGCGCATTGTACTGCAGATTATCTTTGTACTGCTGGTTCCAATGGCTATTTTGGTCGTTATTTATTTTATCGCAGCTTCAAGTTTGCCTTTCTTTGGCTTTGTGATTGGAGGCGTGGTTGGATTTATTGCTTTGATTTTTGCTTCATATCTTGGCGCAGTTGTCTCGGTTTTTTCTTCCTCGGTCTGGATTTTTACATTTCTAAAATTGACCAACGCACCGGAAATCAGCGCGCGTGAGAAACAGGAATAAGCAAATTAGCGCGCGAATTTATGAATCGCCGGTTAATTTGTATTACTAGAGGCTATCCGCAGGTTTTTCCGCCATCAGCCTGGTTACGGCTTTATTTGGAGCGTTCTTGATTTGCTTGTTGCTTGGCTCCGCCTTTACAGCCGGAGTAGCTTTTTCTTGCGTCTTTGGCTCATGAGTTTGAGTATTTGTTGTTTCAACATTAATTACATCAGTCTTGTATTCACTCTGATGTAAGTCATTATTTGCTCCAAGAAAAAACATTAAAGTCGACATGGAAATCATAAACAGAGCGACTGCCACTACGATAATATTCTTGTTTTGTTTGATGTACTTGAGCATTGGTATTGGTTTTTGTTATTTAATTTCAATGTATTCGAATCATTCTAAAACATTCTATTGGAAATGTCAATACCTTTATTCCAAGACCAATACTGTCTAAATACTTGCATTTATTTGGGATTGTGTTATAATTTGAAGATTTACTATTTAATCACTTCAAAAATGACAGAAGAATCAACAATCTCAATTTTACCAATATTAAAGAAGTTTCCTTTACTGGAAGAACTTAACGAAGAAGATCATCGCGAGATCATCAAACAAATCACGCTTCAATATTTTCCAGCCAAGCAGGTTATCTTCCGTGAAAATGATCCCGGAGATTCCGTGTTTATTATTAAAAGAGGCGTAGTGCGCATTTTCCATGAAGCTCCAACCCCGGATGAAGAGGTTGACGTTGCAACTTTAAGTAATAATGATTTTTTTGGAGAAATGGCCATTATTTCCGAGAAACCCCGCAATGCTACGGCGCAGGCCATGGAAGAAAGCGAAGTTTTCGTTTTACGAAAAGACGACTTTATTAAGCTGGTGGCTTCCAACCCTAATATGGCCAGCCGCATCAGCAGTGAATTTCTGAAACGACTCAAAATTAACCTTAAATCCGATTAATTCCGTTTTTCCTATTTTCTGTTTTGCTGATTATGATTCTACTTTATTTACTTCTGGCCCATCTGCTTGCGGATTTTGTCTTCCAACCAAACAAACTGGTTACCTGGAAGAAAAAGCACTGGCAAGGTGTCTTCATGCACGTTTTTATTCATTGGGTGACAAGTTTATTACTGCTTTTTCCGTTTTTATCCAAACCCCAATTTCCAATTGTAGTAACGGTTATTGCAATTTCTCATTTCTTAATCGATTCACTAAAAATTCGTTTTGAAAAAGGAGATAAAAGATATGTGAAGATTTTTTTGGCGGATCAGGAATTGCATTTGATTGTGATATTACTGGGCGCGTTTGTTCTGGAAGAGTTTGGCGGAGCGGAAACTGCGAAAAGCCAAATCCCGGTTTATGCCAATGTAGGTATGATGATTTACTGGATTTTTAGTGTTGTTGTGACTTTTTTCTATTCAATTTTGAAATTTCAATTTCATCGCCAAAAAGAACAGGATACCAATATGGAATTTGATTATGTAGCGATGTTGATACGTTTTATAGCCTTTTCAATTTTCTATTTTTTCCTTTTAAGCCGCGTTTAACCTTTGAGGTTGTAGGGAACCTCAAAGGTTGGGTGGCAGCTTGTTTTTTGTTGGAGCTATCGATAGAATATTGAGCGGCTCTTCTTTAAATTTATTCGTATGCCTATTTATCAACCCCGCGAGACTGAAGAAAAGTGGCAAAAATATTGGGCAAAAGCCAAATTTAATCATACAGATCTTAAAGATTCATCCAAACCAAAATATTATAATTTGGTGATGTTTCCTTATCCTTCCGGCGATAAATTGCATATTGGGCACTGGTACAATTATGCTCCGGCCGATTCCTGGGGCCGCTACATGCGCATGAAGGGGTTTAATGTGTTTGAACCGATTGGTTTTGATAGTTTTGGATTACCTGCGGAAAACTATGCCATTAAAACGGGGGCTCCTCCACGAGAAACAACCGAAAAAAATGTGGAATATATGCGAATGCAGCTTAGGGCCATGGGAACAATGTTTGACTGGGAAAAAGAGGTTGTAACAAGCCATCCTGAATATTACAAATGGACTCAATGGGTGTTTTTGGAAATGTATAAAATGGGGCTGGCCTATCGCAAAAAGGCGCCGGTAAACTGGTGTCCTTCCTGCAAAACGGTTTTGGCCAATGAACAGGTTGAAGATGGCCATTGTGAGCGCTGCAAGACCGAAGTTACTAAAAAAGATCTGACACAGTGGTTCTTTAATATTCGTGATTATGCCGAAGATTTATTGAAGTTTGATTCCCTGGACTGGCCCGGAAAGACCAAGCTGATGCAGCAAAATTGGATCGGCCGCAGTGAAGGAACCGAAGTAACTTTTGAATTGGCTGATGAGAAAGGCCAGAAACTGGATAAACAGGTTTCGATTTTTACGACACGTGTAGACACTTTGTTTAGCGCGGCATTTTTGGTTTTAGCGCCGGAACATCCGCTTGTTTTGGAAATTACCACAGCGAAAAATCTGAAAAAGGCCAAGGAATACATGGACAAAGCCCGTAAAGAAACGGATATTGAACGTACCGCGGAGGATCGCGAAAAAACGGGTGTTCCAACCGGAACTTATGTTATCAATCCGATCAATGGCGATTTAATTCCGGTTTGGCTGGGTGATTTTGTGTTGATGCATTATGGAACCGGTGCGGTTTTTGGTGATGCGCACGATGTCCGTGATTTCAAATTTGCCAAGAAATATAAAATTGCTTTAAAAACGACAATCAAGCCCGCGGATGGCAGTGATGACAGTAAAATTCGTGATCTGGAAGAATGTTTTACGGGTGATGGAATTCTTTATAATTCCGCGGAGTTTGATGGCTTAACTTCGGTTCAGGCTCGCCAAAAAATCACCGAAAAATTGGTTAAATTAAATGCCGGTAAGTTTGTGATCAATTATAAATTACGTAACTGGCTGATTAGTCGTCAGCGTTATTGGGGCGCGCCGATTCCAATGATTATTTGTGAAAAATGTGGAGATGTTCCGGTTCCGGAAAAAGATTTGCCGGTCTTGCTTCCCGAAAAAATCGCTGATTATAAGCCAAAAGGCAAATCCCCTTTGGCAAGTCTGCCGAGTTTTTTAAAAACGAAATGTCCAAAATGTGGAGGAAAAGCCGAGCGTGAAGTGGATACAATGGACACTTTTGTGGATAGCAGCTGGTATTTTTTAAGGTACCCTTCCGAAAATAGAGAGAAAAAAGCTTTTGATCCAAAAATGGTTGAAAAATGGCTTCCTGTGGACATGTACATCGGTGGCCCGGAACATGCCTGCATGCATTTATTGTATGCCCGTTTTGCACATAAAGTTTTGGTTGGTGATCGTAAAAGCGAGCCTTTTAAGAGACTTGTGCATCAGGGACTTATCACCAAAGATGGCGCCAAAATGAGTAAATCTAAGGGCAACGTGGTCAGCCCGGACCAGTTTGTGGAAAAATATGGAAGTGATGTTTTTCGCATGTATCTGATGTTTATGGGACCTTTTGTAGATGGCGGCGACTGGAATGATAAAGGCATTACCGGTATTGCCCGTTTTGTGGAGAAATTTTATTTGATGATGACGGGCGAGGGCGGACAAGCGAACGGACAGCAGGACGCGGCGAAATCCTCGCAGCCGGTCAGCAGCGCGGACAAAGAAACTTTGGCGCGAAATGTTCATCGCACAATCAAAAAAGTTACTGAAGATATTGAAAAATTCCACTTTAACACGGCGATTTCCGCGTTGATGCAATTTGTAAATAATGTTGGCAAAATGAGTCTTGATCCGGAAAGTAAAAAGGCGATTACGGCCTTGATTGCGCCACTTGCGCCTCATCTGGCCGAAGAAATTTGGGAGCAGATTGGAAGTGCGGGGGCGGGCAAAACGGGTCACGACGGGGCGGGTAAATCAGGTAAGGACAAATCGGCAAAAACGGACGGCCAAAAATCCAGCATTTTTGACCAAAGCTGGCCAAAATATAATCCTGGAATGATTGCCGAAAATATGCTCACTCTGCCAATTCAAGTAAATGGAAAATTGCGCGGACAGATCCAACTTGCCGCCACAGAAAGCAAAGAAAATATTCTGGAAGCCGCCCGCAAAGCCGAAAACGTTGGCAAATATCTGGAAGGCCAAAAAGTGCTGAAAGAAATTTACGTCCCCGGCAGACTGGTGAACTTTGTGGTGCAGGGGTAGAAAGTTTTCTAAGCTTGTTTTTGTCCTTTTCCGGAAAAATGATTCACAGGTAATTTTGGAGATTTTACTTTTGCCTTTGATTCTTTTTCCTTTGCTTTTTGCCCTTGGCGACGAGCTAGAGCGCCTATCCCCACGGTGCAGGCAAAAATTAAAACCGTTGTGTCGCTTGAATCACCGGATTGCCCATGTGAGTCTGGAACTCCCGGACCTTGGCTTATAATAGCGCAATTGCCTCCTAAAATCGCATCATTTAATCTTTCAATATCAAGTGAAATCTCGGCTTCCTGACCTGCTATTTTTCCTTCTGTATCGCCTGCCCGTAATGAAATTAGCTCGTCTCTTCCTTCCTGCTCAATAATGGTTTCGCCTTCCAATGCTCTAATTTTAATGCTCTCTATTTGAGGTTGTTCCCCTGGATTTTGAGGAGCTTTGTGGCTAATACTTACGGAATATTTACCAGTGGTTCTAATGGAAACAGAAGCTTCACCTTTCACCTCAACTGTTGAATTTTCTTTGGAATTTTTGCCAGTTTCAAGAATGCAGATTTTTCCGCCATCAATGAGTCTTAATTGGCCTTTTGCTGCGGCATTCGCGCCAAGAGTGGCATTATATGTAAAGATAATAGTATCTGGAGCTATAGGAAGGGAAAATAACGCTCCGTATCCACCTTCCACTGTTGTTTCTTTTCCTTTTTGAACGAATTTTGGAGGTGTTGCGTTAACGGGGGTTGGGCATTCTTCTTCGGGGGGAACGCTATTATCAGCGCCACCTTGGCCGTTGCTTCCACCTTGTCCTGAAGCTCCATGGCGGATAGAAACGCGTGATGGGCCCGGAGTGAACTTTCTTCTTTCATCCGTCCCACTTCCGCCACCAGCAAGGGCAGTGCTTGTAGCAATGGCGATTATTGCCAGTGCTGTTCTTGCGCCTGAAGGCCCTTTACGTAAATTCTCGACAGGGTTTGCTACTGCTTCAACCGGTGCAGGTGTGGCATCCGAAGATCCCGCATCAACAAAAGTTGGGATTGGGGTTTCATCCGGAGTTACCTTTACTACTGTCCCCGGGGCAGTGGTTTCGTCCATAGTGTGATCGTTTCCATCTGGTCCTTGAATGCTCATAAATATCTTATAAATAACGGCTTGTAATTATAGCTGTTTTGGCTTGAAAATCAACCCTTTTCGTGTTATTTTTGGGTTAGAGGATTTTAAATATTTTATGAGAAATTCACCTTTATCATCTGCGGATTCGGGTAGAACAGTAGATTCAGGTCTAACTGTTCCTGTTGGAACTAGAGTTGAAAGTGGTTCCACAAGAACTTCTGAAGTGCGCTCACTTATGGGCAGATTTAGGCAGGCTTTAGCTCCGCTTTTGGTGATTGTTGCTGCCGCTTGCGGTGGCCAGGTGGATCATGATTCCGGTGCTCATAAAGATGCTGTTGCTCAAACTGCAACTGACTCTTCTGGTTCAACAAATTCCAATGAAGGCGTTGCTGACGCCATGGAAGCTATGCAGGATCGTCATTTTCATACAGCTTTTGCGGGAAATAAAGCTTCTATTCAGGCCTCGAATCCTGAAGCATTTGTACTTAAGGCTTTTGCAACAGATTCAATCAACGAAGAGAGTGAGTCACTGTTTGAAGTTGATTTACAGGCAGGAAAGTTCAGTGTCGAAAAAGATTTTACTCCTGAAGAGCTTGAAGCTCTTCCGCCAAGAATTTATTGGAAAGCAGAAAAAGCTGATGGAGAACAGATAAAAATTGTTAACGATCCAAATGAGGTTGGCCCTGGAAGTATTTATGGAAACGTGAGTTCTCCTACCCTAAATATTGAAAAATAATTGGTGTAAAAACGGGGTTGGCAATTTTGCAGTGAAATGAATTTATGCTTCAGGCTGTTTTTATTTAGTCCCCATTTCAAATACTCCATCCCAATCGGGTTTTGGAGGGAAATCTTTTAGTACCTCACAACGCTGGCGGTATAATTTTGATGGGCCGTCGGTTGGGTATGTTTCCAGGATTTTTTTAAATTGTTCCAAAGCTTCGGCGAATTTGCGTTCGTGATAAAGCTGGATTCCCTGGCCATAAAGTGCAAGCAATGTTTGCGCCTGTGGCACAAGTTGGCCTTTATAATTCAGAAGTTCATAGACCTTCATTGGCTTGTTCTTGCCCATAACTTTGATTGTGTCCAACTCGCGCATTTCAAAATAATTTTGAACCAGAAGCATAACCGGCTCGCTGATCATGATGCTGGTTGAATACTTTTTATTGGCTCCTTCAAGCCTTGAACCCAAGTTCACGGTATCGCCGATAATGGTGTAATCAAAGCGCTCGGAAAATCCAATATTTCCTACAATTGCCTCGCCGGAGCTGATTCCACAGCGGAAATCAAGCATTGGCTTCTTTTCACCACCCGGAAGTGGGCCGTCTGTTTGCCATTTTTGCAGTAATTGACCAAGTTTTTGGCGCATTTTCAGTGCTACCGTGCAGGCTTTAAGCGCATGATTCGGCTGTTCAAGCGGAGCTCCAAAAAAGGCCATAATGGCGTCTCCTTCAAATTTATCAAGAGTTCCACCTTCTGCCAGAATAACCCCGGACATGGCCTCAAAATACTCGTTTAAAAGAGCCACAAGGCTCTCCGGTTTAAGGTTTTCGGACAAAGTGGTGAAATGTACTATGTCGGTAAAAATAACGGTTATAGCGCGTTTTTCACCGC
>Ga0172379_10001287_pt1 | contig 51710 bp, 63 predicted proteins | sample GrowelOW334metaG_FD_119756 | JGI IMG/M metagenome (GOLD analysis project Ga0172379, IMG submission 119756) | Groundwater microbial communities from an aquifer near a municipal landfill in Southern Ontario, Canada - Groundwater well OW334 metaG | ecosystem: Environmental > Aquatic > Deep... | reverse complement strand
CGAAACGATGGATTGCGTTGAAGCGTCTATGATAACAAGTAATTCGTGAATACCATGAAATACTATGAAATCAGCAACTATAAAGCACCCAAAAGAAAAACCATTTCAACCAAAAAAAATATAAGCCATGAAACAGACTAATCGAAAAATGCCAACTGGATTAATAAAAATAGAAGATGCTTTGCAGTTTGCAGAATGGTATGCAGGAGAGGATTATGGTTCTCATGACTTAAATAATATCAATAGGTTATGTGATAGGCACGGTTGTTGGCCTTTATTTATTGAAGATGTTTACAAATGGTGGAGAAATCAATCACCTAAACCCGAAAAGCCATGAAAAAACCGAGTGAATTTCTAAAAAGTTATCCCGAATTAAGAAGAATGCTTGACCAACACGAATATTATCTAAAAGAGATGATGTGGACTGCCATGCAAGCCTATGCCGATCAGGTAGACCCCGCACCGATCAGCGATGAAATACCCGAAGGTGGTTTTCCAAGTCTTTATGCACAAGGTAAACACGTTGGATATATGAGAGCAAAAGCAGAAGGAATCAGCGATGAAGCGTTCCGGGCTGAACTGGAACGGAGATGGGAAAAAGCAATGAATAGAATTGAATTAAGGGAACTTGTTATTCATAAAAGTTCTAATGCAATTTTTGGTTTTGTTAAATCAGAACTACTCAAACCAACGCCATGAGCAAAACAAAAAATGCTATTATGGTTAGCGAAAAACCTGAAAACGAAACAACAGTCCCCGGCCTGAACTACCACGAAAAACCTTTTGTTTTGCGCAATCATTATAAGCCATTTTCAGATTTGATCTACTCGCCTGATGATGTCAGGAATGAGGCCAAACATCGTGCAACCTGCGACAAAAACCGGAAGAAACGAAAAGCAAAAAAAAGATAACACGCAATCCAAATGGTCAAGCAAGCGAGCAAAAAAATCAAATTGCGTCTCTACGTGGTCGGGGAAAAAGATGGTCAATTTCGGATGTGCCCGATTTTAGACAATTTTTTCATCCCCATCCCTGCCGGAGAAACCTTAAAGGATTTTCGTAACTTCGCCCTGACAATTGAGATTGATACTAAATCCCTGACCGTAGAAAAATTTTGGGACATAGAGCATACACCTTTAACAACAAAAATACAAAAATTATGAGTAAAATTACAGGCAACGAGAAGGCGAGTGAAATGACTATTTGCCAAGAATTCGCCAAAACAGCCCTGCTTGGAATATTGTGTTCCGGGCATGAGACTTATGAGAAGGCAGTGAAAATCGCTATCCTTACAGCCGATCAAATGATTAAGGCATTGAACCAGACGGAAAAAGAGCCGGGAAAAGAGCCGCCCGAATACATAGACCCTAAAACAGCGTTTTTGAACTATTATTACAAAGAAAATACCACTACAATTACTCGACAAGCAGAAACCAAGCCATCCTACGCAGAATTGGAAAATGCCTTCAGAAAAACACACAAAGCGTTCCTTCGTTTGGATGGACGGAATTGCGAAACGGGAGACATAAATCTCGCAATGCAAAATGAAATATTACTAAACAGCTTAAATATCAAATCATGACAATCAAAGATTTTGTGCTGCTATTCGCAGTTGTGCTGATTTCAAGCTACGTGGACGACTTTTTAGATGAGGCGGAAAACGTCAAACCAAGGCCGGACGGGTATATTTACAAAGGGAAATTTCACCTGACCAATGAAAAATTCATCGGGGAAAACTTCAATGATGAAGATCATCCTATTCCTATCTATTTTGCAGAAAAAAATAAAAAATAAAAAAATGGAAACAAATCTTTTTTTAGCAATTTGCTTAATTATTTTAATAGGAATTATTTTACTATTAATTGTAAAACCAAAATCAGGCAAGGACGGAATTCCCTATGAAGAACTGCGGGCAAAGGAAATATGGAATAGGCAGTCAGACCAATTCCACCAATGGGATACACTCACGGAAGCCCAAAAAAAACAGGAGGTTGAAGACTTGTCTGAGCAAGGGAAACGGCCAAGCCAACTGCATAGCGATACCCGGATTAGCGGATATAGTTGGGTGATAATTATTGCTTTAATTATACTTTTTGTAATTGTAATGGTTTTATGCTATTAACCAAAAGTCAGTTCGATGATATTCGGAATGCTACGGATTACGATAGCTACCTGAAATCAATTCAAAGCGAAAAGAACATCACGCTTGAACAAATCACACACGCAATCTACACGGTTATGTCAGACAGGTTACCCTACAATTGGATGGCCGTGAGTATGCGAACCACTGAAATCATGTATGCAAGGCATTATGGCCGATATATTGCCTACACCTATACCAACTACCAAACAGCAGATGTTTGCCGATATTTCGGAGGTAAACGTTTTTCGGCCATTTATAACACCTTAAAAAAGGTTAAAGCAATAGAGAATTCTCCGGGAACTGACAAAAGATTCATTGAACTGAAGGAGATTTTGTCCCTGATTGGTCAGCAAGGTCAATAACATCAGCTCGTTCGGGGTGTTTTGATGTAGTGCAAGGTTTCCCTGCACAAAAAAATATGAAAATATTTTACGGATAGAGCAACAACCTACCCTGTCCTAACCTATCTTTAAGTCCGTTTTTTTTGTTTTTCCCGGTTTCACTATTACGATAATTGCATGGGCATCAGCACCAATTACCTAGACAACCTTACTCCCTTCGCACGATGGAACCAAATCCGTCATGCGGTCAGCGTGGAGGTTAAGGCTTCAGGTAAACCGTTGCACAAGGGGCAATACATCAAGCTATGCAAGGAAACCTACCATGACAATAAGAACATCCCCATCCGGCAAGTCCTTAAAAACATTCCCCGGAGAATAGCTGCCGAAATAGACCCCAAAATACCATTTGCCAATGAAAAAATCCGATACTTTGACATTGATTTCACGATAGAAGAGCATAAACTTAGTACACCACCTAACGTATGGATAGATTCTAGTGCGATTGACGGGAGTGGGTATCTATCAGGGAATTACATATATTCCATAACCTTCCGGTCAATTGTTGCCGCCTGTAACCGATTAGGAATATGGGACACCAACGATCCACGATTGCCCCACTTCCAATGTTCCCAAGCCGAATGGAACGAAAATACTAAGCGGTTCGAGGCCAAGTGGAGCATCGTGAATGCGGATGGCAAACCATTGGAAGGCTTTGATTGGAACCCGGAAACAGAAATATTAGAAACAGACTATGAACTTCCCCAACTCCCCCCAAGCAAAACAGAAAAAGAAACCAAAGAACCCAAAACCCCACCAAAAAAATACCAACCCGAAGTAGATAAGGCAAAAGCCATAAAAATCACCAATACCGACATCCTCAGACAAATTGACAAGCTAGACAAACACAGCGATAAGCTCCTATCCAAAATGGAGCGACTAGAAAAACTAAACCAAAAAGAATCCCTAAAATTGACTTCCAAAGAATATAACGATACCATCAAGCAGATGGCAGAGCTTCGTAAAAAACTGAAAAACTGATAAAACAAACAACCATGCTTACGGCCAACAGACAACGATTCGATTTGATCCTGAATAACATATTAGCCTATCACCCTGAATCAAACATAGTGATTGATCAGAAGCGGGATACCCGAATCTTGGTAGTCGATAATAAGAAAATCGCAAAGACAAACTCCGAGATCAATAAAATGGGCAAGGAAACCCGGATAGAACCAATTGCACTAGGGTTACTCTCATCGGTTAAAAGATCGTTCACTACCTACCTGTCTCAACATTTGGATGAACTCATACCGGATGAAACCGGGGAATACACCTTTCGGGGCATACCCGCCTATAATAGTCCGGTTTATACCAACAGGATAATCTTTAATGGTATAAAATTGAATGACGAATTTCATATCATTGATTTGCGCCACGCCTATTGGAGAATAGCCTATCTGAAGGGCTATATCAGCGAAAAATTGTATGCAGCACACACCACCAATAAGGAAAATGGCACAAAATTATGGCGCAATATGGCACTTGCCTGTACAATCGCCCATAAAAAAAGGATTTATTACATTGATGGCGAGCCAATATTAGAAGTAAGCGAAGTATGCAAACCATACGAAACCATGTACCAAAATATCCGGCATACCTGTTACAATGCCGTTGGTGACGTACAAAGAGCATTGCAGAAGCAGGTGTTTGCCTTGCGCACGGATGCTGTATTTGTGACTGCCGATGGGCTTGAGAAGGCTAAGAAGATGCTGTATAACCGGGGATTTTTATGCGTGGTCATCAAATGCGTAAAAATCAGCGAAACGATGTACCGGAAGGAAAATGATGAGGTAAAAGTTTTTTGAAAGCAACCTTAACCCATGAAAATAGGATTGATTGATGTTGATGGGAAATGCTATCCCAATTTGGCGTTGATGAAAATATCGCAATACCACAAAATGATTGGAGATCAAGTGGAATGGGTGAATTTTTATGAAGCGTATGACCGGGTGTATAGGAGTAAAATATTCACATTCTCACCGGATGAATCCCATTTCGTTCAATCCGGGGAAGTTTTATCCGGTGGTACGGGATATAGTATTGGGTCTAAACTGCCGGAAGAGATCGAAGTTATGAAACCGGATTACAGCCTTTATCCGCAATTCAAAGATGCTTATGGATTTCTTACACGGGGTTGCATTCGTAATTGTAATTGGTGCATTGTTCCACAAAAAGAAGGCATGATTCACGCTTATTCTGATATTGATGACATTTTAGATGGAAGGGAGTCAGCGATATTGATGGACAACAATGTACTTGCTCATGAACACGGGATTAGCCAGATAAAAAAAATCATCCGGCTTGGAGTACGGATTGATTTCAATCAGGGATTAGATGCAAGGTTGATCGCACAGGATGAATCAATTGCCGAATTGATCTCAAAAGTCAAATGGATTAGGTTTATCCGTATGGCCTGCGATACAAAAAGTCAAATGGTTGTTATTGATCAGGCATTACGAAATTTGAATAGATATGGTGTTAAAAATTACAGGGTTTTAGTTTATGCTCTCATTAAAGACATAGCCGATGCAAAAGACAGGATTATGTTTTTGAAAGAAAAAAATGTGAGCATTTTCGCACAACCCTATCGGGATTATCAAAATTCAGTTGTTAACCCTGAAGCGAACAGATTTGCGAGATGGGTCAATCGCAGGAAACTTTTTTACACAATACCCTATGAACAGTACAACTCAGCGAAAGGATAATTATTTTGAAAATATTTTCAACTTTGTGCAATATTATATTGTAACAATGTGTAACTTTACACTTTCACAACCCGTTAGAGGGTCAAAATTTAACTAAAATTATTCTCATTATGTCAAATTCAAAATTGTTTCAGTACGCTATCCTGTGGCATCCAACGGAAAAACAGGTTAAGGAAGATGGATTGAAATCCAAAGTTTTGGTTGAGCCAAAAACAGTTTTGGCAATAGACGCTAATCGTGCCTTAATGTCGGCAGCGATGGAAATCCCGGTAGAAAAGAAATGCGAACTCAATCAGATTGAAATCGCCTTGCGCCCTTTTTAGGGTTTCCCGCTACGTCCGACAAGGGTAATATCAGTCGTAGTGGGACTAATAATTATCAACATACATCTCTTGTTCTTAGCGAAGGATGGATGAATAATCCTTCAAATAGTGTGACGTTAGGCAGCTCCGCAACCTACACTTCAGCCGCATCATTATTGGCTACCCATTAACCTAAATAGCTGACCTATCGGCTTGACGGGGATAAATTATGGATATACTATCAGACAAACAAGTGAAAATTCGGAAGCCCCAACGGTGCTTCGCCTGCAACCGGAAGTTTGAACCCGGAACCCTTATGCAACGGCAAGTAAACTTATACGATGGCATTCAATCCGTCTACACCTGCGCAACCTGCAAGGAACTCATGGAAAAATTTTCAGACAATTTTATTGATGATGCAGAAGATATGTTCCCCGGAGGCTGTGTTTCCGAAGCAATGAGCCAAACATTTGAATTTATAGGCACTACCCCGGAACAGTTTTTGAAATACCTAAATGCACAAACATGAACGCACAAACAACAGTTAGGTTAATCGAGTTTGTTATCAATGAGGACGAAACAATCTGCAACCTTTTTTATACATCTTCGGAGCCGGATAATCCTTTTTGGGGAGGCGGTTGGATGAATAAATCTTTTCATCCGAAAAGGAGCATAGTGGAATTTATAAACTCTGATGTACCAAATTATCTTGAATGGGATAAAGGTAAAAAAGGCGGTCAGTTCAAAGCTAGGAATTTAGACCTTCCTAAAGAGCCGGAACTACCAATTTACCCGAAAACCGAAGGAGACCTATATTAGTGAATTACGACCATATAACAGGCCAACTGCTGATTGCCGTGATCATAATTTCCGGCTGGTTCGCCCTATGGAAAAACACCAAACCGATTAAACGTGATGACAATACAACAGATTCAGGAACAGATTATTAATGAGTTTTCCGTTTATAACGATTGGATGGGGCGGTATACCTATTTAATTGAATTAGGTAAACAGCTCCCCGAACTCAGCCAAAATTTAAAACAGGACAAATACCTGATCCGTGGATGTGTATCAAAAGTTTGGCTAGTGCCAAGCATGGTTAATGGCAGATTGTTTTTCAAAGCCGATGCCGATGCGCTAATTGCAAGGGGCATAGTGGCTATCATGCTTCGCTGTTTTTCCGGTCAGACACCATCTGACCTATTGCGCTCAGACATGGAATTTGTCAAGTTTATCGGGATGACAGAGAACCTTTCACCTTCCCGGAACAATGGCATGAATTCAATGTACGAAAAAATAAGGTTTTACGCAAAGCAAAATTCGCATGAACATTAGAGAACGAGTTTATAATTACCCAACGAAGCACAAAGAAGGTTTCGTTCAATCAGAAGTAGACGCACTACTGAAGGAATATCCACATATTGATATTGAAAAATTCAATTTAGCATTAATGGGTAATACCTGTTTGATTAAAGACGATGAAGTAATTCAATACCATTATGATATTGAAAAAGCGTTACTGTGCGGAATTGAAAAACGGAACCTTCGCCAATTAGAGTGGGATTAAAACAATAATTATGAGTACGGGGATAAATACACCTTGCCCAACAAATCTATTGGATATTATGACACACGACCAAAAAATCAATTACATGAGAATCGCTGCCGGAATTTGCGGCTATGGTTTTACAAACAAACAACTCGACCTACTTGTTTCAATTTACGACTTAGTGACCGAAAAACAAGACGAAACTTCCCTCAAAGACGTTGTAAAAGCCGAGTGTGATGTCAAACAGCGTGACGATGTAAAAAGCAGACAAGAATTGCTCGACAAAGTTTCAACTAAAACTAGCGTGACATAATGCAAACGATTATGATCCACCATATACACGGTGGAAATTACCCGGAAGTCAAAGGCTCAATCAGTCTCGAACAACTCGAAAAAGCCGTTCAATCCGACTGCCTGTTGACATTTGATGATGGCTTGGCCTGTCAGGAACTCGCCTTCCCCCTATTGCAAAAATATGGCAAACGGGCGATCTTCTCCATAAATAACATAAACATCATGGAGGCGCATAAACAGGTCATGGAAGCCTTGGGAGGGATGTTTTATCAGACCTTTTGGAAATACGTTGCCAATACAGCCTTCATCGTGCCCAAAGAATTCCTTGCCGAATACTCTTTTTACACTCAGGAAGACCGGAAATACCGATATTACCGTGATTTTGTGGATACCAAACGTCACGATGAAATCATGCTTGGCCTTGCCGGGAACTTCAATATTGATCGCAATAAATTGTTCATTGATCCGCAAAAGATAGTGGATAACGGCCAGATTATCGGGCTGCACTCCTATTCACACCCTAGACGCATGGATTTATTGAAACCGCATGAGCAATTTGATGAATGGTTGAGCAATATCGGGATGGTGCGCAAATATCAACGGGAAGTTTTATATGCAGTACATCCGATGGGACGGTACACGGAAGTAACCAAGGAAATCCTGTCATTGATCGGTATTATGGATGCTTTCACAACAAGTGAAAATTCACACGGATTTTTAGAATCCCCAAGAATTGACATTAAAGAATGGCTGAAAAAATGACAAAACAAGAATTTCAAAAAAAAATAAAAGCGATTATCAGCCAAATGCTTGATAGGCCAATTGAAGTTGGTGTTTACCAGAAAACAAAATGCTTCAGGGAATTTGACCTGCTTTTTGATGAGATTACCCAACAGGAACCTATGGAAATCAATAACCGGGCGTTTGAACTTGAATTGGAAAAGCGGATAAAAACCGACTATCTTCTACTCACCGGACTTATTGAGGAAATCGAAGCTAAATTGAGAAAAGAAAAGTAGGATGCAAGGAATTGACAGGCAGTTGGTTTACGACAAGTTTCACGGTCATTGCGCCTATTGCGGTGATCCGCTTCATATAACAAAAATGCAGGTTGACCATATTTTGTCAAAAGCTAATTTTTTACACCATATAGAAAATTATTGGAACGTGCCTGACTTTTTAAAGCATCTCACGGTTGACGACTTGAATCATCCTGATAACCTATTCCCATCTTGCGGTTACTGTAATAATTGGAAGAACGGTTTCCACCTTGAATTATTCCGGGAAGAACTATCATTACAGATAAGCAGGCTGAATGCAAGATCGCCAAATTACAGGATAGCAAAGAGGTTCGGGCAACTCATTGAAACCCCAACCCCAATAGTTTTTTATTTTGAGAAGCAATGGAAGATATGAAGCCGACCCACGTTAAACCAAGTTTTTACGCCTATTGTTTTGAGCAATTAAAGGAAATTGCAAAAGAGTATGGCTACAACCTTGTGTTACACGGGAGCATGAACCGTGACTTAGATTTGATCGCTATTCCGTGGGTTGATGATCCCAAAGATGATTTTGCGATGATTCAGGAAATGTACCTGCACCTGACAGGGTTTACGGTTCAAAATGCTGACCCGGTAAGAGATTATCAGTTTTCAATACTGCCGGGACAAAGAAAGTCCTACGTGATAAACCTTAATAGAGGTGGCAAATGGAACGGATACGTTGATGAACAATATTATATTGATATTTCCGTCACACCTTATAATAAAAAAACTCATGAAGCTATTTGAATTTGTACCCAATGAAACAGGATACGACTCATTTTTCGTAATGAGCGAAACCGTTGAAAACGCTATCGAGAGCCTGAAAAAGCTGCCTGATGGCGGTGCATACATGAAGTTTAAGGAAAAATATACCATTAACGAATACGGTGAGGATGAGCCTACTTATTCCGATAATTGTTAATTTGAAATCATGCTGACAAAAGACGACAGGCGGTACGCAAAAAAGCGTAAACGGATATGGGACATCTTCGGATGGTACTATTCAGGGATAGCCTATTTGAGCAAAAATCATTCCCTGAATTGCGGGTGCGGGATGTGTATTGCGAAAACGAAAATGAGACGATTGGAAAATAAACAAAACCGGATGAAGGCAAAATTGGAATTGAAAAACGAAGTTGATAAACCGTGAATTAATAAAAAAGATATGATAACCGAACAAGAATTACTCGACTACGGGTTTAAAAAGCAAACGGATGATCCGCTATACCCATACATCAAAGTTTTAAGCGATCCTCAACCTGAAGATGAAGATGCAGGTAATATCTTTTTGGCTGTATCGCTGGAAAACAATTTTGCGCACTTTGTCCTAAATACGGGCTATGACGTTGAAGTTGTCCTGAACATAAAGGATGTTTCAGACCTTGCAAACTTGGAATTACTGATTGCCGGAACCCGGCCAACTTATTAATAAAACATGAAACGATTTAAAATCGGAGACCGTGTTATGACACCGCACGGAATTGGAACAATAATAGCTAAAGGACTTCCCTCTCGCATTGATTACCGGATGCTAGTCAAACTAGACGTTAATCCCTATCCTTACGGGAATGGCGAACTTGCCTACGGTACGCACAATTTAACCAAATTACCAACCATAAATCCAAAGGAGGATGCAAAATGAATAGAAACGATGCTAGAAAAATTGCCGAAACCATTACAAATGAACAGATACAGGAAATGTTCAATAATGCAAAGGCAAAAATTAAAGATTGGACAAAAGTGAGTGATGTGAACAAAGGAATGACAAAGGGAATAGGGTGGAATATTTTGGCTAAAAACTTCGATGTAGGGGCAACGCATCACATTTTAGCAAAAACTAATATGGTTCGGGAATTTGGTGAATTTTTGCCTGATACATTAAAACCAAAAAAACAATCTCGTCAATTACAACCAATAGTTCATCAAGACCCGCAGTTTTAATAAAGAAGCACAGCCATGAATACACCTAAAAAAACACTTGAGAAAACAAACCGGATTATTATTCACAACTTTCCACCGGATATTCACACGTTTAGCTATCTGACAAGGGTTTACAAAAAATATAGAGACGATGTTGTTGGATGGGAAGAGGTAGAGGGGAAGCCAATATATTTCCATGATTTGCCGCCTGTCGAAATGGCTTTGGCAATAATCATGGGTAACGCTCAAAACGCATTGGTAAAAATATTACCGGAAGAATGACAGCCATGAAACCAAGAACAAAAAAAATATTGTGGTTCTTAGTTATAGTTGCAGGTTTTATAGGAATCATCGGTTCTATGGCTATCAGGAGCAACAGCCTATTAGTAGTTGATTTATTAATAGTTTCCTGTATGGTGTGTTTTGGAGGAATAATAGAATTTGTATATCAATTTTATAAATAATGACACCACAACGATTTATTAAAATAAACGGAACGGAGGAATAATTATGGACTTTACTCATGAATGGGAAATAGTTTGGAATCGCATAACATCAAACGGAATGCGGGAGATGACCAAGGAACGCTTTATGCAGGCCATGAATGAATACACCGATTGGCTAAACCTGAAGACTAGCGATGATCAAAGGTGCGACCGTTGCGGATGTCACCCATCGGTCACGATAAAGAGCGATAACGGAACCCATTGCAAAATGTGTTGGGAAGTATTGCAAAAACCATAATATCATGGAAATCAGATTACTTCGATCAGAAGAATTGCCGAAACTTCAAAAGTTCCTGCACGACAATTGGAAGGCTGATCATATCTTCGTCACCAATAAAAAACTATTCGATTTTCAACATTGGAACGGCAAGGATTATAACTTCGTCATTGCCATTGATGATGGTGAAATACTATGCGTCCTAGGGTTTATTATGCCATCACAATATGATCCTGATATTGCCCGAAAAGATATTTGGCTAGCAATTTGGAAACGATTGGATAGCCCAAAATCAAAGGGATTAGGCATTAAGCTATTGGATTACATTGAGGAAACGTATCACCCGGATACCATCGGAACCGTTGGCATGAATGCGAATACAGAGCAGTTGTATCTAGCCCGTGGGTGGAAAACGGGAGTCATGAACCATTATTACCTGCCGAACATCGGTAGAATTGCCGGGTATGAAAAATCAGGGTTTTCCGTTTTTAGTTTGTGTATAGGAAACCATGAATTCAATACCATCCCGCAAAAATCAGAAACCTATTTACGGAACAGGTATGAGCTGCACCCTTTTTACGATTATGTTTTTTATAATATACAGGATTGCTTGCTTGTCATTCGTAAAATTCAGGTTAAACAAGATTGTTGCTTGCGTATAGTGGATATTATCGGTGAATTCCCTGAAAACATCCAATTCAATATGCAATCCCTGTTAAATTTCCATAAGGCGGACTACATTGACTGCGTAAATTACGGCATTCCCAAAGAGCAATTCCTTAAAATGGGATTCTATGAAAAACCGGATAACCTGATCTTGCCGAATTGGTTTGAACCATACACATTGGAGCATAAACCTATCCTGTTTGCATACAAAGCACCAAGCGATAATTATGTAATTTTCAAAGGCGATGCAGATCAGGATCGTCCCTCAATAATTTAAAATATGGATGAATTAACCGAACTGTGCATCAAGCATCTGTCAGATAAATTTGGCAGTCACACTTATACTCCCATATACAGTCAGTATTTTGAACCTATACGGAACGAGAAGTTAAGACTGCTTGAAATTGGTTATGGTGGATACGGTGACCCCAATCAGGGCGGAGAATCAGCTAGATTATGGGCTGAGTATTTCCCAAATTCAGAGATCGTTGTGACGGACATATATCCTAAAAACATTGCCAAAAACGAAAGGTTTGTATTCAAACAAGGCAATCAGACCGATGAGATTTTCATGAAATCGCTAGGTAAATTTGACATAATAATTGATGATGGGAGCCATGTCAGCGATGATATTATCAAAACTTTCGAGTTTATGTTTTTTCAGCTCAATATGGGCGGAATATACATCATCGAAGATACGCAAACTGCTTACTGGCAGAACTTTAGCCATCCTTACCGGAGAACCACGGATTATTTTAAAGTCCTGACGGACGGATTAAATTACAATGAAATAAAAAGTACCGGATATATGCCAACCTATTTAGATCGGTTTATCTTTGCAATACATTTCTACCATAATTTAATAATTATTTTCAAGGGAGATAACACGGAACCTTCTAATGTGGTTAAAAATCAATATTTTAGCGAATGAAATACTGTGTAAGGTGTGTAATCCCGTCAACTCGACCGGGTATTACCTTCGATGAAAACGGGGTGTGTAGTGCCTGCCAACACTACGAAAAACAGAAAACAACCGATTGGGTGGAACGGAAGAATGAACTCAGGAGATTGTGCGACCTGTTCAGAAAACCAACCGGATATGACTGTATTATTAGTGTATCAGGGGGCAAGGATAGTCACACCCAAACTGCGTTGATCAAAGAAGAAATGGGCATGAATCCGCTATTGGTATCCGTTGCCGACAATTATCCACCGACAAAAGCCGGGGCGCATAATATTCAGAACATATCAGAACGATTCGGGTGCGACATTATGGTGCTGAAGCCGAACATTAAAGCATTGAAAATATCCATGCGCTACTGTTTTGAACATTATGGGAAGGTTACTACCTTGCTAGATATGTATATGTACACCTATTCTTTGTGGATTGCCAAGTCCATGAAAATACCTTTGGTTTTCTACGGTGAGGACATATCGTACTCTTACGGTGGAGTTGACGATGATGAAAAACCGTCTGCCATAAAGCAATTGATGAACGGGGTGGCATCAGGTATTTCAAAAACGGAATTGATACGAGCCGGAATACCTGAACGTGAATTGTTTTTTTATGATGCTCCGATCATTGAGGACGATGTTTTTCCTGTGTACCTGAGTTATTTCATACCGTGGGATTCTTACCGGAATTACAATTTTGCCAAACAACAAGGGTTTCATGATTTGTATGGAGAGTGGGATCGTTCCATGACCTTTGAGCAGATTGATCAGGTGGATAGCGCAATATATTTGCTTCACCCGTGGCTAAAATTCGTCAAGTTTGGTCATGGTATGGCAACGGATTATGCGTCAAAATTCATTCGTAACGGAAAAATTACCCGTGAACAAGGGATTGAGTTGGTTAAAAAACATGATCATAACCTAGACAACCGGATAGTGCGTGAATTTTGCGAATTTGTCGGGTATAAAGAATGGGAATTTTGGGCTATATTGGATAAGTGGTACAATCGTGTACTTTTCAAGAAAAATGAGTTTGGGGAATGGGTTCTAAGAAATCCCCTTAATTAACAAACTATAAAACCTATAAATCATGGCTGTTTTAAACATTAAGGAATTAAAAGGAGCAGAGATCGGAAAAGACATTTACATAATCGGTTCCGGCAAGAGCATAGACCATATCCCCGCATCATTCTGGGAAGGGAAAACCTGTATTGGAACCAACTTCTGCTGTGAAAGGATACCTTGTAAATATGGTATTACCCATCACATTATTGCCATAAAATCAATTCTCGATAGCGGTGCGATCTTAATTGTATCTGAATTTGAAATGTGTATCTCTTCCAAAAACAGATTGAATTTCATGGAAAATTATTATTGGTTCAGGCATCCCGAACAAACATACACTCAAATCACATTGAACTTTTTCGATGATCCCGAATACCTGACTGCCGGAGGGACAATCGTTACTTCAGCGTTAAACCTTGCCTATCGGTTAGGAGCAAAAAACATCATTTTAGCAGGCGTGGATGGCGGATCAATTGACGGTATCATCAACTATAAGGATTACCCCTTACCCACCAATGAGGATCATCCGACCAATGTGAGAAACCAACTCGAAAAAATAAGCAATCACATCCGGGGCAAGGGTGTTCCGGTTATAAGCCTTAATCCTTTTCTTAATTTTACCAATGAGGGTCACGCATTTACGGAGTTTCACAATTGATTTAATAATTATGGCAACTGGATTGTACAAAATAACAGAAGATTTCGAGACTGCATTATCCAAATATACGGGCGCACCCTTTGTGGTCACGGTAGACAATATGAGCAATGCCTTGTTCCTTACCTTGTATTATCAAAATATTGCGGGCAAGGAAATAACTATCCCAAATCGGACGTATCCTTCCGTGCCATGCGAAATTATCCATGCAGGCGGGATCGTTAAATTTAAGATGGTCGAAGGCAAAACAATGAAAGGAGCCTACCCATTGGAAGGATCGAAAACATGGGATAGTGCCTTGCGTTTCACTTGCAATATGTATATACCCGATACTTTTATGTGTATCAGCTTTACGGGAGCATACAAGCACCTGAAACTAAGCAAGGGCGGTGCAATATTAACCGATAATTATGATGCTCAATTGTGGTTTAAGAGAGCCAGATTTAGTGGCAGGCGTGAGTGTTCCTATTTGGATGACAATTTAGACATGATCGGCTGGAATTTTTATTTAATGCCTGAAATCTCAGCCCGTGGGCTACTTTTAATGACGCAATTCTATGAGATTGGAACCAATAAACCCAAGCAAAATCCCGATTTGGAAATACCGTATCCCGACTTATCAAAATTTGAAATTTACCAAAACCCTGAAAAATCGTGAAGGCATTAACTGTCGTAATACCCAATAAATTCGGGCAAACACCTGAGTTAACCATCCGTACTTTGTACCAGCAAACATTTACGGATTTCGATACCATTATAATAAACGATCTGATCGGAAATGCGAACCGGGCAAGGAATAAAGGGTTGAAATTAGTAACCACCCCGTATGTGCTGTTTTCAGACAATGACATTGATTGGCAACCGCAAGCGTTACGGTTGATGTATGATTGCCTTGAAAATAATCCAACTGTTTCCATTGCATACGGGTCGTTCAGGTTAGCGGGAACCGCCTACACAAATGAGGAATGGAATGTAACTGAATTAAAAAAACATAATCTCGCATCAACGATGAGCATGGTTCGCACGGCACACCATCCGGGTTTTGATGAGAAAATCAGCCGATTACAGGATTGGGATGTATGGTTAACTATGGTGGAACAAAAAAGAACTGCAAAATATATAGGGGCAGAGGTATTTACCACGCCAAAACGGGAAGGAATCTCTACGGGCATACTTTCCTACGAAGAGGCTCTTTTGATATTAAAGAAAAAACACAATTTACTATAACCATGCGAAAACTAACGGTCATTATACCCAATATGCCGGGTCAATCACCTGAGTTAACCGTTCAATCATTGTATCTGCAAACGTTTACAGATTTTAATATTGTCATTGTTAATGATTACACCAAGAATGCGAACCGGGCAAGAAACGAAGGGTTGAAATTAGCAACCACCCCGTATGTGCTGTTTTCAGACAACAATGTTTCATGGAACCCGGATGCTTTGGAAAAATTAGTCAATTGCCTAGATGAAAATTCGGAAATATCATTCACGTATGGGTCATACAGGATAAATAAAATTGTTTATTGCAATCAAAATTGGGATGCACGGCTATTTTGGGAAAACAACCTTCTTACAACGATGAGCATGGTTCGCACGGCACACCATCCGGGTTTTGACGAAGAAATTCAAAAATTACAAAATTGGGGTCTGGCTTTTGAATTGATTAGAAATAATAGAATTGGGAAGTATATTGGGATTGAGTTGTTCACGATACTACCAATCAATTCTGATTCACGCAATACTCAAACTATTCCAATCGCAACCGATATTTTGCGAAATAAATATGGGAAGTATGTTACTACTCCAATACGGGTAGAAATTGCGAAGCCAATCATTGCAAATAACCCACCTGAAATAAAGCCAATTATTATAAATAAACCACCAGAAACGGTTGTTGAAATTCCGGTTGTAGACAATATTACTCCCACAGGCATACGGCCAATGCTAAAATTAGTCATCGAACTGCCTAAGTATAGCAAAACAAGCGGGGGAATAATTGGAAGTATCTTATTGGCTGAAAAACTGCCCGTTTCACCAATGATACGCATACAAAAACTTGTCGGGGTATATCCGCAACTAAAAAATACATGGACGGTCGGGTTACCGGATAATACATTCCCGGCCTGTGATGTGTGCATCACCTATTCCGACAATCCGTATCTGGCGGAATTGGTCGCATTGCCACAAGTCAAACGAGTGCTAATTTATATGCTCTCCTACGGAATGGCAATAGAGAGGGAGCGTAAAAACATATTGACTGAAAATATTACCGTGATGTGTTCGACCAAAAAAATAGAAAAAGCAATATTGGCGGAAGGCGTTGCGGTTCACCGGATTGGTTTTGCATTGGATATGAAGGATATGCGTAATACAAAACGCAATCGTAAGAAATATTTAGCCATATTATTTCATACAAGTTTGGATAAGCAATATTCTACTGCGGTAAAAATTGCCAATCTGTTGTATAAAGAAAAAATTATTGACGGTGTTCTATCATTCGGGAAAGATATTGGATATAATGATTTTGAGCATCCAAAAGGGTTAATAAAATTTTACCCGAATGCAAACAGGGATGAAGTGCGTAAAATATTTAATACGTGCAAGTGTTTTTTAATGCCATCTGTTACCGAAGGGCTGAATAGGACACCGATTGAATCTACCATGTGCGGATGCCCTGCAATATTGTGTGATGGGGCAATTGATGAAATATTCTTCAATAACCGGAATTGTTTCATTTTTAAACCAAATGACATTAATGGTATGAAAAGAAAAGTGGAAGATATTATGCTTAATTTTAATACCTATTCAGACCCTTTTCGTATCCACATGAAGGATATAGTGAAAAATTATACATGGGAAAATGTAATCGCCAACTTAAACAAACTTTTATGGTAGATTTTATAGATTTCGGGTGCGACATTGGAAAGTCAATCCGTTGGGCGCAAACAACATTTGGGGGTGAAACTCACCTAGGAATTGATATTAAGGAGGCGGATGTCCAAGGTGCAATTAAAAACGGATATACGGCAATCGTTGGTGACCTTACCGATGACGCATTGGTATTGCCAAATGCAAGATATGTTACCATGCTGCATTTTCTCGAACATCTCAAAAGTGAAGAAGCAGTTGAAAAGGTAATAAAAAAAGCGATTGACGTTGCTAGTGAATTTATCTTCATCAAAGTGCCCTATTTTGATCGCATGGACTATTTGAAACGATTGGGTTTCAAGTTAACATGGACGGATTGGATCGGGCATCCCACGTTGATAACGAGTGATATGCTTGTCAGGATTATGCACAAATTTGGATTTGGGTCTACCCGGTATGATCTTGGGTACTTAGACCCGGTTTATACAAGCGAATCCAAAGAAATCATCCCATACAATGCCCCTGTTGACAGCATCGTGTACGATACCGCTATGGGCGAGAAGGAATACACTGAATTTAAAGACATATACAGGGAAACCTATCTTTTGATAAACATAAATTGCCCAAGCCCAAAATGGAACGAGCTTAAACAAATATTCAATCAATCAGGGAAAATCACAATAAAAAACCTGCCGATAATTCATTATTTACGATTGATACAAAACAATAGCCCGTTTTCATTCTCAAGGTTTGGTGACGGAGAGGTATTGGCTATCAACAATCCTGATTTTTTCAAAAACCAGCCAACATTCCATTATGGAACTTGGATACAGAATTGCAGTGATGCGCTGATGTCCATTTTCATTCATAATTACGACTATTATCATGGGTTTTTATATGGCACGTTCTGGAATCGTGGCCCACATAGGGGAAATGAATTTGTTGAATTTTTACAGAAGGTATGCCCTGATACAACGTTCTACAATGGAGAAGTATGGCAGGATTTGTCATTCCAAGACGGGATTGAACAAATTACCGGGGCAATCAATCCATATAAGCCCGTTTTCATTGGGGGAAAACACTTGGCGAATATTCAATACCTAAACGGGATAACCGATATGCAGTTAATACCTGTTGACGATTGGAACGCATACGATGAACATGATTATATCCATGCTGAAATACTTAAAAAGTTTGATGAAGGGAGCAGGATGTTTTGTTTCAGCGCAAGTATCGTGAGCAAAGTGCTTATTGATGAATTGTTCCCAATCATAGGGGACAAGGCGTTTTTGATTGATACGGGAAGTGTTTTCGACCCGTATTGCGGAAAACTTTCAAGAAGCAATATGGTTACTGTTGGATTTAAAAAATTTCAACCCTATACAAAAATGAAGTTGTTATGATACAAGCATTGATTGGTGCAGGTGGTCACGCACGTGAGGTGTGTGCGCACATGGGATTGAATTTGCCTATGTTTGTTGAAGAAAAATACTATAAAAAAAATACTTACAATATGCTGCCATTGAGCATATTTGATCCGGGAGAATATGAAGTAATGGTTGCCATTGGTGATTGTGCCGTGAAACGAAGGTTAATTGAAGAGGTGCTTCCTTCCAACACAAAGTATTTTACCTACATACATCCAAGCGCAATAGTCATGGATAAAAATATACATATCGGGAACGGTGTGTTTATTGGAGCCGGATGTTTGTTGACAACAAATATAACAATTGAAGATCATGTGATACTCAACAGATATGTTCAAATTAGTCATGATTCGGTGATCGGGAAATATTGCAGTTTAATGCCCGGTGTGGTTTTATCCGGGGATGTTACCCTTGGAAATAGCGTGTTTATTGGATCGAATTCATGCGTGAGGGAAAAAACCGCTATATGCAGCGATGTTATCATTGGATTGAATAGTGGAGTGGTTAAGAATATAATAGTGCCCGGAACATACGTTGGAACGCCTGCATTACTGAAAAAAACATAGTGAAATGATAACCTTTACGAGATTAGGAACATACGGAAGATTAGGCAATCAACTATTTCAATATGCGATATTACTTGCTGTTGGTGCGAAAAATAATTACGAAGTGAAAATTCCAATTTTGGATGATAAAAAGTGGCATGGTCAACTTTGCTTATTGAATAATTTTAATATTACGGCAAAAACACTTGAGCCTACCGATCATATCGAACACCATTATAACGAAATGGATCATAAATTAAATCACCCATCCAATCGAAGCGGGTATGATCCTGCGGTATTTTCCGTTCCTGACAATTGCGATCTGTTTGGCTATTTTGGGGATTATCGGTATCTGAAAGAATATGAGAACCTGATCATAAAAGAGCTGACACCAAAAGCCTCAATTATAGAAAGAAGCCGGAACCGCTTGGCACAAATAAAAGAACGGTATCCGGGTTACTTAATCGTATCGCTGCACATAAGGCGTGGAGATACATCATTGGATATGTATAGCAGGTCGGATATGGCAATTTTAGACAGTAATTCCGTGTACTATTCCTATTTATGTGAAGCTAAGAAAATATTCAAAGACGTAAAGTGCAAATTTCTTGTTTTTACAGGTGGCAGCCAAACAGATAATACAGAATCGGATTACGTTTGGTGCAGGAACAACCTGAATACGGATGAGTATATTTATTGTGATGGGAATAATAGTACAATGGATGACTTTACCCTGATGTACCTGTCTGATGCTCACATTTTATCCCCGCTATCTACTATGAGCTGGTGGGTAGGATTTTTAGATAAGAAAAACAACAAAATAACAGTAGCTCCTAAAAAATATTGGTACTTGATTCAAGAAATGCCAAATGGTTTTTATCCAGACAATTTTTTATTAATATGATTATGAAACACATAACAGAATGGGCGGAACTATCCGCAAACTTGCAATCACAATTCCTACTAGATGGGGAAATTCAATTGGAAAAGTGGTTGATTGATGGCGCAAATGTAGCGATCAATGAGAAATTGTATACTGATCAAACGATTGACTTGTATTTACAATCAATTGCAAACCGTGAAAACGGATCATACGGACGTACCGATCACTACCTGTATGAATTACTTGACCGACATGATATTTCAAAAAAATCATGCGCAATAATGGGATCGGTTTCTCCTTGGTATGAAGCCATTGCCCTGCATTATGGGGCGAAACCAACCACGTTTGAATACAATACGTTTGTTCCAAAGTCATCCCGGTTGAAAATAAATGACATAACGAAAAAGACAAGCAAGCAATTTGACATTGGATTTTCAATATCAACTTTTGAACATGACGGGCTAGGTAGGTATGGCGACCCGATAAACCCAAATGGAGACAAAAAGGCAATGTCCGACATGAAAAAACTATTAAAACCCGGAGGGCTGCTGTTTATTGCCGTACCGATTGGAATGGATAAGATTGTTTGGAACGCCCATCGCATATACGGGAAAATACGTCTCCCGTTATTGTTTAGAAATTGGAATATCATTGATTCTGCCGGATATGAAGAAGAACGGTGCGAGATCAACACGGGTAAATCAGGAACCTACCAGCCAGTATTTGTATTGCAAAACACATAATAACAACCATGCCAATAATTGATAACCTGTTTGAACGGTATAAAAATACCGACTATTTTATTGAGTCCGGGTCGTTCACGGGAAACGGTATTCAACGGGCTATTGAAGCCGGGTTTACACACATAAGTTCCATTGAATTATCGCAGGAATATTTCAAACATTGCGAGATGCGATTCAAAAATAACAGCCGTGTTCATTTGTTTTTGGGAGATACGGAAGATGTACTAGAAATGATAATAGCCCAAATAACGGAGCCGATTACATTCTGGTTAGACGGTCATTATTCGGGCGCAAATACGGCACTAGGGAAGCATGAAAGTCCTTTGATGCAGGAATTGGAAATAATCAAACGACACCCGGTTAATATCCATACGATCATGATTGATGATTTACGGTGTTGGAAGAGGCCGCATTACGATTTCGATACAGATAACATAATCGAATTTTTAAAAACAATTAATCAAAATTATGAAATTGTATTGGAGGATGGTATCGAAAAAAATGATATATTGGTTGCTCACATCAAATAAGTTATGCTACACACAATCGGTGATTCACACGCCATACACTCTTTCGCAGGAATTGATAATATAGAGTGCCATTCAATCGGAGCTGTCATGATGGAGAGTATTGGCAAGATACGCAAAGGGAAATCTTCATCAACCCAACTCGACATGATTATATCCGATTTTGGCATTACAAGTACGGATGTAATTATTTTATGCTTCGGGGAGATTGATGTGAGATGTAAAATTTACTACGAGATAAAAAAGGGGAAGACATTGGATGACATTGTTAATGTCCTTGTCCGTGATTATTTTACCACGATCCTAAACTCAACCCATAAAAAATTTTGGATTTTCAATGTCGTACCCCCTTCCTATTCATTTGATACACAGCACCAATACCCGTTTGTTGGAAGTAATTCCGAAAGGAGTATCTATACGGTCGCCTTAAACAGAGAATTAAAATCGGAATGCCAAAAAGTTGGTATGCCATTTTTAGACGTATATAATGATTATGCCGATCAATCAGGAATGCTGAACAGGCAATTTTCCGATGGTCAGGTACACATTGCCCATACGGAATATGTTAATAACGCTATAACTGCATTACTAGAAAAGTGAAACACAAAATTATCATAATCCCTGTCCACAATCAGTTGCCATATCTCAAAAAATGTATTGATTCTATCGTGGAAAATACAAAGAGATTCAAGCTCATTATAGTAAATGATGGTTCCACGGATAATGAAACAACGGATTGGATAAATAAAAACCTATCCAAGCATCATATTATAACCCATAACAAACCAATGGGGTTTTCTGTTGCCTGTAATGACGGAATTGATTATGCGATGGAGAATTTTGATTTTAATTGCCTGTGTTTGCTAAATAGTGATACTGAAATAGTTACAAAAAATTGGTTTAATAGGGTAGAATTTGAGATCGTTACTCATAAAAAAATAGGGGTCGCTAGCGTGGTTAGCAATAACGCCAACTTCCAAACGATTAAAAACGTTACGCAATACATGAAAAAAATAGATGAAAAACCCACTTTGGATTCCATTTTTATACATGGGTATTGCTATTTCATGTCTAAAGATTTAATCATGACGATTGGACGGTTTGATAATGATCTATTCCCTCATTACGGTGGGGAGGATGATTTTTCTATAAAATCCATTAAGGCCGGATTCCAAAATATTATCGTTGGTTCTGTATTTATCAGGCATAAGGGGGCTATGAGTTATTCGGCAGATAAAAGAAGCGAGATGACTAAAAAAACATTACGGGATTTAATGAACCGATGGGGAAAAGAATATGTTGCGGAATGCGTAGAACTTGCCATAAACGTGCAAAATAAACTCAATTCAACCTAAAAATAACTTCAAAAATTATGAGCAACAATCTAAGAAAACAAAAAATAAACCGTCCCCCCAAAAGGGAATTATTGTTTGATGTTCGCATTCGGTCTTACGACAATAATGACGGGGGTGACCAAATGGAAACAACAGTTCACTATGAGGAGCAAAACATCTGCCCGTTATGCCAACTAGGGGTTTTTACAACCGTGTTAGCCGGGATGATTTTAGAGTCAGAAGAACGAGAAGGTATCAAAAAGGGGGATTTGCTAAAAAGCGTGATTGAGGAAATTTCCGGCAAACATCACGACATGGAAAATTACATTCCGAAAGATCACGCCCACAACTTAAATTGATAACAATGACCCGCCCCAAAGTCCTGTTAGCCTGTCCGACTAGCGCAACGAAATATTATTGTTTTTTGGATTGGTATCTCAATATAAAAAGGTTCACTTACCCGGATTTGGATATACTGATAGTGGATAATAGCGTGGGCATGGACAATGTAGAATATCTTGAAAAGTTTAACGTCCGGGTATTGCACGTTAATCAAAGGGATAAAACCACTCAGGAATTTATCTGTGACAGCCAAAATCTAATCAGGGATGTTGTATTGGATGATGGGTACGACTACCTGTTTTCATTGGAAAGCGATGTTTTCCCGCAGCAGAAGGATGTCATTGAACGGTTAATGGTTCATAACCTTCCTATTGTTTCCGCCCCTTATTTTATCGGAATGGGCAAGGAAAGTTTATTGCTGATTGGAGTATTAGTTAAAAGTTTTGTATCTAAAAATGCGGCATTTGGCATCAACCTACCCTTGCGGTATGGATTTTTTATGGTTGACGGGAATTTAAAACAGGTGAACCAATGCGGGATAGGTTGCAGCTTAATCAAGCGGGAGATTATTGAAAGCACGCCATTTAGAATCGAGAAGGGACAGTTGCCCCATTCAGACAGTTTCTTCTATACAGACCTGTTTTATCAGGGAATTCCGGCTTATTTGGATACTAAAGTCAATTTGCGGCACGATAATCAGGATTGGGGTCTTGTACATAATACGTGGAGGTGAACTAAAAATTATGGAAGTAAAAATCAAAAACCTGAAAGAGATAGCACGATTGAGCAAGAAATCGGTTCCTGAACTACGGAAAATGAATCGTGCGCTAGAAAGAGCCTATGCCGGGAAAGAGCTTACGAAATATCAATTAATTTTCCAAATAGTGTTTTTGATGGATGCACCGAGCGAATAAAACACGCAAAAAAAAATCAAATATAATTTGTTAGTATTAAATATATTCACTTATTTTACAACAGTAAATAATTACCTATTTTTTAAAGTTTAAAGATATGTTCAGAGCCTACAAATATCGTCTGTACCCGAATAATACTCAAAAAGTGTTGCTTGCCAAAACATTTGGATGCGTGCGATATTTTTGGAATTTGCAAGTAGAAACATTCAATAGTTACGACAAAGAGACTAATCCAAAGCCTATGTACAAAAGCGTTAAGGAACTACGGAATGAGTTAGAATGGATGAAAGAAGTTAGTTCTGCCGCTATTGGGCAAAAAAATAACGACTTTAAGGAATACAGGCAACAGAAATTCAATCAATCCCGTAAGGGTAAAACTGTAGGAAGGCCAACATTCAAGCGTAAAAGCAATAAGCAGTCTTACCGCCTGCCAAACCAAAAGTTTGAATTGAAAGGCAGTAAGATCAGGTTAGAAAAGATCGGGTGGGTGACATTGGTTATCGACAGACCTACCCCGGAAGATGCTAAATTTATGTCGGTAACGATCTCTAAAAACCCAAGTGGACAATATTATGCTTCCGTATTGGTGGAGCAGGAAATCAAACATTTCGATAAAACAAATAAGGAGGTAGGGATAGATGTCGGGCTAAAAGTATTTTTCAAAAGGTCGGATGGTGAAACGGTTGCGAACCCACGTTATTTCCGTGAGAGTCAAGCGGAATTAGCTAAGATGCAACGGATATTAAGTAGGAAAGTAAAAGGTAGCAACAGGTGGAAAAGTACAAAGCGGAAGATTGCCCGGATTTACAACAGGATTGCTAATCAGCGTGCGTGGTTCCTGCAAACGGAGTCAACCAAGCTAGTGAAGGAATTCGATGTGATCCGTATTGAGGATTTGAACGTGGCCGGATTATCGAAGCGGTGTAAGCCTATACAGGATGAAACAGGGCGGTATCTACCCAATGGGCAGTCGGCTAAGTCAGGATTGAATAAATCCATTACCGATGCTTCATGGGGTCTATTTTTCATGATGCTCGATTATAAGTGTAAGTGGTACGGGAAAGAGCTGATAAAAATTGATCGGTTCTATGCGTCATCGAAAACCTGTAGCGGTTGTGGTTGGGTGGATAAGAATATGACCTTACAAAAAAGGACGTTTGTGTGTCCTGATTGCGGTCTGATATTAGACCGTGACGAAAACGCAGCAATTAACATACAAGCATGGGGAGTTGACCATGCTATACGGACGCAGAGCAACGAAACGATGGATTGCGTGGAAGCGTCTATGATAATAAGTAATTCATAATCAATGAAATACTATGAAATCAGCAACTATGATAAGTATTGATAGTTTGACTTAATGGTTTGTATTCGGCTAGGCAATCTTTCTTTTTTTACTACACTACACTACACCCCGCATGAGGAAAAAGATGTTCACGGTTACACTAGAAGAGGCTACGCTAAACGAAGTCCGTCTAATAGCCAAAAAAGAAAAGCGGTCAGTCAGCCAAATGATTGATCTTTTGCTGCAAAAAGCAATTTTGATTATCCGGCAGGAAGAACGGAGGCTGCTATGATCTATAACTACAGCGAGCAGGGCATCCGGGAATTGGAGGAATTCTTTGAGCTTAACGAGCTTCCTGTCAGCCCGTTCCGGTTAAATCCGTGGACAAATGTCATTGACTGCGGAAAGTTTGTGGAAAATACCCTGTGCCTGCTGAATGCGCACATTGGTGTATCTGGCTATCAGCCCTATTACGATCACATTTTAGAACTTGCGAATTATATCGAAAACCAAAAACCGTGAAAACAACACTAACCGTTACATTTGAATTTGAATCCGACCTGAGTAAAAAAGAGGCAACGGAAGCAATCAGGCAAGAGCTTTACGACACTTTTCCGGGTGTAATTATGGTCAATGATAGTGCCGTACTGATTAATTCGATTTCAGCTACTTTCAAAGGAGAAAAATTATGACACAAAAAGTTTACATTACCAAGTACGCCTTGTCGGGCGGAATTATTGAAATGGAAGCCGAAATTCATGAATGTGATTGGGGTAAAAAGGGAATATCGGTTTGGGGGAAATTCAAAAATTATACCACCGGGTTCTACAATAACGATTTTTGGTTGACCCCGGAAGAAGCTATTGCTGATGCCGAAAACAGGCGTGTGAAAAAGATTGCGAGTCTGAAGAAACAGATTGCCAAATTGGAAAAACTAACCGTGAAAATTAAGCCATGAAAATCAACTTTTTTTTCTATTACAACAAGCCCAAAAAAGATGTGTGGAATGTAGTAATAGTCCCGTCTTTTGTGGTTGAATTTAACAGGATGAAATTCTTAGAGGGAGTATCAAGAGATTTGGATATTGACCTATCGTGGCTTCTGTGGAGCGTGGCAATATGTATAACGTGGGGTCAGTGGGATAGCCAGATTGACGAGCCGATTTTAGGAAGTGGAGATTTTGATAACGATTCAAAAAAGTTCAATACGGGCTATCCGTGGGTCAAAAATGCTTAAAAATTAATAAAATGGAAAATCAATCTTATCCGGGGTTAAAAAAAGCCCCCCGAAATCTTAATGAAACCCTGACAATCCATATTAAAAATCAGTCAGATTTGTCACATGAGGTTTGTTTATTCGGAGCCTTGAAAGAGTATCCCCAAAATCCGGCTATTGAAATACTTTTAGCCGAGAGTGACTATTCAATGCTGCGAAAGTGGCTTCTCTCCAATGCGATGAAAGTTTTTGGTGTAAAAGTTTTTTCAGACAGAAAAGAGCAATTGCAATCGTGGGTGAAAATTATCAGGCGTTCAGTTTTTGGAGATTCTGATACGGCAAATGTTTACCCTTATAGTTGGCGAAGTTCAGATGAAAGTGACAATAAGTTAATTAATATGGCAAATCTATCCATGCTAGTGACTTGTGAAACTGAATGGATATTCCCCATACTGCCGAATACTAAGGTAACTTTTGTTTTTAGCATTGAAAACCGAACAGCCTACGATAACTCCTTGCTGAATAAGGAACAGGAACCCGTAAACCTGAAATGGCTACGGAAACGATTAAAGTGAACTACCGACAGATAAATCAATCGGCTTCAAGCCCAACGCACGAACCACTGTTCCACGTTACCGGGCAAGGGCTAGTTCCTAACCGTAAAATTTCTAATGCTGAATTAAGATCACGATGAATAGACAAGCCACATACAGGACAATCATGCCAACGATCATACAATTCTTTATGAACGGTTGTGCCACACCTGTAGCATCTTTGGCTTGTGCCACGGGGATTCACTCTTATCAGCTCACGACCAGCATTTTCAGCTTTGTAGGCAAGCATACCAAAGAATATTCCCCAAGCAGCATCGTTAATAGATCGGTTCAGACCGGATTTTCGGGATTGACCATTGGGCAGATACCTTCCGGTTTCATCCTGCACGGGCTTGCACCTTGCTGTCATTCCTTTAATATTCAAATCTTCAACACAGATAATATCATTCTGTTGGATAATTTTAAGCGATTCTTTATTCAGAAAGTTCTTCCGTTGGTTGGCAATCTTTTCATATTGGTTCGTCAGCAATCGCACCGCTTCTTTACGGCTGTTACTGCGTTTCTTTTTGCGGGCAACGCTACGCTGCAATACCCGAAGCCGTTTTTGGCTGGTTTTGAAATGCCGTGGATTCTTGATAAATCCACCATCCGAAGTGACCGCAAAACTTTCAAGTCCCATATCAATGCCAATACTCTTATTATATCCCGTTTCTGGAAGCGGGCTTGGTTGTACGTCACAGGCAAAGCAAACGTAATATTTGCCGTTCTTTTCAGTAAGGCTCACGGTTTTAATCTTCCCTTCAACCGGACGGTGCAACTTAATCTTAATAGTACCCATGCCCTGCAAGTAAATATAACTCCCGGTCAGTTTACACCCGTCACCATAAGACGGAAAGGTGATAGTCCGGTATCTTTGAGCGTTCTTAAACCGTGGGAACCCGGCTTTTTGGCCTTTCTTAATGCGACCAAAGAACGCCTTGTATGCTTTATCCAATTTACGAAGTACATCATGACAAGCGGAAAAGTTCGCCAACTTACAAATGCCTTCCGCCCTGATCTGCTTCAGCTCCGCAGCCTGCGTGTAATAACCGACCGATTCACCCGTCATCTTATACACCGTTATCCGGTGTTCCAAGGCGCAATTATACAAACGTCTTGCTTCCGTCAGTTGTTCAGTAATGCGTGTGATCTCACTGCTGGTAGGATACAGGCGATATTTAAAGTTCCGTATCAATCTTATTATGAGAAATTTATTATCACAAAGATATAACAAAATTATGTATTTTAAACAAATATTAATCACTAAAAAAATCCAGATTCCCCTGTCAGCTCAAGCAGACAGTTCCCCTCTGGTAAAAAAATCATGGAAACAACTGTAAATTACGTTCACGTTGTCGAAGGATCGCATTTTTTTGGGTCTATTGATATGATGATCGAGTGGTTGAAATATACCCCTTTTACGCCAATTAGCGAAATTAGTGGAACATTAACCAAAATGCTTCAGGAAACCAAGCGAAACGGCTATGAATTGCGAAAGGAAGAGCCGAAAAAAGAGCCTGAAATAGCTGTATTACAACCCGTTCAATGCGTTCCATATCAAATTTGCCCTAAGTGCAACGGCCAAAGGGTTGTAGCAAAACCACCGTGGGTAGATGGTCAGCAAATGACATGGGTAAGTGATAATGGTTCCTATCCGTGCGATATATGCAATGGTTCAGGCATTATACCGATGAAAATAATTGAAAATATTTAAGAAAATGGAAGAAGATAACAAGTTGAATTACGAAAAAGAGGTTGCCGACATGGAAGCCTTGATCAAAGTTTTAATTGAACTCAAGGACGTAAAGCAGCACTTGTCTGAATGGAATGAGATTCAGGCAAATATGGCTAATGCAGAAGGATTATCCTCAGACGTTCCGCATGAAAATGCCGACCTTCGGTATTATCGGCCTAACTATTATGAACACAGGGAAAAATCACTTGAAAAGAAGATTGAAGTCTTCCAATTAGACGCTGAGATTGAGCAAAAGCAAATGGTATTAGCGGAGTTGAAAAGGCGTGTTGAGGAAAATATTAAGACAACTGAAATATTTGCAAAAGAGGCCGATGAATCGTTAGATAGCAAGATAAAACGTGCGAAGGCATTGGCTGATGATGAGCGAGTGCCAAAGGATGTCAGGAGGAAAATAAAGAGTGCTTTCGTTGATCCCTATCAGACCCGTCATCGGTATGGTTTTAGTGATGATCAGATGAAGGCGGGGTTTTACAAGGCATTAATTCAGATTATTGAGGCGGCTGAAAATTGGACAATCACAAAAAAATAACAAATGAACTATATAGTTAGAGCAAACCCGAATTTACAAACAATTGATGAATTTCACTTGCCACGTGAAGTTAATTTAACCATCGAGATTCCTGAAATTGATTCTCGAATTTTTGGTGTGATTAATTATACTATTGCTCAACAGATAGAATATATTGAAAATGGTGCTAAAGAATGGCAACCTGCCAAAGAAAATGCGATTGCATCTTTAAAAGAGATTCAAACTTTGGTTCATGAAATTTTCGATAAATGTTATAAGCAATATTGTGAAAATCAGAGAAGCGAATATCTAAATAGCTTAAACAAATAAACCGATAATTCCGTTAAATTATAACCAATGATCAAAAGAATTTACCTTTCAGAATCCGATAGCACACTTTCCAAGGAGGTTGCCTGTCAGATCAATGGGAACCCTGAGTTAAAGTTATTAGAGAGCTTCGTTCCACGTGGAACAGCGTGGGAGCAATACGCTGAAACAGTTAAATTCATGCGTGAACAAAGGCCGGATTACATCGTGACAATGACCGGACATAGCCCGTTTGAAATCGAGAACCTTGCGCTTGCGAGTCAGTTAATCGGAGCAAGGGCAATTTATGTTAGCAGCCCTGAAGTGTTCGATGGTCAGAAAGCCGTATTTGTGGAGAGTAGTTTTGTTGAACTTGACGGGAGTAAAAAAGTTGTCGGCACGTATGTCCCGTATGATGAATATGACTTTCCTAGGCCATCTACCCTATATGGATTAAACGCCTTGCATGGGGAGCAATATATACAGCGTTACGTTAGTCGGTATGCTATTTTGCGTCCCGGATACCTGTTTGATGCAGAAGATTTAAAATCGGCAAATGTGAAAGAATTAATCCCGGTAGGCGATCCATTGGTCAGCCCGACCCGGATTGTTGATTTTGCCAAACTAATATTGGAAGTGATCGACAAGAGGATATGCGGGGTGTATCACATCGTCAATAAGGCGGTTCCTATCACGTTATCTGAATTGATTATGCAGTACAAGCCATTTATTTTCAGGAAGGTTGAGCCGAAGCAAGGTCAGCAGTATTGCCACAACCAAATGATTACCGGGCATAAGTTTACGGATCGCACCGGGTTTGTTATGCCGGAGCTTACTTGGAAACAAAAAACAAACATGAGAATAGTAAATTAGAAGGCTAATGAGCTGACTGATTAGTAGTTATTGTTGAGTGCAATAATAGTTTGCATAAGAATATAAAACCTGATAATACCAATCAGGTTTTTTTATGTGTATATTTTCGGCTTGTATATATCTATATAGGGAAAAATGGCTCTACATTTTGATATCTTCAGCAAACTACACGACAAAACGGGTAAGCCTATATGGGTGCTAACCCCGACAGAAAAACTATCCAAGGATGAATATGAATGGGTTAAATTAAGGGCTGTAAAAGCTAATGGCTATTACTCAAAATTTGTTACAGGTTTTGTTTTTAAGTATGATCCGTCTGATTTGGATTGGGTAAAGGATATATATAGCGGAGAAGCGGTTGCAGAACCACAAATGGAGCAAGTAACAATTATCCAAAAGCTCAATTTAATTCAACTTGGTAAGGGGAATAGGAAGCCCCGTAAAGATATTATCCTTGCTGAAATCGAAGCGGGTAAAATGGAGTATCTTACGTTTAAGGTTTGGGATAGCATGAGCGAAAGCGATGACTACCCAACTGTAACGGAAGCTGACTTTAAGCCTGCGGAGGGCAATAAAGAACTAATGGCTAACTTAAAAAGTGCGATTGGTCAACAGCATTGGACAACATCGGTACGGATTGAGCATACCCAAGAATTCGGGTATTATATTCAATTCATGAGGTGGTATATCCGGTATAAAAAACCAAAATCGGAAGGCGGCCACAAGGAGAAAATTGAATCGGATGATCAGATATTGAAAATGGTTGAGAAGGCCAACGAAGAAATGAACGGATTAATTTCTTCGGCCAATATCACTATGGAAAATATAAAGGAAAAGTTATTGGAGATTAATACTACGATAGCTGAAAAATATCCGGCATATTATCAGTTAACCAAGGATGGCAAATTAGAGAAAACTCAATATGTCATTGATGCGGCTAAACGGGTGTATGATACAGCAAGCGAGCAATTCCTAAGTAACCTTGAAAAAAAGGCGACAGAACTATTTGCCGGGAAGACAATAGCAAAACAGCCTGAAAAAATTCCCGGTGGTAAATCTTCCGGCAAGCCCGACAATACCTTAGATTTACAAGAGTATGTCAATACCATAACATTCAATGATTTATTTAATGGTTCTGAAATCCCCGAAGCCTTTTTTGAAAGTTACGAAAAGTATGTAGCTAATGGTCAATACCCGTACAATGAAAGTGTAGCTAAGTTTTATGCTGAAGATTTGCACTTAGTTGAGGATATTGATAAGCTCAAAACAATCGTATATTGGGTATCACAACATAGACGGGAAAAAAAACAAAATGAACAACATCGACAAATGAAAACTGAAGGTTGGTTGTTGATGGATTTACAATCAGCCAAATTGTTATCGGAAAATCACGAAAAAATAATAATTACCCCTGAAATAAACGGTGTTTCGGAATTTGAGGTAGTGAAAGGGTTAAGTGGTGGATATTTGTTAAAAAATTCAAGGCAAAAGACAAAGGGGTATTCACTTGATTTAATCGAACCTGAAAAATTCTACTATTACAAACTTAAAAATGCCAAAAGTTCCGAAAAAATCAAAGGGGGGTTAGGTTCCGACAAGCCCGACAGCGATTTTGATCCTGCATCAATAGCAAAAGGCGCAAAAGTTGAAATGGAGCATACGACAGACCCGGCAATTGCCAAGGGGATCGCAAAAGATCATTTGACGGAGGATGCGAAATATTACGACAAGTTGGAGATTGTTGAAAGTGGGGTATTAAGCAAGCCGACCACGAATAGTTTGGGGCATCCGATTGCTGATACAGTTGAAAAGATTGCAAATTTCTGGCTTTGGTTTGGAAATAGTAAAGTAAAAGACAGTCAGGGCAGGCCATTGGTGATTTATCATGGGACGACAAAGGAATTTAACTTTTTCGATCCGACATTGAAAGGGTCACGGGGAAGTTTGGACGAAAAATACTTTACATTTACATCTAATCGTGACGTTGCTGAATATTACGGCAAGGGATATGTAGGCAAGGATACGCCAATTGTCATGCCCGTATATTTGAAAATAGAGAATATGCCGGAGTATGACAATGAAAAGAAATATTACAATAAATTGGAAGTATGGGCGGGTTACAAATGGATACAGATTCACCAACTTCAGGATTTTCATAAGAATGGGTTTGAAAAATTTAATGAAAGACCCGGAGGCGGGATAATCAAGTTTGAAAAGGTTGACGGGTTTGTTGTAAGAAACACGATTGAGAAGGAACAAGCAGATATTCATGATTTTAATTACGATGTTGAAAAAGCAGAAGCCCATGACAAGGAACATTTTGTTGGAGATACCTATTATGTTTTGAATCCCGAACAAATTAAATCTGTTGACTGCAACTCCGGTTTATTCAGTCCCGAAAACCCGGACATCTGCGATACGGTAAAGGAGTCAGACAGCCGACCGACAACAAACAGTAAAGGGCAACCAATACATTCAACACCCGAAGGGATTGCGAACTTCTGGAAATGGTTTGACGGAAGCAAAGCGGTTGACGACAAGGGATTGCCATTGGTTTTGTATCATGGGACAGTCGCAGATTTTTCGATATTTAAAAAAGGAAGAAAAGACCCGTGGGGTAGCCACTTGGGTATGTATTTTTCTATTTCCCCTGTGCAAGCATCAAAGTATGCAGAAAGTTATCATGATGATGAGGGTACGTCAAGCGTTTTGCCTGTTTACTTGAGCTTAAAGAATCCTAAAATAATTGACGTAAAAACCATTGAAATGTCTAATCCCGGAGGCGACATGACGGGGCTAGGCGTGGCAATTCAAAATGCAAAAAAGATAGGAAACGATGGAGTTATTATTGAAAACTTTAATGATTATGGTGGTTCAGATATACAATATGTAGTTTTCAGTCCAACACAAATAAAATCAACCATTTGCGATAGCGGTTTATTCAGCCCGGAGAATCCTGACATTTGCGATACTGTGACCGAAACCGAAAAAGTTGAAGAACCGAAAGAGGCCGAAAACCCGGTTACATTGGATGAAATCAGACCAAAACCCGAAGATTTAAGTTATACATTGGCTAAAGATGCTTATCGTGCGATCAGCTTTGATCCTGAGAAAAGAGCCAAGCAGGAACAGGATGGTTATGTTGATGATGTTAACGACTTCATCGAACAATTGACTAAAATAGCCACTTCAGACGTTCAGAAACAGGAATTAATCAATCAGGTTCAAAATTACAAAAAAGGATATTTGAGTAAGTATGGTGCTGTATTGTCCGCAAAGGGCAGAACCATGTCGTCCATGATTACCGGAGCATCAAAATTCCCGGTTGAAAGGAATCAAAAAGCACTTGATACCGAGCATAATCGCAGTACGGAATTTTTTGATTGGAAAGATAAATTCCAAAGCAATGCAATTAAGGCGATTAACAACCTGAAAACACCTGAACAGAAGGACAATGAACGGTGGAAAAGCATAAAGAAAACAATTTTAAATGAGGTTGCCACTATTATTGCCATTGACCGTGGAACCATGCCGGGAATGGATAGGAGCGCATTCACAAACAGTTTAAAACGCTTCTTAACCAAATTGGCAAATAACGGGCAAATTGATGACCTTAAACAGTCTATTGCCCTTATTCGGGAAATACAAGCCAAGGAACCGAAGCCAATCTTTTCGGCAGGTAACGCAATATGGACTCTTGCTGAAACCATTGAAGCAAAACCGGAACAGCCCAAAGAAACTCCCGTTGGAGGGGTAATTGCAGCTTATGATGGCGCAACCATTGAGAATAACACCGATGAAGAACGGGTTCAATTGCTTTTCGACCAAAAGCCTTCGGTTGAAATCATGGATGAGTTGAAGCATAATGGATGGCATTGGTCACCAACGAATAATGCTTGGCAGAGGAAGAATACCCAATCGGCCATATACGATTCTAGGCGCATTCTCGATAAACATTTTACCCGGATTGAGGAAAACGCAGCAGAAACCGAACAAGAAAAAGTAAGCGATGAATGGGAACCGTGGAATATGACCTTTGACGAGTTTTTCCAATATTCACGGGAAGAAAAGTTAAGGGGATACAAAAATAGGGAAATTGCACGACAGGATTACGACTTATCCATACTTCGGCATTTGTTTGAGGACGAGATCAGGAAAGATAATTTCGGAAGAGGAATAGCAAAGAAAATAGCCGACATTAATGCTTGTATCGGAACTAATGGGAGTAAGACAAATATTGAACATTTAGGTGAGTTTAAGAATGCTGACAGCGTAATCAAGGAGCTTTACGCACAGGCGTTGGCCGAAGGAAAACAGATACCCGAACAGGCAATAAACAATCCTTCGATTGAGGAGCAACCAGCCGAAAGTGAAAAAAATAAAGTAATACAGGAATCCCATCAGGGCAATACAGGTCACTCAAATAGCTTAGATGCTACTGTTGAAAAGTTTGCCAATGGAGATTACCGGATAACGGATGATGACGGGAAAATATATGAACTGCCAAATGGTGACTTTAAAGAGTTGAAAATCAATGGTAGGAAAGCAACAGATAGTCAAAAGCACACTTACGTTGGCGGAGGGATTGCATTGTGGCACGCTATTGAATGTACCATACATGACCACGACCTAGAATTCGATGAGGAATATCAGGAAATCATGAGGTTAGGGGCGCAAGAGAAGTATAAGAAGGCAATTGATTTTATTACCAAGGAGCCGACCGTATTATTTGAAGCTGCCGGGAAAGAACGAAATGAATGGGTCGAGTGCAAAATAGAACTCATGCCCAATGGGTACGTGAGGATAATTCCACTTGTTTTAGGAGTTTTTGATTCGTATGAAGAAAACCAATACAATTATCCCCCGGAAGTTATAAGCTCATTATACAAGGAGCGTTTTAGGCTAGTATCAGAGGTAAGAAAATGGAAGGTGGAAGAAGATGCAGAGGTAGACCCAGACCCGGATAATGCTACGGATTGGTCTAAGTATCACTTTGTCGAAAAGTTAATTGGTGATAAAAAGCAAACAGAAGATAGTGAAAAGATCGGATTGCGAAAATTTTACAGGGAACTTGATGGATCAGAAAGCGAATCTGAATTTTTGCGTCTATGCAAACCGGAATTTATTGGAAGATTTGAAAATAAAGAAGATGGGTTAGTGGCAATAGTCACATTTGGCGCAAATGGTTATCATGTATCATTAACTGACGTTGATGCAAATCAGGTCGTACCGTCTATAACAATTTATAAAGATAAAGATCAGGCAATAGAAAAGGCAAAATCGTTGGTAAAACGAACTGCAAAAGAACCGTGGGAAATGACAAAGGATGAATGGTTTATTTATAAGTTTAATAAGTTACCAAAAGTTACTCAGGCTAAAATTAAGAATGCGGAAAAGGGTTACGCAAACATTGAGGAAATAAGAGAACAAACAGACAGAGAGCATTGGGGAGATATTAAGGATGCAATGGACACGGGTAAATTCATCCCCCCGGAAGTATTGGCTGAATATCCTGAACCGATGAGTACACCGGAATTGAATGAACCGGAATATCAATGGACAGCAAGTGACGGAACTAAATATTGGGTTGAACTAAATACTGAAGATGGTGTGTATGTAGTCAAATCACACAAAACAGGTCAACCAATCTCAGAAGTATCAGATAGTGGTTACGATTCAAGAGGTGACGCAGAAGATATGGCAAAATCATTGGCAAAAGGAATCGTAAAAGAAATTTCCAAAACCTTTTTGCGTGAGCAGGATGGTTTAAAAATCTATCTATTAGACGGTGAAGCAGTAAGAAAACAGCATATTGAGTATGTCGCAGGTGGTCATGGTTACGTTTACGATTGGATACCTACAGACGAAGTTTGGATTGACGAGAACCAAAAGGACAAACCTATCGACATGGAAGCCACGATCCGGCATGAATTGTTTGAAATCAACTTAATGAAACAGGGTATGGATTACGATGAAGCGCATGAAAAAGCAAATGAGCATGAGGCCGAGTATCGTAAAGAATTATTACCCAAAGCTGAAGAGCCAATTGAAATAAAACCAGATAAAATAGAGATTGGATTTAAAATAAAAGATAAAAACGGGATAACTTATACTATTGATCGCATTGTTGATGGTATTGCCATAGCTACAAAAGATAGACGGGGCTATGGTAGAGGGGTAACTTACACATGGCTTGTATATTATCATCCAGAACGTGATGAATGGAAAGATTTTGGTGATCCGTGGCAAGCAACAGCACCGTCAACTAAAAGTATAAAAGAAGCATTGGATATTATATACCGTGATCCGGTTGCTGATATGTCAAGTAATACTCCTGAAGTAGAACCTATTAAAGAACCCGAAGTGTTTGTTTTCTACACGGATGCACCTATTCAGTACGATTCAGCTAACATGAAATCGCTGTATGAGAACTACCTGACTACGCACAAAGGAAGATATATCCGCAAAATTATCGTTCAGGACGGGATTAAAGCTAACTTCCAACGAGAACGGTACGAAAAAGACGGTTATGTGATGCTGAATGTAACGCAATTCAACCGTGAGCTTTTTACCGGGGAAGTTTTCAAAGAGCAAAAGTATACCGATGCAGAAGGCAATACCTATTATGCTGAACCGAACCACTTAGATAACTACAAAACATGGGTCGCTGTAACGGAAACTGATTCAGCAAGGGAGTTATATGGTGAATGGTTTGAAAAATATGAAGATGCTATTGAAGTTGCGAAGATGTTATCGGAAGGAAAAGTACCATTAAGGGTGGAAGATATGGATCGTCCTACCGTTTACGAACCCAATACTTATACAGGTGCGCCCATTGCTACGGTTGAACGTTGGAATTTAACCAAGCCTGATGATGGTGTTTTGAATTGGGAAAAAAGCGGAGGTCTTGGGAAAAGTGAAACAATTAATGATTTAAAGGGCTATGTTGTAGGTGTTAGTAGGAAGTTTGATTTTGTTAATCGTCCAATTGGAGCCAATTTAACAATCAGCAAGAGAAACCCGGATCAAACCTTGAAGATATTAAAAATATTGGATTACGGTAGCTTAGAAGCCGCTAAAAAGGATGCGTTAAATCAGGTAAGACTTTTAGAAAAAGAAGTCGTTGAACCTGTAATTGAGCCTGTAATTGAGTCTGTAAAACAGCCGGAACCACTATTTAAACCGGGTGACGCTGTGCAGGTGATCGACACGGAATTAACCGTTATTGCCGGAACTTACGCAGTAGTTTTGCTTATTGCAAATGCTAAATTCGTGCAGATCGAAACAGGTTCAGGTCAGGACGGAACAAAGTATAAGCCGTATATTGATAAACGCAATCTAAGGAAAGTGGAAGAAGGGGTGATGAAAATAGAGGGAGTGGGGAAATCTTATCGCTATACTCCGCAAACAGCACAGATTATTGAGCCAAAAGAAGAGCCGGAAAATAAGGAAGGCATAAGAAGAGAAAAGATTAGATTAGGTACGACCAATCCTGAAGATCAGATTATTATTGATAGTGTATCATGGCAAGAAGATGAACTACAAATAAGATATGATGGTGATACCAAATTAACTATTATTACTGATCAGGATGGATATTTTGGTTCGGGATGGATTGATGTATCGAAATTCAGAAAACCACCATATACTATTAACGGAAAAGCAAGTAGACAGAATATTAAAGCAGAAATTATCAGATTGCTGAATACCCGTGAAATAACTGATATTATACTACCTGCTACTATGTTCAATGCGTTTTGGTTGTATTATCGTTCACCAATTGCAGAAGTTGAGCCTAAAGAAGAGCCGCAAATCATCAAAGTAGGCAGTAGGGTTGAATTTACTGACGGTGAATATTTAGTATATGGTACTGTCGGTAAAATACATAAGATAAATGGTATGGCTTATGTTTTAGGCGACAATGGGGATGGATATGAATTTCACACCGAAGACCTTAAACTTACCGATAAGCCAAAACCTGAAGTAATAATTGGTAATAATAATATTTTAGCAATCGGATCAACCTTATCATTTGCAGGGAATCAACTACTAAAACCCGCCAAAATGAAATTAACTGAGGTCACGAAATTGGATGATGGTAGGTTTAGTTATCTCTTTGTTGGAGGTGGACGGTCTCAATGGTTACCAGAAGATATGTTACTAAAAAAATTAAAAGAGGACGGAATTTTGCCAACTAAGGAGATCACCGATCCTGCCGAAGTAGAAGTTGAGCCTAAAGAAGAGCCGGAAATTATTAATACAGAGGGTGAAAACTGTTGGGGGGCAAATGCTCCGGGGTGTGAAACTTTGACTTTTAGCAATAGGAATGATCGTGAGGCATGGATGGATCGTTTTGGAGATTGGAAAAAAACACCACTTTCCACACAATATATTTATACAAAAGAAGGATTAGAATATTATTGGTCTAATGTTGTTGAATACAAAAACACTCATGTAAGTAAGTATTGCCCGATTATTTACACATTACAAACTGAAGCTACTAAGGAGATCACCGATCCTGCCGAAGTGGAAGAAACATTCCACCTGAAAGAACTCGAAACAAAAGTCAATCCTAATTTTACCTATTTTAAAACGCTCAACTTCGCAGACTACAAAGATGCCTACCTGCTTAATAAGGCTATCGAAGAACTGCTTGACAGCAAACCGGATGATAATACCTTTACACTCGAAGAAAAAGCCTTTATTTCAGGCTATACAGGCTATGGCGGATTGGATAAACTAGGCGAAAAATACAAGGAAGTATTCAACAAAGGGTCGTTTACCGAATTTTACACACCGGAAGACATCGTACAGCAGATGTGGGAACTTGCTTATGAATACGGATATACCGATGATCAGCCCGTTTTGGAAACATCTGCCGGGATTGGAGTTTTCCTGAAATATGCACCAGATAAGGAAATTGTTACAGCCGTTGAAATGAACAAGTATAGTGGCCGGATATTGAAAATCCTGTACGACAAGGCAACCGTATTGATTCAGAAATTTGAGCAACTGTTTATCAATAACCGGGATTCCGCCCGTGGAAATACCAAAAAATTCCAAATCCCACCAATTTACGGATTGGTCATTGGGAACCCGCCTTACGGGGAATGGAGTGGGTTTGAAAAAGGTATGGGTGAAGGAACCTATACCGGGGCGAGAAACTTGGTTGAATACTTTATTACCCGTGGATTGGATATGCTGAAACCCGGAGGATTGCTTATTTATATTGAGGGTGCAAACCCGGCTTCCGGTGGAGTGCCATTCCTACAAACAGGAATAAGCAATTGTAAGAAAAAGATCGCTGAAAAGGCTGATCTGATTGACTTTTACCGTTTACCAAACGGGGTATTTGAGCGCACGGACGTAACTAGTGAAATTATCGTTTTCAGAAAAAAATAACACGATCATGGAAAATAAGCAAACCTATTTAGAGGCATTGGCCGACCTAAAAGAAAATATATCGGAAATGCTTGATTTATGCGATGCAACCGAAACACCTACCCTTTGCCGACTGCTGACCGTGGAAGGCAATAAGGAACGGTTTATCGAAACAATCATTGAGCTAGTGAAAAAAGGCAACCATGCGAGGGATGCCATTGGAATATTGGAACGCAGATACAACCCAAACACCCCGGAGGATTAATCAAGTGGAACTACCAAAAATTAAATCGGTTAGAAAATACCATGACGATACTTGTTCTGATGCCTATAATTTTGTAAAACGTCAAGAAGAATACTGCTATTGGGTTATTTTTGAAGATAATAGATTTAATTGGACGGGAAATGCGAAAGATCGGCAAGAAGCGATAGACAAGGCCATTGAAGAAAGAATTCGTGATGACCGACAGTGGACAGAAGTTCTTAAAAAAAATGAAAATATAATACATCCAAAGATGACAACTCTCGAATTAATGTACGGAGATAAGTGTTTTAAAGAACACCCCGAAAAAATACTTGGCGAAGAATATGAAACGACAGGTCAATGGGGCGTGATCAAAAAATACCGTGGCGAACGTACCGAAGCTCTTGCCAAAATCGGAATTCCACCAAAACGGATATTCAGACCAAACGTGAATATTGCTGTTACTACATCGGTTATTGATACGGATAACGCACAACCTACCGTAACGGAAGAAGAAGCAATCATTCAGGAAGTTCCGATAACCAATACGGATATTAAAATCACCAAGCGGAAGAAAAAAGAAGAGAAAAAACAAGACCCGACAGACCCGGAACCGCCAAAAGAATATTTTGGATTCAAAGAAACTTTCGAGCAGACCAATCGAATAAACCTTGCCCTGCCATCTGTTGACCAAAGAACAGGAATGCCGAACAATAACGCAAAAATCAGCTATCAGGAACTCCGTGCGTATGTTTGGTACATGGAGCAGACCGACAGGAAAATGTCGCAGAAATGGTACGATTTAGCCGGATTCCGAACCAATACAGCCGACAATGAAGTAAACATCAAACAATGGATGCAGGACGGGGTAGTGTTCTATTATAAGGGCGAACATCTTCCCGCCTATGCCTATGTATCCGGCAATATGTACGACAAAAAAGCGGCCTTGAATGACGACAGGGAAGCTATTGTAACCCTGTATGGCGAAGAGATATTCGATGCTCAAAAGAAAAACCTTGACGACATTTTCACTAAAACAGTATACAATACCCGGCTACAGATCAACCCTGTAAAATCCGGTTTACAATTGGTTATTTTACCAAACTCAGACTTTGCGAGAGAATTTAAAATATCCACATTAGATGAGGAAAGTAAAACTAGTTTCCGTGTTTACCAACATACAGATACCGTTGAAAACAGGAAAAAAGAAAGGGTTGGTGAAACTGACTTTGTTAAAAAGAAAGGAAGCACGACCCGTGTAGAAGAACTCAGTCTGCGTGATGCCTTTCAGTTTTGGATGGAGCAATGGGGCGGGGGAAATAAGTTGATCAAAAAAGCCAACTTAACCCATAATGACATTTTCCTGTATTACTTAGAGGGCGCACGGTATAGCGAAAGTAGGGACGGAACTTACGAAAATTTTAACAGGAAAAAAGCTCAATCTAAAGAAGAGGGTGACCGTTTATTCATGCACTTCCTGAAAAACTTGGTCACTCCCGAAGATCAGTTAAAAATTGAAATGCTGTGGAACCGGGAAAATAATGCCATTATAGAGGCTAACTTTGATAAAATCCCCGTTGCATTTGAATACGGCAAGGATTTCTACGGATCAAAAATGGATATTCGGTGGGAAAAGCGGGAGGCCGTTGCGTTCATGGCAAGTCAGGGATCAGGGCTATTGGCCTACGAAGTCGGTTTGGGCAAAACGCCCAGCGCAATTATGACCATAAAGCATTACCTTGAAGCAGGTTGGTGCAAGCGTCCGTTTCTTGTGGTTCCACGGTCAACATACAAAACATGGTTACGGGAGATTCGGCAATTATTACCCGTGGAGATCATGAAGATCAACGAGTTTTCCAATATGACTGAAGATATTGTTAATGGTCAGAAAGACATTAATAAGAAAATAAAGATGGTGGATGAGGGTAGTATCTCTATATTCACCTTTGAAGGATTCAAGCGATTGGCATTTTTGGAATCTACACTTTGGGAAGTGGCCGAGGAATTGGAAAATGTGTTATATCAGTATGACCCGGAAGCAAGCGAAAAAGAGCGTGAGAAAAAAGGTGAAAAGATCATGACCTTAATGGGTAAATCTCAGGCGAAAACAAGCGTTGCTATTGAAGATTTGGGATTTGACTTCATGTGCGTGGATGAAGCTCACAACATGAAAAAAGTATTTACGAGCGTTAAAGCCAAGGCCAAAAGCAATAAGCAGTATGATATTAGTACGGGGAAAGGAAGCACAATTGGGTTAAAGGGTTTCTGTATCAGTCAGTATATTCAGAAAATGAACGGGGGGCACAACGTTATGCTGTTGACTGCTACTCCATTCACGAATAGTCCATTGGAAGTATATTCCATGCTTAGTTTAATCAGCTACGAAGAGTTGAAACGGTTGAATTTGAGCAACCTAAACGACTTCTTTGATATGTTCTGCCTGACAAGTTATGAGCTGAAAATCAATGCTAAAATGATTCCTGAACGGAAAATGGAACCTGTGGGGTGGAATAACTTACAGGCATTGCAGAAGATCGTATTCCGGTTTATGAATTACAAGGCCGGGGATAACCCGGATGAAAAAGGCAGGGGAGTCAGGCTTGACCGACCGGAAAAATACATTCTGCCGTATGAGAAAGTGATCGTGGATGGGTTGCTTACGGCATTGCCGGAAGATCAGGTTATTTTAACATCGCTTTCTCTTACTGAACATCAAAAGTTGCTCATGGGTGAAATCAGGGAATATGTCATACATAATATATTACCCCGTGAACCGAATGCTGATTTTGTGGAAGAAGAAGAGGAAGAAATCAGCTCTACCCCGGAAGCGGACAATCTCGAAGAAGGTTCAAAAAAAGAGGATAAGATAGATAAACAAATACCCGTTGGGTTGGATTACAGCAACTTAAAAGATGACGAAAAAGCTGGTGTTCGGGTATTACAGGGAGTTGGATGGTCACGTTCGTTGGCGGTCAGTCCTTACCTGTATAGATATAGCGGGCTAGGCATTCCGCAGGATTATCTTGAATTTGTTGAAACTAGCCCGAAACTGATGTACACGATACAGTGTATCGCAAGCATCAAAAAATATCACGAACGCAAAAATGAACCTGTATCCGGTGTAATCGTGTATATGGATCGTGGGAAAGACTACATGGGATTTTTGAAGGAATATTTAGTAAAAGAAATCGGGTACAAGGAGCATGAGATCGGCATTATTATCGGGGCAACAAAAGACCGTGCAACCATTCAAAACCTGTTTAATGGCGAAGAATACAACGAAGCATCCGGTGAAATGCTTCCGATTGATGATGACAGGCGAATAAAAGTCATTTTGGGGAGCCGTGCCATACGGGAGGGTATGAACCTGCAAAAGAAAGCTAGTACGCTGATTAACTGCTATGTAGACTGGAATCCTAGCGATCAGGAACAGTTGTCCGGGCGAATCTGGCGACAGAAAAATCAATTCAAAGCGATCCGTATTGTGTTCCCGTTGATGATTGACAGCATGGATATTTTCATGTTTCAAAAATTGGAAGTTAAGACGCAGCGAATTAATCAGATTTGGAACCGGGACGGGCAAACGAGCGTGATCGAAGTGGATAAACTTGACCCGAAAGAGCAAAAAATGAGCCTGATTACCGATCCACGGATATTGGCTGAAATGGAAGTGGACAAGGCAAGCGAATTGCTGACTGAGGATAAGTCCGGGATGACGCAATTACAGGATACTTTATCGCAAATCAAAACGACCATGATGCACGTGGCCGACAGGCGGAAAAAGTTTGAGGAAATCGCTACGCAATTCAGGCCAGTTAAACCGGATAAGAAGGGGAATATCCGGGTGCGTTCCGATTCAGCGATTATTTCGGCTATTGAGCAAATTGCCAAAGAACAAACCGATGCCGAAGGGGTTAGTTTTGAGGATGTTAAGTATAAGGGGTATGGGGATTACAGTACCGGGAGCAGGTATGTATATTACAATAGTTTTCATGTTCCCGACAATTTTGCCGATTACCGTATAGCTGTCAGGCAGTTAGCGAAGAAAGAAGAAACCTTATTAAAGGGATTAGGGATTGAATTGAATCAGGAAGATTTAACGGCCTATATCCGCAAACTCAATGAGGATATTACCCGGATTGATGAGGACATCAAAAACCTGACAGGGAAGGATGCCATGAGCCACCGTATTGAGCGCATACGGGAAGAACAGGAAGCAAGGAATTTGGGTCACGTGAAACCGGAACAACGGGTAAAAGAATTCGAGAAATTGAACTATTTATTGAGCCAAGTTGCCTTTAAGGATGCCGAACAGGTTGCCTTTGAATCATTGATTGACCCGAATGTATGTCCGCCCAAATCTGAGGATGGCACACGCAGGATCGACAAAGAAGCATTGGTGCAGTTGAATTATTGCGTGGAAAGGCTTCCGCAAACCAAGGCACTCAATATCATTTCTGATGGAGCCTATACCGAAAAACGTAAAAAGCTGCATGAGAGCATAATCTTTGGGTTGTATAAAAACATTGCCTGTTTGCACCACGATCAGCCGATTGCCGTATTAACTGCTGGCCCCCCCGGATCAGGAAAATCATACTTTCTGAAACAGTTTGCCCCGTATATGCAATCCAACCGGATCATTAAGATTGATGCCGATGCCATACGGGAAAAGTTGCCTGAATATGCAGGGTGGAATGCCAGTGCCACACATGAAGAGACAAAAAATATTGTCAGCGAGGCACTTTCGTACATTTCTACCCCGTGCAGGCATGATGTACTGTATGACGGAACCATGAATACTCCCAAAAACTACGAACCCTTGATCGGAAAACTACGTGATTTGGGATATAAAATTTACATTGTTTTTGTGGATGTTCCCAAAGATTATGCGATAAAAAGGGTATTGGAACGCTATCAACATACCGGACGTTATGTACCTTTGTCCGTGGTAGATGAATTTTATTCGCACGCATCAAACCATTTCGATCATATTAAAACATTGGTGGATGGCTGGATGGAAGTGGATGGGGAAACGGCTGAAATTAAATATCCGATTCACGGGGAACCGATTCCGCAGGATAGGGAATACTTTACTCAGGATACGAGTACCTTGCCTAAAGAGCCGGAGAAGTTGAAAGAGGTAGTTGATGAAGCTATAAATAAAGCCGAAATTCGGGAGATTATTGACGGATTAGAAATAGCTTTGGAAGGGTTAGAGGGCGAAGAGCGTGAAAGTTTACAGGAGATCATTGACGGGTTGTTAATTGCTATTGAATAAGGTTAAAATATTTAAAATCAATAAAATGGAAGATTTATCTGTTCTCAGGGAAAAGTTGCTGAAAGTAAATAAGGCACTTAACAATACAGGATTACCGGAAGCCGCCCGTCCCGCCTTGGTAAAAAAACAGGCTGAACTTGAAAAGGATATAGCGGAAGCTGAAGGCATGATCAAAAGTAAGGTTGTGAAGCCGCTTGCCGAGCCGAAGAAGGTTGTGAAGGAAAAGAAGCCCAAAGTTAAGGTGGTGAAACCGAAAGTTGAGAAGAAAGCTGAACAGTTACATTTGATTGGTACGGTAAAAGTTGATGAAGGCATCCGTTTTCCATTTGATGAAAGGCGCAAGTGTGATAGTTATACAGTTGAATACCGGGATGAAAATGGTATTGAATTTCGTAAAGGATTTTATGTTAACGTGGGTGAAGAGCCTATAATTCCGAAGTCGGGGACTCACGAAGAGCTTAACGCAAAACGAGATCAGCTTACTAATGTAGTGAAGCCAAAGGTAGAGCAGGGGAAAAAGAAATCAGCACAGGATAAGATTAATGAACTATCTGAAACTACAATTGATCAGTCCATAGTTAAGGACAATATATTTGGATCAATATATTTAATCATGTTTGAGGCATTAACCGATGCAAACTTCCATTTGCAAGCCAAGAAGCTAGGTGTACTATTTGGATTTGAAAGCCCATCGGAAGTATATAAAAAGCTGTCTGGGAACGAAGGTAGTAAATTAGATCAGGCAGGGCAATTCATCGCTAGTAAGTGTGATTGGGAATATCAACCAATCATTGATGTTTTCAAGTATTATTTGGGCAAACATAATGCTTTTGATATGTATGATCTTAGTAAGTTGGATACATTATGGGAAGACTCTATGGATAAACCGGATAAGCCTGCGCCATTCAAAAAAGGCGATATTGTACGATATGGAGACGAACCGAATGGTCAGGATATAGTTAATGAAGTTGAATGGCAAGACGGGGAATGGTGGGTATGGATAGAGGGTCAAGATAAGGGAATCAATAGCAATTTTTTAGTGTTAGCCGAAAAGCCTTTAGCTGAAAAAGAAACATTAACTCCTAAAATTCCCTATACTCCGCACAAATACCATTATTATGAAGACCCCGGACATGGATGGATGGAAGTGCCATTGAGCGAAATTAAGGCTTTGGGAATCGAGAGCGAAATATCTTCTTACAGTTATAAGAGAGGCGATAATGTATATTTGGAAGAGGATTCAGACAGAACGACTTTCCTTAAAGCAGGGGAAAGTGCCGGATGGTTTGACATACAAGATGTTTTGAATAACGGGATAGATCATACAACAAATAATGATTCGCCTGTACGTGGTTATTCAAGTTATGTTCCACCAAAGAAAACTGAAAAGCAAGAGCCTGAGAAGCCTGCCGAAATGGGAGTTGAAATACCGGATTGGATTACGGTTACTCACGAAGGCGATGACATTCATTTGTCCTTTGCTATCAGAAACGACCGTTATGATGGAATCATAGAGCCTACCTATATAGATGGTGTATATGGAGTGATGATTACTGATGATGCAGTTTATCAGAGCATCGAACCCATGCCAATTACTAAGGACGATTTCGCTAGCCAATCAGATGCGATTAAGTTTGTTGTGGATAAGTTCGTTTATTATCGTGAGAAGCAACTTTCTGAGATGGAGCAAGATAATAATGAAGCGAGAAAAGATGGAAAGACGGAACCAAACTATCTGTACCCACCCAAAGAGCCTGAGAAACCTGCAAAATCAAGCAGAATATACCCGCACCCGCATTTCGAGTTGTTAGAAAAAGCATACCTTATTGCAGATAATAAATTTGATAGGAACTGGAACATTGAACGAATTGCTTACGATTTAGCCGGGGACAACTATAAGGAAACACGGCAAGAGATCATGTCGGCAATCAAAGGGGAAAAAGTGCCGATTGCAAAAAGCGGAGTCATGGAGCTGATGAAGGAATTCAAAAAGTGGATTGATAAATATTACACACGGGACGGAAAGTTGATCGAACCGGAAGGAACTGAAAAATCTGGAATGGAGATTTCCGTTATAGATGAAGGACAAAAAGGCACATATTATTATATCAAGCTGCAAAATTCAGTAAATTCAATGTTCCATACAGCTATTTTTAGTAAGGGAAAACAGAATTCGTATAACAGGAATAAGCAGGCTGACATTGATCGACTTTGGATATTGGCAGAAAAATATCCATTAAAAGTGATTAATGAAGAAATTGAAAAAGAAAATGCAAAACAACCTGAACCCGAACATCCAAAACACCTGACAAGGATTGACGAAATACCAAAGTTGGTGCGTGAATTCATGCCTGTGCATCAACAGCGAGCCTTGGTATCCATGAAAACTTTTGAGCATTGGGGAATATTCAAAAATATCGAAGAACAGGTTAAAGCATTACCCAAACTGTATGGCACGGAAGGCATAAAATCAGAGGATAAAATCGCCCAATTGCACTATTTCTACGGTGGGTCAGATTGGTTCATCAATGAAGGCAGTATGGATGGTGACGATGAAGATGCTCAATTCCTGTTTTTTGGGTATGCCATTTTGAATGGAGATACTCAAATGAGTGAGTATGGTTATATTCCACGGGATGAGTTGGTGAATAGGGGGAAGGTTGAGTTGGACTTTTTCTGGGAGCCGGAAACCATGAATCAGGTGTTTAAGGAAAAGTACCCTAGTTTGGCAAGAGGCGGAGAACCGGAAGATAAGCCGTTGGGTAATCCTATATTGGATGAATTAGCGGAAGAACTTGTCAATAAACGTGGATTTGTAATTTACAATGACAAAGACCCATTGTTCACTAAAACTATAGGAGATTATCGCATTAGTGTTAGATATGATGCGAAAAGAAGCAACCTACAAGGTAAATATGTCCAAATAAGCAATCTTCGTGAAGCAATTGAAACGGAGTATTATTCTGAAATTCAATACTTACTCAAAGCAACAAACTTCCTGATCAAAGAAGCCAAAAGGCGAAGCGGAATAACAACCGAAGAGCCGGAATTGAACACCATTGAACTTGCTAGGGAATTAGGCAAAAAGGCACATCGTAGCGGTAAAAGTAGGACACCTAATAAGGACGCAGACTTTACGGAATTTATCAAAAGCCTTGAAATAGAAGAGGATGCCTTCGAGGAAGAAATGGCCTACTATCGAGCATGGAGAGAAGGATGGTGGGACGAAAAAAAGGAAAAGGAACCCGAAATAGCACCTAAATCAGCTATACCTAATATTGATTATTTTAAAACTTGGTCTCAAATAGTTGTAAATCCGGGCAAGGAAAATAGTAGCTATGACAATAAAGCACCGAAAGATTGGGATGGTGATGATTTTGTGGGATTTGTTAAGGATAGTATTGATAATGATGATTGTCCGGCTATTGGTAGCGATAGTGGTCATGTGATTGTCAAACTATTGGGAATTACAGATAATACTAGCGTTATTAATTACTATAATCAGGGTAGTGGGTTAAATAATGATGAGGAATTTAAGAAATATGACAATTGGCGGGCTTCATTATACGATGTATGGAAGTATCTTAAATCATCAGCCGAAGAGCCGGAAAAAACAATTGATGAAAAAATTGAAGATTTAAAGGTGAAAATAATCTACGCAAAAGACTTTCATCCTGAAAAAGTTGGCATATATGAAGATCAGTTAGCAGAATTACAGAAAAAGGAAAACCCCGAACTGAAAGGTTACGCTAAGAGCATTGTTGATGATACGGGATGTGACCCTTCAGATGCCGAAGAGATTGAGGAAATCATGCGACATGACATTTTTCATTCTACGTTGGATTGGCAATCAAAAGCCGAATTCAAGAAGGGCGCAATCGAGGCTTATGAGCAACTGAAATTCATGCGTTCCCCGGAAGGGATTAAGTACATGGCCGAAATCAGTGAGGGTATAGATCGGGGTGAAATAGAAACTCCAAAGCCCGATGTGACAGAAGAGCCGGAACCCACGAAAGCTGAATTGGAAGCCATTCTTAAAACTACAGTTGGCTTACTGCCATACGTTGAAGGCGAAGAGAAAAAAGATGTAGAAGCCTATATTAAAGGGCTGAAAATCTTAGTAAAAATGATGAATGATGAAACAGAATCGGCAAAAGAACCAGAAAAGCCTAAACGACCGGAATTCAAGAGGGATTACTGCGTATCCGGCACTTTTGATTTACACCGATTGAAAAGTTTGGGTATTTCCAATGATCATATTGCGGAAATGACCGATATGTACAATGAAGTTGCCAATCGTGTTGGTGATCGTGGTTCATGCGTTTTAGGCAATGGAATTATGATCAATGGCAAACGGGTGATCGGTAGTTATGCGCAAGGATCGCTTGGATTGGAAGAAATTCAGGGGAAAATCATTCCTTTTCTGAAGAAACACTACCCCAATTTGAAAGTGGATTATGCTTGGGGTAACATGGATTAATTCTTTAATTTGAATATTGTAAAACTTTAATAATCAACAAAATGTCGAAATTATCAGAACTGAAAGAAGACAAATCAGGATTGCTTGCATCTATTGAAAGTAAGATAACGCCTGAGAACATCCGTAAAATCATGCAACGCAGGGTCGAGGCAATTGAAAAAGAAATAGCCGAGCTGGAAGAAGATGAAAAACATCCAAAGCCAAAACCCAAAGTTGTAAGCAAAGACCCGCTATGGCATAAGCCCCATAAGCATGAGCCAATGGACGATACCTATTCCGAATTCCACCCGACAGGAAAGAAGACAGAACCGGACGATAAAATCAAGGTGGTACTAAAAAATGGCAAGGAATATTCATTTTCACGTTCAAATATTCCGCATAAGGAAACTGGCATGGCATTGATGCGCATGACAGATGAATCACATGAAATCCTTATATCCAATGACCAAATGGATAAAATTGTTGATTTCCTGAAAATAAAACCCGTGACTGATTGGCTGGAACGTGCAAATGGAGATTTATTTACTGTCATGGGCAGTGAAGATAACTATGCAATAGTGCCACATAAAGATAATGTTACATCATTGGATGGTACTAAACCCGAAAAGCCCAAAAAAGAAGAGTCCCCGGCTGAAACTAAAGACGACATTGCCGAGTGTAAAAAGATTCTCGAAATGGCTAACTACGATGTGAAATCAAAAACCGTCAAAACAAAAAACGGGAAGAAAACCATCAAAACAAAAGAGCCACGACAGGATCGTACAATCATCGCTGACCGGACAAAATCAGTCTTTACAACCATCACAAAGGATTATGCGTCAGCAGAAGACAAGGATGCCAATAAAGACTTACTTGATGTTGTGGACGCTGTAAAAGAGCTGATGATTAAGTTCATGAATTCTCTCGACAAATTGGTGGCGAACAAGGATGTTGACAAGATCAAAAAGATCATGGAGCTTTTGAAAAAATTGGTCAAATGACGGAGGGGAAATCATGAAAACAATAAAAACAAAACCCAAAACTGCCACAAACACCAATAGCCGTGAGAAGTTTGAAAAGGCTTTCGCTACACTATTGGCAGATGTTAAATCAGGTAAGGGCGTTGATGTCAGAGCCATGAAGGAGTATACCGATGGTCAACTATTGGCAATGTTTATTTTGCCAGTTATACAATCAGAAATTATGTCCCTGAAAGACGCAGCCGGATTCAGGAAAATCATAAAAAAGGGAATGTGATGTATTTAATCAAAAAAGTCGAATAGGAGGGAAAATCATGGCAAAAAAAGAGTATTTACTAGTCGGTGTTGGATACACAGCTCATTTCAATTCCATTAAAGAGCGCAATGCTTTTAAAAAACAAGTTTCTGGAATTTTTAAGACGATGAGCAAGGTTCCGAAATTTGCCGATAACAAAAGCGTTTTAGAATCGGCAATAGTTATCGCTATTGCAAAGCAAATGAAGGTTAAGGTTGAAACAAGAGCGTAATCGAAAGGGAAATAATCATGGTAAAAAAAGCAACAGCTAAAAAAGCAACAGCTAAAAGAATTAAGAAACGGGTTTTTGAGTATTATAAAACATCACTGAGAATATAGAATAAATTTGTATATTTAACTAATTAATAGTAATTTAGCACCATGCTTAGAGCTTATAAATATCGCTTGTACCCGAACAATACTCAAAAAGTGTTGCTTGCCAAAACATTTGGGTGCGTGCGGTATTTTTGGAATAGTCAGGTGGAAACATTCAATTCCTACGACAAAGAGGCTAATCCGAAACCGGAAT
>Ga0172379_10001286_pt1 | contig 51720 bp, 53 predicted proteins | sample GrowelOW334metaG_FD_119756 | JGI IMG/M metagenome (GOLD analysis project Ga0172379, IMG submission 119756) | Groundwater microbial communities from an aquifer near a municipal landfill in Southern Ontario, Canada - Groundwater well OW334 metaG | ecosystem: Environmental > Aquatic > Deep... | reverse complement strand
CCGACCGCGCAGGCTCTCGGACCCTACGAGCGCGCTGCGCGCGCCGTCTATGGGTCCTGCGGCCGCCTGCGCGGACGGAGATGCGGGCCTGCCGCTTGGGGGAAGGAGAACGGAGGGCGCTCGGAGACTGGGACCTCAGGTCCAGACCGTCGTCACCCGCTCGCGCACGATGGGGTCGCTCCCGACGTATTTCATGCCGTGCCACTTCCCAGCAGCGCCCGTCGACGTCATCGGTTCGCGGTCGAAGCAGTACTTCAATTTCCGCGCCAGCGCGTCGTCACCGGCCGCAATGGTCCGCCACACGGCGTAGGAACAGAGATCCGCCAGTTGAAGCCCTGGTGATTCGTGTGATTCGAGAAACAGCACCGACTCTATGACGTTTTCCATCGTTGCCCACGGCGTGCCCGTGTCATGAAACTGGAGAACGCACTTTCGGAGCGCGCGACTCAGGGTGGAGTTTCGCGGGTCGGCGATGATGAGACCCTTTGACGGGAATCCTTCGCGATAGCGACGCTTCAAGAACAAGTCGAACCGCGACACCAGATCAGCGAAGGCGGCCGAATACAGGGCGTCACCCGTGGCTCCCGGGTTTCTCGCGAACCATGCCTGCTTGTGGTATACGACCGCGAACAAAGTGATTTCCGAGTCGCGAAAGTCGTTGAGGAGCGCACAGAGCTCCGCGAAGAATCCAAAGCGTTCACTGATTGAGAGCGCCGCAAACGGTCCCTTTCCGGACCGCAAGTGCGAGCAGTGAATCTCCGGCGGACGTCTGGCCTCATCAGGAAAATACTTCTTAAGGAGCTTCGCGAGCGCCACGCGTAGATAGCGCCATTTACCTTCGAACAACGCAGCCGCCCCGAGAACCAAGTGATCTGTTCCGGTCTTGCCGGTGTCGCCCGATTCATCGACGTATAAGAGGTTCACTTCGTCGGCACCAGGCAACGAAAAACGGCTGGGCGCCCTTGCAGGCGACGAACGGTCATACGACCGCTCTCCCAACCGTGGGTGAAGAATACCAGTGCGTTGCCTCCGTGGCAACCGCCGGGAGAAACAGCCGCCGGGCAAGATGACGAGTGGGGCACACGAGGGTGCATGGAGAACGAGGTTCGTGGGAGAGGCGACTGCCAAGACACGGTAGCGCCGATCCAACCTGACTGCGTCACCATTCCGTTGCGGCGCTTCCCGAAAGCACGCGCCGCGGGCCTGCCGCCGTGGGGGAGGGGACGAACTGCGCGGGCGCGCCGGTGCATTCGCGCCCGCGAAGCGCGCAGCTCCGGGGGTGTGCACAGGCGCATACTGGAGCGACATAAACGGAGCGCGCGCCTTTAGGCGCGCGCTCTCGAAGTCGCGAGAATTGCGCCGAAGCACACCCCCGGAGTTGCGCGCTTCCCCGCGCGGCGAGCAGCACACCCCGGAGTTGCGCGCTTCCCCGCCGGGCGGCCTAAAGCCTAGACGACCCGCACGGACGCTGCCGCCGGATCACTGCGGCGCACCCGCGGATCCGTCCTCGCGTCCTCGTGCGCAAAGTCCGGCACCAGCGTGTGCAGCAGCTCGCGCAGCTTGTTCTCCTGGTCCTCGGCCGTCATCGCCGTCCTGACGAAGAGGTCCAGCCGCGCCATGACGTCCGCGTCGGGCTCCTTGAGGTCGGTGCAGAGCACCTTGGGGTGCGACGTGGTGCGAATGGCCTCGTCGCCGAACAGGACTTCCTCGTAGAGCTTCTCGCCGGGGCGGACACCGGTGTACTCGATATCCACGTCCACCCCTTCTTCGAGCCCGGAGAGGCGGATGAGGTCGCGGGCGAGATCCACGATCTTGACCGACTCGCCCATGTCGAGCACGAACAGCTCGCCGCCCTTGCCCAGCGCCCCGGCCTGCAGCACCAACTGCACGGCCTCGGGGATGGTCATGAAGTAGCGGCGCATCTCGGGGTGCGTGACGGTAACGGGGCCGCCGTTCTTGATCTGATTGAGGAAGGTGGGGATGACCGAGCCACGCGAGCCCAGCACGTTGCCAAACCGCACGGAGACGAAGTTGCGGCGCTCGGCCTTGGCGGCCTGCTGCACGATGTGTTCGGCAACACGCTTGGTGGCCCCCATGATGCTGGTGGGGCGCACGGCCTTGTCGGTGGAGATGAAGACCAGCTGCTGCGTGTCGGCGTCAATGGCGGCGTCCACCACGTTCTGCGTGCCGAGGATGTTGTTGGTGACGGCCTCGACGATGTTGTCTTCCATGAGCGGCACGTGCTTGTGCGCGGCGGCGTGGAAGACAGCGTACGGCTGGAAGCGCTCGAAGACGGCGTGAATGCGCTGGGCGTCTCGGATGTCGGCAATGACCGACGACATGGCGAGCTTGGGGAACAGACGGCGCATCTCGCCGCTGATCTCGAAGACCTGGTTCTCGCTATGGTCGAGCAGCACCAGTCGCGACGGGTCGAGCGCGGCAATCTGACGGCAGAGTTCGGAGCCAATCGAGCCGCCCGCGCCGGTGACGAGCACCACCTTGTTGGCGGCGTGCAGGCGCACCTGGGCGAGGTCGGTAACGATGGGGTCGCGGCGCAGGAGATCTTCGATTTGTACCTGTCGCAACTGCTCCACGCGCACGCGCCCCGACACAAGGTCGCGAATGCCCGGGACGATCTGCACCTTGGCGCCGGCCTCGGTGGCGCTGGCCACGAGCCGGCGGACGAGGGAGCCGCGGGGAGACGGGATGGCGATGATGAGTTCGTCCACCGACTGTTCGCGGACGACGCGGGCAATGTCACCGAGGGAGCCGAGGACGGAAATGCCACCCAAGGTCATGCCCTTCTTGGTGGGGTCGTCGTCCACGAAGCCGACGACCTCGAACTGGAAGTGCGCGCCATGGGTGCGGAGGGCGCGGAGGATGCTCTGGCCCACCTCGCCGGCGCCGGCGATGAGGGCGCGCTTGGCGGGGCGCCCCGTGCGACGTGTCGTTCGATTCAGGGCGCGAACGGCAATGCGTGGCAGGGCCATCAGGTTCGCGGCGAGCAGGGCGTCCCACAGAAGCGACGAGTACGGCATGCGCACGGCGGAGAGGCCGGTGGCCCGAATCAGCACCGCGCCAACCAGGAACGTGATCAGGCCGGAGACAGCGCCGGCGAAGAAGATGCGCTCCAGTTCGGCGAGCGAGGCGTGCTTCCAGAGGGCGCGGTAGAGGCCGACGGACCAGGCGACGGCCAGGCGGATGGGCAACGCCAGCAGGGCATAGACCAGAACGGCGCGCGTAGTCTCGGCGGACCAGGCGAGCGACTCGAAGCGCAGCGCTACCACCAGGAACGGGAGTGGCGCGAGGAGGGCTATGTCGAGGAGTACGAAGTGGCGATTGCGCATTAAAGGAGCTCGAGACAGGATCGGTGCCAACTACCTATGCCGCCGCCGTCAAAGGTGTGTCAGAACCCGACGTGGCCCGTCCATGGCCGGCCGCTGACAGTCCGTTGACGCGCTCGCCTAATTCTCGGCGAGATAGCCAAATTCGTCGGAGATGCCTCCGACAGCAAGAAGGGAATCGTAATGTGCGGGGGCGGGCGGCTGAAGCTGTCCGGTTGGTTAATGCAAACGGCCTACTTGACACACGACGGACCAGATCGAATGTTCAAGCGTTGAACAACCACGGGAACGAGTGAAATGACGCTACACCCGCCCACGACCGACCCCTCACAGCTGAGTGTACTGCGGCTTCTCGATGAGAGCCCCAGCCGCACGCAGCGCGAGATGGCGAGTGAGCTGGGGATGAGCCTGGGCAAGGCCAACTACGTGTTGCGGGCATTGCTGGCCAAGGGGTTCGTGAAGATCCAGAACTTCAAGAGCAGTGCCAACAAGCGTGGCTACGCCTACCTGCTGACGCCCGAAGGGGTGGCGGCGAAGGCGGAACTGACGAAGCACTTCTTGGCACGAAAGATGGAAGAATACGACGCGCTGCGGCTGGAGATTGAGCGGCTGCAGGCGGAGAGCGAGGACGTAGCCGTAGAGCGGTAGTGAATCGCTGGGCAATAGTGTCACGACAACTCTCACGGTCAATCACGCAATGTGACTGACCGTGCACTCGGGTTCCCATGATCCAGATTGCCAACTCCATTACTAATGAAGTGCTGGCTGACCCCTGGTTTGTGGTCTGGACGGAGGCGCGCGCCGAGAAGAAAGTCGCGGCGCGGTTTGGGGCGGCGGGGCACGACGTGTGGCTGCCGACGTATACGAGCCGGCGGCGGTGGAGCGACCGCTGGAAAGAGGTGGTGCTCCCGCTCTTCTCCGGATACTGTTTTACGCGTCCCACGGGCGAAAACTGGAGCGCGCTGCTGCGCACGCCGGGGGTGCTGACGCTGGTGAAGGAAGGCGGGGTGCCGGCGCGGCTCGATGACGGGTATGTGACGTCTCTGCGCCGGATGATCGAGGCCCCCCACCTTGAGCCGGAACCGGTCGCCGAGATGGAGCCGCTGATGGTGGGTGACGAAGTGGTGGTGCAGGAGGGGCCGTTGGTAGGATACCGCGGGGTGGTGCGCGAGATTCGCAGCGGCCGCAAGCTGATAGTGTGGGTTCCCACCATTGGTCGCGGTGTAGCGTTTACGATCGGCGCGGCCACAGTCAGAGCGGTCTGACGGTACGGCTCGCCCGGGGGCCGCGAGAGCGGCATGCAGGCGTTACCTTTTTTGGATGAAAATGATCAAGTCTCTCGCTTACCCGTCGGCTCGCCGGCTCCTGATTGCCCTGTTGATGAGTGCCGGGGCGACCGCGTTCACTCCCGCACGCATGCCCGGGCAGGACGCACCCGCCCTGAGTACGGCCCAGCAGGACTTGATCCGCGCCGAACTGACCAAGCGCGGCCTGACCGAGCAGGAGGCGCGCGCGGCGCTGGTAAAGGAGGGGATCGTCATCGAGGCGATCCCCATTGCTGAGCTGCCGGCGTACAAGGATCGCATCGTTGCGGTGCTCGACCGGCTGGTGGCGCAGAAGAAGGCGGCCGTGACGGCCAGCGTCACGACGGTGCCGGGTGCGGCGGCCGCACCCGCTGCCCCAATCGCGGGGGGTGATGCCGCCAACCCGACCACCACGGTGGCCGAGGCGGTGGCCGACGCGAAGGAGAAGGTGGCAGCGCAAAGCAGCGAGCCATCGGATATCTACGGGCACAGCATCTTCACCAATAAGACGCTCGACGTCTTCCGCACTACCGACGGTGCGCGTGCGCCCGATACCTACATCCTTGGCGGCGGCGACCAGATTCGTGTGAGCATCTTCGGGACCTCGCAGGTTGACCTGCTGCTGCAGGTGACCGGCGACGGATTCGTGCAGCCCGACGGCGTGCCGAAGATCTTCGTGCAGGGGCTCTCGCTGCTGCAGGCGCGGGCGCTGCTGCAGTCACGCCTGTCGGCGTACTATCGCTTCAACTCAGATCAGTTCGCGCTGACCATCCAGACGGCGCGCACGGTGACGGTGAACATCTTCGGTGAATCGAAGATCAATGGCTCGTTCTCGCTCTCGGCGCTCAACACGGCGTTCAACGCACTGGCCGCGGCTGGCGGCCCCACGAAGATTGGTTCGGTGCGCGACATCCAGGTGATTCGCGGCAATAGTCGTCGCCGGATGGATGTGTATGCCTTCATGAACGACCCGCGGTTGCTTTTCGACTTCGACCTGCAGCACAACGACGTACTGTTCGTGCCGCTGGCGCGCACGGTGGTCGCCATCGAAGGGGTCGTGAAGCGCCCCATGCGTTACGAGCTGGTGGAGCAGGAAGACCTCGCCGACCTCATCCGTTTTGCCGGGGGGATCAACTTCAACACCAACCCCGACTACGTGCAGGTGCAACGCGTAGAGGGAGACTCGGTGGTGCTGAGGGAATGGCGCCTGCGCGACGTGCTGAGCGGGGCGGTGCGGGTGGCGTTGCGTGACGGCGACGTGGCGCGCGTGCGCGCGATCGGCCGGCCGCTGGAGCAGTTCGTGGACGTGTCGGGGAGCGTCTTCTATGAGGGACGTTACGACCTGGGGCGCAGCCCAAGCGTGCAGGACGTGCTGGCGAAGGCGCAGCTGAAGCCGCAAGCGAAGACCGACTTGCTGTTTATTGAGCGCGTGCAGCTGGACGGCAGCTTGAAGGTCATTCCCCTGGCGTGGGACGATTCGGTGCGCGCCAAGGCGAAGGTGAAGCTGGAACCCAAGGACCGGTTGCTTGTCTTCGACAAGGAGCGGTACGCCGATGTCGCGACGCTGGCGGTGGAGGGGAGCGTGCGCAACCCGGTGACGCGCACGCTTGCCTACGGCGACCGCATTCCGCTGCGCGACGTGATTGCGCTGGCTGGCGGCCTGCAGCCGACAGCGGCCGACGTCGCGTTCGTGATTCGCACCGATCTGTTCAACCCGAAGAAGGTGGATTACCTGCGCGTGAACGTGCGGCAGGACCTCACCTTCCCGCTTGGCGCGGGCGACAAGCTCATGGTCTACGACCGCCGCACGTACACGGAGGTCGGCGAGCTTTCACTTGGCGGCGCCGTGAAGAACCCGGTGCGCGCCGAGTTCAACTCGGCGGTCACCATTACCGACCTCGTCATCATGGGCGGGGGTTTCACGCGCGCCGCGTCGCTGAGTCGTGTGGATGTATTCCGCCTCAACGTGAGTCCGACGAAGGGCGCGACGTTCGATCGTATCGCGGTGCAACTCGACAGCGCGTATCGCGTGGTGTCGGCGCCGGCAGGTTTCCGGTTGCAGCCGTTCGACCAGGTGGTGGTGCGGGAGATCCCGCTGTTCGATGTCTCGCGGACAGTGCAGTTGAATGGACAGGTGATGTACCCGGGCGTCTATGCGCTGTCGAATCACCTAGTGCACCTCAGTGACGTCATCGGCGAGGCCGGCGGAATCACGGAGCTGGCCGATCCCGCGTACGCGACGCTCGTGCGCTCGGCGGGGGGCGTGGGGCCGGTGGGGATCGACCTGAAGGATGCGTTGCGTCACAAGCACAACCTGAGTCTCGATCCGATCCTGCTCGAGGGAGACGTCATTTCAATTCCGCGGCGCTCGAATCTTGTGGCTATCCGCCTGCGCGCCACGCGCCTCGGGGAGCTGGCGACGAGCGGCGTCGTGAACGGTGGCGTCACCGAGGGCGGGACGACGAGCTTCAGCTACGAGGGCGACCGGTCTGCCAGCTGGTACATCCACGAGTTCGCCGGTGGCTTTGCCCAGAAGGCGGACCGGTGGAGCGTGACGGTCACGGAACCGAACGGAAAGGTGACCGGCACGGAGCGAAGCTTCCTGTTCTTCAAGGATTTCCCGACTGTGTATCCGGGAAGCACCATCAGCTTGCGTTACAAGTTCGAGGTGCCGCCGGAGCAGAAGAAGAAGATCGACTACGACGCGATCTACACACGCACGTTCCAGGTGATGACGACGGTGCTGTCGCTGATCGTGCTTAGCAAGCAACTCTAGGCCGATGACGATGACTCCCACGCCGAATAGTCGGCCCGCTGATGACGACGACGATGAGATCTCGCTCACGGAGTTGATCGATAAGTCGCGTGACTTCGCACTGTTGGCGTGGAAGGAGAGGATCTACGTGTGGCGAAGCCTTGCGGTGACGGTGCCGCTGGGCTTGCTGTTGGCCTTCGGCAGCACATCGGAGTACACGGCTAGCACGAAGATCCTGCCGTATCGCTCCTCTGGCAGCAGCACGTCAGGGCTGTCTGGCCTCGCCGGCCTTGCCGGCATCCGGCTGCCGGCGGGAGCTTCTGATCCGACGATCACGGCTGACTTGTACCCGGAAGTCGCGAAGACACTGGATTTCAAGATCGCCGTAGCGGAGACGCCGATCCGGTTCAGCACGGTACGGGAACCCATCTCGACGGTCAGGTACTTTCGCGATGTTAGTGCCGGTTCCCTTGTCGGGTTCGTGCGCCAGTATACGATCGGCCTGCCGTCGCTAATCTTGTCCGCCCTCCGGCCGACGCCGAAGCCGATGGTCATTCCTGACTCGACGGGCGGAAGGCCACCGCTCGCGCACTACGATCCGAAGTACCTCGCGATTATTCGCAGCCTCGATGAGCGCTTGACGGTGGACATCAACCGCAAGACGGCGATCATCACCATTCAAGGTACGATGCCTGATGCGTACGCCGCCGCCGACCTGGTGAAGGCGGCCTCCGGGCGGCTGATGGAACGCATTATTGACTTCGAGTCGCGTAAGGCTGGAGAGCAGCGGCGCTTCGTGGAGGACGAGCAGAAGCGGGCCCGCGAGCGCTTCGAGCAAGCCCAGCGACAACTGGCGACTTTCACCGACCGCAACCGGGGGACGCTGAGCGCTACGGCGCAGATCGAGGCACAGCGGCTGCAGAGCGAGTACAACCTGGCATTTGAGCTGTATCGACAGTTCAGTAGCGAACGAGAGCAGTCGCGCATCAAGCAGAACCAGGACACGCCCGTGTTCACGGTTCTGGAACAGGTTGTGGTGCCAAATTCGCGCACAAGCCCACGGCGGTCGCGGGACCTGCTGTCGGCAATCTTTCTTGGCGTCTGCGCCGGGCTTGGAATGATCTGGTGGCGCCATTATCGACTACGGCGAGGCGGCGCCGTGTGATAGAACCGGAGCCCCTAGACCACCCGAAGTTTCGCCATCGCAGATGAGGGATTGCTGCGCCGGACCCTCGGGTTGGTGCGGGCGTCCTCGTGCTCGAAGTCCGGAACCAGCGTGTGCAGCCACTCACGGAGCGTGTTGTCCTGCTCCGCCCTCATCGCCGACTTCACGATCAGGTCCAGCCGCTCCAGGATGCTCGCGTCCGTCGTGCTCGCAGTTGACATCTCATCTACCCAATGAACGTAGGGATGGTGTCCACCGAACCCGGCGCATCTCAGGCTGACCGTGCACTCGAGTGCCCTGATTCCGAATGATCTGCGTAATCTTGTTCCGCGCAGAACCAGGGCACGGCCAGACATCCCCGAGCTTCTGGGGGGCGTCACGGAAGAAGTGGTAACTCGATCTCGGGAATGATCCTCCAGCGCGGAGCTTAGGCGCCGGAGAGGGAGGAGCTTGCAGCGAACATATTCAGTGCCAAGCGGCAAATGTAAACCGGGAGTTCAAATGAAACTTGAAGGAAGCAAGGTTCTTGTCATCGGCGGTGCCGGGTTCATTGGTAGTTTCGTGGTTTCAGAGCTCCTCAAGACCGACGTCGGCGAGGTTGTGATCTACGACAACTTCGCGCGCGGCAAGCTCAGCAATCTCGGCGCGAGCCTCGCCGACCGGCGTTGCCGAATCCACCCAACCGGCGGAGATATTCGTGACGTGGATGTCCTCGACGACGCGATGAAGGGTGTGGATGGCGTGGTGCATCTCGCGGCGATGTGGCTCCTGCACTGTCGTGATTTTCCCCGCACCGCCTTCCACGTGAACATCGAGGGCACGTTCAACGTGCTGGAAGCGTGTGTCCGCAACGGTGTTAAGCGGCTCGTTTACTCGTCGTCTGCGTCCGTTTATGGCGATGCGGTGGAAGTGCCGATGACGGAAGCGCATCCGTTTAACAACCGCAACTTCTACGGGGCGACGAAGATCGCCGGCGAGGCCATGTGTCGTGCCTTCCACGACCGATACGAGCTCAGCTACATCGGGCTGCGATACATGAACGTGTATGGCCCTCATCAAGACCAGACGGCGGCATATACCGGCGTCATCCCGATCATGCTAAACAAGATCGACGCGAACGAGGCGCCGACCGTGAATGGCGACGGAACGCAGGCGTACGATTTCATCTCCGTCGAGGACGTCGGGCGCTGCAATGTCCTGGCGCTCCAATCCGAGGTGAATGACGAGTTCTACAACGTGGGAACCGGCGTGCAGACTTCAATCCGCGATCTCTGCGACCTGATCCTGTCGATGCGCAACTCAAGCCTCAATGTCACCTATAAACCGTATAGCGCCGATGATGCGCGCCGGCTTGTACAGAACCGTATCGGATCGCCAGAAAAGGCGGCGCGGGACCTGGGATTCACGCATCGCTACGACCTGGTCACCGGCCTTCAGCGCCTGATCGACTGGAGGGCCAGTCAATCGTGAAGATCCCCATCGCGCGGACTGCGCTGACCGAGGCAGAGATCCAGAGCGTCCTCGAGCCTCTGCGCAGCGGTTGGCTGGTGCAGGGGCCGAAGGTCCGAGAGTTTGAGGAGCGCTGGTCGGCGTTCACGGGTGCCAAGCATTCGGTCGCCGTCACCTCGTGCACGAGCGCGCTCCATTTGTCACTCGCCGCGCTCGGCGTGCGGCCCGGTGACGAGGTGATAGTGCCGGCCTTCACATGGATCGCGACCGCAAACGTCGTCGAGCATCTGGGTGGGCGGGTGGTGTTTTGTGACGTTGACCTCGCGACGTTCAACATTGATGTCGAGCAGGTTGAATCGCTTATCACACCGCGCACCAAGGCGATCGTGCCGGTGCACCTGTTTGGGCTGTCGGCGGACATGGACCCGATCAACGCCGTCGCCTCGCGCCACGGGCTCGCCGTGGTAGAAGACGCCGCGTGCGGGTTCGGCGCCACATATCACGGACGGCACGTGGGTACGCTCGGGACGGCGGGCTGCTTCAGTTTTCACCCGCGGAAGGCCATTACGACTGGTGAGGGTGGGATGATCACTGCCGCGTCGGACACGTTCGCGGAGCACGTGCGAAGGCTCCGTGACCACGGGGCGGTGATGACGGATCTCCAGCGGCATCTCGGGGCCCGGCCGTACTTACTGGCCGATCACGTTGACGCGGGCTACAACCAGCGCATGACTGATCTGCAGGCCGCGCTCGGTAGCGCGCAGATGGAACGTGCCTCAGCGATCATCACGGAGCGGCGGCGGCTCGCCGCGCGCTATGACGAGGCGTTTGCCAACCTGGATTGGCTGCGCACGCCAGCGAGGCCCGATGGCTACGGCCACGGATACCAGTCATACCCGTGCCTCTTCCGGCCGGAACCGCTTTCTCGCGACACGATCCCGCGCGTCAACGAACGGCGCAACGCGTGGATGGATCTCCTTCAGCAAGCGGGCATTTCGACTCGTCCAGCGACGCACGCGGTGCATATGCTGACGTACTATCGGGAAAAGTACTCGCTGAAGCCTGAAGCATTTCCGCAGGCGTACGCCGCGAACCACTGCAGCATTTCGCTGCCGCTCTTTCACGGAATGTCGATGGCCGAACAGGATTACGTCATCGACCATGTGCGTCGCGGACTCGGCTGATGTGTGGCATTACCGGCCTGATCAACCTGGATGGCGCGCCGGTGTCACCGGTGGTACTGCAGCGCATGACGGATGCGATTGCCCATCGCGGCCCGGATGGGGAAGGCCACTGGATCGAAGCGAACGTGGGGATTGGACACCGGCGGCTGGCGATCATCGACCTCTCGCCGGCGGGGTATCAGCCGATGCTCTCAGGGGACCACCGGTTCGTCCTGTCTTACAACGGCGAGGTGTACAACTTCCGCGAGCTGCGGCGGGAGCTTGAGGCGCTCGGGTACTGGTTTCGGTCCCAGGCAGACTCCGAAGTCGTGCTGCACGCGCTGGCAGCCTGGGGACCAGATGCGCTGCTGCGGTTTAACGGAATGTTCGCCTTGGCGCTCTGGGATCGAAAGGAGCGCACGCTGCTCCTCGCGCGGGACCGCTACGGAATCAAGCCACTTTACTACGCGAGTCAGGGGAACACCTTTGCGTTTGGATCCGAGCAGAAGGCGATCCTCGCGCAGCCGGACTTTTCGAGGAAGCTCAACAAGCCGGCACTGCTTGAGTACTTCACGTTTCAGAACATCTTCACGGACCAGACGCTGCTGCAGGGCGTCCACCTCTTGCCGGCAGGCCACTACGGCGTGTTGCACGCGCAGACGCCCGGGCGAGAGTTGACGCGTGTGCAGTACTGGGATTATCGGTTTCGGGAACCGGATCAGGCTGCGCCACGGGCCGAGTATGTCGAAGAGCTGGATCGTCTTTTCCGTCAGGCAGTCAATCGGCAGTTGGTGAGCGATGTCGAGCTTGGGGCATATCTGAGTGGTGGGATGGACAGCGGGTCAATCACCGCAATCGCGGCCCAGACGTTTCCGTACCTGAAGACGTTCACCTGCGGGTTCGACCTGAGCTCCGCTTCCGGAATCGAGCTGTCGTTTGATGAACGAACGAAGGCCGAGGCGATGTCGGCACGGTTCAAAACCGAGCATTACGAAATGGTGCTCAAGGCCGGCGACATGGAGCGCTGCCTGCCGCGGCTCGCGTACCATTTGGAGGAGCCTCGCGTCGGGCAGAGTTATCCGAACTACTATGCGGCGAAGCTGGCGAGCAAGTTCGTCAAGGTCGTGCTGGCAGGGAGTGGGGGCGACGAACTCTTCGGCGGCTATCCGTGGCGCTACTACCGAGGCGCAAACAGCGGAAACTTCGAGGCGTACGTCGACCAGTACTACCTGTACTGGCAGCGCCTAGTCGACAACCGGCACTTGAAGCGCCTCTTCTCCCCCGTGTGGGGCGACGTGGAGGGCGTGTGGACGCGGGACATCTTTCGCGATGTATTCGCCACGCATGACAACGAACTCGGCCGGCCAGAAGACTACATCAATCACTCGCTGTATTTCGAAGCGAAGACGTTCCTACACGGCCTGTTTGTCGTCGAGGACAAGTTGAACATGGCGCATGGGCTTGAAAGTCGCGTCCCATTCATGGACAACGACCTCGTGGATTTCGCCATGCGGTGCCCGGTCGGAATGAAGCTCAATAATCTGTCTGCCGTGCTCAAGATCAACGAAAACGATCCCGGAGACAAGCGAGGCATGTTTTTCGCAAGAACCAATGACGGAAAGCAAATCCTACGCGACATGATGACTCGCTACATCCCGGCGGACATCACAAACGCGCAGAAGCAGGGTTTCTCGTCACCCGATGCAAGTTGGTTTAAGGGCGAGAGTATTGAGTTCGTAAAACGCCTGCTTATCACGGGAGACGCTTGCATCTACGACGTGCTAGCGAAGGACGTCGTCCTTGCCCTTGTTGACGAACACCTCAGTGGCAAGCAAAACCGGCGACTGTTGGTATGGTCTCTGCTCAACGTCGAAGTGTGGTTGCAGCAGGTCTTATGCATGAACGACTAATCCCGCACTCGCGGCCTTGGATCAGCGAAGACGACGCGCAGGCGGTAAGGGCGCAACTCGTCTCAGGATTGGTTGCTCAAGGTGCGATGGTCGAAACATTCGAGCGCCAAGTTGGGCGGTACCTTGGTGGCGTCCACACGATTGCTCAGTCGAGCGGTTCCGCGGCGCTTGCCTTGGCTTTCAAGGTGTTGGGGATCCAGCAAGGCCACGAGGTGATCCTCCCCACGTACGTCTGCCGAAGTGTACTCGAGGCGACGATGGCAGCCGGAGCTATTCCAGTTCTGTGCGACGTTGACGAGTCGGGTGTGATTACTCCGGAGACTGTCGGGCCGCACGTTACGGCGAAGACGCGTGCGATGGTCGCTGTTCATGTCTTTGGCCATCCTTGCAACGTCGCGCTGCTGAAACAAATGCGCGTTCCTGTGATCGACGACGCATGTCAAGCGTTCGGGCTGAGCGTGAACGGGGAGATGGCAGGGACAATAGGGCATCTAGGCATTCTCTCATTTCATGCCACGAAATGTCTCACAACTGGTGAAGGCGGCATGTTGGTAAGTCGTGATGCCGAGCTTGCCGAACGGGCGCGGTATATGACAGATGGAAGCGCAGTGCCGGTGCCGCGGCATGACGCGAGGCTGTCGGATCTTCAGGCCGCGCTTGGTGTCGCACAGCTTGCGCGGTACTCGCAGTTCATCGAACGACGAGACCGGCTTCGTGCGCAGTTCGCTACCGTGGCGCGAAACCAAGGGATTGAAGTAGGCGCCACCGGGCAATCGAACATGCTGTTTCGATTTACTGTGCGCACTTCCAAGCCCTTCGATGTGGTTGCGAAAGACTTTCGTACACGAGGTGTCGTCGTGCGTCGTGGCGTCGACGCGCTGCTGCACCGACTGCTCGGAATGGGAGATGCTGGATTCGGCACGGCCGTGCGGCTGTTTGAACGGACTGTATCAGTGCCCATGTATCCATCGCTCAACGACGATGAAGCGTCCGCGATCGCCGACGCGCTCTACTGTGCGAACGATGGCGATTGAGATATTGGATCTGTCGGCTGCCCAAGAGACGGAATACGCACAGCTCTTAGCGTCAGCACCCGCAGCGATGTTTACGCATTCCTTGAGGTACCGAGGAATGCTCCGGAGGCTTCTCAGTTCTGCGTCGGATCGCTATTTGATCGCGTACGAAGATGGCGACTTGGTCGCCGCGCTGCCGATCTTCGTGGCCTATGGTACCCTCGGGCCGGTCGTGAATAGTCTGCCATACTACGGGAGTCACGGCGCGATCATCGCGCGAAGTGAGGCATCAAGCAAGGTACGACAGGAGTTGCTCGCGGTGTTCAGCGAATACTGCGAGCAACTTGACGCGATCTGCGCAACGTTGATTGAGTCGCCCCTTGATCCGGCGAGGGCCAGCCTCGATGGCTGGAAGTCGGACTACCGAGACTATCGCATCGGCCAAATGTCGCCGTTGCCTGCCGGAGCACGTAATGCTGACATCGAGGAGAGGCTCCTAGCCGGCTTCCATTCGAAAACAAGAAACATGGTCCGTAAAGGACTCAAGAGCGGTTTCGATCTAGGGCACGATTGCTCACTCTCGACATTGCGGCGTCTACATACACTGCATGCAGAGAATATGAAGGCAATGGGCGGTATCGCGAAGCCTTGGAAGTCGTTTGAGGCCATATATGAGGAGTTTGAGCCTGACACCGACTATCGCATCTACACCGCGAGAGTCGAGGGTGAAATTGTATCTGCCCTGCTCGTATTCTACTTCAAGGATACCGTCGAGTACTTCACGCCAGTAATCGATGAGGCTTATCGCAGCCAGCAGCCCCTCAGTGCCTTGATCTTCCAGGCGATGCACGACGCGGTGGCGGAACGCGCATCGTCACTGTGGAACTGGGGCGGCACTTGGACGAGTCAGGTTGGGGTCTACCAGTTCAAGTCGCGATGGGGGACCAGCGATCAGGAATACCGCTACCACGTCCGTTTGCGTCGAGATCGCGCGTTGATTGAGCAGATGTCGCCGGAGCAACTCTTGGCGATGTATCCCTTCTTCTACACGGTGCCTTTCTCAAGTCTTGGGCGTTCCCAATGAATGCAGAAGCGCGGTTCGGCGAGATAGTGACACGGCTGATGTTCGATTACGAGTCGTTCGATGCGAGTGCGTTCGAGACTACGTGTCGGATGTTGCCATTGAAGCTGCAACGGTGGGTAGCGACGCACCATCCGGACAACCGATGCCGCAAGGCAATCCTTCGACTTAGCAATGTGCGGATTGGCGCCGGCGCCGTGGTCAATGCGGGGTTCATTGTGTCAGACGACTATCAATCGTTGCTGACAATCGGTGAGCGAGTCGCGATATCTCCAAACGTACTCGTGATTTGTGCGTCGTCTCCTAATAACTCGGAACTGCTCACTGATCGTGTCGTGCAGGTCCGGCACGTAAGGACATTGCCGGTCGAAATCGGGGACGACAGCTGGATTGGTGCTGGTGCCATTATCTTGCCTGGCGTGCGTATCGGGCGCCGCTGCATCATTGGCGCCGGCGCGATAGTCACGCGTGACGTTGCTGACAGCGCGATCGCAGCGGGATGTCCAGCGAGAGTGATGGGGGCATCGGGTGGGTAACAGCGAAAGTGGCTCCGAATCCGACATTCAAGAGCGTGTAGGGACGCCTGAGTCGGAGAAGCTGACCGCAGGGGCTGGCAGCGAGAAGGACACTACGCCTGTTGCGTACGGCGGACGGGACCTGCCCGGCAGTGGGCTTCGCATCTGTACGCGTTGCATCTTCGATGCGTCATTGCAGGACATTAGCTTCGACGACGAGGGTGTCTGCAACTACTGTCGAATGGTTGAGGCGTTGGCAATGCGATACGGAACCGGGCAGAAGGCCGGCGAGCAAGAATTCGCCCGGATTGTCGACAGGATTCGAGAGGCGGGAAGGGGAAAGAAGTATGATGTAGCGGTTGGCGTGAGTGGTGGTACAGACTCGTCGTATATGCTCTTTCTAGCTAAGCGCTTTGGGCTCAGGCCCCTAGCTGTTCACTACGACAACACCTTCAATTCTTCGATTGCGACAGAGAACATTCGTCGGGTGACGACAGCGCTCGGCGTTGATCTGTACACCCACGTATGTGATAACAAGGAATCGGAAGACATCTTCCGTTCGTTCTTCTTAGCAAGCGTCCCGGAGATCGACGGACCAACCGACATTGCTCTGGCGGAAGTGATGTTTCGGGCTGCTTCCAAGTACGGCATTCAATATGTGTTTGAGGGGCACTCGTTTGTCGCTGAAGGCGTCGCCCCGATGGGCAAGGCGTATATCGATGGCGGGTACATCAAATCGGTGCACCGCCGATTCGGGCGTCGACGAATGAGGACGTTCCCGAACATGTCGTTCGGGAAGTTTCTCTATTGGTCGATGGTCAAACGCATCCGGAAGATTCGGCCCCTGTGGTACTTGCCGTACTCAAAGGCTGAGGCTAGGCGCTTCCTAGAGTCAAACTGTGGGTGGAGGGACTATGGCGGCCATCATCTGGAAAATAGGATGTCCGCGTTCCATCATAGTTTCTATACGCCGAGAAAGTTTGGGCTCGATCAAAGGAACAATACGCTGTCAGCTCAGGTGAGGAATGGACTTATGACGAGGGAGGAGGCGTTCCAAGCTTATGCCGAGCCGCCGTTCGTCGAAGATGAGTTGGTCGGCTACGTGATGAAACGGTTTGAAATGAGTAGTGCGGAGTTCTGGGACGTGATGGCGAGACCACCGAGATTCTTCACTGACTTCAGTACCTACAAGCACCGTTTCGAGCGGTTACGCCCACTCTTCTTCGTGCTTGCGCGCGCACACCTTGTTCCGATGAGCTTCTACCTAAAATACTGTTTTCCGGCAAAGACGCCCTCATGACCACGATTGTCGATTACGGCATGGGAAATCTTGGCTCGCTAGTGAACATGTTGCGGCGAGTAGGAGTCAAAGCTGTCGTAGAGTCGAATCCATCGGCTATCAGTTCGGCCACGAAGCTCATCCTGCCTGGTGTCGGCGCGTTCGACGCGGCCATGCAGCGGATCAACGGCGTTCCGGGGCTCCGAGAAGTACTCGATCGGAAGGCAATTGAGGAGAGAACTCCGATCCTTGGCGTCTGCCTTGGAATGCAGTTGCTCACCAACTCTAGTGAGGAGGGGCAACTTGGCGGACTCGGCTGGATCGCTGGAACAGCGAGGCGCTTTCCGCGAGATGGGCGCTTGAAGGTGCCTCACATGGGATGGAACATCGCACACCCTGGGTTGCCGAGTCCGCTCACCGCGGGAGTCGGGCTCGAACCCCGTTACTATTTTGTCCATTCCTATTACGTGCTGGTGGATGAGCCGGCGCACTCGCTGATGCGCAGTGAGTACGGGGTGCAGTTTGACGCCGCGATCGCCCGCGACAATGTATTCGGTGTGCAGTTCCACCCGGAGAAGAGCCACCGGTTCGGTATGCAGATTCTCGCGAACTTCGCGGCACTATGAGCAGTCTTCGCACGCGGATCATCCCAGTGCTGCTATTGCGCGGCGAAAGCTTGGTGAAGACTACCCGGTTTGGAAAGTTCACGTACGTCGGTGACCCGTGTAACACGGTGCGGATCTTCAATGAGCTTGAAGTTGACGAGCTGCTGTTCCTGGACATTACCGCGACACCCGAGGGGCGCGGCCCAAATCTTCCGCTGCTCGCGGACATCGCAAGCGAGTGCTTCATGCCGTTGGGTTACGGCGGTGGCATCCGCTCGCTTGATGATGCAAAGTCGGTGTTCGATATCGGCTTTGAAAAAGTGGCTGTAAACTCTGCTTCGTTGGTGCAGCCTCGACTGCTCACTGATATTGCGCAGACCTATGGGAGTCAAGCCGTGATTGCATCAGTCGACGTAAAGACCAATGTGTTCGGCAAGCCAAGCGTCCGAATCGAAGCAGGGCGACGCAACACCGATCGTGACCCAGTGTTATGGGCAGTCGAGATGGAGCGACGGGGGGCCGGTGAACTGCTCTTGACGTCGATCGATCGTGAGGGGTCTTGGAATGGCTTCGATCTAGGCCTCATTCGCTCCGTCGCAGATGCTGTTAGCGTCCCCGTCACTGCGCACGGCGGTGCCGGGAGTATCGGTCATATCGGCGAAGCAGTGCATTGCGGACGAGCTTCCGCCGTCGCGCTCGGCAGCATGGTTGTGTTTCAGAAGAAAGGGATGGGCGTGCTGGTAAATTTCCCCGACGCGCGCGAACTGCATGCAACTCTCGAAGGCAGGTAGTACGCTCACGGGCGCACTGAGTGTCTTTCTGACCATCAGCTCGAGCGTTGCTGCGTCGCCGCGCACGATTTCACCACATGCGTGGGACTTTCGTCTCACGTTGGGCGGTAAGCCGTGTGTCATTGCCGGAGCTACCGCCTGAGGCTCCACTGAGGCGGCGGGTGCGACGTCGTTGAGTTCGGACTCGACGAAGGCGGAGCCGTCCGCCGGATGTCTACTTTAACTCTTGACCGCTTCAGCTGAACGTATGGAGTTGATATACGGATTCACTTGTGAGGCGCCGCGCTCTGGCTACGCGATGTCTGCGGCGTATGCGATTGCTTCTCAGCTGAACCGCGCAGCTTCTCGGCGAAAGAGGGAGCAGGGTGTCCTGTCTTCTCTCCGGAAGCCAACAGACCGACGGCTCTGCGGTGCGTGCTCAGAAGGTTCGAACGGGAAGTTGTCTTCCTGTTGTGAATGTCCATGCGCCATAATGGATTCAAGATGTCAAGCCGACGAGCGGCAAGGAGACGGATTGTGAGTACGGAAGCGCTCTTGGCGTGTTGTGCTGCAACGGTCGTATTCGTTGTCTCGGTCATCCAGACAGTGGTGCTTCTCGGAAGTACCAGCGATCACCCGGTTCACGTGTTCCTCATCAATGCGATCCGCGAGAATCGTCATCGACTGTTTGTGCGGATTCCTCGCATTGCAAACGACGCCTACTGCAGTGCGTACCCACTGGCGTTGCACTGGTTACTGTCATTCGTTGCTGAGAAGCGAATGCGCATCGCTGCAGCCTCAATCAACGGCGCTGCCAACGCGGCGGTCGTTGTCACTACGTATCTGATCATACTGCCCCTTAGTTCTAGCCTAACGCGGCCCGTCGGCTGGGGACTGGCCATTGTGGCGATCGTCTTTACGCCGCAGTACTACCACATCAGCAATGCAAGGAACAGTGGCATCAGCGCCCGGCCAGTGGGAGTCGCGTTATTCCCCATATTCTGGGGCCTGTATGCGGGGTTTTCGCCTACTGATACGTCCGCACTTCATACGGTGGGTATCGTGTTGGTCGCATACATGATCTGGGCGTTCAATACGTTTGCGACTCAGGCACTCGTCCTATTCGCGATCACTTGGGCGCTGCTTTGGCGAGATCCGTGGCCGCTTGCGTTCGCTGGCATAGGGCTTGGCATGTTCTTGGTGGTGCAGCGAAGGTATGCGGTTAGCTACGTAACGCGGACGCTGCTGTTTATGCGCTCCTACGCACTCTACCTTGCCCCGAGGTTCATATTCGAGCGGCGGCCCAGTATCTGGCGCGATCTTGTGTACGATATATGGATGCGCATGCGAAGCAGTCGGAGCGGCGGCATTTTGTATGCGTATAACAACTCAGTCGTCGTCGTCGTCCTGCTGAACCCGTTGTTCGCTATTGCATTGCTCTCTGCACTGACTGTAGCCGCAGGAAGGCACGCGTCGTTCATGGACCAGGTGGTGATGGTAGGTGCGTTTGTTTTTGTGCTCACAACTGTACGCCCGCTTCGGTTCCTCGGTGAGCCGGAGCGATACGTGGAACTGATTGTACCGTTCGTCGCGGTCGCCGGCATCGAGGCGCTTGAGTTACGGGAGATGCAAGACACGGCGATCGGAGTCGTCATCTACGCGGTCGTGTTGTGCGGTACGCAGGCGCTTCTAGGGTACAAAGTGCGTGCCAGAACAGAAGGAGCTCGAGGGAGTCTCGCGGAGCTATACGGATGGATTGCACGAGACAGCGAGGGTAGAGGTGCGATGGTGTGTCTAGCTTCAGACAACGATCAGATTGTCAAACGAGCAATGGAGTACCCGTGGACTTTCGTGCGCTTGTGGTCAGCAGACACTATCGTAGCTGGGTATCGAATTGACGAAGCGATCAGCGCGATTCCATACTGGCGTCCGGGTCCGTTCAGAGAGGCTGTCAAGCAGTATGGTGTGACTCACGTTATTCTGGATGCCGCGAATCCAGACGCGCACGGGTTGCGAGAGTTGGCCGGGTTCAGTGAAGTGGCGCGAGCAAATCAACTCTCGTTGCTAAAGCGTCATTGATCCTGGAATGCGGTGTGACTTCCTGGAACTCCTCGTCGAGTACGCGTTTGTGCGCCGTGCCGTCCGGCTCGACGCCAGTCGGCTGAAGCAGGCCGGCATCACCAGCCCAGATAGTCTCAGCGCCTTCGACTGGACGTACAATCCGAAGTTCCCGAAAACGAAGCTCGCCACGCTCGCTAGCGAACGCTTCGTGCAGACGCAGCGTGGCGTGCTGTTGATCGGCCCACCCCCCCCCGCCGTCGGCAGATCGGACTGCGCGGTCGCGCTCGCTGTCGGGGCGATTAGGGTGGGGCACCGCGCGCTCGTGCGCAGTACCTTCGAGCTCGTCGCCGACTTCGCCGAGGCCGATGCCACGGGGACCCGCCGCGAGCTGGTGCAGCGGCTCACACGCGTCGACCTGCTCAACCTCGAAGACTTCGGCATGAAGACGCTCGGCGCCACGGCTGCGAGGAGCTGCTGGAACTCATCCTGCGGCATCACGAAACCACGTCCACCGTGATCACCACGAACCGACTCACGCAGGACTGAGGCGTCTTCCTCGGTGATGTGCCAGTGGCGACCGCGATCCTCGATCGCTTCCTCGCGCAAGCCGAGATCGTCGAGATGGTCGGCAAGAGTTATGGGCTCCGCACGCGCACGAAATCCGAGCCCGACCACTAACCACACACGACGCCCCGCGCTTGCGCGCGAGGCGCCGATGACACCACCCTTCTGTGCCTATTTGCCTGGCCGCTTTTCAAGTGTTCTTTAGTGGCCGCATTTCGGTGTTCGGTGACACCCTCGGGAGTGCGGGCGCGCTCGAATCCTGTCGAGCCGCATGCTGCCAACACATCGGGCAAGCCAGGTCCACCTCCAGACTATAAGAGACCGCAAGAATGACCGTGACTCAAAAGTACGTGCGCTCTTTGGGAACCAAGCGCTTTATTGAGCTGGGCCGTGAGCTTGGACTGCTTAAACGAGGGGTTAGCACGGCAAGGTACTTCGAGCGCCAGTTTTTTCGGGATGTCGATCTTGACGGACGATCTGTCCTCGAGGTTGGAGCAGGCAACGGCCTTGCGAGCGTCTGGGCAGCATTGCATGGAGCCAAGACAGTAGTGGCGTTGGAGCCGACCGCCGATGGAGCGACAGGACGCCCTCTCGCACATTTCCGGCGCCTTGTTCAGCGCGCCGACGCTGCGGACGTCATCTCAATCGTCGAGAAGCCAGTCCAGGACCTGCCAGAAGGTCAGTGCTTCGACGTGGTCGTCCTGAGACACTCGGTGAACCATCTTGATGAGCCAATGTGCATAGAATTGGGTAGGTCACCCCGGGCACGGGCGGCCTACTTGGGCATCTTTCGTCACCTCTTTGCGTTGACCGCGCCTGGTGGAGTGGTTGTGATCGCTGATTGCTCAAGTCGTTCCTTCTGGTCGGATATCGGATTAACGAATCCATTCGCCACGACGATCGAATGGCACAAGCACCAGACTCCGGAGTTGTGGGGAGACTTGTTACGGTCGGTGGGGTATGTTGAGCCGCAGATAGAGTGGATGTACCACCCTCTGCTGCCCAAGTGGCCATTTGGACTCCGGAGCCTCGCGTACTTCCACAGCAACCTGTTCAGGCTAAAGATGCGGCGGCCTTCTTGATGCGGGTTCTTGAGTGGGCGCCTGAAGATCGCCGATCCGTACGTTCAGTCAATTGAGCGACCGTGTCGCGAGCAACGACGCGTTTGGTTAGCGCGACAATGCTCACGAGTGCCCATGCAATGATGGTCCTCGGAATCCGCTCTGCCAGCCGGATCGTCGGAAGCAATGAGATGGTCGAACTGGCCGAGGGGTTTTACGCGAGTGCCGAGGTGAGCCGATCGCGGCTTCCGTTGGAGTATCTGTTCACGAAAGTCACAGGACTCAACCCTGCATCGTGGGTGAACGCGCGGTTCGAATGAGCGCGCGCGCCACGTCGGCAAATGTGTTTACAGTCCGCTGCTGCGGGGAAGCCCATCGCAGGCCAGCGTGGCGTTCCTCGCAGGTGCCGCAGGCCAGCTGCGCCTTCGGCGTCGCCGAAGGCGTGTCGTGGCAAGCGATAGCAAGCGTCAACTTGCAGTGGCGCGGTTGGAGGACCGCTTGAAGCACCGCGGGAAGAATGCCCTGATGCATGGGGGGGAAGCGATCTGTCCTGCGATGGGAACCATCACGCTTCCGCTGCTCGCCCGGCATTCCGCGAACTGCGAGTACGGAGCGTTGGCCTTTCTCTTGGCGACTGGTGCCATTGTCACTGAGGCGATGGTCTTCGGACAGGATTCCGCCATGGTACGCTACTACCATACGTGATGCGTGTGAGGACAGTGCGCAACCAAGGGCGTTCTGCGACTGCAAGCGAGCATGCTGACGCCGTGGCGTTGTATGGCCCGGCCAGCGTTGTTGGTGTTCCCGGAACTGAGGTACGTGGAACTAGATGGCACGTGATCAAGAGAGGCGGCTCATCGACGCGAGCCTGCGCGGACGGTTAGGCCACCTAAGTAGAGACGCACTTTTCTACGGCGGAATGCTGGCCGTAGGAAAGGCGCTCGGTATCATCACCTTTCCGTTGCTCGCGCGTCACTTCAGTGTAGCCGAATACGGTGCGCTCGATTTCCTGGTGACCCTTGGTACCCTCGCAAGCGTCGCGGTGGTATTTGGGCAGGACTCGGCGATGGTGCGCTTCTACTATGACTCGGACGATCCTGTTCGTAGAGCAAATGCCGTATCGCAGGCTCTGGTGATGAAGCTGTTTCAGATGCTGCTCGTTCTGCCGCCAATCTGGATTGCTGCCCCATGGATTAGTGCAAAGATGATGGGGCGCCCGGATCTTGCTGACGCCCTGCAATGGGCGGTATTGCAGATACCATTCGCTGTGATTGTGAATTTTGTCGGCAACCTGCTCAAATGGACTTTTCGTCGCGGGGCGGTCTTTGTGATGTCGATCGGGATTGGCATCGCGCAGATGACCGGAATAGTGGTTGCAACGGTGTTTCTCGACGCCGACATTCGCGGAATCATCATGGTTGGCCTGGTGGTGAACAGCACCTTTTCGATTATCGGACTGTACTTGGTTCGCTCACACCTCACGTGGCCGGATGGTGCCGATCGCCGAGAAATGCTTGTCTTCGCCGTGCCCTACGGAATTCTCGGCGTCGCCGCGGCTCTTGCGCCGAATATTGAACGTGGCATTGCGTTGAGCAATGCAGGCCCAAATGCGTTGGGCCTTTACGCGGCGGGACTCAAGGTTGCTGCGCTACTGTCCATTCCCGCTTCAGCGTTTCAGTCCGCATGGGGGCCCTTCTCATATGCCTTGCACAGGCAGGAGGGCGTGGGGACACGTACGATGCCGTGCTTCGGTTCTGGTCGGTCACGCTCTGTGTTGTAGCACTCGGCGTCGGGATAAGCGCGGAATGGTTGCTCATCACGTTCGCGTCTCCGAAATACGTTGAAGCGGTCGGGGTGGTAATGCCTCTGACGCTGGGAATGGCAGTGATATCAGTGGAATCTGTGTCTGCCATCGGCATCGGTCTTTCAAAACGGTCGCTGTTGCTGCTCATAAGTCAGGGCAGTTACCTCGCCATGTTACTTGTGGCAGGTCCGAGTCTGGTGAAGTTATTCGGGATCGTTGGACTGGCGCATGCAGTCCTTCTGGCGCATCTGGCGAGGACTTCGGTCGCGACTTGGCTTGCGACACGGGTCTTTCCGCTTGTGCCGAGAGTGCGCCCCGTGCTCTTGGTCTTCGGAGTCACCATTGCGACGTCCTTGACCTCTTCGGTGCTAGCCTACACGCACTCGGCCAGCGCAATCGCCGTCTTGTGGCTTGGGTTGCTCGCCGTTTGCGTGCTCGCCTGGACGGTTGTGCTGTCGAAGACGGAACGAAAGACCGCGGTAATGCAATTCGGGCTGAAGCGCCGGTAGCTACTGTTCGCAAAGTTGTGAACGGCGCAGCAGCGTTCGCAGTTGGCGGATCGAACGACGATGGGTCGCGAAGTCAACGCCGCGTGAGATTCGTGAACGGAATGCAACGAGACAGGAACGGAGGTACGCAGATGATCCTGATGCTAATGCGAGAAACGCTGCGACGGCTAGATCAGCGTGCGCGCCTGTATCGTCTCGGGCCCGTCGGGTATGCGAGAGCGTTGGGCGTAAAGACTGGTGAGGAATGCAGAGTCGCAATAACTGAATGGGGCACAGAGCCGTTCTTGATAGTAATGTGCATGTTGCACATAGGGTACGCTTGGTGACCCATGACGGCGGCGTCTGGGCACTGCGTGGAGAGGATGCCCGTATTGATATTGTCGGCCGAATTGTCGTTGGCGACAATAGCTCCATGGGCAATGTCGTGACAATTCTCCCCGAGGTATCGATTACTAAGAATTGCGTCATCGGTGCTGCATCCGTGGTGACAAAGTCAGCCCCTGACGACACCGTTGCAGCCGGTAATCCGCTTAGGTTCATTTGTTCGTTCGACGACTACGCCGCGAGAATGCGGAGCCATGTCATGTTTACAAAACATCGCGATGTGCGAACCAAGCAACTCGCCATCGAAGGTGAGATCGCGAGCAGGGGGCGTCGCCGCAACACGTTGCAGGTGCGCAGCGCAAAGAGCAATTTGCTCATGCCGTCGCCGCAATGCGGCGACTGAACTGGTGCTCGATATCGCCTTGTACGAGCGCTCCGCGTGCGGTGAAGTGCTGATGACAAGTGTCCGACATTCTGGGAGCACGAGCGCTGAATGATTACTGCGAAGCTGCTATTCTTGGCAGTGTTCGTTCCTGCGAGCGCCGCAATTGCGTACCGTGTAGCCGCTCCCGGAGACCGACGGTATATGGTGCGGTCCGTGTTGGCGGCATGGCTGCTATTAGGCGCACTTGTAGTCGCTGTGAATGTGTGGCAACCGTTCACTGACACAGCGCTGGATGGTGGCGCTGATGATCATGACTACTGGCCCCTAATTAGCGACAGTCCGCCCGCTGACTTGACAGAGGCACTTGACATCAGACGTTTCGTTGGAGTGATGGACCAGCCAGGGTACCCATGGCTTCTGTCCATGCTGAGCCTACTCACCGGCGACGATCTGGTAGTCTTGAAGTGGCTGAACCTCTTCTTTCTGATATTGCTGTCCGTCACGTGGTATCGAATTGGGCTTATCCTCGAAGGGCGGCTGTTCGCGCGCCGAATGGGGCGAGTGATTCTGTTACTGAGCCCACTGTGGTTCTATGTGTGCTTCTTGCTCAAGGACATGGCGATTACGCTCCTTCAGTCAGTCTTCCTCTTGTTTGTGATGGAGATGTGGCACGGACGCAGGCTGCGTCCAGCAATCGGTGTCGCAATGTCGACCTTGGCGCTGCTGTTGTTTCGGACCCCGCTTGTTATCCAGAATGGCGCAGTACTGACGGGCTCAGTTGCGTCAAAGCTGGCGGCACGAGGTGTTGGAGGACGCCGGGTTACACCGTTGTTCGTTGCCATGGTATTACTTCTCTTGACGTTGCCCGTCGTTACAAACGTCGAAACGATGAACGCACTCGGGATCTTCACGGAGTCAAGAGTGGTCGGGGCGGCGATGCTTGAGAGTGCCGCGCAGGTTGGCGAAGGTACTCAGATGAACCGAACGCTCTTCGCACTCTTGTATCTGTTTTCTGAGGTGTCGGGACTGAATCCGCGTAGCTGGTCAACTCTCGGCTCCCTGTGGCTGCGGGGAGTACTCGCACTTCCGTGGATCTTCGTTGTCACGCCCTTCTTCTTGGTTGGTTGCCGCCACGTGTTGACGCCAACTGATGGGACGGAGACGACGCGAGGAGTGCTCGCGAAGCTGCGGCGATCTCGGCTGCTGGCGACGCCATGGAGCGCAGTTTGTCTGTTTGTTCTTTCGTCGATCGCAGTGTCATGGGTCGTCGGTGATTCGACGAGGTGGCGTGTGCCTGACATGCCAATGGTAGCGGCGGTAGCCTTATTGGGGTGGAGCTCAAAGTCTGCGTCTTGGAGGCGTAAGGGTCTGCGGGTGTGGATTGCGTCTACGTGCGTGCTATTCGGCCTCTACTATCTCGTTCGCTGAGTTACGATGCCGGTCGCATCGATACAAGAGGTGTGCGATCTTTGAATATCCTCATGATCTCGCCGCAGTATCGGCCTATCGTGGGCGGCTATGAAGGCGCCTGTGAGCGACTCGCTAATGCTCTGAGTGCCCGTGGTCACACCGTGGCAGTCGTCGCCGAGCGGCGAGACAGGCGATGGGCGCTGAATGAACAGCTGAACGGCGTGCGCGTCCGCCGGTGGTGGTGCATTTACAGGCGGGGATTGCATACGGCAAGCTCACTCGTAGGCCTTGCCGTATTGCTGTTATCTCAAGGGCGACGCTTTGATGTGTGGCACGTTCATCAGTACGGTCTTCACGCGGCGCTGAGCGTTGCCATCGCGAAAATGCTTCGGCGACCGGTTGTACTGAAGATGACGAACTCTGGAGACGATGGAATCACTGCCACAATCGCGCGGGGGCCGTGGCCGACGCTTTGCGGGGCACTCCATCGGCGAGTGGACGCTGTTGTTGCACTGACGCGAGAGACTGCTGATGAGGCCGAGAGGTTCGGAATCGATGCAACGAAGATTGCGATAATTGGAAACGGAGTTGACGTTGCACGCTTCAGGCCGCGCGCCGACGATGAGCGGGAACAGTTGAAGCGGGCCTTCAGCCTTCGCGGGGCAAAGGTCGTGTTATTTGTCGGCCGGCTTGTGGAAGCGAAGAACGTGCGAGGATTGCTGGACGCGTGGCTTATGGCAGTTACCGAGTTGGGCGCCGAGTGGCGCTTAGTCATTGTCGGGAGGGGGCCATTGGAGGCGACCCTGACGTGTCGTGCTGCTCAGAGCGGCCATGGAGATAGTGTGGTGTTCGCTGGACATCAACCGAATGTGGAGGAGTGGATGGCAGCGGCGGACGTCTACGTGTCAACCTCTTGGCACGAAGGTCTGTCGAATACCATGCTAGAGGCGATGGCCTCCGCTCTCCCGGTGGTTGTGACGCGAGTATCGGGTGCAAAAGCCCTCGTCGGCGATGACGTAGGTAGAACCGTCGCGACAGGAGACATGCAAGCCGTAGCTCGGGAGCTCGTTGGCATGGCGCATGATGCTAGTCGGCGTCGCGAGTACGGTAGGAACGGTCGACGGCGAATTGAGCGGCGATTCACAGTTGATTTCGTCGCACAGGAGCACCTGCGTCTTTATAGCGAGTTGTTGCACCGAGCAGCTATGAAAGTGCGGCGGGCCTAACAACGGGGTACGCGCATCACATCGAAGAATATACTGCTGCTCCTAACATACCAGTTCCCTTACGGAAGTGGTGAAGACTTTGTTCTGCCAGAACTAGAGCGTATCGCGGCTGGCTTTGATCAAGTACTGATCGTGCCATCGCGCGCGCACTCGTCGCATCGCTGGTGGCGAACGGTAAGCGGCGAAACGGCGTGCTCCGTTCCGCCTAACTGCAGGGTAATTGGGCCAGAGAAGAGGTCGATCGCGAGTAGCATACGGGTGCTGCTTGTGGCTGCGCGCCTCGTCCGCGAAGCACGCTTTCTTGTGCCGACTGGTTCAACCCAACTCAGGGTCCTTTCTGAAGTAGCGCGAGAGACGATCAAAGCGTCCTTAGTCGCCGACGGGATTGCGCCACTATTGTCGAAACGCGCCGACACATGCGTGGTGTACAGCTATTGGAAAAGCGAAGCGACAGTCGCGTGCCTGTATCATAAGATGACCGATCGTCCAGACATCAGGGTGGTCACTCGCTGCCACGGCGGGGACCTGTTTTATGATCTACCGACGGCTCCGTCGCGTCCATACGACCCGTACGTCGCTCGGCGCGTCGATCGAGTGGTGCCGGTCTCAGAGATTGGCTCGTCGCACTTGGTTGCACACGGATTCGCTTGTGACAAGCTCGTTGTCCACCGGCTTGGCGTAAACATACCAGCACGAGTTGCACCCTCGGCCAGTGGTGCCGCTTGGAGACTCGTGAGTTGTTCGAGCATGATACCGATCAAGCGTGTGACGCTGCTAGCTGAGGCGCTGTCAATGTTAAGGCAGTCCTTCATCTGGACGCATTTTGGCGACGGCGTTCAATGGAATGACGTGCGCGATATTGTCGCTTCATTCCCTGAGAACGGAGAGGCGCGTTTGGTTGGAAGAGTGACGAACAAGGAGGTGCGACGATTTTACGAAATGGGCACCGCCGATCTCTTCATCAACGTTTCGGAATCCGAGGGAGTGCCGGTGTCTGTCATGGAAGCGCTTTCGGCAGGCATACCGTGTGTGGTCACCGACGCGGGCGGAACGAGTGAGCTTGTGGACGATACTGTTGGAAAGGTACTGGCAAAGAATGTCAGCGCAGCGAGTATCGCGCGGGCAATCGAACAGGAGCTGTGTGATTCAGCAGCTCACTCGGCCAAGAGAGTGGCAGCACGTCGGCGAGCGGAAGAGATGTGCGATGCGAATGTGAACTACAACGCGTTCCTGCTATTCCTGCGTTCTCTGTGAGCCGGCGAAGTTGCGGGAGATGGACCCAAGTCTGTCGGCCGTCGTGGCTGTAGAACTGGATCTTATGCATACGTCGCCAATCACAGGAGCCGACGGCGTCACGGCTGTCATTGAGCTACTCGGCAGGTCTGATTATCTGTGGACGTCGTCGATTCTTGCGAAGTGAAAGTGAAGATCTCCTAAGATGCAACCGCTTAGTCGCCAAGATGAAATGAGCAATACAACATCAACGCGCCCGTTGAACGTACTCTATATCCAGCACGTGGGGGTAAACGGCGGCGCGACAAGAAGTATGCTGCTGCTGGTCGATCACCTCGCGAGAACTGCAGTCGTACCATTCTTGATCGTTCCGCGTGGACCCATTGTTGAGCACCTTGTGCAACATGGATACCGATTTATCGCGGTGCGAGGCGTGAGCCAGTTCGACAACAGCTTACTATCCGCATACCGTGGTGTGCGGTGGTTGGTGTTGTTGCGCGAGCTAGGGCTTCTGCCGGGTACGGTTCTCGCGCTCTTTCGGGCGAGGCGAATTTGGAATCAGGTCGATGTCATCCACGTGAACGACTGGTCGATGCTGCCGACGGCGTTGTTGGCGAAGCTGGTTATTGGACGACCCATCGTTTTGCATATTAGAACCATGCAGTCCACCAAGTCGACGTTGCGCAGGAAGTGGTTGCTCTGGAGTGCGCAGCGGTACGTCGACCAAATCATTGCAATCGACAGCGCAGTGGCGAGTTCGATCGCGCCAGTTCCGTCACTTGTGATACACAATGGTGCTGAGATGCCGTCTCGCGAGCAGCCCTGTGAGCGAGAAAGGGACGGAGTGCTTCGCATCGGTATTGTCGCGAATTTTCTACGAAACAAGGGCGTCGAGGACTTCGTCGAGGCCGCGAATATCTGCATAGGGGACTTTGGCCTGCGTGATGTAGTATTTCACTTCTTCGGCGACAGCCAACAAAAGACCAGGGGCCTCTATGCTGGAGCGCTGAAGAAATTGGGCATGCGGCACGATGTAAAAGCCGATGTGCTCATGAAGGTGCGTGAGTACGGCATCAGTTCTCAGGTCACGTTCGAAGGCTATGTGTCGTCCCCTGAACGCATCTATCGCTCTATCGATGTGCTCTGCTTTCCGTCACGTCTGGATGCTGTTGGCAGGCCGGTATTTGAAGCGGCAGCATTTGGCCGACCGAGCATCGTTGCTCTCAAGACTCGCCGTACTGACGACGCGATAGTGGACGGGCTGACTGGATTCGTCGTGCCAGAAGGTGACACAATGGCACTGGCCCATGCTATTCGGAGGTTCTATGAAGAGCGGGTGCTGGTGTCAAGAATGGGCGCGGCGGCCTTCGAACATGCTAGAGTGCGTCATGACATCGAACGCGTCGCTGAGCGGATGCGTAAAGTATACGAAACACTAGGCTGCATCACGCAGATAAAGTAGCGACTTCAGTGCGACGGGCGCCGAGCGTGCATTGCAGCGTGGCTGGCGTTGGGGGCCTGCCGGAAGGACGGTGCCGAAAACGTCGCCGAGTCGGATTGGCGTTAGCGCTCGCGCGACTTCCGTGCGGGATTGCGGCGAGCGGCGTCGGTGGGTATCGCGGAGAGATGGCGGACATTACTCATGGTGAGGCGCGCCAAGTAATATGCGAGTTCTTGTTACCGGTGCTGCTGGCTTTATCGGGTTCCACGCGACGAAGCGACTGCTCCAACGTGGAGACGAGGTGTATGGAATCGACAATCTCAGCGCGTACTATGACGTTAAGCTAAAGGAAGCGCGGCTGCGCATACTCTTAGAGCAGCAGAGGTTCACCTTCGAACGCGTGGATGTGGCTGATCGTGTCGCGACGGAAGCGGTCTTCGAGAAGACACGGCCGGATATGGTGCTTCACTTGGCGGCACAGGCAGGTGTGCGCTACTCAGTCACAAACCCGCACGAGTATGTGTCTTCGAATCTCGTCGGGTTTCTGCATGTGCTCGAAGGATGCAGGCACGGCCAGGTGCGACACTTAGTATTCGCCTCAAGCAGCAGCGTTTATGGGGCAAACGTCAAGATGCCGTTTTCTGTGCACGAAAACGTGGATCACCCATTGTCGCTCTATGCGGCCACGAAGAAGAGCAACGAATTGATGGCGCACAGCTATGCGCATCTCTATCAGTTGCCAGTCACAGGGCTGCGGTTCTTCACGGTGTACGGACCTTGGGGCCGACCGGATATGTCGCCTATGATCTTCGCTGAGGCGATCCTCGACGGTCGCCCCATTCAGGTGTTCAATTACGGAGAGATGGAGCGGGACTACACGTACATAGACGACATTGTTCAGGGAATCGTGCTGGCTCTGGATCGCCCTGCTGAGCGAGATCGTCAGTGGGATGCTTTGCGACCTGATCCAGCTTCGAGTGCCGCGCCCTATCGGATCTACAATATTGGGGCCAGCCAGCCGACTAACATCCTTCGCTTTGTGGAAGCGATGGAGGCTGCGATTGGCACAGAAGCGCGAAAGGAGTTTCTGCCGATTCAAGCTGGCGACGTGCAGTCAACTTGGGCAGACGTAGATGATTTGCGCCGCGATACTGGATACGCGCCGAGAACCTCATTGGAGTGCGGTGTGCGGAACTTCATTGAATGGTACCGGAGCTATTACGAACGGTAGTGCGGAAGTACCCGGCGTCCGCTCGTTTTGCGCGCATATGAGCTTGTTCTGCGGGTCAACGTGCCGATGCGGCTGGGTGGGTGCTTGGATATGGACCGCTCTCCAGGCGAGTTGCCAACTAAGTCGTACGAGAGCGCTGAAAAGCTGCCGCGCAGCATGATGGTAGTTCGTACTGGCAAGAGGATGGCCGTTCACGAACAGCGTGAGTACGCGGCTAGAACGAAGTGTCGAATGGATTGCGTGGTTTGTAGCAGTGCGGGGCTGAGAGCCAATCCCATCGCGATGGAGATGCGACAAGATGTTTAACGGCAAGACGCTTCTGATAACTGGAGGAACCGGCAGCTTCGGCAATGCCGTTGTAAAACGGTTCCTAGACACAGAGATCGAGGAGATCCGGGTTCTCTCCCGCGACGAGAAGAAGCAAGATGATATGCGGAAGCAGTATGCTAGCCAGAAGCTCAAGTTCTACATTGGTGATGTTAGAGAGCCAGCAGGTCTTCTTGATGCCATGAGGGGCGTAGACTTCGTGTTTCACGCAGCGGCATTGAAACAGGTGCCGTCGTGTGAGTTCTTCCCGGTTGAGGCACTTCGCACAAACTGCCTTGGCACTGAAAACGTGCTTTCGGCTTCAATGGCAGCGCGAGTGAAGCGGGTAATCGTGCTGTCAACCGACAAAGCTGTTTATCCGATTAACGCAATGGGCATCTCCAAGGCTTTGATGGAGAAGCTCGCGGTGGCGAAGTCCCGGGTGGCCGCTCCGGAGACCATTATCTGCTGCACTCGGTACGGCAATGTTATGGCAAGCCGCGGATCCGTGATCCCTCTCTTCCTCAGACATCTGCAGACTGGGATCCCTGTCAGTATCACTGACCCAAAGATGACGCGGTTTATGATGACGATTGAGGATGCGGTCGACCTTGTGCTTTACGCCTTCGAACATGGCGAGGCGGGCGACATCTTTGTTCAGAAGGCGCCCGCCTGCACCATTGGCACTCTAGCAGAGGCGCTCAAGAGGTTGCTGGCGGTTGAGAATCACGCGGACATTATCGGCACCCGCCATGGAGAGAAGCTCTACGAGACGCTCTTAACGCGCGAGGAGATGGCTGTCGCAGTAGACGAAGAACGATACTTCCGTGTTCCAGCGGACAATCGCGATCTGAACTATGGCAAGTTCTTCACTGAAGGTGAGAAGCGGGTCAGCGTTGAGCGCGATTACAACTCCCACAATGTCGAACTTCTCGACGTCGATCGTATGATGGGGCTGTTGAGGGAACTCGAGTGCGTGCAGCGGGCACTTAGGGGCGAGCAGGTAGAGGTCTGATGAAGGTGCGTACTGAGAAGGTAGTTCTCGTGACCGGCGCTGATGGATTTGTGGGCAGGAACCTGCAGGTCGCGCTGAGCCGGCGTCAAGATCTCACGGTTGAGTGCTACGATCTCAGCAACGAGGAGGAACTGCTTGCCGAACAGGTGGCGCGAGCGGATGTCATCTTCCACTTGGCTGGCGTGAATCGACCCACGCAGCCCGCTGAGTTTACGGAAGGGAACGCCGCGCTCACGCAGCGCCTTGTCGAAATGCTTCGCGCGCGGTCTACAGCGCCCAGGGTGCTGATGCCGTCATCCATCCAAGCCGACTTCAACAATCCCTATGGTGTTAGCAAGAAAGCCGCTGAGGATGCCTTGCGGGCATACGCGAGGGATTGCGGGGCTTATGTAAAGATCTATCGGCTCCCCGGCATCTTTGGGAAATGGTCACGCCCGAACTACAACACGGTAGTCGCCACGTTTTGCCACAACATTGCACGGGCCCTCCCGATCGAGATCTCGGAACCGGGTCGATCTATTGAACTGGTCTATATCGATGATCTGGTTGATGAGATGCTCGGGTTCATTGATGAGGAGCCGAGCCCAGATGCCGGATTCTGTCGAGTTAAGAAAGTCTACAGGATAACGTTGCAGGACCTTGCCGGCCGAATACAGTCGTTCGAGCGGATGAGGCGCACCCTCGTCTTGCCAGATATGTCAGACGAACTGACTGCGCGCCTTCATTCTACCTACTTGTCTTTTCTGCCCGAGGACCAATTCTCGTACGTTGTTGACGTCAAGACTGACGAGCGAGGCGATCTGTTCGAGTTGCTCAAGTCGGCTTCTGCCGGCCAGGTCTTCCTGTCGCGCACGAAGGCTGGAATTACGCGTGGCAACCACTATCACGACATGAAGGTTGAGAAGTTCTGTGTTGTGAGAGGGCGTGCCGTAATTCGGTTTCGGAGCGTGCTGCGGAGTGACATCATCGAGTATCCAGTGTCTGATAAGAGAATAGAAGTGGTCGATATTCCACCGGGGTACGCCCACAACATCGAGAATGTGGGTGACGACGAGATGATTGTCCTCTTCTGGTCGAGTCAGCAGTTCGACCCTTTGCGGCCGGATACCCATTTCCTAAAGGTCTAGCGTGAAGAAGCTCAAGGTAGTCACGGTGGTCGGTACGCGACCTGAGATCATCCGGCTGTCGCGGGTGATGGCAGCACTCGATGCTCACATGGATCACGTCATCGTTCACACGGGCCAGAACTACGACTATGAGTTGAACGAGGTCTTCTTCAAGGATCTCGATATCAGGCGACCGGACTATTTTCTAGAAGCAGCTGGCGCGACGGCGGCGGAGACGATCGGCATGCTGATCGCGAGGGTGGATCCGGTGCTGGCGAAGGAGAAGCCAGATGCATTTCTTGTCTTGGGCGACACGAATAGCTGCTTGGCGGCGGTCGCGGCAAAGAGGCGAAAGATCCCGGTATTTCACATGGAGGCGGGGAATCGGTGCTTCGACGAGAGAGTGCCGGAGGAGATCAATCGCAAGATTGTGGACCATATTAGCGACATCAACCTGACGTACAGTGACATTGCACGCGAGTATTTGCTGCGTGAGGGAATGCCACCGGACCGGGTAATCAAGACTGGGAGTCCGTTGTACGAGGTGCTGCACTATTACAGGGCCAAAATTGATGCGTCCAACATTCGCACAGTGCTGCAGCTCGGTGACGAGGACTATTTCTTGGTCAGCGCGCACCGTGAGGAGAATATTGAGTCCGAAGAGAACTTCCGGCGGCTGGTTCGCCTGCTGAATGGACTCGCGACGAGATACGGAAGGCGCATTATCGTGTCGACTCACCCGCGGACCCGCCGACGTATCGAGGCCGATGGATCTGTCTTCGAGAAAGAAGTGGAGTTGCTGAAACCGCTCGGGTTCTTCGACTACGTGCATCTGCAGATGCATGCGAGTGCCGTTCTATCGGACAGCGGGAGCATCACTGAAGAGTCCTCTATCCTGAACTTTCCGGCGCTCAATATTCGTGAGGCGCATGAGAGGCCAGAGGGGATGGAGGAAGCGTCGGTGATGATGACGGGTCTGGACTTGGCGCGCGTTGACCAGGCGCTCGAGATTGTCCATGCTCAGGGAAGAGGTGTTGAGCGGACGCTTGGCATTGTGGCGGATTACAGCAAAGAGAATGTGTCCGCGAAGGTGGTCCGCCTCATCGTCAGTTACGTGGACTACGTGAATCGGACTGTCTGGGGGAAAGCGTAGAATCCGAACGTCCGATGCGCATTCTCCTTCTTACTCAGTGGTTCCAACCGGAACCTCTCTTCAAGGGCCTCCCATTCGCTCGTGAGCTCCAGAGGCGCGGACACTCAGTTGAGGTATTGACGGGCTTTCCGAATTATCCCGGAGGTCGATTGTATCCGGGATATCGGGTACGGTTCTATCAACGTGAGACTATCGAGGGCATTTCCGTAATCAGGGTACCATTGTACCCAAGCCACGATGGCTCCGCGTTGAAGCGGGTTGCGAACTACCTGAGCTTTGCGCTGTCCGCGTCACTTCTCGGTGCAGCGTTAGTCCGAAGAGCGGACGTGATGTATGTATATCACCCGCCCGCGACCGTGGGCCTGCCGGCGATTGTCATCAGCATGTTGCGCCGCATCCCATTCGTTGTCGACATACAGGACCTCTGGCCCGACACACTCGAATCGACTGGTATGGTAAGGAACGCGTTCATTCTGAGCTTGGTTGGCCTCTGGTGTCGTGTGGTGTATGCGCTAGCGGCGAGGATTACGGTCTTGTCGCGCGGTTTCCAAGAAGCACTTGTCGAGCGGAGCGTGCCGCGGGACAAGGTGGTCGTCATCTATAATTGGTGTGATGAGTCGCAGGTGATTGCAGAATCGCCAAGTCAATCTCTCGCGAACAGCCTTGGACTTGCTGGCAAATTCGTTATTGTGTTCGCTGGCAATATGGGCAGGGCTCAGCAGCTCGACACCGTCTTGGATGCGGCGGCGTCACTCGCCGCTCGTGAGCCTAACGTGAGATTTGTATTTGTTGGGAGCGGGATTGAATCTGAGCGATTGAAGCGACGAGTGTCATCGGAGCACATCGGCAACGTCCTCTTCGTCCCGAGGCAGTCGGTTACGGATGTTGGCAGGTATCTCGCGCTTGGCGACGCGCTTCTCGTCAATCTGAGCAACGATGCTCTCTTTAGAATCACGATTCCGTCGAAGACGCAGGCCTATTTGGCTTGTGGCAAGCCGCTACTGATGGCGGTATCGGGAGAAGCGGCGGAGCTTGTTGAGGGGGCAGGTGCAGGTATCGCGTGCGAACCAGGCAATCCTCAGGCCCTGGCTGAGGCCGTCTCGACGCTACGACGGATGTCCCGCTCCGAGCGCGATGCGATGGGCGAGCGCGCGATTGCGTTCTATTGGAGCAAGCTCGCGTTGTCAATCGGAACCGAGCGCTTCGAGCAAGTCTTTCGCGAAGTCGCACAGTGCTGAAGCGCGTAGCGGATATAGTTCTGGCTTCAATCGCGTTGGTCCTTGCTGGCCCGTTTCTTCTGCTGGTCGCAGTTGTGGTTCGTTTCAACCTTGGCTCGCCGGTGCTCTTTCGCCAAACGAGACCTGGCCTCGGTGGTCGGCCCTTTCAGATTGTCAAGTTTCGATCGATGACACTTGAGCGCTCGCCTGATGGGTCGATGCTGCCGGACGAGAGAAGGTTGACACGCGTCGGCAGGGCCTTGAGGATGAGTAGTCTTGATGAGTTGCCTGCACTGATAAACGTTCTGCGTGGTGAGATGAGCCTAGTGGGCCCGCGCCCGTTGCTGATGGAGTACTTGCCACTGTACTCAGCAGAGCAAGCGCGCCGGCACAGCGTTCGCCCAGGCGTGACTGGTTGGGCACAGGTTAACGGCCGGAATGCGACGACATGGCAACAGCGCCTTGATTTGGATGTCTGGTACGTAGATCATCAGTCATTCTGGCTTGATCTACGAATACTCTTCTTGACTTTCATTCGAGTCGTCAGCCGTACGGGAATCAGCCAGGCTGGTCACGCAACAATGAGGCGCTTTGAGGGCCCTGGGAGTTCTACATGAGCGAGAGACGATTCGACAACTGGTTGCAGCCAGAAGTTCCAGATGGAACACCCACGAAGTACGGTTGGATCGTGCGGCACGTTGCTGGATTCACCCTCGGCGAGCGGACGGACATCGGGGCCTTCACCTACATCCAGGCGCAGAGGGGCGTCACGCTTGAGGATGAAGTGCAGATTGGCTCGCACTGCTCGATTTACTCCGTATCAACGATCGACGACAAAGAAGGTCCTGTCTTGGTGAGGCGCAACGCTCGGGTAGGCAGTCACAGCGTGATTATGCCGGGCGTCACGATTGGAGAGAACGCGGTCGTGGGAGCATTTAGTTTCGTGACGCATGACGTACCAGACGGTGCGGTCGTGTACGGCGTACCGGCTAAGGTAAGAGCGAAGTGAGCCGCCTTTTTCTCTCTCCTCCGTGGATCGGCGGCGACGAGCAACAGTTGGTCGCGGACGCCATCGCCAGCAACTGGATCGCTCCGCTAGGCCCTCACGTCGATGCCTTCGAGCGCGAGTTCGCCGAGAAGGTCGGCATGACGCACGCGGCGGCTCTTTCCAGTGGCACGGCGGCGCTGCATCTCGCACTGCAGATCCTCAGCGTGCAGCGCGACGACGAGGTCCTGGTGCCTACTCTCACATTCATGGGCGGCGTGAGCCCCGTGACATTCGTTGGCGCTCAACCGGTCTTCATCGATTCGGAGCGAGTTTCTTGGAACGTTGATCCGGATCTCGTTTCTGAAGAGCTTGAGTCGGCTGCGAAGAAGGGTAGGAAACCGAAGGCGGTGATCGTCACTGACCTCTACGGTCAAGCCGCCGATCTCGACCGAATCTTGGCTATTTGCGAGCACCACGGCATTCCGGTGGTCAGCGATACGGCCGAGGCGCTCGGGACGAGCTACAAGGGGCGCCACGCAGGAAAGGGAAGTCGTGCCGCCGTCTTCTCGTTCAATGGAAACAAGATCATCACGACGTCTGGAGGCGGCATGCTGGCCTCCGACGACGGTGCGCTGATCGCGAGGGCGCGATTCCTCGCGCAGCAGGCGCGTGATCCTGCTCCGCATTACGAGCATTCGGAGATCGGTTACAACTACCGGATGAGCAACCTGTTGGCAGCGCTCGGACGCGCGCAGCTTGCCACTCTCGATGAGCGCGTGCGCCGCCGGCGAGCGATCTTCGCTCGTTACCAGGAACTGCTCGGTGGTCTTCGGGGATTGGAGTTCATGCCCGAAGCCCCGTGGGGACAGTGCACACGCTGGCTGTCCATCGTCCTGATCACTCCGAGTCAGTTCGGCAACGACCGCGAAGCAGTGCGCCTCGCGCTCGAAGCGCAGAACATCGAATCTCGCCCGGTCTGGAAGCCGATGCACCTGCAGCCGGTCTTCAAGGGCGCGCGCGTGCGCGGCGGCGCCGTCGCGGAGGACCTCTTTGCGCGTGGTCTCTGTCTCCCCAGTGGAACCGGAATGACCGACGAGGAGATTCAGCGCGTCGCCGAAATCGTACACGCCTGCCATCGATCGGCCTGAACGCCACCCAATGCGAAAGGGGGTCCCTGCAATCAGGGACCCCCTCTTCTTGATGGGCGCGCAGGGACTCGAACCCCGGACCTCTGCTGTGTGAAAGCAGCGCTCTAACCAGCTGAGCTACGCGCCCGTACTAGACGGATAAAACTAAGCACCAACCACTCGAAATCAACGGCCCCTGACGCCTCGCGACAGGGGCCGTATCTTTGCCGCATCCTTCGCCGGCCCAACGACATGCCCAGCCTCATCAACCCCCGCACCCTCGCCTTCCAGCTCTACGACGTCCTCGACGCCGAAAGCCTCTGCACCCGTCCCCGCTTCAGCGACTACTCCCGCGAAGCCTTCGACGCCGTGCTGGAGTCGGCACGCGGTATCGCCTCCGACTTCTACGCCACCCACCAGAAGCTCAACGACACCGACGAGCCCACGGTCGTTAACGGCAAGGTCGTTTTGAACCCGGGCGTCAAGCCGGCCTACGACGCCACCGCCGAGGCAGGCCTCATGGCCGCCTCGCAGGACGCCGACATCGGCGGCATGCAGCTCCCGCACCTGATCTCCATCGCCGCCTACGCCCTGCTGGATTCAGCCAACGCCGCCACCGCCAGCTATCCGCTCCTCACCGTCGGCGCCGCCAACCTCATCGCCGCCTTCGGCAGCCAGGAGCAGAAGGACACCTGGCTTCCGCCGATGTTCGACGGCCGCTTCGCCGGCACCATGGCGCTCACCGAGCCGGACGCAGGATCCTCGCTTGCGGACCTCCGCACCACCGCCAAGCCCCAGCCAGACGGCACCTATCACCTCACCGGAACCAAGATCTGGATCTCCGGCGGCGACCAGGAAATCACCGAGAACATCGTCCACCTGGTGCTGGCGCGAATTGAGGGCGCCCCCCCCGGCACCAAGGGCATCTCCCTATTCATCGTCCCCAAAGTACTGCCGTCCTCCGCCGTTTCCGCCGTCTCCGCCGTTCTCTCCAACGGAGTCTCTCTAGGCGGATTGATCCATAAGATGGGCTGGCGCGGCACCTGCAGCACCCTCCTCAACTTCGGCGAAAAAGACCCTTGCGTCGCCTACCTCGTCGGCGAGCCGCACAAGGGGCTGTCGTACATGTTCAAGATGATGAACGAGGCGCGCATCGCCGTCGGCCGCGCCGCCACGGGGATGGGCCACTCGGCGTACAACCACGCGGTGGACTATGCGCGTACGCGCCGGCAGGGCAGGCCGCCCGCCGCCAAGGATCCGCTCGCGCCGCCGGTCCCCATCATCGAGCACGCCGACATCCGTCGCATGCTCCTCGAAGCGCTCGCCAACGTGGACGGCGCCCTCGCCCTCATCCTCGAATGCGGCCGCCTCGTGGACGACGAACAGACCGCTCCCACAGAAGACGAGCGGCATGCCGCGAGTCTCCTATTGGACGTCCTCACTCCGCTCGCCAAGACATTCCCCGCGCTCGGCTGCCAGACCGCCATCAGCAACGCCATGCAGGTGATGGGCGGCTACGGCTACGCCCGCGAGTACCCCATCGAGCAGCTCTACCGCGACAACCGGCTCAACCAGATTCACGAGGGAACCAATGGCATCCAGTCCCTCGACCTGCTCGGTCGCAAGGTCGTGCAGCAGGGCGGGGCATCGTTCAAGGCGCTGATGGCCCGCATTCGCGCCACGTTGGCTCAGGCGGCCCAAACGCCCCTCGCCCCCTACGCGAGCCAGCTTGGGACGGCCCTGGGGCAGTGGGCCGAGTGCACGCAGGTGCTCGGCATGGCGATGGCGAAGGATCCGAATCTCGCGCTGGCCAATGCCAATGTGTACATGGACGTCGCGAACCGCGTGGTCGTGGCGTGGCTGTGGTTGCGCATGGCCGTCGTCGCCCAGGCCAAGCTCCCCGCGGCGGCCACGGACGAGGAGCGGGACTTCCTGCAGGGCAAGCTCGCGGCGGCGCGGTACTGGTTCGCGTTCGAGCTGCCGCGCATCGGGCCGGACATCGCGCTGCTGTGCCGCTTGGATGACACCACCATTAAGGCCGAGCCCGCCTGGTTTTAGCGCGGCTCGCGCGCGACGGGGGGTCCTGTTCGCGAAATTGTCGGGCCAGCGGGGCGCTGCGCGCCCCGTTTATGGCCCTCCTATATTCGCGAACAGGACCCCCCATCACGCGCGAGGTCGGCTCTCCGTCGGGCGCGGGGCCGGCCCCCGTCCGGCGAGACGACTGCGCCTGCGGGGAGGGCTCGCCCGCGCCCAGTCACGCGTCGTCCGCGGGTCCGAGCGCCGCGACGACCGCGTCGCAGGCCACGAGCAGCGCCTGGACGATCCCGTCGTCGAGCTGAAGGTCGCCCTCGTACTCGCTCAGATTCCGCAGCCTATGGCACTTGTCGAGCACGCGCCAGACATCTGCACCCAGTCCGAGCGTATGCGGGAGGGACTGGAAGACCACCCAGCGGTTGGTCGGCCGGAAGCCTGCTCGCCTGAGCGCGGCAAGGCACAGCGCGTGCGCGGCGTTGTAGCCCAGGTCAAATCGGCTCTCCAGCGAGTTTGACACTCGCTTCGAATCGGCGAGGCGCACGATTCCTGAGCGCACGAGCCCCGCGACCTCGGCGGCGTCGGGCGCCTCACGGTGGAGCGGTCCACCAGCGCCGCAGAGCTTCTCAAGCGCCAAAGTCATGCGCGTTTCCGACGATCCACAGCTTCGGTTGCCTGAGTACGCGGGCCACGAAAGCGTTCTTCGTGCGAACACGCCGCCGGAACTCGTCGCTCGTGTATAGAGTGGGATTGACGGGCCGGCCCATCCGCTGCGCGCACGTCTCGAGTGCAGCGAACAGCTCCGCATACGCCAGGTCGTCGCTGACGACGAACAGGTCGATGTCGCTCGCTGAATGATCCGCTCCCGCCGCGACGGAGCCAAAGACGAACGCTCCCTGGATGCGCTCCGACATCGGCGTCAGCGCAGCGCGCAGCAGGTCGGCCAGTCCTGACGTCTTCAGCACCAGCTCGCGAAGGGCGCCGAATACCGGGGCATCGCGGTTGGCCTGGTAGTGCTTCTGGTTACCCACGCGCTTCGCGCGCACGAGCCCGGAGTGCTCGAGCGCTTCGAGTTCACGTTGCACACCGCCCGTGCCCGCGTCGGCGAGTCGGATTATGGCATTCGCGTGCAGACTGCCCTCTGCATTCCCGAAGAGGATCGCCAGCACACGCTGTCGAGTCTTGGAAAAGAGGGCGTCGGCCACACCCGATGGCGCGCCGACGTTCGGTGAAACTTCGCGTTTAGGCGTACCCATAATGGGAACGATAAACCCCAAATAAGGAACGATCAAGCCCCCCTCCCGCTGGCAGAGGCGCGCATGTTCCCGGGGACCTAGGGCACGGACACCGTGTGCAAAGACGGGCATGGACGCATGATGGGGACGGCGACTCCGGAGCGCGTCACCAAACGATTTCCGTTCGCATCGAAATCGCGCGGCGGTTTGCGTTGCTCGCGCGTGACGGCGGTGCTGTCTTCATCGGCCCGCCGCATCGCATTCTGGCGCGCTCTGTTGCAATGATCCGGTGACACGCATCCCGCGTGTCGGCACTACGGTGTCGGCATGCCCGAGATTTCACGCTTTTACGGGATCGTCATCCGCATGTTCCACCGTAAGCACGCGCCGCCCCACTTGCATGCGCACTGCGGGGACGACGAGATTACCGTCGAGATCATCAGCGGCGTCGCACACGGTCGCTTTCCGCCCACGGCGATGCGGCTGGTGCAGTCTTGGCTGGCGTTGCACCAAGATGAACTTCTTCGATGCTGGCGTCTCGCCCGCGAGGGCAAACGACTTCCGCGAATCGCCCCGTTGGAGTGACATGCACTACTCCGTGATCGAAGCCCGTTACCTCGGTGGGTACAGTGTCTGGCTGCGCTTTCGGGATGGCGCGGCGGGAACGCTGGACCTGCAGGCCGAGCTGCGCGGCGAGGTCTTCGAGCCCCTGCTCGACGAGCAGCGTTTCGCTGCATTTCGCGTCGAGGGCGGTGCGCTCGAGTGGCCGAACGGGGCCAGCCTGGCACCGGAGTTCCTGCACGGCAGGGTGCTCGCAGGCGTCTAGCCGCTGAGCGCTGAGCGCTGAGCGCTGAGCGCTGAGCCGTCGCGCGCGGGCGGCCACCCCAAGTGCGACCGCGGCTCGACGCGCGGCCCCCTACGCCGCGACCTGCTCGAAGCTGAACTGCGGCGCGCCCGCACGGGTGGAGGCATGCTCCACCGTAATCGCGCAGATGCTCCCCCCCTCGTCCACGTCAACCACCGTGTTTTCGTCGAGATCGCGACTTTCGGCCACCGGCACGTCGCGGAACTCGATGTGCAGGGTGTCCGTCTCCTCGAAATAGCGGACCTTCATGGGACGAAACTCCGGTCGAAGAACGCGTTGTGGACGGTCGCAGGATCCACGCGTCCAGAATGACGACGCGATCGGGGCGTTTGCGGACAAACGCAAAGTACCGGGTCTGTTTCACGGAAAGAAGGCGGTCGAGGTGCGCGTTGAATCGGAGCCGAAGCGCGCCGGTCCGCCCTCATGCTGCGCTCGAGCGCGCGTGAGTGTGTCATCGGCACGCTGCAGCTCGCACCGAAACAGCGCGAATCAGCGGCGCGCGCGGTCGCGGCGTCAGCCGCCGCTGAGCAGAGTCTAGCCGGTCGACGCGGGCTTCTTTCGCCTCGTCCGCTGCGCCGGCTTCGGCTCGCGCGCTCGCTGTCGCTTCGCGCGCTTCTGCTCCGTCTCGAGCCAGACGCGCAGCGCCTCGTTCATGCGCGTCTGCCAGCCGCGACCCGTCGCTCGGAATCCGGCGAGCACGTCCCGGTCCACACGCAGTGATACCGCGTCCTTGCGGCCCGAGCCCGCCGGCCGCCCGCGCAGTCGCTTCAGCTCGGCGTGCATGAGGCCGGAGAAGTCAGGCGCGTCGGGGTCCGTCAGATCGGGCTCGTGCGTGCGAATCCACGCCCGGTCCGAGAGCGTCTTGCCAGCGGCTGGCCGCGCCTTGAGGGCCTTACTCGTCACGCGGACCGACTTACGGTGACGCACGCACCCTCGGATATCGACACCGTTCGGCCATGCCCCGTTGCATCACTCGGCCGAGGAGGAGTAGACTGTGGCCATGCCAGCCGCTGCCCATCGGTGGACCGTCGAAGAGCGGGACGCATTGCCCGACGATCCGTGCCGTCGCGAACTGCTCGACGGGGAACTGCTGGTGAGTCCCGGATGCAGCGGGGCACACCAGGAAATCCTGCGGCGTCTGCTGCGCCTGGTCGGCGACTTCGTCGAACAGCACGGCATAGGTACCGCCACGTTTGCGCCCTTCGACGTCGTCTATTCGGCCCACGACGTGCTCGAGCCCGACCTGGTGGTGCTGCCCGCGCCGGTGGGCGCGCTCGGCAGGAGCTGGAACGGCGCGGACCGCCCACCGATGCTGGTCGTCGAGATCGTCTCGCCCTCCAGCCGAACCCGTGATTACCGGCGCAAGCGCGACTTCTTCGTGGCGGGGAACGCGCTGGAGTACTGGATTGTGGACCCCGAGCGGCGCGTAATTGTCGTGGCCCGCCCGGGCGCGAGCGACGTGGTGTACTCAGACGAGCTCGTGTGGCAGCCCGCGAGGCGCACTGCGGGGGATGCGGTGCTACACGTGGACATCTCCGCGCTGTTCGCCGGCCTGTCGTCCGGAGAGTAGGAGCGCGCCACGGCAAGAATCCGCCACCGCCCGCAATGAGAAGGTGACGCTTCAGGGCCACCACGCACGTACGCTCGTCAGCGAACACCTTGACGACAGCTGCGGATGTTTCCAAATTGGAAACATCGGCCCGCGTCGCGGCCGCGGGAGTGGACGTGCACGTGATCACGCGAACCCGGTTGACCGACTTTGCGAGGAGACACCCCGACGCAAGCGCCTCGCTCCGCGCCTGGGTGCACATCATGCGGCGTAAGCACTACCGCAACCACCTGGACGTCCGGGCCGACTTCACCACGGCGGACTTTCTGGGACCGCGGCGCGCCGTCTTCAACATTCGCGGCAATACCTATCGCCTGGTCGTGGACCTGCGCTACGACCTCGGACGCGTGTACATCCGGCACATCGTGAGCCACGCCGAATACGCGCGCCTTATCGCTCGACACGCGCTGTAGGAGGAGCACATGGAAGCCGCTGCCCGTCTCGACTTCACGCGACCGCACCTACTGCGCACCGCGCGCGAGTACCGCACGGCCGTCACTGAGATAGAGTCGCTGCTGGACTGCGGTGCGCGCGCGGCCGATCGGGACCGCCTGGCCTTTCTCTCGTTGCTGGTGCAGGACTACGAAGACCGCACCGATCCGCTCGACGAGCACGCGGGGTCCCCGCGGGACGTCGTGGAGTTCATGCTGGAGCAGCGCGGGATGAAGCGAAGCCAGTTGGCTCTTATCATGGGAGGTCGGGCCCGCGTCTCGGAGTTCTTCTCGGGCCGGCGTCGCCTCTCGATGGAGCAGGTGCGCGCCTTGCGCGACGCCCTCGGCATCCCCGCGGACCTGCTCGTCGAGTAGCGCACGACGGGGGGTCCTGTTCCCGATATTGGCGAGTTTGAAGGAGCGCTGTGCGCGACGGGGGGCTGTTTCGCTAGCGGAACAGGTCCGCGACGCGCAGCTCGAGCGGCGCGTTCGGCGGCGCCGGACGCCAGACGAGCGTGCCCTCGACCACTTCGCCTTCCGCGGACCCCGCGCGGAAGACGTGCACGCATCGCGCGTCGAGATCCACCGCCCAGTACTCCGGGATTTCCCAGCGCAGATAGGCGTCGCGCTTGATGCCCAGGTCGCGCCGACTGGTGGAATCGGAAAGCACCTCGACGACCAGGATGGGACGCGGGAGTGACGTCCACTTCGCACTGCGGGGTGGTCTCCCGGGAACCACCTGAACGTCCGGCTGCAGTTCGCTCTTGCCGTGGGGTATCGCACCCGGCGCTACGACGACGCCAAGCTCGAGGGCTTCACAGTACGAAGCGAGTGCCACCGTCAGTCTCGCGGCGACGGCCTGATGCTCGAATGCCGCCTGCGGCGTCACGAGCAGCGCTCCGTCGAGCACCTCGTAACGGTTTCCGTCGTCCGGGAGCCGCGCGAGATCGGCGCGGGTCCAGGCCCGCGTACGGAGCGAACGCGCGGCGCGCTGTGCCATGTGCATAGGGTATGCTCGGCGGAAGGGAGTGCGCAACTCGGCGGCATGGCCCGACAGTGCGCGCGGCGCGGGCCGGACGCGTCACCAGAGTCGCGCGGATGTCACCCAAACCACGCACCAGCAGATCACCGGTCGAACCGGGCGGCGACGATGCCGCCCGTCGAGCGCCGAACTCAAGAGTGCATGGGCCCTGATGGATTCGAACCATCGCGCGTCGGATTATGAGTCCGCTGCTCTAACCGCTGAGCTAAGGGCCCGCGTGACGCCGAAAACTACCGGCCTTGGTAGGCTATTGACAGTCCTGAACTGGAGTCTCACATTCTTGTAAGACATAGGTGGCAGCCCTTAGGCCCCCAGCTCCGGCGCACACGAACGGCCCGACGCGCAATCGTCGGGTCGTTTGCGTTTCCGACCGCGTCCGCTTCCACTTCAGCTTGAGCGCGCAGCGCCGGCGGAGTCTGTCTCGCTCAATTTTCGGGCCTGACTGGATTGGCGTGGGCGCGCAGCGCCGGCGGAGTCTGTGTCGCTCAATTTTCGGGCCTGAGTGGCGCGCTGCGCGCGCCTTTATGCCCTCAAGTATTCGCGAACAGACCCCGCCGGCGCTGCGCGCGGCGGCTTTGGAGGCGGAACTGCGCGCGGGGGACGCTGCCGCGCGCCGTGCGGTCGTGACGTGCGGTCGCGCCTCTCGCCGCCGCTCCGATGGTGGGCGCGCAGGGCCGGGGGTGTGCGCCAGCGAATACTGGAGGGCTCCATAGACGGGGCGCGAAGCGCCCCCGTTCAGGCCCGAGAATTGAGCAGGCGCACACCCCCGGTCCTGCGCGCGCGCACCAAACCTAGGCGGTATGCCCGTCGAACGCGTCGAGCACCTCGGCCGCACTCACAGTGGCCGCGCCCAGCTTGCCCACTTCGACACCGGCGGCGTAGTTCGCGATGACCGCCGCCTCAAGGGCGCTGGCGCCCGCCGCGAGCATCGCCGCCAGGTAGGCCGTCACTGTATCCCCCGCGCCGACCACGTCGTACACCTCGCGCGCCGTCGTCGGGATGCGATCCACGTGGATTCCTGTCGCGTTAGTCGACGCGTGGCGCCGCTCCTTTCCGCCACCGCCACCGCCATCTGCCATCTGCCCTCTGCCATCTCCCTTCTGCACGAGCGCCATCCCTTTCTCGCTTAACGTCAGCAGTAGGTTCTTGACGCCCAAGCGTTCGAGAACGAGCGGCAAGGCATCGGGATGCTCGAGGTCCACGGCGGCGCCGAGTGCGGCTTCGAGCTCTCGGCGATTCGGCTTGAAGACGGTCGCACCCTTGTACGCGAAGAAGTTGTGGTACTTAGGGTCCACGACGATCGGGATCCCCTTGAGCCGCGCCTGCTTGATGCCGCGCGCGATCACGGGGGCCACCAGTACGCCCTTGTTGTAGTCCTCGAGCACGAGCGCATCGGCGTCGGCCACGGCGCGATCAATCGCGGCGACGAGCGCTTCGACTTCGCTGTCGAGGCAATCGCTGTCCACTTCCTCGTCCACCCGCAGCAGCTGCTGCGACCGCGCGAGCACGCGCGTCTTGGTGGTCGTCGGTCGCGACGTCTTCACGAGGCCGCGCGTGTCGCCGCCGAGCGCGGTGAGCATCTGCGTCAGCCGCGAGCCGGCGTCATCGCTGCCGACCACCGCCACCAGTTCGACGCGCGCGCCGAGCGCGGCGACATTCTGCGCCACGTTGGCCGCGCCGCCCAGCGCATCCTTGCGATCGCGCACGCGCACCACGGGGACGGGCGCTTCGGGAGAGACGCGATCGACGTCGCCGCGGAGATACACGTCCAACATGGCATCGCCTACAACTGCGATGCGCAGGGTGGCGGACTTTGACAGGAGGGAGTGGAGGCGCGCGCGATCCATTAGTGCCTGGATGGAGGAGGAGTGCAGCGGTTTAGGAGGAGTTAATGAGTGGAGGGATGGGTGAGGGGAGTTGAGGCGAGCGGGGTCGAGGCGAGCGGAGTCCTCCTTTCTCATCCTCCACACTCCACTCCTCCTCCTTCCAAGCCCCTGCACCCCTCCTCAAACCTTCGTAAATCTGCCCTCGACACACGACGATCGCCATATTCCCCGCGTGCTAATCCTCGTCCTGGCCATCGCGCTGCTCGGTATCTCCACCAGCGGCCCCCTCGCGCGCCTCAGCGACGCCCCTCCGCTCGCCATCGCCACGTGGCGCCTGGGCTTCTCGCTCCTCATCGTGGCGGTGCCGCTCATCTGGACGCGCGGATGGCGGCAGTGGAAGGGACTCAGCGGCAAGGACCTCGGCATCGCCGTCGCCGCCGGCGCCTTCTTGGCCGTGCATTTCTGGAGCTGGATCGCCTCGCTCGGCATGACTACGGTGGCGGCGTCGGTGCTGCTGGTGAACCTGCACCCCGTGGCAATGATCGCCGGGTCGGCGCTCTGGCTCGGTGAGCGCCCTACCCGACGGCAGATAATCGGGACGATCATTGGGCTCATCGGTGCTGCTGTCGTGGCCTGGGGGGATTTTTCGGGAAGGGACACGGTGGGGTGCACGGGCACGGTGGGGTGCAGGGGAACGGAATTGCTTGGTGACGCGCTGGCACTGCTGGGGGCGCTCACCGTGGCCTTCTACTACCTATCGGCGCGGCGATTGCGCGCCAAGCTCGACGTCTGGCCGTACGTGACACTCGTGTACGGCACGTGCTTTGTGGTGCTGCTTGGCTTTTCGGCCGCCACCGGCGTGCAGCTGGCGCCGCAGCCGCCGCGCGAGCTGACGATCTTCGCCGCCATCGCGCTGGGGCCGATGCTGCTGGGGCACACGGGCTTCAACTGGGCGCTCAAGCATGTGAGTGCGCCGACGGTGAGCCTGGTGATGCTCGGCGAGCCGGTAGGGGCGGGGATCATCGCCTTCCTGGTGCCGGCGATCGCCGAGGTGCCGTCTATGCGCACGCTCGTGGGCGGCGCGGTCATTCTCACCGGCATCGTCGTCGCAACGCTGTCGCCGCGCGCCCGCGCGTCGTAGCGCGAGGCGCAGCGCGGGGGACCGTCCTTGCTCAATTTTCGGGCGCGAGGGCGCTTGACGCCCTCGCGCCCTCAAGTATTCGCAAGGGCGGTCCCCCGCGTTGCGCCTCGTCCGGCTCCGTGGTCGCTGCGGCCACCCCATTCGCGGTGGTCAGGGCGCTGCGCGCCCAGCTGAATCGGGCGGCCCGGACGCGCGAGGACGATTCGCCGCAATGAGCGTAGCCGCAGGCGGCGCAACTCGCGGGATCTTCCCCGCGAATACTGGAGGGCCCCGCGGGCGCCAGGCGCCCGCGGGGCCCGAGAATTGAGCGGGGAAGATCCCGCGAGCTGCGCCGCGCATGCAAAGCCATCGGCCTCCTTCCGCACGGACGTGCCCGATTAGATTGCCGCCATGCGCCAACTGCACCTCGACGTCGAAGTCACGCGCGGCGACACCGTGGAGTCGCGGCACCGCGTGCACGCCGCCGTCGTCGAGGGCGACCAGCTCATCGCCGGCGCGCGCGATCCGCACCTGGTGACGATGTGGCGTTCGTGCGCCAAGCCCTTCCAGGTGATGCCGCTGCTCACGTCGGGCGGATTCGACAGCCTGCAGTGGGGCCCCGAGGAACTCGCACTCGCCTGCGCGTCGCACGGCGGCGAGCCGGAGCATGTCGAGATCGCCACGCGCATGCTCGCGTCGCTCGGCCTCGAGGAGGGCGACCTGGCCTGCGGCCCGCACGAGCCGCTCTCGGGGCGCGGCGCGCGGATGTGGCGCGAAAGCGGTCAGCCGCTCAGTCGACTGCACAACAACTGCTCGGGCAAGCACTCGGCGATGCTGGCGCGCGCCCACACGATGGGGTGGCCGACGCGCGGCTATCAGCGCATCGAGCATCAGGTGCAGCGCGCCTGCCTCGGCGAAGTCTCGTGTTGGAGCGGCGTGCCATTCGACGACATGGCGGTGGCGGTGGACGGCTGCAGTGCGGCGGTGATGGCGCTGCCGCTCGATCGCATGGCGCTCGCCTACGCGCGGCTCGGCGCTGCCATCGAAGCGGGCGATGAAGTGCCGGCCCGCATCGCGTCAGCCATTCGCGCCAATCCCACCCTCGTGGGCGGCACCGACCGGTTCGACACGGTGATGCTGCACGAGACGATGGGGCGCGTGATCTCGAAGGTCGGCGCCGAGGGCGTGCACACGGTGATGATCCCCGAGCGGCGCATCGGCTTTGCCGTGAAGGTCGAAGACGGCGCCGTCCGCGCGCAGCACGCGGCGGTGGTGGCGATGCTGCAGATGTTGGACGTTTTCACCGAACTGCCAACTCGGCTCGCGGAGTATGTGCAGAGGCCGGTGAAGAACACGCGGGGAGAGAAGGTTGGTGAACTGAGGGTTTCGGCTGAATGAGACAGAGTGCGACGGAGTACGACAGCGTACGACAGTGACTGCGGTCTCGTTGCGGAACACGGCAGAATTGAAAGGGGCGCCCCGATCTCGTCGCGGGCGCCCCTGTCGTACTCCGTCGTACTCTGTCTTACTCTGTCGCACTCTTACTTGAACTGTACTTGCAGCACATACTGCCCCTGCTTGGCCATTCCCATCGGGAACTTCCACTTCGTCGCCGCCTCGGTGAGGCACTTGTCGGCCATGGTGCCGGCCTGCGACGTCCACTCGCTCGTCTGCACGCGCACGACGTCGGAGCCGACGACGCTCATGTGGATGTAGAACGTCACGGTGCCGGCGAGGTACGGGTCCACGTCGCGGGCGTTCTTGAAGCACTGCGGCACGGCTTCGACGTACTTCATCAGCGAGTCGCGCATCTGAACGCTGCCGACCTCGACGCCCTTGCCGTAGCCCTTGGCGACCTCGGCGACGCTCTTGGCGTTGCCCAGCACCGAGTCGGCGAAACTCGCCTGGCGCTTCTGGTATTCCGCGACGCTCTTGGCCTCGCGCTGCTCCGGGGTGAGCGACGAATCGGCGCCCTCGCCGTCGGGCTGCACCTTGTCGCCCCCGCACGCGGCGAGGGAGAGAGCGGCAAGCAGGGACAGCGTGGTCAGTCGGATCAGTTTCATGGGGTCAGTCAGCTCTGCTGGTGAATGATGTATCTTAAGGAGGAGGGGGCGCGAGAGACAGGGTGCAGGGGTCCTCTTCCTCCGATTTCGCGCGCATGGGCGACTGCTGCGTTTACCCGATACCGACGGGATTGTTTCGATGACAGACCGTGCGGCGCTCTCCACTAGCTTGTCGTTCGACCTGGCCACCCGGGCGCTCGTGCGTCTGGCGGCGCGCATCGCGGGCGGGTCGGAGTTGGATGTTCGGGACGGGCTGCGGGAAACGGCGGGCGCTGCGACGCCTGAGGTGTGGGTGGAAGAGCTGATACTGCAATCGTACTTGTTCTGCGGGTTTCCTCGGGCGCTGAATGCGGCGAGGGAATGGCGAAGGAGCACGGCGCGGAACGGGGAGGGGGTAGAGGCGAAGGGACGGGGGACGGGAGGGGGAACGAGTGAAATGAATCTCCCCGACTTTCTCTCCGCGGGCGAAGCCACCTGCGAGCGGGTGTACGGGCGATTCTACTCGAAGCTGCGGCAGAACATCGTTGCGTTGCATCCGGAACTGGACACCTGGATGATCGTTGAGGGATACGGGAAAGTGTTGAGTCGCCCAGCGCTGGATTTGGGACGGCGCGAACTCTGCATCGTGGCGGCATGCGTGGCGGCGGGGCAGGATCGACAGCTGCACTCGCACCTGCACGGTTCGCGGAATGTGGGCGTGCCGGACGACGTGATCGGCGCGAGTCTGGACGCGCTGGAGGGGACAGTCAATCCGGTGTTTCTGGAGAGGGCGGTATCGCTGTGGGCGAAAGTTGAAGGGCAGGTGTGAGGAGGGGTGCAGGGGTTTGGAAGAAGTCGAAGGACAGGTTTGAGGAGGGGTGCAGGGGTTTGGAAGGGGAGAGGAGTGGAGGGATGGGTGAGGGGAGAGGGGGCGGACCTGACGGTCCGCCCCCTCTCTTATCCTCCTCTCTCCACTCGTCTCCCCTTCCAAACCCCTGCACCCCT